>Ga0208980_10000412_pt1 | contig 23770 bp, 24 predicted proteins | sample WetSurMetagenome_3_FD_187993 | JGI IMG/M metagenome (GOLD analysis project Ga0208980, IMG submission 187993) | Wetland microbial communities from Twitchell Island in the Sacramento Delta, sample from surface sediment Aug2011 Site A1 Bulk (version 2) | ecosystem: Environmental > Aquatic > Marine... | reverse complement strand
GCTCTGCAAAAGCCGGCCTGCCTGTTGCCGGCGGGTGGGGTCGAGCCCCTCCGCGATTGCCACCGGCGCGCGACGCGACCAGTCGCCGCCGCGGCGCGGAGAACCCGGGGCACCGCGCCGCGGATTGTTGCGAAAAGGTTGCGTTGGGTTCCCTCGCCTCGACCGGGCCCTGGGCGACCCTGGAAGGGGGGCCAAGCGGAGCGAGTGGCCGCAGTCGGGACATATTTGCAACGGCGGGAGGTTTTTTTGTGGCGAAAGGGCCGAGGCTGTTGGTTTTTCCCGACGCTATTTGCTAGTATGCAGTTGTGTGGCCGGGGGATACGCGAGGATTGTGAGATTTGCGCAACAGTTTTTGAGTTTGTCGCTTTTTTCAAAAAAACTGTTGCAAATTGTTCTTCGCTCCACTACCATTCCCCCTGCACAACATATTTTTGTCACTTGAACAACAGCGGGAGTTGACATGAACAAAAAGCTGATTTCTCTGGCAGTCGCGGCTGCCATAACCGCTCCGGCGGCCGCCATGGCCGACGCCGTCATCTACGGCACCCTCAACATGTCCCTCGACTACGTCGATGTGGATAGCAACGCCCTTAACGTTACGCCTTGGCAGCGATATCCGGCCCAGAACCAGGGTAACACCGGGGCCGTTGGCACGAGAAAGTTTAGTGGCTGGGGTCTGGGCACCACCCCCCGCTCCAACCGCGTGGGCCTCAAGGGCTCCGAGGACCTGGGTAACGGCCTGAAGGCCATCTACCAGGTGGAGTTCGGGATTCCCCTGGCCAACGAAAATAACAACATCGCCGACGGCGACAACAGCGGCATCAAGATGCGTAACTCCTACGTCGGCCTGGCCGGCAACTGGGGTACCTTCCTGATGGGTCGTCACGACACCCCGCTCAAGATGTCCACCGCCAAGCTGGACCTCTTCTCCGACACCCTGGCCGACTACAACTACACTGTCGGCTTCCAGGATGTCCGCGCCGACTCCGCGGTGGCCTACGTGTCGCCGAGCTGGGCTGGCTTTAACCTCTCCGGTGCCATCATCCCCTCCGCGGGCGCCACGGTGAACAATGGCTGGAATAACGACGCCAACGCCATCGGCAGTGCCTGGTCCGTGGCCGCCACCTATGGCAATGGCCCCTTCTATGCCTCGGCGGCCTACGAGCAGCTCGGCGACAGCCATTGGGCCGGCGTTGCTCCTGAGGACATGAACACCTGGAAGCTGGGCCTCGGCCTGCTGAACTGGAGCGGCTTCACCCTCTCCGGTGTGTACGAGAAGCAGAACCACGTCGCCGGCGTCGACGAATACGACATCAATCTGTGGCAGATCCAGGCCCAGTACGCCTTCGGCAATAACGCCGTCAAGGGCATGTACGGTCGGACGCTGCCGGAATGGAACGGCAACAGTCTCGATGGTGCGGACGCGACCAGCTGGGCCCTCGGCCTGGATCACAACTTCAGCAAGCGCACCAGCGCCTACCTGGTTTACACCGCGCAGAACCAGGACGTGACCGATGCGGACTACCGGGGGGTGTCCATCGGTATGATCCACAAGTTCTAAGCCTGACTTAGAAGCCTGAGATCGAGAGAACGGGGCCTGCGGGCCCCGTTCTCTTTTGGGGGTTCCCTCGGTCGGGCAGCACCCGCGGCCGGCGCCGCCGGCTGAGCCCAAGGCGTTAGGAAGATCGCGCACGAAGGGGCGCCCGGTATGCGGTCCCAAATCGGGACTCGGCTGGCGACCCAAGGGTTCCCGCGGGGGCACGGGGCCGTCATGCCGGCGGGATTCGCTGGTATGGAGATGGCAGGGTGCGATGCTCAGCCCTCACCCCTGGCGGGTGGACGCCGCCGACAATTTCCTGGAGCGGGTCCGGGTCAGGGGTTGCCGCCGCCGGGAGCGCTTGGGCGTGCGTGCGCGGGAAACGAGATGCGCTGGCCCATGCGGCGAGCGCCGGAGGGCAAAGGCTGCGCGGCGCCTGAATTAGCTGGCGGTCAGGGTTCGCGGGCCGGTGGGGGTGCCGAGGATCAGCACATCCGCCCCGCGCAGGGCAAACAGCCCAACGGTCACCACCCCGGGGATGTTGTTGAGGGTCTGCTCGAGCTTCATCGGCTCGAGGATCTCGAGGTTGTGCACGTCGAGGATGAGGTTGCCGTTGTCGGTGACGAGGCCCTCACGCCAGGTCGGGGTGCCACCGAGCTTCACCAACTGCCGCGCCACATAGCTCCGGGCCATGGGGATCACCTCCACCGGCAGCGGAAAGCGGCCCAGCACCCGCACCAGCTTGCTCTCGTCGGCGATGCAGACGAACCGGCGGCTGGCCGCCGCCACGATCTTCTCGCGGGTGAGCGCCCCGCCGCCGCCCTTGATCAGCTCGAGCTGGTGGTTGGACTCATCGGCCCCGTCCACGTAGAGATCGAGATCGCCGGCGGCGTTGAGGTCGATGACCGGGACACCGCGGGCCTTGAGCCGCTGGGTGCTGGCCTCGGAGCTGGAGACGGCGCCGTCGATCTTGTGCTTGACGCCCGCCAGGAGGTCGATGAAATGGTTGACGGTGGAGCCGGTCCCCACACCGATGACGCCGTCTTTCACGTAATCGAGGGCCGCCTTGGCGGCGGTCAGCTTGAGCTCGTCGGCATTCATGAGGGTGTTGTCCCCGTCTGCAGTGACCCAGTTGGCCTCGCTATGATACCGCCCCGACAACGGCAGTAGAATGCGTGCAAGCTCCGGTTGCTCCCCGCCGCCATGCCTAGCCGCTACATCGAACGTATCCTCAAGGCCCGGGTCTACGATGTTGCCCAGGAGACGCCCCTGGAGCGGCTCACGGGCCTGTCGCAGCGTCTCGGCAATCCGGTGCTCGCCAAGCGCGAGGACCTGCAGTCGGTGTTCTCCTTCAAGTTGCGGGGGGCCTACAACAAGATGTTTGGCCTGCCGCCGGCGGAGCGCGCGCGCGGCGTGATCACCGCCTCCGCCGGCAATCATGCCCAGGGTGTGGCGCTGGCGGCACAGCGGCTGGGGATCGGAGCCCTGATCGTGATGCCGCGGACCACCCCAGCGATCAAGGTTCGGGCGGTGCGCCGGTTGGGGGCGAAGACCCTGCTCCATGGGGATTCCTACGACGACGCCTACGCCCACGCCCTGGAGCTTGGCCGCGGGCAGGGGCTGACCTTCATCCACCCCTTCGACGACCCCGAGGTGATCGCCGGACAGGGCACCATCGGCATGGAGATCCTGCGTCAGCACCCCGATCCGCCCCATGCCATCTTTGTCCCGGTGGGCGGCGGGGGGCTGATCGCGGGGGTGGCCGCCTACGTGAAATACGTCAGGCCCGAGACCCGGGTGATCGGCGTGGAGCCCGACGATGCCCCTACCCTGCACGCCGCCCTGGCCGCGGATCGTCCCGTCGCCCTGGAGCGGGTGGGGCTGTTTGCCGACGGGGTGGCGGTGCGCCAGATCGGGGCGGAGACCTTCCGGCTGGCGCGGGAGCTGGTGGACGAGGTGGTTTTGGTCAGCACCGACGAGATCTGTGCCGCGATCAAGGATCTGTTCGACGACCTGCGGGTGATCGCCGAGCCGGCGGGGGCGCTGGCGGTTGCCGGGGTCAAGCGCTACCTGGAGCGCACGCGGGTGGCGGGCCAGTCGCAGATCGCGATCCTCAGTGGTGCCAACCTCAATTTCGACCGGCTGCGCCATGTGGCGGAGCGCGCCGAGCTGGGTGAGCGGCGCGAGGCCCTGCTGGCGGTGCAGATCCCCGAGCGGCCCGGGAGCTTCCTCGGCTTTTGCCGCACGCTCGGGCACCGCCAGGTCACCGAGTTCAACTACCGCTACGCCGACCCCCGCCGGGCGCAGGTGTTCGCCGGGGTGGAGCTCACCCAGGGGGACGCCGAGCGCGAGGAGCTCGTCGCCAAGCTTCGTAGCCGGGGGTTTGCTGTGGTCGACATGAGCGACAACGAGACCGCCAAGCTCCACATCCGCTACATGGTGGGCGGCCATGCCCGGGGCATCCGTGACGAGACCCTGGTGCGCATCGAGTTCCCCGAGCGGCCCGGGGCATCCGTGACGAGACCCTGGTGCGCATCGAGTTCCCCGAGCGGCCCGGGGCGCTGCTCGGGTTCCTCACCGGGCTCGGGCAGCGCTGGAACATCAGCCTGTTCCACTACCGCAACCACGGCGCCGCCTATGGTCGGGTGCTGTGCGGGCTTCAGGTGCCCGAGGCTGAGCGGGGAACCTTCTACGCCCTCCTCGATGACCTTGGCCTGCGTTACTGGGAAGAGACGGACAACCCCGCCTATCGCCTGTTTGCCGGCAGTGAGGGGTGAGACGAAGGGTTTGGGGAGGTTGAATTCACCGGCAAACGGCTCGGTGGAACAACCGCGTCCCGCGGTACGGCTCGGGACCCGCCGGAGTACCACCGGGTTAGGTGCCATTCGCCACGATCCATCAAAAAGCTGCTGGCCGCCTTGTAGGGGCCGATCGCGAGAGTCTCTTCACAACGGCTCAGTCGACTGCCGGTGCCTCGGCGGGCCGCCGGGGCCGAAGGTAGGTGTGGCGCTCGGTGACCACCAGGTCGAGGGGGATGTCCCAGGGCGCGGAGGGGAGCTCGGACAATCGCTGGCACTCGTAGCCGAGCCCGATCAGGGCGGGGCGACGCCAGTGGCTGCGCTGGCGCAGGTAGGCGAGGGTGCGGTCGTAGAACCCGCCCCCCATGCCGAGGCGCCGGCAGGCCGCGTCGAACCCCACCAGCGGGACCAGGATGGTGTCGAGGGCCCAGGGCAGGACGATACGGTGTTGGCGCAGGCCCGGCTCGGGGATGCCGAAGCGGTTGCGGCTCAGCGCCTCGCCGGGGGTGTGGCGGACGAACCAGAGCTTGTGCTCGGGGTGTGGCCGCAGTACCGGCAGGAAGCACTGCTTGAAACGCCGCCGTGCGCGCTCGAGCAAGGGTGCGGGGTCGAGCTCCGCGTCCGCGGCCCAGTAGGCGGCGATGCGTTGACTGCGCAGGAACAGGGGGTGGCGGGCGAGACGGCGGGCGACGGCGTTGCTGTGCCGGCGCCGGGTACGCGGGTCGAGGCCCCGCCTTTGGCGCCTAAGCCGCTGGCGCAGCTCCGCCCTTGGCAAGGGGGTGGGCGAAAACAAAGGGACATCCCCCGTGTGTGCCGCCTTCAGCCGTTGTTCTTGAACCGGTCGGTTCAAGTGGGGACAACCGGTGACGCTTCAGGCTTCCCGCTCGGAGGCGGACTTGCACAACCGCGTTTCCTTCATGCCCCCCGGGCAAGGAGTAGGCTCAAGAAAATACCCGGGCCGCCGTCGAACACCACAGGGGATGTCTTGAAACCAAGGCTAAACCTATTTTCGCGCGGCGTCCAGATGGGTTTCCCCCACCAGGCTGCGCTCGATGCGCTCCTCGAGCCGCTGCAGGCGCTCGATCATGCCGGCCGCGCTTTTCTGCAACTGATTACGCTGGGTCATCAGCTCGTAGGTGAGGTTGAGCGCCGCCAGCACCGCGATCCGGTCGCTGCCGACCACTCGCCCCGACTGGCGAACCTCGCGCATGCGTCGGTCGAGCAGGCGCGCCGAGCCCAACAGGCCGTCCTGCTCGTCGGGCAGGCAGGCAATGACGTATTCCTTGTCCAGGATGCGGACGGTGACGGGGACCTGCTCCTGCTTCATGGGCTGCTTTCCATGGCCTTGAGGCGATTGATCATGGCCTCGACGCGATTGCGTGCCAGCTCCGTTTTCTCGATGAGCTCCGCCCGCTCCACTACCAGGAGTTCCTGGCGCGAACGCAGGGAGCGGTTTTCATCCCGCAGGCTGAGGCAGAGCCGCAAGAGCTCATCCACGTGCGTCTCGAGCTGGGTGAGGACGGTGTCGGTGGGGTCAGTGGGGCCGGCATTCTCCATGGGTCAACTATAGAGGCGGAGTCCGCTTGGGGTCAACGCTCTGACGGCATGCTAGTATCACGCTTGCGGTGCGCCCGCGCCCGCCAGGTTTCCTCTGAGGTATCGGTCTTGTCAGCATGAGCGAGCCATCGGCTCCCGATTATGATCAGTTCGCCGAGCGGTTGCGCTCTGCCGATGCGGGGCTGAGTCCGGCGGAGGCCCACGGCACGCTGTGCGGCCTCATCTGCGGGGGTGGCGGCGCGGAGGTCGAGGCGCTTTGGCAGGAGGCGGTGCTCGGGGAGATCGCGCCCGGCGATGTCCTGGCACAGGAGTGCCGCCAGCAGTGGCGGGGTGCCGCCGAGCGTACCCGGGAGTCGATCGAGGGTGCCGGATTGGGTCTGTCGCTGCTGCTGCCCCCGGACGATCGGCCCCTCGAGGAGCGGGCCATCGCGCTGCACCAGTGGAGCCGCGGCTTCCTCTATGGGCTTGGGCTGCTGGGCGCGCCCCAGGGTCGGCTTTCCGCCCAGACCCAAGAGGTGCTCGGGGATTTCGCGGAGATCACGCGGATGGACCTCGACGCCCTGGAGGGTTCCGAGGAGAACGAAGAGGCGTTCGAGGAGCTGCGCGAGTTCGTCTGGGTGGCCGCCATGCTGGTGTACGAGGAGATGGCCCGCAGGGGCTGATGGGCTGGGCTATGCCGCCGAGTGAATTCAAGCGCCGCCGCAAGCAGCTCATGGGCATGATGGGGCCCCAGAGCATCGCCATCGTGCCGGCGGCCCTCGAGGTGATCCGCAACCGCGACGTGCACTATCCCTACCGGCAGAGTAGCGATTTCTACTACCTCACCGGTTTCGCCGAGCCCGACGCCCTGGCGGTCCTGGTTCCCGGCCGCAAGGCGGCGGAGTACATCCTGTTCTGCCGGCCGCGCGATGAGGCCAAGGAGCTCTGGGGCGGGGCTCGGGCGGGGCTCGAGGGCGCGCGCAAGGCCTTCGGGGCGGATGATGCCTTTCCCATCGAAGACCTCGACGACATCCTCCCTGGCCTGCTCGAGCCCTGCGCGCGGGTGTACTACCCGATCGGCAGCCAGCCGGAGCTGGACCGCCGCCTGGTGGGGTGGGTGAATGGCATCCGGGCGAACTCCCGCGCCGGCATTGCCGGTCCGCTGGAGCTGGTGGCCCTCGACCATTACCTCCACGAGCTGCGCCTGTATAAGGGCCGTTCGGAGCTTGGCGCCATGCGCGCCGCGGCACGCATCTCGGTGGCGGCGCACAAGCGGGTGATGCGCGCCGCTCACCCGGGGCTGTGGGAATATCAGCTAGAGGCGGAGTTCATCCACGAGTGTGTCCGTCGCGGCGGTCGTACCCAGGCCTATCCGCCCATCGTCGGGAGCGGCGCCAACGCCTGTGTGCTCCACTACGTGGATAACGGGCATCCCCTGCGCGAGGGAGACCTGGTGCTGGTCGATGCGGGTTGCGAGTACCAGTACTATGCCTCCGACATCACCCGCACCTTTCCGGTCTGTGGAGAGTTCAACGAGGCGCAGAAGGCGCTCTACGAGGTGGTTCTGTCCGCCCAACTGGCGGCAATTGCCAAGGCGGTGCCGGGCAACCACTGGCAGGATCCCCACACCGCCGCCGTCGAGGCCCTGACCCGGGGCCTGGTGGAACTCGGCATCCTCAAGGGCACGCACCGCTCGGTGCCCAAGCTGATTCGGGAGGAAAAGTACAAGCCCTTCTACATGCACCGCACCGGCCATTGGCTGGGCATGGACGTGCACGATGTGGGCGATTACAAGGTCGATGGCGAGTGGCGGCTGCTCGAGCCCGGGATGGCGCTGACCATCGAGCCGGGGCTGTACGTGCCCGCGGGCAGCGAGGGGGTGCCGGAGCGCTACTGCAACACCGGTATCCGCATCGAGGATGACCTGGTGGTGACCGAATCGGGCCACGAGATCCTCACCGAGGGGGCGCCCAAGACGGTGAGCGAGATCGAGGCCTGGATGGCGGGCTAGGCGAATGGGGCCGGAGACCGAGCTCGATGTGCTGATCGTTGGCGGTGGGCTGGTCGGCGCCAGCCTGGCCTGCGCGCTGGGGGAGACGCGCCTGCGCGTGGGGCTGGTGGAGGCGGTGGCGCTGCGCTCGGAGTCCCAGCCGAGCTATGACGAGCGGGTCATCGCCCTGTCCTGGGGCAGCCGGTTGATCCTGGCGGGGATGGGGGTGTGGCCGGCGGTGGCGCGGGAAGCGGAGCCTATCCGCGAGATCCACATCTCCGATCGCGGTCATTTCGGCTTCGCCCGCCTCGACTGCGAGGCCCAGGGCACCGAGGCGCTGGGCTATGTGGTGCCGGCGCGGGTGCTGGGCCGCGGGCTCTACGAGCGGCTGGCGGTGCAGGGGCGCATCGAGCTCTTCTGTCCGGCCAGGTTGGCGGAGCTCCAGGTGGTCCCAGATGCCGTGGAGGCGCGGATCGATTTCGCCGGGGAAACCCGGGTGCTTCGGGCGCGCCTTCTGGTGGCGGCCGACGGGGGCCAGTCGTCGATTCGCGAGCGCGAGGGGCTGGCCGCCTGGCAGTGGGGGTACGGGCAGACGGCGGTGATCGCCACCCTCACCCCCGAGCGCCCGCGCGCGGGCCTGGCCTTCGAGCGCTTCACCGACAGCGGGCCGCTGGCGATGCTGCCGATGACCGAAGGTCGCTACTCGGTGGTGTGGACCGCCCGTGACACCGAGGCCCCCGAGCTGCTCGCCCTAGGAGAGGGGGCGTTTCTTGCCCGCCTGCAGGAGCGCTTCGGTTACCGCCTGGGCCGCTTGGGGCGCCTGGGGCAAAGGGCCCAGTATCCATTGCGGCTGCTGCAGGCGAAGCACCCGGTGGGGGATCGGCTTGCCCTCATCGGTAACGCCGCCCACAGCCTGCACCCGGTGGCCGGGCAGGGCTTCAACCTCGGCCTGCGCGATGTGGCGGAGCTGGCCGAAATCCTGGCCGAGGTGGCGGTGTCCGGCGGCGATCCCGGCTCTGCCGAGCCGCTGCAGCGCTTCGCCGATGCGCGGCGGTGGGATCAGCGAACCTCCGCGCTGATCACCGATGGCCTCGCGCGCCTGTTCGCAAGCCCGCTTTTTCCGCTGGCCGCACTGCGCAATGCCGGTCTCCTGGCGTTCGATCTGCTGCCCGGCCTCAAGCCTGGTGTGGCCCGCCAGTTCATGGGCATGCGCGGCCGCTTGCCACGTCTCTCGCGAGGTCTGCCCCTTGTCCGCCAGCGCTGAGATCGCCGGTCGCTACGACCTGATCATTGTCGGCGGCGGCATGGTGGGCGCCGCCCTGGGGTGCGCCGCCGCTGCACAGGGCCTGAGCCTGGCCCTGGTGGAGGGGCGTCCGCCCCAGCGGACCTGGCCGAAGGCTGAGGTGGACCTGCGGGTGTCCGCCCTGAGTCGGGCCTCCCAGCGCATTCTCCGGCGCCTCGGTGCCTGGGAGCGCATGGAAGGGCTCGGCATCAGCCCCTATCGGGAGATGCGGGTGTGGGACGCGGGCGGCGGGGGCAGCATCCACTTCGACAGTGCCGAGGTGGGCGAGCCCGACCTCGGCCATATCGTCGAGAATCGCGTCACTCAGTTGGCCCTGTGGGAGCGCCTGGAGGCGGCCGAGGGGGTGCGGCTCTGGTGTCCGGCCACACTGGGGGCCGTCAGCCTCGCTGACGACGCGGTCGAGGTCCGCCTCGCGGGCGGTGAGGTGCTCCAAGGGCGACTCCTAGTGGGGGCCGACGGCCGTGATTCGGCCGTGCGGGCACAGGCGGGCATCGCCACCCGGGGCTGGGCCTATGATCAGCAGGCCATCGTCGCTACGGTACGACCCGAGCGCTGGCACGCCGAAACCGCCTGGCAGCGCTTCCTGCCGACCGGCCCGCTCGCGTTCCTGCCGCTGGCGGACGGGCGCTGCTCCATCGTTTGGTCGGCCGAGGCGCGCCGCGCCCAGGAGCTGATGGCGCTCGAAGACGCGGGGTTTGGCAGGGCACTGGGGGATGCCTTCGAGCACCGGCTGGGCGACATCGTTGAGGTGGGTCGGCGCGCGGCGATCCCGTTGCGGCTCGAGCAGGCGAAGCGCTACGTACTGCCTCGCCTGGCGCTGATCGGAGACGCCGCCCACGCCATTCACCCCCTCGCCGGGCAGGGGGTCAACCTGGGGTTCCTGGATGCGGCCGCCCTGGCCGGGGAGATCGCGGCGGCGCGGGCACGGGGCCGCGATATCGGCTCGCTGGGCACCCTGCGCCGCTACGAGCGGGCGCGCTGGGGCGAGAATCTCGCCATGCTCGCCGCGATGGACGGCTTCAAGCGCCTGTTCAGCAACCAGTTGCTGCCGCTCGAAGTCGGTCGCAATCTGGGTCTCGAGATCAGCGACCGCCTCCCGGGGCTCAAGCGGCTCTATATCCGCCGCGCGCTGGGGCTCTCCGGCGAGCTACCCCCACTGGCGCGGGTTTGAGAGCAAACCGCGGGCGGGTCTCGCGGCTGGTCGATTAGCGAATTAGCAAATTCCATCCGCGCATCCAAGTTTTTGACTGGCGATTGCGCAAGGCTGCGGTTAACCTTACCCGTCCTGCCCTGGGCGGTGGTACGGGTTTTGGCCGTTGCGGGTTTCGGGGGAGAGCTTCTGATTGATGCCCGTGATCCCTGACATCAGCGATACCGAGCGCTGGATCGTGCAGACCACGCTGAAGGAGCGCTACGGCCGGCCCCTGGAGGTGCAGCTCGCGGATGCCGACGTGCGCCTGCACCCCTCGGACCGCGAGCTCACAGTCTGCCCGGTGCTGTTCTGGCGGGCGGACGACGGCTGCAATTTCGTGGTCGTTAAGACCGGGGAGCGCAGCTACCGCTGCCAGTTCTTTTACCAGCCCTACAAACAGATGGGCACCGGGGTGGACGAGTACGACGACCTCTCCGAGTGCACCGTGGCCGTGCTACAGGCGCAGGCCGACTTTGTGGCCGAGCAGCGGGGCGACCTTCCCGGCAAGGCGCGCTGAGCCAGGGAGGCGAGGGCGTCGGCCCGGATTCCATCGCGACGAGAACCTAGAGGACTAGCAGAGGGAGACATCATGAGCGCAAAAAATGCCTTTTACGCCCAATCCGGCGGGGTCACCGCGGTGATCAACGCCTCGGCCTGCGGGGTGATCGAAACCGCCCGCAGGCACCCGGAGAAGATCGCCAATGTCTATGCCGGGCGCAACGGAATCATCGGGGCACTCACCGAGGACCTGATCGACACCAGTCAGGAGTCGGATGCGGCGATTGCCGCCCTGCGCCATACCCCCTCGGGCGGCTTTGGTTCCTGCCGTTACAAGCTCAAGAGCCTCGAGGCCAACCGCCGGGAGTACGAGCGGCTGATCGAGGTGTTCAAGGCCCACGATATCGGCTACTTCTTCTACAACGGTGGTGGAGACTCGGCCGACACCTGCTACAAGGTCTCCCAGCTCTCAGAGACCCTGGGATACCCGGTACAGGCCATCCATGTGCCCAAGACCGTGGACAACGATCTGCCCATTACCGACAACTGCCCCGGCTTCGGCTCGGTGGCCAAGTACATCGCGGTCAGCACGCTCGAGGCCTCTTTCGACGTGCGCGCCATGGCCAAGACCTCCACCAAGATTTTCGTTATCGAGGTGATGGGACGGCATGCCGGCTGGATCGCGGCGGCGGGTGCGCTGGTGGCGGATCAGGGCATACCGGTGGTCACGCTGTTCCCGGAGATTGAGTTCGATCAGCCCAGGTTCCTCGCGGCCGTTAAGGACAAGGTCGAGCAGCGCGGCTATTGCACGGTGGTGGTATCGGAGGGTTGTCACTGGCCCGATGGGCGCTTCCTCGCCGAGCAGGGCACCCGCGACGCCTTCGGCCATGCCCAGTTGGGGGGCGCCGCCCCGGTGGTGGCCAACCTGATCAAGGATGCCTATGGCTACAAATTCCACTGGGCGGTGGCTGATTATCTGCAGCGTGCTGCGCGCCACATCGCCTCCCGCTGCGACGTGGACCAGGCCTATGCCATGGGCAAGGCCGCGGTGGAGCTGGCCATCGCTGGCCATAACTCGGTGATGCCCACGGTGGTGCGCCACTCCTCCACCCCTTATGCTTGGGAAGTGGGCCACGCACCGCTCTCGCAGGTGGCGAACGTGGAGAAGTTCATGCCGCGGGATTTCATCAGCGAAGACGGGTTTGGTATCACGGATGGGTGCCGCGAGTATCTCTACCCGCTGATCCAGGGGGAGGACTATCCACCCTACGCCAACGGGCTGCCACAGTACGTTACCCTGAAGAACGCTCCGGTGGTCAAGAAACTCGGCACGGCGTTCACGCTGTGACCTCGAGGAGGGCGGAAGGCCGCCCGGTAGCCCCAAACGCCGACCTCCAGGCGGCACCGAGGTGCCGCCGATGACCCTCGATCGGGCCCGCGAGCTGATAAAGGTGCAGTTAGGGTTCGGTGGCGGCTACAATCGCAATGCTGTTCGCCTTATCCTCGGGGAGGTGCAGCGGGAGCACGGTCAGGCGGCGGTAGCTGATCTGATCGTGGAGCTGGGTTTGGAGCCGGCGTTTGGTCTCCGACCCGGAGCCGACTTTTCCGGCGTGGGGCGCTGAGTAAAACAATCCAACAGATAGGAGAGCTGTCAATGTCAGGTGGTCTTGGTCTAGTCTTCGCGCTGTTGTGCGCATTCGTGGCTTTGGGATACGGCGTTTGGTCCGTGAAGTGGATCCTTGCGCTTCCGGACGGCAACGACCGTATGCGGGAGATTGCCGCGGCGATTCAGGAGGGTGCAAAGGCGTACCTCAATCGCCAGTACACCACGATCGGTATCGTGGGGATCGTTCTGTTCGTGATCATCGGCTTCGCCCTGAACTGGTCCACTGCCGTGGGCTTCGCCATCGGGGCCGTCCTCTCGGGGCTCACCGGCTTCATCGGTATGAACATCTCGGTGCGCGCCAACGTGCGTACCGCCGAGGCGGCACGGGGCGGTATCGACGCTGCGCTACAGGTGGCGTTCCGCGGCGGTGCGATCACTGGCCTGCTGGTGGTCGGTTTGGGCCTCCTGGGGGTGGCGGGATACTATGCCCTGCTAACCGTCGGCATGGGCCTGCCGACCAAAAACGCCTTGGCCGCCCTGGTGGGCCTGGGCTTCGGCGGTTCATTGATCTCCATCTTCGCCCGACTCGGCGGCGGCATCTTCACCAAGGGTGCCGATGTGGGCGCCGACCTGGTGGGTAAGGTCGAGGCCGGCATTCCCGAGGACGACCCGCGTAACCCGGCGGTCATCGCTGACAACGTGGGCGATAACGTGGGCGACTGCGCCGGCATGGCCGCCGACCTGTTCGAGACCTATGCCGTCACCACCATCGCCACCATGCTGCTTGGCTTCCTGCTGCTCGCCGGTGCCGAGAACGCCATCATCTATCCCCTCGTGCTGGGGGGTATCTCCATCATCGCCTCCGTGATCGGCACCTTCTTCGTCAAGCACAAGGAGGGCAAGAAGATCATGAGCGCCCTGTACAAGGGTGTGATGGTGTCTGGTGTAATCGCCGCCATCGCCTTTCTTCCCATCACCTGGAAGATGATGGGGGGCATCGCGGGCTACACTTGGACCGGCATTTACGGCGCGGCCCTGATCGGCCTGGTGCTCACCGCCCTGATGGTCGTCATCACCGAGTACTACACCGCCACTGAGTTCAGCCCGGTACGCCACATCGCCGAGGCATCCACCACCGGCCACGGCACCAACATCATCGCCGGGCTGGGGATCTCCATGAAGGCCACCACCGCGCCGGTACTGGTGGTCTGCGCCGCCATCTGGGGCGCGCATGAACTGGCGGGCCTCTATGGCATCGCGGTCGCGGCGACCTCCATGCTGTCCATGACAGGTATGGTCGTGGCCCTGGACGCCTACGGCCCCATCACCGACAACGCGGGCGGCATCGCCGAGATGGCTGGGTTACCCAAGGAGGTGCGCAACATCACCGACCCCCTGGACGCCGTGGGCAACACCACCAAGGCCGTGACCAAGGGCTACGCCATCGGCTCCGCGGGCCTCGCCGCCCTGGTGCTGTTCGCCGACTACACCCATGCGCTCGATGCCAAGGCGCATCTCATTAATCCTGCCGCTGCAGGAATGACCTTCGACCTGTCCGACCACATGGTCATCATTGGCCTGTTCATCGGTGGCTTGGTGCCCTACCTGTTCGGTTCCATGGCGATGGAGGCGGTGGGCCGTGCGGCCGGCTCCGTGGTGGTGGAGGTGCGTCGCCAGTTCCGCGAGATCAAGGGCATCATGGAGGGCACCGCCAAGCCGGACTACTCCCGGGCGGTGGATATGCTGACCAAGGCGGCTATCAAGGAGATGATGATCCCCTCCCTGCTGCCCGTCCTGGTACCGGTAGTGGTCGGCCTGTTGCTGGGGCCGAAGGCCCTCGGCGGCGTGCTGCTCGGCACCATCATCACCGGGCTCTTCGTCGCCATCTCCATGACCACCGGCGGTGGTGCCTGGGACAATGCCAAGAAGTACATCGAGGATGGCAACCTAGGCGGCAAAGGCTCCGATGCGCACAAGGCGGCGGTCACCGGCGACACGGTCGGCGACCCCTACAAAGACACCGCCGGTCCTGCGATCAACCCGCTGATCAAGATCATCAACATCGTCGCCCTGCTCATCGTGCCGCTGCTCTAAGCGGACCCCTGGGGCAGGGATGCCCCTTCGCCCACGCCCGAATCGGTTGTGGGCTGTGATTCGGCTTGGCCCGACCAAGTACGCGGCGATGCGGTGAACCTAGTCAACCGCGTCGGTCGACATACCCGTACGCGAGTTGGCCGGACGGGACGGGTTGTTTATCCTCAGCTCGGCCGAGGGGCTCGCGCCGAGCGCCATTGAGCTTTCGAGGTAGCCAGTATCATGGATCTGCATCGGGTCGCCACGGGTCGCGACGTGCCCAACGAGGTCAACGTCATCATCGAGATCCCAGCCCATTCGGAGCCGGTCAAGTACGAGATGGATAAGGAGACCGGTGCCATGTTCGTGGACCGCTTCATGTCCTCGGCCATGCGTTATCCCTGCAACTACGGCTACGTGCCCCATACCCTGTCCTTGGACGGCGATCCGGTGGACGTCCTGGTGCTCACCCCCGCCCCGCTGATCCCCGGTTCGGTGATCCGCTGCCGGCCGGTGGGGGTGCTGAAGATGACCGATGAGTCGGGCGACGATGCCAAGGTGCTGGCGCTCCCCATCGACAAGCTGTGCAAGAGTTATCGCAGTATCGACAGCTACCGCGACCTGCCGCCTGACCTGCTCGAGTGCATTGCCCACTTCTTTGAGCATTACAAGGACCTCGACGAAGGCAAATGGGTCCGGGTCGAGGGCTGGGGCGGCGTCGACGAGGCCAAGCAAGAGATCCTCGCCAGCGTTCGGCTCTACCAAGAGGCCCCCGAGAAGCCAAACTTCTAAGCGCGCAGGGCGTTGTTATCCCGGCCGACGTCGCCGATCCCACACGTCTCTTCACATGAAGATCTGCATCCTCTCCGACAGCCACGACCACATCAACCTGCTCGATGCTGCGGTGGCCGAGGCAAAGGCCGCGGGGGCCGAGGCGGTGGTGCACTGCGGGGACGTGGTGGCGCCGAGCACGCTCCATTGCCTGGAGCAGTACGCCTTGCCGGTGCATGTGATCCACGGCAACAACACCGGAGACCTCTTCACCCTCGGGCGACTGGCGGCGCGACCGGGGCAGTGCCTCCACTATCACGGCATGGACGCGGCATTGGAGCTCGGCGGACGGCGCCTGTTTCTGGTGCACTACCCCCACTACGCCCGAGCCATGGCGGCCACTGGCGATTGGGACCTGGTCTGCTGTGGGCATACCCACAAGCCCGAGGTAATGCGGCTACCCAATCTCAAGGGGACCACCACCCTGCTGGTCAATCCCGGCACGGTCGGGGGGGTTGCAGGGGCACCGGCAACCTATGTGCTGGCCGATCTCGCCAGCCTGGTGGTCGAGCTGCGAACCCTCGGCGCGCGGGTTGCGGTCTCCTGAGCAAAAGAAGGCCGCTTCCGCGCCAGGCGATCACCCCGATGACTGAGCTGACCCATTTCAACGCCGCGGGCGAGGCCCATATGGTGGACGTGGGCGGCAAGGCGGAGACCCACCGCGTTGCCCTGGCCGAGGGACGCATTCGCATGCAGGCCGCGACCTTGGAGCGGATCCTCGCCGGCGGTCATGCCAAGGGGGACGTGCTCGGGATTGCCCGGGTCGCCGCCATCCAGGCCGCGAAGCGCACCGCTGAGCTGATTCCCCTGTGCCACCCCCTGCCGCTGACGCGGGTGGTGGTCGATTTCATCCCTGAGCGGGAGACCAACGCCGTCTACTGCCAGGTGCGAGCCGAGACCCAGGGTCGCACCGGGGTCGAGATAGAGGCCCTGTGCGCGGTGGAGATTGGGCTCTTGACCCTCTACGACATGTGCAAGGCGGTGGATCGGGGCATGACCATCGAGGGGGTCCGGCTGCTGGAGAAATCCGGCGGCAAGAGCGGCACCTGGAGGCGCGAACCGCCAGCCTGATCCTCGCCTCGATAAGCCTAGAATCCGCTGACCGCAACCACTCCGCCTCCTCAGGACAGCCTTCGGGACGCCGCGCCGCGCAATGCCTCTCGGGATTCATTGATGCGGCGCGCTTAGCGCCCACTTGGGATGCGCGGTATGTTCGCTGTTCAGTTAGGCGCCGTTCGCCCCGAGCGGGCCACAGCGCCGCCGGATCGGGGGGCATCCAACCTACAACAGAACAATCAAGGACAACTTGATGCCAGGCGTGAATCCCTTCTACTACCGAGCGGCCTTTCTCATGGGGGCGGCGCGCTTGTCCCAGGCGCCGCCCGATGAGGGCTTCGAGGTGGCCTTTGCCGGCCGCTCGAACGTGGGCAAGTCGAGGGCGCTCAATACCCTGTGCGGCCAGCGCGCGCTGGCCCGCACCAGCAAGACGCCCGGTCGGACCCAGACCATCAACTTCTTCCAGCTCGATGCGGAGCGGCGTCTGGTGGACCTGCCGGGCTACGGCTACGCGAAGGTGGCGACCGCAATCAAGGAGCGCTGGCAGGACGCCCTGGCGGATTACCTGAGACGGCGTCGCTGCCTGCGGGGACTGGTGCTGCTGATGGATATTCGCCACCCGCTCACCGAATTGGACCGCCACATGCTTGACTGGAATGCCCACCAGGGCCTGCCGACCCATGTGCTTCTCACCAAGGCGGACAAGCTCAGCCGCGGGTCGGCGCAGAGTCGGCTGTTAGAGGTCGAACGGGTGCTGGGCGACCTGGGGGCCCAGGCCAGTGTTCAGTTGTTCTCTTCCCTCAAGGGACAGGGCGTGGAGCAGCTCCACGCCCTGCTGGATCAATGGCTGGGTCTTGGGGAGGGGGCACCCCTGGTGGTGGGCGAGGGGTGAGCTCGACTCCGCCGCCGCGCCGATCAGGCGGAGGGCTCATGGCGCCGGTGGCCGGCGCGTTTCAGCTCCTCAAGGTACTCGGTCCAGTTTCTCTGATGATTCACACCGAGCTGATAGAGGTAGTCCCAGGAGTAGATGCCGGTGTTGTGCTCGTCATCGAAGTGCAGGCACACCGCGTAATGACCCACCGGTTCGATGTGCTGGATGTTCACCGCCTCCTTGCCCACCTGCAGCACCCGCTGCCCGGGTCCGTGTCCCTGAACCTCCGCGGAGGGTGAGAACGCCCGCAGATACTCGCAGGGCAGGTTAAAGCAGGCGCCGTCAGCGAATTTCACCTCCAGAACGCGGGACTGGCGGTGCAAGCTGATCTCCAGGGGAACGATTTTGGACATGCTCGGAACCTTGAAGCCGGTTATTGGCCAGCGACCCTCGCTTGTCCGGTCGCCGACCTAAAGGATGTAACGGGACAGATCCTCGTTGGCCGCCAGGTCTGCCAGTTGTGCGTCCACGTAGGCCGCGTCGACGACCAGGGTCTGTCCCGCGCGATCCGACGCCTCGAACGATACATCCTCCAGCAACCGCTCCAGCACCGTGTGCAGCCGCCGGGCGCCGATATTCTCGGTGCGCTCGTTGACGTGCCAGGCGGTCTCTGCGATGCGCCGCAGGCCATCCGCGGTGAATTCGAGCTGAACCCCCTCGGTGCCGAGGAGGGCGCGGTATTGATCGGTCAGGGAGGCGTCGGGTTCGGTCAAGATGCGGACGAAGTCCTCGGTACTCAAGGCCCCAAGCTCGACCCGGATGGGCAGGCGCCCCTGCAGCTCCGGGATCAGGTCCGAGGGCTTGGCGAGGTGAAAGGCCCCCGAGGCGATGAACAGGATGTGGTCGGTGCGCGCCATGCCGTATTTGGTGGAGACGGTGCAGCCCTCGACCAGCGGCAGCAGGTCCCGCTGAACGCCCTCGCGGGAGACATCAGGCCCGCCGTGCTCGGAGCGTTTGGCCACCTTGTCGATCTCATCGAGGAACACGATGCCGTGCTGTTCCATGGTCTCGAGCGCGCGCAGCTTGAGGTCCTCCTCATTGATGCGCTTGGCCGCCTCTTCCTCCTTGAGCACATGCACGGCGTCGCGGATACGCAGCTTGCGCCGGCGCTTGCGCCCCCCGCCCAGGCTCTGGAACAGCCCCTGGAGCTGGCTGGTCATCTCCTCCATGCCGGGCGGGGCCATGATCTCCACCCCGAGGCTAGGCGCGCTCACCTCAACCTCCACCTCGCGGTCGTCGAGATCGCCGCGGCGCAGCCGCTCGCGGAGTTTCTCCCGGGTGGCGGAGGAGGCACCCGTGGCGACCCGGCTATCCTCCTCGAAGCTGGTTGGGGCGGGGCTAGGGAGCAGGGCATCGAGTAGGCGCTCCTCGGCGGCGGCGGTGGCCGGGTCCTCCACTTTGGCCATCTCCTGCTCGCGAATCATCTTCACCGCCACGTCGGCGAGGTCGCGCACAATGGACTCCACATCCCGGCCCACGTAGCCCACCTCGGTGAACTTGGTGGCCTCCACCTTGAGGAAGGGAGCATTGGCGAGACGGGCGAGGCGCCGCGCGATCTCGGTTTTGCCCACCCCGGTGGGACCGATCATGAGGATGTTCTTCGGCGTGATCTCGCTGCGGAGCGGTTCCTCGATCTGGGCCCGACGCCAGCGGTTGCGCAGCGCAATGGCCACCGCACGCTTGGCCTGATCCTGGCCGATGATGTGCTTGTTGAGCTCCTCGACAATACGGGCAGGGGTCATCTCGGACATGGGCGCGGTCGCAGCTGGGGTTTCGGGGGTGGGTGGGGGGCGATGCCGAGGTTGGCCGGGCGTTGGCCGACCGGCTCACTCGGCGCTGTCGAGCTCTTCGATCAGCAGATTGTGGTTGGTGTAGATGCACAGATCGGCGGCGATACCGAGGGCGCGCTCGACGATCTCGCGGGCGGAAAGCTCCGTGCTCTCGAGCAGGGCCCGGGCGGCCGCCTGGGCATAGGGTCCGCCGGAGCCGATCGCCATCAGATTGTGCTCGGGCTCGAGCACATCACCGGTGCCGGAGATGATGAGGGAGCTCTGGCGGTTGGCCACGCAGAGCATGGCCTCCAACCGGCGTAGGATGCGGTCGGTGCGCCAATCCTTGGCCAGTTCCACCGCAGCCCGGGTGAGGTGCCCCTGGTGCTTGTCGAGCTTGGCCTCGAACAGCTCGAACAGGGTGAAGGCATCGGCGGTGGCCCCGGCGAAACCCGCGATCACCTGATCCTTATACAGGCGTCGCACCTTGCGGGCATTGCCCTTCACCACCGTATTGCCAAGGGAAACCTGGCCGTCGCCACCGACCACCACACGGCCCTGGCGGCGTACCGAGAGAATGGTCGTACCCTTAAGCGGCTCCACGGATGCCTCCGGAAATCATAAAGACCCTGAGATTGTGCCACATCGGGCACAACGGTTTCACCGGCACCGAACAGTCTGGGCTCAGCGCTGCTTCTTGGCCCGAGGATGGGCCTGGTCGTAGACCTGTGCCAGGTGCTGAAAATCGAGGTGGGTGTAGATCTGGGTGGTGGAGATGTTGGTGTGCCCCAATAGCTCCTGTACGGCGCGCAGGTCCCCCGAGGACTCGAGCAGGTGGCTGGCGAAGGAATGCCGCAGCAGGTGCGGATGCAGCGGGCGCGAGGCGCCCTGCTTCAGGGCCCAGCGATGGATGCGCGCCTCGACCGTACGCGGATGGATGCGCAAACCCCGCTGGCTGACGAACAGCGCCCGCTGATCGGCACCCGCCAGTTGCGGGCGCACCGCCAGCCAGCGGTCGAGTGCGGCCAGGGCTAGGCGTCCCACCGGCACGCGGCGGGTCTTGGCCCCCTTGCCGGTTACCTCCACCGAGGCATCCGCCCCGTCCACATCCCCCAGGTTGAGGCTCACCAGCTCGGCCAGGCGTAGCCCGCAACCATAGAGAATCTCCAGCATGGCCAGGTCCCTGAGCTCGAGGGGGTCTTCCGCGGTGGGCTGGAGCAGCCGCCCCAACTGGTCCGCATCCAGGGTGGCGGGCAGCTTACGGCGCGTCTTGGGGGCGCGAACCCCCAGGGCCGGGCTTTGGGTGACCTGGCCCTCGCGCAGCAGGAAGCGGAATAGGCTGCGCAGGGCGGAGAGCTCGCGCTGTAGGGTCTTGCCCGCATGCCCCAGGCGGTGTCGCCCCGCCAGGTACTGGCGCACCAGCGGCTCGCTGAGGGCCTCCCACTGGTCGATCCCCCGCTCCTCCATCCAGGTACCGACCCGCTCCAGATCGCGGCGGTAGTTGCTCTGGGTATGGGGGGAGAGCCGGCGCTCGGTCGCCAGATGGGCGACGAAGGCGTCGATTGCCGGGGCGAGGCCAGCGCTCGGTTCTGCGTCAGACACCGGGCAGGGGGATGGCGCGCAGCTTGTGACTGATGACCTCGCCCAACTGGTGGAGGAAGTCGGTGGCCTGGCTCGGGCGGAAGTGCTCAGGGTCCTGACTGCCGATGGCGAGGATGCCCATCACCTCGCCCGCCTCCAAGGGGACCAGCGCGGCGGATTGCACCCGTTCGCCCTCTTCCGGGAACAGGGTGATCAATTGCTCGGGGCGCAGCGGACCACACAGCGGCCGGCGTGCCTGGAGGAATCCGAGAAACTCGCCCAACAGGGGGTCGGGCGCACCGGCCTGGGACTCGCCGGCGGGGCTTCGCACGGGCACCGCCTCCGCCGCAAACAGCACCAGCCGCACCGCATCCGCCCCGAACTCGTCGTGCAGGTGGGTCTTGAGGGCTGCCTGGAGCTGCTCGAAGTCCCGGCCCAGCACCAGCGACAGGGTGAGTCGGTGCATCCGCGTGGCCAGGGCATTGTTCTCCTTGGCCAGGCTCACCAGGTGAACGAGCTTATTGTGCGCCTGGTGCAGCTCTGCACGCAGGTGCTCCACCTGTCGCTCGATCAGGGAGACGGCGGCCCCCGAAGGGTGGGGGACCCGCAGTTCGAGGAGGAGGTCGGAATGCTGCTCGAAGAACGCGGGATGGGCGATCAGATAGGCCGCTACCTGCTCCCCGTCGAGCGCGGCCGCAGTCGTCTTCTTCACCGCCCGCTTGCCTGTCACAGTTCGATCTCCCCCTCGTAGACCCGTGCCGCGGGGCCGGTCATCCAGACGGGCTCCCCGGGCCCCTCCCAGGCAATGATAAGCTGGCCCCCGGGGAGTGTCACCCGTACCGGCGTGTCCAGCAGACCCTGCAAGCGACCCACCACCACGGCGGCGCAGGCGCCAGTGCCGCAGGCCAGGGTCTCGCCGCTGCCCCGCTCGAATACCCGCAGCCCGATGGCGACGCGGTCCTCGACCTCCAGGAAGCCCACGTTGACCCGCTCGGGGAATCGCGGATGGCGCTCGATCAGCGGGCCGAGGTGGGCCACCGGGGCCATCGCCACATCGGGGACCCGCAGCACCACATGCGGATTGCCCATGGAGACGACGCCGACCGGGTAGTGTATCCCCTCCACCTCCAGCGCATAGCTGGCCGCCGGTTGCACGGCCTCAAAGGGGACCTCGGCCGGCAGGAGACGCGGGACGCCCATGTTCACCCGCACCTGGCCGTCGGGTTGCAGATAGAGCCGAATAATTCCGGCGCGGGTGCCCACGTCGATCACCTCCTTGGTGGTCAGCCCTCGATCGCGCACATAGCGGGCGAAGCAGCGGGCCCCGTTGCCGCATTGCTCCACCTCGCCGCCGTCGGCGTTGAAGATCCGGTAATGGAAATCGGTGCCCGCGGCCTGGGGTGGCTCCACCAGGAGCACCTGATCGCAGCCGACCCCGAAGTGGCGGTCGGCGAGGAAGCGGATCTGCTCGGCGCTCAGGGCAAGGGGCTCGCGGGTGGCATCGAGCACCACAAAGTCGTTGCCCAGGCCGTGCATCTTGGTGAACTCGCGCCGTGCGGCCATGGGGCGATTCAGCCGAGAAACCGCAGTCGGAGCCACTTAGGTTCCCTCAAGGGGGCGTAGGACAGGCCTCGATACGCCCCACTGCGCGAGGCTACTTGGGGCAGTCCCTCGATAGGGTGAGGGTGCTGCGCACCTAATCGGGACGAACGGGGCCTACGTGGTCGGTTAGGCATCGATTGCCCCAAGCACGCCGTAGACCGGCGGTAGCGAAGGGGCTGGCGGTTCATGGCAGGGTCGACTCTCCGGCGTACAGGCTCTCCAGGGTCTCGCGGCGGCGGACCAGGTGGGCCCCGCGGCCATCCACCATCACCTCCGCTGCGCGCGGGCGGCTGTTGTAGTTGGAGCTCATGGTGAAGCCGTAGGCGCCGCTCGAGCGCACAGCCAGCAGATCGCCCGGTTGCAGGTTGAGATCCCGCCCCTTGCCGAGGAAGTCCCCGGTCTCGCACACCGGCCCCACTAGGTCGTAGCGCGTGGTGGGGCCCCCTGGGCGGCGAATGACCGGCACGATCGCCTGCTTGGCCTGGTACAGGGCCGGGCGCAGTAGGTCGTTCATGGCCGCATCGACGATGGCGAAGGCCTTGTGCGGCGTCAGTTTGAGGTACTCCACCCGGGTCAACAGGATGCCCGCATTGCCGGCAATGGCCCGCCCCGGCTCGATGTGGATCGCGTAGGGCAGGGGCGCGAGGTGCCCGAGCAGGGCCTGCGCGTAGGCATCCGGCTCGGGGGGCTCCTCATCGGTGTAGCGGATGCCCAATCCCCCGCCGAGGTCCAGGTGGTCGATGGGGATACCCTGGTGCTCCAATCGGTGAGTGAGCTCCAGCACCCGCTCCAGGGCGTCGAGGAAGGGGCTAAGCTCGGTCAACTGCGAACCGATGTGGCAATCGACGCCGCTCACCTCGATGTGGGGGAGCGCGGCGGCCTGCTGGTAGACCGCTTCCGCCGAGGCGATGTCGATACCGAACTTGTTCTCCTTGAGGCCGGTGGCGATATAGGGGTGGGTGCGGGCGTCCACGTCCGGGTTCACCCGCAGGGCGATCCGCGCCCTTCGGCCCAGCTCCCCCGCCACTCGATTCAGCCGATCGAGCTCCGGCTCGGATTCCACGTTGAAGCAGTGGATGCCCACCTCCAGCGCGCGGCGCATTTCCCCCTCGCCCTTGCCCACGCCGGAGAAGACGATCTTGGCCGGATCACCCCCGGCGGCGAGGACGCGCTCGAGCTCCCCTAGGGAGACGATGTCGAAGCCCGACCCCAGCCGGGCCAACAGGTTGAGCACGGCGAGGTTGGAGTTGGCCTTGACCGCGAAGCACACCCGGTGCGGGTGGCCGTGGAAGGCGTCATCGAAGGCGTGCCAGTGCCGCTCCAGGGTGGCGCGGGAATAGACGTAGCAGGGCGTGCCAAAGCGCGCGGCAACCTCGCCAAGGGGCACCTCCTCGGCGCAGAGCTCGCTGCCGCGGTAGTGGAAATGATCCACGGGGCTAGCGTCGCGGTTGCTCGGGCTGGCTCTTG
>Ga0208980_10000411_pt1 | contig 23792 bp, 22 predicted proteins | sample WetSurMetagenome_3_FD_187993 | JGI IMG/M metagenome (GOLD analysis project Ga0208980, IMG submission 187993) | Wetland microbial communities from Twitchell Island in the Sacramento Delta, sample from surface sediment Aug2011 Site A1 Bulk (version 2) | ecosystem: Environmental > Aquatic > Marine... | reverse complement strand
GCCCAGTGCTCGGCCTGCAGGCCGAGGCTGAACTGCGCCGGCCAGAGCGGCACCCGGGTCGACACCACGAGCTGTTCGCCGTTCGCATCCGGGTACTCGAGCTCGGCGACCAGCTCCTGGGGCCCCTGGGACTTGGGCAGGTCGGGCACCCGGACGCGGGCCGCGCCCTCGCGGTCGAGGGTCAGCGGCTGGACCTGGGCCGGCCGCGCCGACTCGGCGTCTTCCTCCTCCGCGTCGTCGCCCGGCCCGCTGCGCTCGATGCCCTCCTCCACCGGATCGGCGTCGAAGCGGTAGTCGGAATAGGCCGCGAAGGCCAGCTCGCGGGGGCGCACCAGGGTACGCAGTCGCACCGGCAAGTCCGCCGCGCCGCCACCGCTCAGGTAGCCGACGAAGAGGTCGAGCTGGGCGTCGGTCGCCGCGACGAGCGGCGCCGCCGGCGGCTGGATCAGCGCGCGCATCGTCGGCAGGCGGAACTGCTCGACGCGGAACGTCCCGCTCGCCAGCCAGTCGTCGCCGCGCTTGAGCGAGAGGCGGTAGGTGCCGAGCCGTGCGTCGACCGGGATCGCCCAGGTCGACTCGGCAATGCCGTTGCCGTCGAAGGCGACGGGCAGCTCGCGCGACTCGTCGCTGCCCAGGTGCTGGACGCGCAGCGTCGTCGGCAGGCTCGGCGCGAGCTCGATGCCCGCCGAGGTGTGCCGGCGGACGAAGTGCTTCATGGACACCGTCTCGCCGGCGCGGAACAGGGCGCGATCGAGCACCGTGTGCGCGATGTCCGGGCCGTCGGCGCGGTCGTCGGGCAGGTTGAAGTTCCAGGGCCGGATGCCGTCGTCCCAGTCCGACAGCACGAAGCTCATGTCGTCGGCCGTGCGCGCGCTGACGTAGAGCGCAGTGTCGTAGCGGCGCTCCGGCAGCGCGCCGGCCGCCACGCGCGCGATGCCCTGGGCGTCGGACTGGCCGCGCCAGAGGATCTCGCCGCTGCCGACCCGCCGGATGACGACGTCGGCGCCTGCGACGGGAGTGCCGTCCGCTAGCCGCGTCACCCAGACGAGCGACCCCTCGCGACCCCACTTCAGGTGCACGGCGAGGTCTGTGACCAGGGCGGTCGTGGTGACGTAGCGCGGCTTGGGCTGGCCCAGCAACGCCGTGCCGAGCCGCGGGCTCGCGAGCTCCACCACGTAGAAGCCAGGGTCCTTGAGCGGGATCGCGACGACCTCGAAGGCCTTGCCGCCGTCACTCACCGGCACCCGGATGCGCTCGCTGCCGCCGGCCTCCCCGAGCACCGGCTCGGACCCCGTCAGCTCCTTCCAGGCCGCCGCGCCGGACTTGCCTTCGATCCACTCTCCGCGCGGCTCCATGCCCTTCTTCACCCGCTCGAGCCAGCCCATGATCTCGATGTCGTCGAGCACGCGGCGCTGCCGGCCGGGAACGGCCTCCTCGGGCAGCCGCCGGCCGGCGAGGCTCGCCTCGACGTTGCGCACCGTGAGCGGCAGCAGGCCGCCCTCCCGGGCCTCGACGATCCCGAACTCGCCCGGGAACTTGACGAGCGGCGGGTACTCGTCGGTCGCCACCGCGAGCGGAAACTGCGCGGCGTTCGCGAGTGGTCGGCCCGCGTCGTCGGCCAGGCGCGCCGGCAGCTCGATGCGAAGCTTCGCGGCCTCGGGGAAGGGCCCGGGGAACGACACGACGTCGACGAACGGGCGCAGTCGCAGGTCGATCGGCTCCGCCGGGAACACCCGCCCGGCGCCATCCGTCAGCCGGACCGCGGCCGCGGCCTCCGCCGGGATCTGGGCGCTGAAGTGAACTGTGATCGGCAGCAGCGGCAGGCAGGCCCGGTCCTTGTTGACGCGCTCGCAGGTCATGCGCGCCCGGAACGCCGGCCGGACCGTGAAGCCCAGGCGCTGCTCGTTCGTGGTGCGCAGCCCCGTCTGCCCGGCGATGCCCTTGCCCCACACGAGCTGAACGTCCTGCTCGGGCGGCAGCGTCCGGCGGCACTTCAGGGCGAGGATCCGCGCCTCGGCCGCCGCCAGAGCAGCCGGCTCGGCCTTCGCGGCATCGTCGACGCCGAGTCGGCGCAGCAGCATCCCGCCCGACGATCCGGGCACACGCAGCCCGGCGAGGAGCTGCTCGCGTGTCTCGCCCCCGACCAGCTCCACGCCGATGCGCTCGCGCAGCCCGGCCACCTCGCAGTGGACGTGGTCCGCCACCGAGGCCATCTCGGCGATGCCGTCGAGGGCGAGCAGGAAGATCTGCGACTCGTCGATCTCGTCCGAGTCCGCGGGCCGGCTGACCAGCACGCCGGGACCACCGGTGTCGAAGGCAAAGCTGCGCTCGCCGCCGAGCGGCCGTCCATCGAGCGCGCCGATGCCCGCCTTGAGCACGAACCGGCAGCGCAGCCCGGAGGGCGCCTCCCGCTCGAGGTCGTACACCCAGTTGCGCGCGTCGATCCAGTGCCCCGCACCGGGGGCGGCGCAGTCGATCTCGAACGGGTCCGGCGCGCGTGGGTCCCCGAAGGACACCATGGGGGCGGAGAAGCGCACCGCCACCTGCCGCACCTCCTTGGCCGTGCCCGTGGGGCTGAACTGCTCGACCCGTGGCGCATCCTTCGCAGTCGAGGCGAGACCGGCCGTGCCGAGCAGCACGAGACCCACGAGCAGGAGCAGACGGCGCACGGCAGGCAACCTCGCAGCGAGAGACGGACCCGCAGATCCTAGACCAACGGGGCCGTACCGGGAGGTGTATCGGTCAATACGGGAAAGGGTTTCGTCTCGCGGATGCGACCGCGGCAATCAGACCGGCAGAAAGATGAACACGATCAGCGCGACGACACACAGCCCGATCACGCCGCGATTGAAGCGAAGCGCCCGCTCGCGCGCGGAGGCCCCGCGCGCCGACCGGTCGACGCCGCGTCCCTGCTCCTCGGTTCCGTCTGCCATCGCGCGGCTGCCTCGTTGGGATTGCGCGACGTAGCGTCGCACGCAGGTGTTGCCACTTCGTGACGGCCTGGTCGAAACGTAGACGCGACTTCACGCCGTGTCGTCGCGAAGAATGCGCGGGAATGGGATCGCATCGATGCGCCCGGAGCGGCAGGGGGGTTGGCCGCCTGCGTCGCGTCGCGCGGTCAACCCTGCTCGGCGACGCCGCCAGCCGACACCAGATCCAGCACCTCCGCGACTCCCTGCCGCACCCGCCAGCGCAGGTCGAAGTCGTAGAGCCGCATCCCCAGGCTCCGGTCGCTGTCCGGCACGCCCTGGCGATAGCCCGGCCGGGGATCCAAGGCGAGCACGGCCTCGATCACCGCCCGGACCTCGTCCCGGTCCGAGCGCTCGCGCAGCCGTCGGTCCGCGTCCGGCAGAAACCGCACGGGCAGTCGCGCGATATCGCCGGCCGCGAAACCGCCGCGCGCCTCGGGCAGTGCGTCCGCGTAGGGGACGTAGGGCTTCACGTCGAGTACGGGCGTGCCGTCCAAAAGATCGACGCCGCGCAGCCGCAGCACCGGGCCCTGCGGCGTCTGCTCGACGGCCTCGAGCCGAGCCACGGAAAGGCCGATCGAGTTCGGGCGATACGGCGAGCGCGAGGCGAAGACCCCCACCCGTTCGTTGCCGCCCAGCCGGGGCGGCCGGACCGTCAGCGCCGGCCCCGACGCCGGATTGGCGTGGAACCGGAACAGCAGCCAGACGTGCGAGAAGTCCTCGAGCCCCGCCACGGCCTCGGCGCGGTCGTAGGGGGGCAGGAGCACGAGCCGTCCCGGCACGTCCGGCACCAGCCCCGGCTGTCGGGGAATGCCGAAACGCTCGCGGAATGGGCTATACAGGACTGCGACGGGGCTCACTTCGACCGGTGCGAGCGTCGATTCCTGCTTCTGCTGACGCGGGTCAATGCGAATCGTCACCGCCAGGACACCCCAGGGTTGAGACTCGGTGCAGCAGAAAGCGCCCAACCCCTTAGCGAAACAGCGATTTCTGATCGTCGAACCTGAGCATCGGATGCGGAAGCCGACGCATGTTGCTGATCCAACTCAAAGATCTGGCACCGAAACAAAAACGAGCCCCCGCCGATAGTTAGAATGCCCGCGAAATTGCTGAAATACCGAAATTCGAGCCCGTTGTTGCCCCTTCGCGTCGAGGTCCCCTGATCGTGGACGACCAACTCAAACGCCTCCTGGATGCCGAGAAACGCGCCGAGCAGATCGCCCGGCAGGCCGAGGAAGACCAGGATCGCACCATCCAGACCGCCCTGCGCGAGGCGCGGACCGAGGAGGAGCGCTTCCAGGCCCGCGTTCCCGAGATTCACAGCTCGTTCCTGGAGAAGGCCGAGGCCCGGGCGGAGCAGACGGTCAAGGAGCTGAAGAAGCGCGCCGACGAGCGTCACACCCAGCTCCGGGAGATGGCCGAGGCGCGCGAGGCCGAGGCCCTCGAGGCGGCCTTCGCCGTCCTGACCGACGCCGAGGCCTGACCTGGGGACGCCTCGATGTCCAGGACGGCGGACGCCTACCTCCAGACCCGCGTGTCCATCTTCCGCGCGAACCTGCTGGACGACGATGGCCTGCGGCGGCTGATCGACCTGTCCGCCGAGGACGGGATCGGCCGCCTGATCCCGGGGGTGATCGACCCCGAGCGCGCCCACGGCGTCGCCGACCCGACGCTGGTCGAGCGCGCCCTGTACGACCTGCTGCGCCTCGAGCTGTCGGTGCTGCTTCGGCCCCTCGCGGGCGCCGCGCGCGACTTTCTGCAATTCTGGGCGCACCGCTTCGACATCCTCAACCTCAAGGCGATCATCCGCGGCAAGCTGCGCGGCGTCTCGCAGGAGGAGATCGCCCGCAATCTCTTCGACATCCCGCCGTTCACGACCCTCGCCCTCGATCAGCTGCTGCGCACCGAGAACGTCCAGGAGCTGCTGCGCCAGCTCGAGGCGGGCCGGTTCGCCGACATCGCCGGCCCCGCGCGGCGCGCGTTCGAGGAGAAGCACGACCTGCTGGCCGTCGACGCCACCCTCGACCAGCGCTACTACGCCGGCCTGCACAGCCGCACGCAGAAGCTCGACGACAACGACCGGGCGGAGGTCGTTCGGCTCGTCGGCACCCAGATCGACCACCTGAACCTGGCCTGGCTGGTGCGCTACCGCTTCGCGTACGGCCTCTCGCCGTCCGAGACCTACTACCTGCTGATTCCGCACGGGCGGACGCTGTATCGCGAGCGGTTCCTGCCCCTCGTCGAGTCGCCCGAGTGCCACCGGATCCTCGACCACCTCCCCGACACCTACGGCGAGGTGCTGTGCAGCGCGGACAACCCGCTCAACGTGGAGAACCAGCTCGAAGAGATGACGCGCCACGCGGCCGCCGGGGCATTGGGATCGGCGCGCTCCGCGCTGGCCCGTGCGTACGCCTACCTGCTGCTGCGCGAGGACGACATCCGCCGCCTGCTCTCGGTGGTCCGCGGCAAGTACTTCGAGCTGCCGGCCGACGTTACGCGCCAGGCGGTCTTCGGGGTGAAGTCGCCGGTCGGTTGACGAGGACAGCGCATGTTCAGACCACTGCCGATGCGTCACGTCTCCTTGCAGGTCATGGGCGAGGACCTGACCCGTGCCTCGGTGGTGCTCGCGGATCTCGGGGTCTTCCACCCCGACTTCCGGGACCCCGGGGCAGAGTTCTCGAAGATCCCGGGCGAAAGCTATCGCGCGCTTTTCCACCAGGCGCAGACCCGACTCGCCAAAGTCGCCAACCACCTCGGCGGGCTGCCGCCGTTCGAGCTCGGCGACGCGCACGTGGTGCCGGAGGAGGCGCTGGCCGAGACCAACCGGCAGCTCGGCGAGCTCTGGACCGAGTGCTCGGCGAGCGAGGAGCGCGCCCACGGCACCCTGGAGGAAGGGCGCGCCGTCACGCAGCTCGAGGCCGCGCTGGAGAACTTCGCCAGCCTGCGGATCGACCTCGGCATGCTGCAGGGGGACCATCGCTTTCTCGACGTGCGCGTCGGCACGATCCAGAGCGACCACCTGCCCCGCCTGAAGGAGGCGCTGATCCTCGCCTACTACCAGGTCTTTCCGTACCTGATCACGCCGGCGCTCGCGCACGTCATCATCGTCGGGCCCAAGGGCCGCGGCGAGGGCGTGAACGCGGTGCTCGACACGGCGGACTTCCAGCAGCTCGCCGTGCCCGCCGAGTTCCAGGACCAGCCCGAGCAGCTGCGCGCAGACCTCGAGGCGCGGCGCGTGAAGGTCGCGGCGGCACGCGAGGCCTACGCTTCGGAGGTCGCAGAGCGTGCAGCCCGCGCGCACGAGTTGCTGATCGACGCGCAGCGCCAGCTGGCCCTTGCCGAGCCGTTCGTCCAGCTCGACACGGCCGCGCGCTCCACCGGCTACCTGGCGCTGGTCTGCGGGTGGGTCCCCGCGCGCGACGTCGATCGGCTGCAGCGGGCCCTCGAGCAGAAGCTCGAGTACCCGTTCATGCTGCACGCCCGCCGCCCGCGGGGCGACGAGCGGCCCGAGGTGCCCTCGGTCATGCGCCCGAACCGGCTGCTGTCGCCGTTCAGCACGCTCGTCAAGCAGTACGGCGTACCGCGCTACGGCGAGTTCGATCCGTCCGTCGTGTTCGCGGTGACCTTCGTCCTCATGTTCGGGATGATGTTCGGCGACGTCGGCCACGGCGCGGTGCTCGCGATCGCCGCCATCGCGCTCCGCAAGAGGCTCAAGCGGTTCACCCTCTTCGGGGTCGCGGTCGGCCTGTCGTCGATGGTGTTCGGGGTGCTCTACGGCAGCGTCTTCGGCTTCGAGGGCCTGTTCCACCCCCTGTGGATCGCACCACTGTCGGATCCGACGCGCATGCTGGTCGTGGCCCTGTACTGGGGCATCGGCTTCCTGCTGGGCGCGATCGTGCTGAGGATCTACAACCGCCTCATCGAGGGCGACCGGGTGCGCGCCCTGTTCGACAGCAACGGCCTCACGACCCTGACGTTCTACTCGGGCATGGTGTGGGGCGCGTTCAACGTAGCCAACACCGGTGCGTTCGGCACCGGCGCCGCCATGCTGACCGGCATCTCGCTGCTCGCCATCATGTTCTACAAGTGGGAGGAGGCGCACGCCACCATCGGCGAGAAGATCATCATCGTGCTGGTCGAGACCCTGGAGACCGTCGTCGGCAACGTCTCCAACACCCTGTCCTTCCTGCGCGTCGCCGCCTTCTCCCTCAACCACGTCGCGCTGATGCTCGCGGTGTTCGCGCTCGCCGAGATGATGGACACCTTCGGCTACTGGGTGATGGTGGTGTTCGGGAACATCTTCATCCTGGTCCTCGAGGGCGCGATCGTCACCATCCAGACCCTGCGCCTCGAATACTTCGAGGGCTTCTCGCGCTTCTACTCCGGCGACGGCCGGGAGTTCCGTCCCCTGCTGCTGAATCGGGGCGTTGCGACCCTGCATTCCTCTCCGCAAACCGCTAGCTGACCTCAAGGAGCAAACGATGTACTGGCTGATCAGTTTCATGACCGTGGGCATCCTGGGCCTCGTCCTGACCGGGCTGTATCTCGAGTTCAATCCGGCCGCCGTGCGCAGCCGCCGTTGGCTGCGGCCCGCCCTGGCCACCAACCTCACCCTGTTCGTCGTGGCGCAGGTCGCCCTCATGGTTTTCGGCGCGCAGGAAGTCCTCGCCAACCCGGCCGTGGAAGCGGCGATGAAGGGCGAGATGTCGACGGGCATGGGACTGGCGCTGCTCGGCGTCGGCGTGCCCACCGGCCTCAGCACCATCGGCGCCGGCCTGGCGGTGGGCCCGATCGGCGCCGCCTCGCTCGCCGCGGTGGCCGAAAAGCCCGACATGTTCGGCCGGACGCTGATCTACCTGGGCCTGGCAGAAGGTATCGCGATCTACGGCCTCGTGGTCAGCATCCTGGTGCTGGGCAAGATCTGACGGGACGCCGGCGATGGCCGCAGAGACCGAGCCGCTCAGCAGGGCACGCCTGCTCTTCTTCGGCGAGCGCGCGCTGACGGAAGGCTACGGCCTCATCGGGTTCGAGACCTTTCCCGATGCGACCGTCGAGCAGCTCGACCGCGTGCTCACCGAGCTGCTGCAGACCCGCGGCACCGCCCTCGTGCTGCTCGACCCGCGCGTCGCGCATCTGGGCAGCCGCATGCTGCCACGGATCCGCAAGGAAGGCGGGCGCATCCTGGTGACCGAGGTGCCGTCGCTGCGCAGCCCCGAGGACTACCACTCCGACATCGACGACCAGGTCAGTGCGCTGCTGGGCGGCGGCACCCTGGAGGACAGGTAAAAGATGGACCAAGTCACCGAACTGGAGTCTGCCATTCTGCAACGCGCGAACCGGCTGGCGGTCGAGTTTCGGCAGCGCGCCGAGCGCAGCCGCGACAACATCCTGCGCGAGGCGAGCGACCGTCTTCGTCTGCACGAGGAGCGCGAGGTGCTGCTGGCCAAGGCCATGGCCGAGCGCGCCTATCGCCGCCAGGTGCAGGCCAACGAGCTGCGCCTGCGCGCGCAGATGGACCAGGTGCGATGGAACCTCGCAAAGGAGGTGCAGGAGCGCCTGCTCGATCGCGCCGCCGCTTTCACCAAGGATGCCGACCCCTACCTGCCGGCGCTCGCGCGCCTCCTCGCGGCCGCGGCCGCCGAGTTCCCGGCCGACGTCGAGCTGGTCGCCGAGGTGAATGCCGAGGACCGTCAGCGGCTCGCCCCGCAGTGGCCAGAGTTCGTCGAGGAGGCGGTGCCCGGCCGGCCGATCGCGCTCGGCGCCGAGCCCGTGCACTGCACCGGCGGAGTCGTCGTGCGCACGCCGGACAACCGCATCCGGGTGGACAACACCTTCGAGGGCCGGATGCAGCGGCTCGAGATCCGTATCTACCAGACTATCGTCGAGCGCCTCTTCCCGGGGCAGGCAGACGTGCAGTCTCTGACCATCGGCTGAGTGAACCATGAGCGATCAAGTCAAGGTTGGCCGCATCCAGGAGATCAACGGCCCCATCGTGACGGTGGAGCTGTCCGGGCTGCGCAACGGCGAGCAGGTGCGCATCGGCGAGATCGGTCTGGTCGGCGAGGTCATCGCGCTCGACGGGCCGCGCGCGCTGGTGCAGGCCTACGAGTCGACCGAAGGGCTGCGCCCTGGTGAGCCGGCGCGCGGCCTCGGCCACCCGCTCGCAGTCGAATTGGGGCCCGGCCTGCTGGGCTCGATCTTCGACGGTGTGCAGCGTCCGCTCGCGACCATCTTCCGCCAATCGGGCGACAGCATCCCGCGCGGGCTGGACATCCCCTCGCTCGACCGGACGAAGGCCTGGGCGTTCAAGCCGAACCCTGAGCTGGAGGTCGGGTCGACGGTCGCGGGTGGCGCCATCCTCGGCACCGTCCAGGAGACCGGCGCGATCGAGCACCGCATCCTGGTGCCGCCGCTGCTGGCCGGCGCGCTGACCGAGCTCGCACCCGCGGGCGATTACTCGTTGGAGGATCCCATCGGCCGCCTGCGCACGGCCGACGGACACACGCACAAGCTCTTCCTCTACCACCGCTGGCCGGTGCGCACTGCGCGGCCCTACGCGCGCCGCGACCATGCGGTGGAGCCTCTGATCACGGGCCAGCGCATCCTCGACACCTTCTTCCCGCTGCTCAAGGGCGGCAAGGCCGCGGTGCCCGGCCCGTTCGGCGCGGGCAAGACCGTGGTGCAGCAACAGATCGCGCGGTGGTCGAACGCCGACATCGTGATCTACGTCGGCTGTGGCGAGCGCGGGAACGAGCTCGTCGACGTGCTCGAGACCTTCCCCGAGCTGCAGGATCCCTACACCGGCCGCCGCATGATGGAGCGCACGCTGCTGGTGGCGAACACATCCAACATGCCGGTGGTGGCCCGCGAGGCATCCATCTACGTCGGCGTGACCCTTGCCGAGTATTTCCGCGACCAGGGCTACGACGTCGTGATGCTCGCCGACTCGACCAGCCGCTGGGCCGAGGCCCTGCGCGAGGTGGCCGGCCGCCTCGGCGAGATGCCGGTCGAGGAAGGCTATCCCGCGTATCTCGCCTCCCGTCTCGCCGCCTTCTACGAGCGTGCCGGACGCGTCAAGACGCTCGCCGGCAGCACCGGCTCGGTCAGCCTGATCGGCGCCGTGTCCCCCCCCGGCGGCGACTTCTCCGAGCCCGTCACCAGCCACACGAAAGAGATCATCCAGACCTTCTGGGCGCTCGCCAAGGACCTCGCCGACGCCCGCCATTACCCGGCGATCGACTGGACCAGCAGTTTCTCCGCGCACGTCTCCAGCGCGGCGCGGTGGTGGGCCGAGAACGTCAGCTCAGCCTGGGAGGCCCGCCGCGCGGAGGCGCTGAAACTGCTCGCGCGCGACGCCGAGCTCGCGCGCATCGTCAACCTGGTGGGGCCGGAGGCCCTGTCGTCGGCGCAGCGCTGGGAGCTCGAGGCCGCCGCGTTGGTCAAGGAAGGTGTGCTGCAGCAGAGCGCACTCGACCCCGTCGACACCTTCGCCTCGCCGGAGAAGCAGTTCGTGCTGCTCGATCTGGTGCTGACGATCTACGCCAAGGGGGTGGAGCTGGTCGAGATCGGCGTACCCGTGCAGGAATTGACGGGCATGCCCCTGCTCGCGAAGGCGCGCCGCTTGAAGCAGACCTACGGGTCGGAGCAGGTCAAGGAGCTCAGGGAATTCATGGACGAGATCCGCGCGCAGTTCGATCGCATCCGCCTCGAGTACGCCAAGTTCCAGGAGCACGCAGCCACATGAGCGCGAAGGAATACCGGACCGCCGCCTCCGCCCAGGGCGGCCTGCTGACTGTCAGGGGCGCCCACGGGATCGCCTTCGGCGACCGGGTGCAAATCCGCGACCACCGCAACCGTCGGCGCAACGGGCAGGTGATCCGTGCAGGCTTGAACGAGGTCCTGGTGCAGGTCTTCGAGGGTACCGAGGACATCGACCTCGAGAGCACCTGGGTGCGCTTCCTCGACCAGCCGCTCGAGATCACCCTCTCGCCGGAAATCCTGGGCCGCATCTTCAACGGCCTGGGCGAGCCCAAGGACGGCCGCCCGCCGATCGTCTCGGGCGTGCGCCGCAGCGTCAGCGTTGGCGCCATCAACCCGGCCGCACGCACCTACCCGCGCGAGTTCATCCAGACTGGCGTATCGACGATCGACGGCCTCAACTCGCTGGTGCGCGGCCAGAAGCTGCCGATCTTCTCGGGCTCCGGCCTGCCCCACAACCGCCTCGCGGCGCAGATCGCCCGCCAGGCCAAACTGGTCGACCAGGAGTCACACTTCTCGGTGGTGTTCGCCGCCATGGGCGTGTCCTACTCGGACGCCCAGTTCTTCCAGGAGGAGTTCGCGTCGTCGGGCGTGCTCGGCAACGTGACCATGTTCGTCAATCTCGCCGACGACCCGCCGGTCGAGCGCCTCGCCCTGCCCCGTGTGGCCCTCACTGCCGCGGAGTACCTGGCATTCGACCTCGACCGCCACGTGCTGGTCGTCATGACCGACATGACCAACTACGCGGAGGCGCTGCGCGAGGTCGCGACCGCGAAGGGCGACGTGCCCGCGCGCAAGGGCTATCCCGGGTATCTGTATTCCGACCTGGCAGAGATCTACGAACGGTCGGGCCGCATCAAGGATCGCCACGGCTCGGTGACGCTGGTGCCCGTGGTGAGCATGCCGTCCGACGACATCACCCACCCGATCCCGGACCTCACCGGGTACATCACGGAGGGCCAGATCGTGCTGTCGCGCGACCTGCACGCCCGCGGCATCTATCCCCCCGTGCACATCTCGCCGTCGCTGTCGCGCCTCATGAAGGACGGCGTGGGCAAGGACTTCACGCGCGAGGACCACCCACGCGTCGCTGCCCAGCTCTACGCCCTCTATGCCCGCGCGCTCGAGACGCGCAACCTGGCGTCGATCATCGGGGCGGAGGAGCTGTCCGAGCGCGACCGGCGTTACCTCACCTTCGCCGACGAATTCGACAAGCGTTTCGTCGGCCAGGGCGAGGACGAGGACCGCAGCATCGTCGAGACCCTCAACATCGCCTGGGAGCTGCTGAGCATGTTCCCGAAGGACGCCCTGACGCGCGTCAGCGAGACCGACATCGCCAAGTACTACCACGGGGGCGGGGCCTGACGGGCCATGGCGCAGAACATCATCAAGGTCGCGCCGACCAAGAACACCCTGCTCAACCTGCGCAAGCAGGTCGCGTTCCTCGAGCAGGGGCACTCGCTGCTGGAGCGCAAGCGCGACCTGCTGACGCGCCTCGTCTACGAGCGGATCGGCGACTACCGCAAGCTGCGGCGCCAGACGCACGAGGCGCTGCGCGTCGCCTACCGCTGGCTCGCCATCGCCCAGCTGCGGATCGGCGGACGCGTGCTGCAGCAGGCCTCGCTGGGCACCGAGCCGGCGCTCGCCGTGGAGATCCTGCCGCGGCGCGCGCTCGGGGTGCAGTACCCCGCCGTGAACGTCCACACCCTGCCGCTGAAGCCCGTCGGCCTGCTCGGCACCGACGCGAGCTTCGACGCCACCCGCCGCAACCTGGCCGACGCGGCGCGACTGCTCGCGAAGCTCTCGGAGTCGCAGGCGGCGCTGAGCCGGCTGATCGCGGAGCAGCGCAAGGCGCAGAAGCGGGTGAATGCGCTCAAGTACAACATCATCCCGCGGTACCGGAACACGATCCGCTTCATCGAGTCCGCGCTGCAGGAGGAGGAGCGGAACATGCTCTTCCAGATCAAGATCCTGCGGGCACACTCGGCGGAGGCCGTCGACTCATAGGGCGGCCCACGGCTGGCGTCAGCGGCTGAGGCGGTCGCGGCGCTGCGCGAGCTGCTGCTCGAAGAACCGGATCATCGCGTTCTCGTAGGCACAGTCACCGTCGTTGCCGATCTCGGCGAGCCTCGCCTCCATGTAGGCGATCTCCTCGCGCAGCCGGCCGGGGTCGCTCATCGCGACCAGCGAGTGATGAGGGTATTCCACTGTCGTCTTCTCTCCGCTCTTGGTATGCGGGCGGAGAGTAGCGACCGAGCATGAAAACGATGTGACAGAGCGACGGCCGGGTCACTGCGCGAGACCGGCGCGCCGGACCCGGATGGCCTCCTCCCGCTCCTGCTCCTCGAGCGCCGTGTCGATGATCCGCAGCTCCTGCTCCAGCTCCGGGAGCAGGACGTCCTCGAGGGCGCGGGCGCGACGGGAGGTCCTGCCGTACTCGTAGCTGAGCCGCTCGAGATTGCCCGTCATCGCCGCGAGCCGGGCGGCCAGCGGAAGAAGGCCCGCAAACCGTTCGCGGCAGCTCTTCGCCTCGGGGCTGCCGGTCGGAAGCGGAGTCTCGCTGCCCTCGCCGGTCGTTCGGCAGTCGACCTCGTTGACGAGGACCCCGAGGACCGAGTGCCCGTGCACCGACAGGGCGCCCCGCCAGGGCCCTTCGGTCGGCTGGGCCTGCAGCTCCTCGAGGCCGTGCCGCGCGAGCGCCGCCTTCAGGCTCTCGACCGCCGCCGCGTAGTCGCTGCGGAATTCGTTCAGGGCCACCTCGTAGCGCTGCAGTTCGCCGAGCATCGTCGCGGCGAGGATGAGGCGCTTCTCGTCGAGGAAGTGATACCCCTCCTCCATCCCCTGGCGCTCCTCGCGGAGCTCCAGGAAGGCGCTGTGGGTGGGCGAGACCTCGCGCGGCATGTCAGCCTGCCAGGTGGGCGCGGATCTGCTGGTCGCTGAGACGGTGCAGCTCCGCGCGCGGGAGCACGCGCAGCGCCTCCCAACCGGCCTCGAGGCTCTGCGCGAGCGAGCGGTGCTGCGCCTGGCTGATGACGCCCCGCTCGAATCGGTCGCCGAAGGCCAGGTATTCGCGATCGCTGGCGGACAGGCCCTCCTCGCCGACGACGCTGGCGAGCACCCGCGTCTGCTGGGCCTGGGCATAAGCGGCGTAGAGCTGGGCGGCGAGCGCCGGGTGGTCCGGATCGGTGAGTCCCTTGCCGATGCCGTCCTTCATCAGGCGGGACAGGCTCGGCAGCAGCTTCACCGGTGGGTAGAGATCGCGGCGGTCGAGATCCCGGTCGAGCACGATCTGACCCTCCGTGATGTAGCCGGTCAGGTCGGGGATCGGGTGGGTGATGTCGTCCGACGGCATGGTCAGGATCGGCAGCTGGGTCAGCGACCCCGGCAGGTCGCGGACACGACCGGCCCGCTCGAAGATGGTCGCGAGGTCGGAATACATGTAGCCGGGGTAGCCCTTGCGGCTCGGCACCTCGCCACGGCTCGCCGACACCTCGCGCAGGGCCTCGCAGTAGTTGGTCATGTCCGTGAGGATGACCAGCACGTGCTTGCCTTCGGTGAAGGCTAGGTACTCGGCCGCCGTCAGGGCGAAGCGCGGCGTCAGCAGACGCTGCGCGCTCGAGTCGCTGGCGAGGTTCAGGAACAGCACGGTCCGCGCGAGCGCACCGCTCTTCTCGAGCTCCTGGCGGAAGAATTCGGCGCTGTCGTGGGGGATGCCGATCCCCGCGAAGACGATCGCGAACTCCTGCGCCCCCCCGCCGGGCAGCCGCGCGTTGCAGGCGATGTCGACCGCGATGCGGTCGTGGGGCAGCCCGCCGCCAGAGAAGATGGGAAGCTTCTGCCCCCGAACCAGGCTGTTCATCACGTCGATGGCGGTAAAGCCGGTCTCGAGGAACTCGCTCGGGGCGACGCGCGCCGAGGGCTTGATCGGCATGCCCTCGATCCGCAGCGCCCGGTCCGCCGCCAACGGCGGGCCGCCGTCGATCGGCTTGCCGACGCCGTTGAAGACGCGGCCGAGCAGGCCCGGCCCGACGTGGAATCGCAGGGGCTCGCCGAAGAAGCGGATCCGGGTGCCGTCGAGCGCGAGTCCCGAGGTCTCGTCGAGTACCTCGATGGTGATCGTGTCCTCGTCGAGCGCCGCGATCCGGCCGAGCCGCGTCGCGTCCGGCGCCTCCACCTCGACCGCCTCGTTGAGGCCGACCTCGACGGTTCGCCGCAGGAACAGCAGCGGTCCGTCCACCTTCAGCGCGATGTCCTCTCCGATCAGTCGTGCGTACATGAGGGTGCTCCCAGGTCACCTGCGGCGGCGGGCCTCGCCGTGACGGCCCCTTGCCGGCCGCGTCGCGGCATCGCGCCAGAGCTCAGGCCGCCGCCGTCTCCCGCAGCGGCTCCTGCAGCTGCCGGAACGTCCTGCCGAGCTCGCGGTCCAGCTGGGAGAAACGCTCCCAGTCGCCCTCCGGGATCTCCTCGCCCATGCGCAGGAGGCCGCGGAACACCTCTGCCTCCGCGACGCGCTCGGGCGCGACCCCCGCCTTCAACAGGCCTTCGGCCCCTTCGATGAAGGTGCCGATCAGCCGCATCATCACGGCCTGGCGCTGCGGGGTGGCGTAGCGGTCGTTCGCCGAGAACGCCGACTGCCGGAGGAAGGACTCGTTGACCAGCTGGGCGCACAACAGCGTCAGACGCTGGCGCTCGGGCATCGCGTCCTTGCCGATGATGCGCGCCATCCGCTCCAGCCGGGCGGCCTCTTCGAGCAAGGTGAGGAAGCGCCGGCGCAGTTCCGACCAGCGGGTGCAGCCCTCCGTGTGCCACCAGCGCGCGAGCGACGAGGCGACCACGCTGTAGGACTGCAGCGGGTGAATCGCGGGATAGAAACGCGACTGGGCCCGGTGCACGTCCAGCGCCCAGAGGCAGCCGACGTAGCGCTTGGTGTTGCTGGTCACGGGCTCGGAGAAGTCGCCGGAGGGCGGGCTCACGGCCCCGATGATGGTCACCGAGCCCTGATCCCCCGCGAGCGTGCGGACCCGCGCGGCGCGCTCGTAGAAGTCGGCGAGCCGACTGCCCAGGTAGGCCGGGTAGCCGCTCTCGCCCGGCAGCTCGCCCAGGCGCCCGGAAACCTCCCGCAGCGCCTCGGCCCAGCGGCTGGTCGAGTCGGCCATCAGCGTGACGTTCAACCCCTGGTCACGGAAGTACTCTGCGACGGTGATCCCGGTGTAGATGCTGGCCTCGCGCGCCGACACGGGCATGTTCGAGGTGTTGGCGATGATGACGGTGCGCTCGAGCAGCGGGCGGCCGCTGCGCGGGTCCTCGAGGTGCGTGAACTCCTCGAGCAGGCCGGCCATCTCGTTACCGCGCTCGCCGCACCCGACGTAGACGATGACGTCGGCGTTGCACCACTTGGCGACCGTCTCGAGCAGCACGGTCTTGCCTGTACCGAAGCCTCCCGGAATGGCCGCCGTGCCGCCGCGCGCGACCGGGAACAGGCAGTCGAGGATGCGCTGCCCCGTCACCATCGGCTCGTCGGCCGGCAGCCGGCCGGCGACCGGACGCGGCACGCGCACGGGCCAGCGCTGGCTCATCGCGAGCTCGTGGATGGTGGTGCCGTCGCGCAACCGGCAGACGATCTCGTCGTCGCGGAAGACACCCTCGGCCGCCACCTCGACGACCTCGCCTCCCGTGCAGCGCGGCGGGACCATCGCGTGCTGCAGGCTCCCGCCGGCATTCTCCACCCGCCCGAAGGCGGCGCCACCGGCGAGCTGGTCGCCGACGCGCACCAGCGGCACGAACCGGAAGGCCCCGGCCGAGGCCTCATCGAGGCCGGCCGTCATGTAGGGCCCCCCGCTGAGGTCGCTGATCGGGCGCAGCAGGCCGTCGAAGATCGTGCCGAGCAGGCCGGGTCCGAGCCGGACGGACAACGGCTGCCCGGTGCCGCGGATCTGGGTCCCCGGCCGCAGGCCGCTGGTGTCCTCGTAGACCTGGACCACGATCTCCTCCCGCGCGACCCGGATGATCTCGCCGAGCAGGCCCTCCGGCCCCACCCGGACGGCCTCGCGCAGGACGAAGGGCCCCCGGGGTCGTGCCCGCAGCACGGGACCGCTGATCCATGTGGTGTCGGCTTCGCTCATCGGGTTTCTCCAGCCAGGAGGGCGAGCAGCCGCGCCTCCAGGCGCTGCCGGTCGGCCAGCAGGCCACGCAGGCTGCCGTCGAGACAGGCGCCACCGCTGTCGATGACCAGGCCGGCCTCGATCGTGGGGTCGCTGCGCATCTGGGGCTCGACGCCCAGGGCCTCGGTCAGCTGCTCCCTCGCCGCCTGCTGCTCCGCGACGGGCCAGCCGGGGGCGTGCCGCAGCGTCCATGCGCCCGCCGGCAGAGAGCCCAATGCCTCCCGCAGACACCGCCCGACCCAGCGCCGACGTCCCTCTGCGGTCTCCCAACGCCGCTGCAGACCGAGCTGCAGGAGGGGCCACGCCTGCTCCAGGATCCCGGCGCTGCTTCGTGCCTGCTCGCGCCGCTCACGCGTGACGCGCTCGGCCTCGACGGCCTGGATCCGCGCGTGGATGCGCGCCCGCTCCTCGAGGACGCGACGGTGCAGATGCGCCCGCTCCTTGCGGTGGGTCTGGCGCAGGATGTCGCGGGCGGACTGCTCCGCCTCGGCGAGGATCCGCCGGCAGGCCGCGTCGCGCTGCTCCTCAACCAGCCGCAGCAGCCCCAGCTCGCGCCCTTCGAGGCTCATTCCGCCATCCCCAGTTGTCGCCGCAGCGCAGCGCCGAGCGCCTCGGGCTCACGTCGCCCCCGCGCGTCCGCAATCACCAGCACCAGCGTTCGCGTTGCCCGCTGCTGCTTGCGCAGCAGCGCTGGCGGCAGGCGCGCGGCCAGCTCGGCGGTCACGAGCACCAGCTGGGCCTCCCCGCAGAGCCGCTCGAAGCGCTGCGCGAGGTCGGCCTCGTCCGGGACGTGCACGTCGATGCCGGCGAGGCGGAAACCGGCCGCCGTCACCTCGTCCGCGAGCAGCGCGCACGTGCTCATCACGCCAGCCGGTTCAGGATCAGCACGGAGATGATCACGCCGTAGATCGCGATACCCTCCGCCAGACCCACGAGGATCAGCAGCCGGCCGAACAGCTCCGGCTTCTCGGCCAGCGCGCCGACCGAGGCGCCCGCCACCGCGCCGACCGCGTAGGCCGCGCCGATGGCTGAGAGGCCGGTGGAGAGCGCCACCGCGACGTAGCCGAGCTCGCTTGCCCCTTCCGACGCGAGAGCCACGACCGGCCCTGCCGCCTCGCTGGCGAGGACCGCGGGATGCCACAGCAGGAGGCTGCTCGCGAAGGCGAGCACCGCGGTGCCGAGCACCGTCAATGCGACGAACAGCAGTCGTCTTTTCATGCCACTTCTCCGTGAACGAGAACGGGAGGCGCAGCCAGCGGCCGGAACACCCTGCCGCCGCCGCGCAGGAAGCGATTGAAGAACTCGAAGAGGACCAGCCGCGTCGTCTGGATCGAGACCACCAGCCCCTCGAGGCAGATGACGACGACGTTGCCCACCACCAGGATCAACAGCCCGGCGATCGCCGAATCCGGCACCCGTGCCATCGTCACGATCGCGTCGGAGAGCGCGGCGTGGGCGAGCGCAAACGCGCCCACGCGCGCGAACGAGAGGGTGTTCACCAGGATCTGCAGGCCGCTCTCCAGCAGATGGCCAGCCGCAGCCAGCGTGCCGAGGAGCTGACGATGGACGAAGAACGCGCCGATGCCGTACCAGAGCAGACCGAGCACGGCGATCGGACCGCCTGGCTGTCCTGCCAGCAGCCCGATCAGGCCCAGATAGAAGACGAGGAAGCCGAGGTCGATGGCCAGCCAGCGACGCAGGTCGCCCCGCCACAGCGCGCCCAGGCCCGCGAGCAGCTGCCCCAGGCTGAGAAGCAGCACACCGAAGCCGAGCGGCACGGCGAGCACGGTCATCGGGTGCGCCAGCGGGTGTAGCCAGAGCGCGGGAATGACGCCCTCCAGGCCGAAGATGCTGCCGAAGAGGAACCCGAAGACCACCGCGGCAGCCCCGCCGGCGATGGCCAGCCGCGCCGCCTCGAAGCGACGCTGCAGCAGGGCACCCAGCAGCATCAGCACGAGGCCCTGGCCGACGTCGCCGAACATGTAGCCGAACAGCAGCGGCACCACGACGGCCAGCACGGGCGTCGGATCCGCCTCGTCCGCCGCCGGGATGCCGAGCAGCCGCGCGAACAGCTCGAAGGGCCGCAGCCAGCGCGGGTTGTCGAGCACCTGTGGCGGCCGCATGCCCGCCGGCGGCGGCGCGAAGCGCAGCAGCGCCCGGGTCCCGCTGCGATCCAGCTCCTGCGCGGGGCGCCGCCCGGTCAGATCGTCCGTCCAGCCGGTGATCCAGACGAAGCTCTCGCCCGCGCGCTCCAGCCCGCCGACGTGGCTCGCGAACCAACCGAGCTGCTCCACCTCGCCGAGGGCCTGCCCGAGCGAGTACTCGTCGAACAGCGTGTCGAGCTCCGCATAGGCGAGCACGATCTCGGCCTGGAGCTCCTCGAGGTGTGCCGAGATGTCGACGAGGGCCGCCGCGGCGGTCCCCCGCAGCCACCTCGGTCGCTCGATGATCCGACCCTTCACCGCCGCAACCTGGCGCTTGACGGCCGCGATGTCCGCCGCCGGGCCCAGCACCATGAAGCAGCGCCCCTCCTCCCAAGGCACCGCCCGGGCCAGCACCGTGTCCGGGAGCTTGGGGTCGGCGTCCGCGGGCAGGATGGCGCAGAAGGTCGCCAGCCAGGGGCCGACCGAGCTGACGAGAGTGAAATCCAGCGAGCTCCCGGCCACGTGGTGAAGGATCTGCCGGAGGGTCAGCAGGCGGTAGCGCTCGTCTTCGCTGGCCTGGAGCCTCTCGATGACCGGGTCGGCGTGGCGCCGCCAGGCCTCGACCCTGTCGGCAGCGCGTGCGAGCAGGTCGGCCGGCCCGGTCACGACGGGCGACTGATAGCGCGACGACCGCGACCAGTACCGGCCGTATTGCGTCGACAATCGCTCCTGGGCCGCGAGGCCCTCCGCCAGCTCGTGCAGCGGGAAGTCCTCGGGCCGCCCCTGCCGCACCTCGATCTCGACGGCACCGGTACGGGCCAGCGCCGCCGCCGCGCGCACGGCGTCCGCGCGCGCACACAGCACCTCGAACCAGCGCGTGGAGACGGGACGCAGCATCACCGCGATGCCTCCGCACCGAACAGCGCGCGGCTGACGAGCGCCGCGCGCAGGCGCTCGAGCTCCACCGCGACGAGCGCGAGATAGGCGAACAGACCGGCCGGCTGCAGCAGGAAGACGTGGAACAGGTGACGCAGGCGGTGATCGAGGTCGCGGCGCAGCGGCCAGGTGCGATCCGGCGCGGCCGCGAGAAACTGCCGCTGATGGTCGAGGAGCGTGGCGGCGAGCCGGTCCAGGCTTTCGCGAAAGCGGCGACGGACGGACGGGCAGCGCCCGCGCCATTCCACGATCCAAACCTCGGCCAGATCGCGGCCTTCGGCGGCCGCCTCGACCAAGAGGCCAAGCCCCGCAGCCTGCAGGGCCGCACGATCCAGCTCGCCCTGCGCCCCCACGAGACCCGCGAGGAACGGGTCGCGCGCCATCCACTCGGGAGCCCTGCCCGCCCTGAGCCCCTGAGCGAGCGCCGGCAGCTGCGGCAGCCACTGTACCCAGCGCACAGCGGCGCGCCAGGCGTCGGGGACCCACCGCGCTGCGGCGTCGACCTCCGCACGGAAGATGGCCCTGACCCCGCGGTCGATGTCGTGCGCGTCGCTGGTGCCCGACAGGCCCACCACCCAGGGTTTCAAAGCGGTCGTCCGCGACTCCTCGAGGAACGCCGAGAAGCTGCGCGTGGCCTCGAGACGCTGCCAGTCGCCCTCGCGGGGCAGCCCGGCCAGGCGCGCCTGGACACGGGCCTGGACGTAGCCGAAGGCGGCCGGGGCGCTCATGGCCCCTCTCCCACCATCTCGTCGAGGATGACCTCGATGAGCCGGGTGAGGCGATCACTGACGGCGGCGGAGGCCGGCCCGCGTCCCGAGCGCGAGGCCGACGCGGCGAGGCCCTGCAGCGCGCGCTGCAGCGCGCGGTCGGCCAGCCATTGGATGCGAAGGAGGCGCGCGTCCGTGCGGTATTCGACGAGCTTCGCCCGGTTCTGGGCGTGCTCGAGCAGCATCTTCGCACGCTCGCGGCAGGTCTCCACCGCAACTCGCGCCTGCTGCTCCTCGCGCAGCACCCGGTTCATCGCTTCGTCGATGCCGGGGACGTTCAGCACCGCAGTGTCTCGGCTCATCAGGCAACCTCCAGCGGTGGTCACGCCCTGGGAGAGCCGCGTGGCAGGTTCCCCCAGACGTCAACCGCTGCTCGCCGATACTCCGGACGCCGCGGACCGGTGCGGCTACTGCGTCGTGCTCGACAGCGCCCGGCTCGATGTTTTTCTAACACCGCGCACCTTCGCGCCGACATGAGAATTAGCATTTCACGATAGAAAGATATTCGCCCGCGGAGCGGGCGACGCGACACCGCTCTGTCGAGGCTCAGGGCTCGCCGAGCTCGGCGCGAATCTGGCGTGCCAGGGGGTCCTTCGGGGCGAAGCGCACCAGACGATCGGCGTAGTCGCGCGCCTTGGGAGTGTCTCCTGCCTCGCGGCTGTAGCTGATCAGGGCCAGGAGCAGGTCCCGGTTCTCCGGGTGCCTCAGCAGCTGGGCCCGCAGCACCTCGAGCGCCCGCGCCACTCCTTCGGTCTCCTTGACCGCGACCGCGTGGATATAGCCGAACCGGACGTTGTCCGGTGCGAGCTCCGCGGCCCGCTGCAGCGCGGCCGCAGCCTCGGCCAATCGCTGCTCGCGCACGAGGGCGAGCCCCAACGCGTGATGCAGCGCCGCTGCCCGGGGCGCGGCGGCGATGCCTTCACGAAGCACCACCTCTCCACTCCGCCCCTGGGCGCGCAGCAGGTCGGCGAGGTTCACGTAGGCGGGGACGAAGGTCGGGTCCTTGCGCATGGCCGAACGGTAGGCGGCCTCGGCCTTCTCGGGCGACGCCAGTGCCGTATAGAGCAGCCCGAGATTGAGGTCGGACTCGGGCCGCTCGGCGTTGACGCGCTGCGCCGTCTCGTACTCCCGGATCGCCTTGTCGAGATGCAGCACCTGCTCGGACGACAAGATCTGCCGCGGCGTTGCGGCGAGTGCGAGGCCAGCCTCGATCCGCACGTCCCTCACCGGATCGTCCAGCAGCGGTGCACCGAGCGGGTGGCGCTTCGCCGGCTCGAGCCGCTCGAGAAAGCCAGCCGCGGCCCGGCGAACGAGGGCGTCGGAATCCCCTATCGCACGCTGCAACGTCATCAGCGACGCCGGCGTGGCAACCTCGCGCAGGCTGGCCAGCGCCGTTGCCCGCACGATGCCGGGCTGCGCCGCATCGCCGACCAGGGCGGCCAGCTGCTCCTCTGCATCGGCCGCCCCGGATCGCCCCGCGTGGAGCGCCAACGCGAGCCGCTCCACGCCACCGCGGCGATCCGGTCCGAACCAGGCAGCGATCTGTTCCGCGGCCCACGCCGCATTCTTGTCCTTGTGGCAACCCGTACAGGCATCCGGCGTCCCGAACAACGTCCCCAGATCGGGGCGCGGCACGCGGAAGCTGTGGTCGCGGCGCGCGTCCACGACCATGTAGAGGCGCGTCGGCGCATGGCATTCGACACAGGCCGCGCCGGCGGAGTCGGCCTTGTGGTGGTGATGTGACGGCGCGTCGTACCTGGCCCCGAGGTGGCAGCTCAGACAGACGCCGTTGCCCGGCGACCGGAGGCCGAGGCTGTGCGGATCGTGGCAGTCGCTGCAGGTGACGCCGGCACGTTGCATGCGGCTCTGCAGGAACGCGCCGTACTCGTATACCTCGTCCCTGATCTGCCCGTCGGGGTAATAGAGCCGGTCCTCGAGCAGCGAGACGCGATGCGTGTCGCCGATGGGCCGGCCATGGACATAGGGCTCGTGCAGCGTCGCGCGGCGCGAGTGGCAGCGCGCGCAGGTCTCGAGCTGCGCGTGCGTCGTGCGCGGCGGCGTGCGCTTCGCGATGCCACTCGAGGCATCCATGCCCCAGCTGCCGGCGTCGGCGTCGCGCAGCCGCACCACCAGGCCCCTGCTGGCATCGCCGTCGTCGCGGGGCGTCCGGGATGCCCACGCGAGGTGCCTTGACCCGGGGCCGTGACAGGCCTCGCAGGCGACGTCGATCTCGGCCCAGGCGGTCTCGTAGCGATCCTCCTCTGGCCGATAGTTCCTGCGCAGGTCGGTGGAGTGGCACTCCGCGCACATGTAGTTCCAGTTCTGGCTCGGTCGAGTCCAGAACAGCTCGTCGTCCGGCGCGATCCGCGCGTTCGGATGGAGATGGAACCAGCGCTGGCCGCCCTCCTTCTTCGATCGGCTGTCCCAGGCGATCGACAAGGCCTGCAGGCGGCCTCCCTTGAGCTCGATCAGGTACTGCTGGAGCGGCATCCAGCCGAAGGTGTACTTGATCTCGAAGTCCTGCAGCGTACCGTCCGGCCCTTCGGTATTGACGAAGAACCGGCCGTCGCGCCGGAAGAACCGCGAGGTGACCCCGTGCTGGACGAAGGCCTGGTTCCTGAAATCGCCGAGCACGGTCCGCTCGGTCGCCTCCGCCATCGCCAGGTCGTGGTGCGAGCCGCTCCACGCCCTGTACTGGGCATCGTGGCAACTCTTGCACTGTGCGGCACCGACGTGGGTCGGCGCGTCATCGAGCGCCGTCGCCCGAGCGACGCCCGCGGCGAGGAGAAGCGCCAACAGGATGCGAGGGGCCATCGAACGGACGCCGTGGAGGATCCAGGTCGCGAGCATGCGTCGGGCACAGGTCAGACCGCAAGATTTTGGGGCCCCGGCGCGCAGCCTCCGCGCAATTGCGCCCCCCGGAGGCTTGCCTTAAGCTTCCCGCCCCTCTGGAGAGGTGTCCGAGCGGCTTAAGGAGCACGCCTGGAAAGTGTGTGTACGTTAACAGCGTACCGAGGGTTCGAATCCCTCCCTCTCCGCCATCATGGAAGCCAAGCC
>Ga0208980_10000410_pt1 | contig 23796 bp, 14 predicted proteins | sample WetSurMetagenome_3_FD_187993 | JGI IMG/M metagenome (GOLD analysis project Ga0208980, IMG submission 187993) | Wetland microbial communities from Twitchell Island in the Sacramento Delta, sample from surface sediment Aug2011 Site A1 Bulk (version 2) | ecosystem: Environmental > Aquatic > Marine... | reverse complement strand
GTCCTGCCAGTATATCAATGTCACCATCCCTTCCGCCGTATTCCGGAATGGAAAAGAACTCTGTCATGGAACTGAACCTGTCCTGTGGGGTGATTTGTGTGGCAAATATATCTTCCACTGAATTCCCATCATTGTTGAATACATCTGCATATGCAGGAAGGAGCTCATAAACACCGGAAGCTATAACTGTATTTGCGGCATCCCTGGCTTTTGCATAATCGCCTTTCTGAAGGTAAACTCTTGCCAGAAGAGCATTTGCAGCTCCTTTTGAGGCATAAACATCATTATCTGCAGGCAATTTAGAGGCAGCATTGATAAGGTCTTCAATAACTTTATTATAAACCTCGTCAACTGTGTTACGTGTAACATAGCTGCTCTCATTTATGCCATTGGTTGGAGTAAGAACCAGAGGTACACCTAATTGAGTATTGGCTGCACCAAAAACATACTGATCACCAAAAAACCTGACCAGGTCAAAATACATGAGGCTGCGAAGGAAAAGAGCCTCCCCCTCAACCCTGTTTCGATCAGCTTCTTTTACCACACTAAGGGCAGAGAGAATATTATTTGCCGTATTTATAACTGCGTAACTATCTATCCACTGTCTGGAGACATCCTCATTTGTAGATATCATGGTCTTGTTGAAAATCTGACGAGGATCAACATAGGTCCCTACCCACTGAATCTCGCCATTTCCTCCGAGCAGCTCCGCATTCCGCAAAAGGCAACCTCCATAGATCCAATTCAGGGCAAACTCAGCATAAGCTCCGGTAAGAACACTTTTAACATTTTTATCCGATGTAAGAGCCAGATTCTCACTTATATTCTGAGAAGGTTCAAGATCGAGATATTTGGTGCATCCTGAAAAAATACCAAGGAGTGCAGCTATTATTAGTATAGAAAGTTTTTTATTCATCTTTTCTGATATTTTATTTTTTACAAACCGATATTAATACCGAAGACAATTGATCTGGGCTGGGGAGCCGAATAAAAGTCACATCCTGAAGTTACATTATCATTTAGAAAATCGGTCGATACTTCCGGATCCCAACCTTCATACTTTGTGAAAGTCAGAAGGTTCTGTGCCTGCAGATAAAACATCATACTACCAAGTTTAATTTTATTTGTAATCTTCTTAGGTAAACTATAACTCAGCATCAGGCTGCGTAATTTTATATATGAACCATCTGACATGTAACGGCTGTTGCGGCTCTGATCGCCATTATCCCATCCCAGCCTTGCCTGTGGGATATTGGTTACATCTCCGGGTTTCTTCCAGCTTGCAAGCTGGGATGTCAGCTGATTGTCGTACCAGACACCGTTGGCCCCCATCCACTGGTCACCAATCAGATGGATCTTGTTCCCTGAAACACCCTGGAATGTAAAAGCAAGTTCAATACCTTTATAATTCAAGGTGTTGGTAATAGCTCCTATTAATTCAGGGGTTGGATTTCCAAGCACTATAAAATTAGCTTCATCGAACGTATTTGTGGTTGCGGTATGGTTAGTAATATTGCCATTTGCATCCTGTGCATTTACGTACCAAAGTGCATCTCCGTTCTGAGGATCAACGCCTGCATATTCTGCACCATAGAAAACACCGATTGGTTCACCAACTTTAACAACATTCATGTAACGGGCGCTCCCATTATCAATGATTTTCTGTTCACCCAGGCTTGTCACTTCATTTTTATTAAATGAAAGATTAAGACTGGTATTCCATGTAAAGTTTCCTGTAAGGTTATTGGTGTTAATGAGAAACTCGAAACCTTTGTTCGTGATTGACCCTATATTTTGCATCTGTGTTGAATAACCTGATGTTGCAGGAACAGGAACATTCAGCAGCAGATCTTTTGTATCTTTACTATAGTAGTCAATTTCACCGGAGATCCTGTTTTTAAAGAATCCATAATCAATGCCAAAATCAATTTGCGCTGTTGATTCCCAACCAAGATCAGGATTCGGGATCTGGGAAGGTATAAGACCCGACTGGAGGTTATAGTTACTTACTCCATACAGCCCAAGGTGTGCAAAGTTACCAATCCCGGCATTACCTGTCAGACCATAGCTGGTCCTCAGTTTAAGGAAACTTATTGTTGTATTGTCAGCCAGGAAATCTTCCTTTGTCAATACCCATCCGAAAGAGGCAGCCGGGAATGTACCATATCTGTTATCTTTTCCGAACCGTGAAGAACCGTCGATACGGGCTGAAAAGGTCAGGAGGTATTTAGCTTTGTAATCAAGGTTTATCCTTGTGAAGTAAGAGAGAAAACTGTATTTGGTAAGTGTGGAAGTACCAACAGTTATTAATCCGGCACTCGCAAGTGTTTTCAGGTCATCAAGGGGGAATTGCTCACCCTCGGTCCTGGCATTATCAACAGTAGTGTATTGAAATTCTGCACCCAGAACTGCACTTAATCCGAAATCGCTGAAATTTGTAATATAATCGAGATATGATTTTGTATTAATATTCTGTGTCTGACCATAATTAGCAAAACCATAACCATTTCTACCTGTGCCAGATTCAGTTTTTTCACCATATCGTCCATTTTCTTTCAAATTGTACAGGTCAAATCCGAACTCATTTCTCCATTTAAGTCCTTTCAGAATATTAATTGACAGATATCCGTTTGCCACTGACCTGTACTCAATTATGTTCCTTGTTGCATACTCGACATCCATCAGGGGGTTGTAATATGTGGTTGTTGGTGTGTTATAAAGATCTCCGTTCAGATCGCGCACCGGCGTTACAGGAGAAAGCGCAACCAGCTGCATTGGTGTTGAGAAAGCATTATCTGCAGAAACCTGGTCAATATTTGTACGGTTCAGACTTAATGCAAATCCTATGTCGAGGTAATCATTCACTTTGTTATCAACATTTAATCTGCCCGAGATCTTTTCAATACCGTTTGAAACCAGGATCCCTTCCGAATTATTATAATTAAGACTGGTAAAATATTTAAGCTTGTCGTTTCCACCCTGGGCTGACAGGTCAGCCGAGAAAATTTTTCCCGTCTGGAAGGCTTCGTTTTGCCAGTCTGTATCTACCTGAGATCCAAGATAATTACCGTTTCCATCCAGCTCTGCAGCCCATCCCGAATATCTTTTAAGTCTTGATTCAACATGCTTCTGCCAGTAGTTGCTTGTACCTGCAGGATCGCCATTATAAGAATCTTCCATAAGGTCCCCATTTACTGCTGATTCCCTGAAATAACTTATATATTGATCCGTATTCATGAATTCTCTTTTTCTCGAAGCCTCGTTAAACCCTGACTGAATGGTAAAGTTCAGTTTTGTAGCTCCGCTTATCCCTTTTTTGGTAGTGATAAGAACCACGCCATTTGCTCCTCTTGAGCCATATATTGCAGAAGAAGCTGCATCTTTAAGTATCTCGATGGACTCTACATCGTTAAAGTTGATAGAGGTTAAAGGATTTATCACAGCTCCAGAAAAGTTCATTGCTTCAGTTGTAAGGGGAATACCATCCACTATGAAAAGTGGCTGGTTGGTTGCTGAAATTGATGAAGATCCGCGAATCCTCATGTTGGTTGTACCTGTTGATTTTCCGTTTACTGATTCGATAAACACCCCGGCTGTTTTTCCCTGCAGGGCCAGTTCAACAGTCGGAACAGGAACGTTTTTCAGTATACTGCCATCTACTTTGGCAATACTCCCGGTAACTTTAGATTTAATCTGGGTGCCATAACCCACTACAACAACCTCATTAATTGCAACGAGATCCTGTTCCAGCAAAATATCGATTTTTGTCCTGCCATTAATCGGTATCTCCTGACTTCTGAATCCCACGAAACTGAAAAGAAGTGATTGTGTTCCTGCCGGCACAGATATAGTATATTTACCGTCAGAATCTGTTAAAACACCAAGGGTTGTACCTTTCGCCGAAATAGATACCCCTGGCATAGGAAGTTTATCCTCGGAACTGTTCACAGTCCCTGTAATCTGTACTGATTGGGCTAAAGCAAGAGAACCTGTCAGTAGCAACAGCATTAATAAAATAAGGTTTTTTTTCATGAATCTGGTTTAGGGTTAAATTATCAAAAAAAGAAGCAAATTATTTAAAGTCAATAATTTATATACATAGGTATGTTTAATGATTTGATTTGGAAGATTAAGAAATATAATTCGTAAAAAAACAAAATTATCTTAACAATTAAAACATATAATCAAATATAAAAATATTTTATTTGTTTTTTTAAGCCATTAAGTAAAATTTGATTTTATTAACTTTTTTTACACCGGATTTTTTTCATGTTAAAAAAAAGCCCTCTGAATATAAGTACATTCAGAGGGTTTTTTATCTGGAAGAATTGATATACTACTAATCCTGGCTTGTATCCAATTTTGCTTTACGAGGGAAGTATTAAACCAATTTTAGTATATCTCCTTATCAAAGAAAAGTTTGGTTAATGGAGAGTCACCACCAATTTTAGCAGAGGCAGCCTGGTAATTAACTGCATTTAATGTTTGTTCTCCAGCAGGATAAAATAAACGAACAGGCACCTTGTTAATTTGTTGTTTGTATGCAGGAGGAGCATATAGTCTTGGATAATCCAATCTCCTGTAAGAATTCCACAGAGTGTTTCCGCGGAGCCAGTATGCTAACCATGCCTGTGTACCAATTTTCTGCTTCCAGTTACTAAACGCAGTAGCATAAGCCACTGATGGTTGTGATAAATATGCATTAGCCTGCGATATGGTCCCTCCCCAGTAAACTATTGATGATCTGACTGCATTGTTATAATGCTCTGCAGCAGTTCCGCCTACTGAAAAACCTCTTTCAACTGCTTCAGCTAAGAGAAATTCTGCTTCGGTGTAATCCATTATTATCCAGGGTCGGTTTGCGGCCAGATGCATCGGATTCACATGAGAAAATGACTGATATGCATTTGAAGCTCCCTGCATACCACCCAGATATACGGGAGGGTTACTTCCAACAACAGGGATAGCATAAAATGCAAGACGGGGATCGGTAACAGTAACACTTAAAATAGGATATTGGGGAGCAGGAGATGTTGGCTGCATGGCATCAATTAAATTTGAAGTAATAACATAGTCATCACGGCCTGTTTGAACAAAATCAACATATTGCTGGTTTTGATTGGGTGATGCGGACAGCCAGTTCATTGTCATAACATCACCTGCAATGAAAACTTTTGAGGCAGCAGCTTCTGCAACGGTTTTCGAATAACCGGCATCGACATCATAGAGCATTAAGCCCATCCTTAACTTTAAAGTGTTTGCAAATCTGTACCATTTCTCAGTTCCTTGTGCAGTTCCTCCGAAGATATTATCAAAGCCCGAGGGCATACCTGCTTCAGTAAGAGTTAACTTATCCATTGCTGTATTTAAACGACTTATCAGATCTTTGTAAATGGTAAGGCCATCATCGTATACGGGGGTTGGGAATTTATAATCAAGCGCCTGCGTATATGGCATATCTCCAAAATTTTCAATTATATAGCTCCACGCAAATACAGTCATTATCTCAACAATAGCCAGCTGATTATCGCGCTGTGCCTGTGAAATGCCGGCCAGAGGCTGAGTTTTCAGTACCCTTGCAGCGTCCTTGTAATTATTCAGGACAAGTCTGTACATATTATTTGATGTAGCATTTGGTATTCCGCGGGTAGTCATGTCATACTGACTCTCCTGAGGGTATGTGGTATTTGCAAAGTGTTGCATCCACATCAATGTAACATTAAGATTTACGTCTTCTGTTGACAGCTGAATCAAAAACTGGCGGGTAGCTCCATTATAAATCGATTCGCCCGACACAACAGCAAAATCCTTAGTGTTTACATTTAAGTCTTCCAATTTAGTACAGGCAGAGAATGCCAGGAAAACCGAAATAATTATCAGTAATTTTTTCATGGTATTTCGATTAGAAGTTAATTTTTATATTGAAAGTAAAATCACGGGTTGTGGGAAGAGATCCTGTTGAATAACCCTGTATATTACCAGCTGTCATCCCTGATTCTGGATCAGCATATGGTAAATTCTTATGAATAATCCAAAGGTTAGAACCGATGGCACTTAATGATATACCTTTAATAAATGTTTTGTTTAAAAATCTGGAAGGAAGGTTATAGGTGAAGGCAACTTCTCTCAGTTTCACGAAGCCGGCGTCATATATAGCTGCTGAATGCGGATTAATGTTTGTTCCCCAGGCATCGGTATTTGTTGCATTAACACGGGTTTTATTGGGTTTGCTTGATCCATCTGAATTGAGATTGACACCTTCGATAATGTATCCTCCACTTGTTGGTGCATAACCTTTGCCGGGATCATTTGGATCAACCCATACAATCGGGTCCCTCACAGGATTGCCCAAATCATTGATAAAAGCAGTCTCCGGATATAATCCGCTTGACAAGCCATAATCCATATCGAGTGAATAAATATCCCCGCCTTTTTGCATATCAATGAGGAAACTGAGAGATAAGTTTTTATAGCTGAAGGAGTTATTGAGACCAGCAACATAATCCGGCGTAAAGTTTCCTATAGGTATAGCAGTTGAAGAGGTTAAAATCGGCCTGCCGGTTTCCTCTTCTATTATTTTGTTTCCGTTGGCATCGTAGGTATAATCGTTACCCTTGATAACACCATATGGCTGCCCTACTTCTGCATTCACCGTAACCCCATTTTGTAAATTAACTGAATTCAAACGAAGATTAGTTACTCCGGGATATAAAGAAATAACTTTGTTCATATTTTTGGACCAGTTTAAAGCAATATCCCAGCTGAATGCTCCAACACTGACAGGGTTTGCATTCAAAGTTACCTCGATACCTTTATTCTCAATTTCGCCGGCATTGATCATTAAATTTTGAAATCCTGTTGTCTGGCTGACAGTAAGCGGTATTATCTGATCCAGTGAATTTGTCCTGTAAACTGCAACATCGAAACCAAAGCGTGATTTGATGAAAGACATTTCCAGACCTGCTTCAATGCTATTTGTACGTTCATTTTTCAGTTCGGGATTCTTTTTTGAAGGGGTAAGCTGATTATTAGCACCATTCATCGGGCTGTTGGTCTGATAAATATCCTTAAGCTGATCAAACCCTGCCAGGTTGCCCACCTGAGCATAATTTAACCGGAGTTTTCCAAAGGAGATCCAATTTGTCTTAAGAACATTTGAAAATATAAACGCCCCGGTTACTGAAGGATAACGGTAGATATTATTATCTTCAGGCAGAGTGGATGCATAATCCTGACGGAATGTTCCGTCTAAAAACAAAAAATCTTTATACCCCAGGGATAAGCTGACATATTGGCTCCTTACACCAACTTTCTGATTTACTTCAATTGGGAGCGGCAATGGACTCCTGGTGTTTTGCAATGAATATACGCCTGGAATATTCAATCCTCCATTTGTGGCATTATAGAAATATGTATTATTGGTTCTCCTTTCATTATAACCTAATATTCCATTAAGGCTGACTGACTGACCCAGCTTTTTGTTAAATTTCAACATTAAATCAAAATTATACTCACTGAAGGTATTGTCCCTGCGAATGTAACCAGACTGAACCCTGTCCGGAACGTTAGCAAGCCCAAAGCGAATTGAAGAACTACCCACTGCTCTTCGTTCTTCCTGAAGTTCATAATATGAATCGGCTGAAATACGGCCAAAGGCATCCAACCAGGGTGCAATTTTATAATTAACCGATGCATTTCCGATAAAGCGGTTCCTGCTGTCAGTCTCATAGTTCTGGTAAGCATCCCAATATGGATTATTGGTAAATAATGGGTAAGTTAATGAAGAATTATAGTTCCATGTTAAATTCCGTTGAGTAAGATCATATGCAGTTTTCAGGTCCTTAAAATCGAGGTTTGTCTCTTGCCATTGCCGGAAATTGGTTGTAATATTTCCATTATATCCGGTGGCATTCCTGCCCTTACCATTTTGTTTGATGTAATTAGCCGTACCCGTAACAGTGAGTTTTTTAGTGATGTTCCACAGACCTGTCAGGAATACATTGTTCTTTTTCAGGGAACTGTTAGGAAGCAATCCGCTCCCGTTATAATTTGTATAAGACAGCCTGACTGAACTAAAATCAGTAGCTTTATCAACTGCTATTGTATTTGTAAAAACTAAAGGTGTTTCGTAGAAAGTTATCGGGCCATTTTTTGAAAATTCCCATGGTTTTGATTGTTTGTACCAGGGAGATTCCGGGTCAACTGAATACCAGCCCCAAACTGGTTGGCCGTCGAATTTAGGACCCAACGATGCATCCTCTGTCATTTGAACCCATCTTACCAGGGGATCAGTGACCGGATCATTTGTTGTAAGACTTCCTGAGGTAGTTCTATAGGCAAAAGGATCCGTGTATCCGGGACCATACCCTGCACCGTATTGATCCTGATAGACAGCGAAAGTTGATTTATCAATATTGCTGAAAGTGAAACCGGAGCTAAGAGAAACACCAATAGGAGCTTTCTCCCCTTCACCCAGGATCTTTCCTTTTTTTGTTGTGATCATTATGACACCAGCAGATGCACGTGAACCATACAGTGCAGTAGCAGCAGAACCTTTCAAAACATTTATCGATTCAATGCTTTCCGGGTCAATATCGGCTGCAGCATTCCCATAATCATATCCTGCAGCAGTTGCGGCCTGGCCCGGGGTTACTCCAACATCAGTGTATTTTCCGATTGCATTATTGATAGGTACCCCATCAACTACATAAAGCACCTGGTTACTGTTTACCAAAGATTTACTTCCACGAACAATCACGTTTGTTGAGCCACCCATGTTTTGATTTCTTTGAACCTGAACTCCTGAAATCTTTCCGGATAGGGAATTCGCGAAGTTGGCAGTTTTAACTTTAGAAATTTCGTCACCTTTTACTTCCTGGGTAGCATACCCTAAGGATTTTCTTTCCCGCGAAATACCCAGTGCTGTTACAACAACTTCATCCAATCCAAGTATATCAGACTCCAGGCTGACATCAATAACCGTACGATTATCAATAAGAACCTCCTGCTTTTTCATACCTATATATGAAAAAACCAGAGTGGTGGCATTACCCGGCACAATGAGAGTATACTTACCTTTGATGTCGGTAGTGATACCTGTAGTTGTTCCTTTTAATTGTACTGTGCAACCGATAACAGGCTGACCGTCTGCAGCACCTGTCACAGTACCTGAGATTGTCTTCTGCTGACCACTTGCCGATAACAAGAATCCGCATAAAACTAAAATTAACAAAAGAAATTTTCTCATAGCATTTAGGTTAAATTAATAATAAGACATCGGAGAACCAATAGATTCTCATTTAATTGTTGCAAAATGTTCAATAACAGTTAACAATATAAAGCTTATGGTGCATTTTAATTTATATAATTCGACATTCTGCATATTTCAATTGACAACTGACACATTTCGTTCAACAGTCAATATTATAAGTTGAATTATAAACAGATCCATTCATAAATCAATTTTCTGTACTTTTGTGAACTGGTCAAAATGAAAAAATAAATTCCTCCCATGGCAGGCTTTACTCACTTACATGTTCATACTCAATACTCTATACTTGATGGAGCTTCCAGTATCCCCCTGCTAATTGACAAGGTGAAAACTCTCGGAATGGAGGCTATTGCTATTACCGACCATGGGAATATGTTTGGTGTTAAAGAGTTTCATAACAATGCAACAAAAAAAGGGATAAAACCTATAATCGGCTGCGAGATCTACGTTGCGAAAAGATCTATTGCTGAAGTAAGTGGGAAGGAGGATCGTTCCGGCGATCACCTGATCCTGCTTGCCAAAAACCTGACAGGATACAAAAACCTGATAAAACTGGTTTCAACTGCATGGATAAAAGGCTTTTACTACAAACCACGGATTGACAAGGAATTACTTGTAAAATACCACGAAGGGCTGATCGCTTCTTCAGCATGCCTGGCAGGTGAAATCCAGGATGAGATCCTTAACGGGACAATGTCAGGGGCTGAACAAGCACTAAATAGTTACCTTGATATTTTCGGTGAGGATTTTTACCTCGAGATTCAGCGGCACGAAACTTATGATCCTGATGCTGACAGGTCAGCTTTCCCACTGCAGCAAAAAGTTATCGAGGCTTTTAAAAAGCTTTCTGCAAAACACAATGTAAAAATAATTGCAACCAATGACCTGCATTTTATTAATGCCGAAGATGCTGAGGCTCATGACAGGCTCATATGCATAAATACTGCGAAAGATATTGACGATCCGAACAGGTTAAGATATTCCAAACAGGAGTATCTGAAGAGTGAAGATGAGATGCGCAAGATCTTCAGCGATATTCCTGAGGCAATAGATAATGTGGCCGGACTGGTTTCTAAGATTGAGAAATATAAGCTGGATCATGATCCTATAATGCCTGAATTCGAATTACCTGAAAATTACACTGATAAGGATGATTATCTGAGGTTTCTGACATATGAAGGGGCAGAAAAAAGATGGGGTACTCTGTCCAAAGAACAGACTGACAGACTTGATTTTGAACTGGCTATGATCGCCAAAATGGGATTCCCCGGGTATTTTCTTATTGTCCAGGATTTCCTTAATGCAGCAAGGGGAATGGGAGTCTCTGTCGGACCAGGCAGGGGCTCGGCAGCTGGTTCAGCAGTGGCATACTGCCTCAGGATAACAGATATAGATCCCATCAAGTACGGACTTCTTTTCGAACGGTTTCTGAATCTCGACCGTATTTCAATGCCTGATATCGATATTGATTTTGACGAAGATGGAAGGGAGTCAGTTCTTAAATATGTTGTTAATAAATACGGGCATGATAAAGTTGCCCATATAATCACATTTGGCTCAATGGCAGCCAAAATGGCTATAAGAGATGTTGCTCGGGTTCAAAAACTTCCCTTACAGGATGCTGACAGGTTGGCTAAGCTTGTTCCCGAACGACCAGGGGTCACACTTGCTGCAGCTTATATTGAAGTTCCCGAGCTGGCCCGGGAAAGAGAATCTTCGAATAAGCTGATAGCACAGACTTTAAAGTATGCTGAAGTTCTGGAGGGTTCAGTAAGGCAGACCGGTGTCCATGCCTGCGGTATAATAATTGGTAAGGACTCACTCGATAATTATATCCCTTTGTGTACGGCAAAAGATACCGATTTGTATGCTACGCAATATGACGGGAGCCATGTGGAATCGGTAGGCCTTCTTAAAATGGACTTCCTTGGCCTGAAAACACTTTCGATTATCAAAGATGCTCTGGACAATATTAAAAAGTCCAAGGGGACAGAGATAAACATAGACGATCTGCTCCTCGACGATAAAAAGACATTCGAACTCTTCAGCAATGGTGAGACAACAGGTATCTTCCAGTTTGAATCGACCGGAATGAAAAGATACCTGAGAGACCTTGAGCCCAACCGGCTTGAAGATTTAATTGCCATGAATGCTCTTTACCGTCCGGGGCCGATGGAATATATCCCGAAGTTTATCCGGAGGAAGCATGGTACGGAAAAGATTGACTATCCGATACCTGTGATGGAAAAATACCTTGATGATACCTATGGCATAACTGTTTACCAGGAGCAGGTGATGTTGCTTTCCCAGGAGCTGGCCGGTTTTACAAAAGGAGAAGCAGATTCCCTCAGGAAAGCAATGGGAAAAAAGAAACGCTCCATAATGGATGAGATGAAGCTCAAATTTCAGGAGGGTTGTTCAAAGAAGGGATATGATGAATCTGTTGTTAATAAAATATGGTCCGATTGGGAAGCTTTTGCCCAATACGCTTTCAATAAATCACACTCAACCTGTTATGCTCTGATTGCATATCATACAGGTTTTCTAAAGGCCAATTATCCGGCAGAATATATGGCTGCAGTTCTCAGCCGGAATATCAGCGATATTAAAAAGATAACAATCTTCATGGATGAGACCCGCAGGATGGGTATGGATGTTCTGGGGCCTGACGTAAACGAGAGTAATGTGAAGTTCACCGTAAATAAAGACGGCAATATCAGATTTGGTCTGGGAGCAATTAAAGGTGTAGGAGAAAGCGCTGTCCTGCAGCTTATTGAGGAGCGGGAGAAAAATGGTCTTTACAAAAATATTTATGATCTTGTGGAAAGAGTAAATCTCAATTCTCTGAACAAGAAAAACCTTGAAGCTATGGCTGTTGCAGGGGCATTTGATTGTTTCCCGGGAATAATAAGAGCCCAGTATTTTTCTCTCGACACCAGAGGTTCGAGCTTTATAGAGAGCTTAATCAGGTATGGGAATAACGCAAAAACTGTAAAAAGTTCAAGTCAGCAGTCACTTTTCGGAGAGTCAGGCGGATTCGATATGATAAAACCTGAACCTACCTCCTGTCCTGATTGGCCAAAACTGGAAAAACTAAACCGTGAAAAAGAGGTGATTGGCATTTATCTGTCATCGCACCCCCTCGATGATTTCAAACTTGAAATTAATACATTTGCTACTGCTACCCTGGCGGACCTGCAAAACCTCCGTGATTATCTCGACAGGGATGTAACAGTTGCAGGTATGGTTACAGATACGAAAAACGGGATCGGGAAAAATGGGAAACCATATGGATCGTTTACACTTCAGGATTATTCTGACTCCTTCCGGTTTATGCTGTTCGACAAAGATTTTATAGATAACAGTAAATTCTTTACCCTCGGATATTACCTTCTGATCAAGGGCAGGGTCCAGAAAAGAAAGTACAGAGATGATGAACTGGAGTTTAAAATAAAAACAATTAATCTGCTTTCAAGTGTTAAGGATGAGCTTATTAAATCTGTGACACTGAAAATTGATCCGGAAAACATAAGTAATGAGATGATTAATGAACTTAAGGAGCTTGTTCATGAAAACAAGGGTGAGACTGAATTGAAATTTCTGTTCCTGGATCCTGATGACAAAATTTCACTTCCTATGTTTTCAAGAACTTACCGGGTAAGACTGAATAACGAATTTGTCTCTTACCTCGACGATCATCCGGGAATAGATTATAAAGTTAATTAGCTATCTTTGCTACCAGAAATTATAGCAAATCTTAAATAAAAATAATTATGGCTTTAGAAGTAAATGACAGTAACTTCGATGAATTAGTCATCAAATCAGACAAACCGGTTGTGGTTGATTTCTGGGCAGAATGGTGTGGCCCCTGCAGAATGATTGCTCCCATTATTGAGGAGCTCTCAAAAGAATATTCAGGAAAGGCAATTGTTGTAAAATGCGATGTTGACAGTAGCCCGGGTGTTGCTGCAAAATTTGGTATCAGAAATATTCCTACTATCCTTTTCTTCAAGGATGGTAAAGTTGCGGATAAACAGGTTGGTGCAGTTCCTAAGAATACCTTTGTTGCAAAGCTGAATGCACTTATTTAAGAGTAAGTATTATCGGATATGGCCGTTCGGTTAACCTGTAACGGCCTTTTTAATTATCACCAATGACAGTTTGTGTTTTTGCATCATCCAGCAGCAGAATCAGTAATGAATATGCAATTGCTGCTTCACATCTGGGGTTACTTCTTGCCAGGGAAACAATAAATGTGGTATTTGGCGGCGGCGGTATAGGTTTGATGGGCAAACTTGCTGATTCAGTTATTGAAAACGGAGGTAAAATTACCGGTGTAATACCGTCATTTATGAAAGATGAAGGGTGGGATCATACTAACGTAAAGGACATGATTTTAACCTCCGATATGGGGGAAAGAAAAAAGAAAATGTTTGAAATGGCTGATGCAGTTGTCGCTTTACCCGGAGGTATTGGTACCCTTGAGGAACTCACTGAAGCAATTACATTGAAACAACTTAGTTTATACGATGGACCAATAATTATTCTTAATACACTCGGATTTTACAATTCATTACTTGAATTTCTTGAAAATATGATAGCCAACCGGTTTCTCCGGCTTGAACATAAAGGGATATGGGAAATTGTCAATACTCCCGAAGAGGTTATTGTTGCATTAAATAATAAAGAGAGAGGCAATGAAGAATGGCGTAGAATTGCGAAGATCTAATTTGCCGGTATTCGTGACCCAATAAACATAATATCGTCGACCTGCTGCAGATTTCCCTTCCAGTCGAGTATCTCCTTTTGAAGTCTGGTACGCTGGTCACAGATTGGAAGATCACATATTTCGGACAATAACTTTTTTACCTTTCCCGACTTGAATTTTTTCCCCTCAGATGATCCGAACTGATCAGCATAACCGTCAGAGCACATATAAATCATATCCCCGGGTCTGATATCTATGTTCTGATTCGAAAAACTTTTTTTATCTGAAATTGCTGTCATCCCGATAGGAAACCTATCTCCCTTGTAAACAAAAACCTCTCCTTTTCTTACTACATACAAAGGATTATAAGCTCCGGCAAAATCAAGAGTAAGCTTATTTTTGTCATATGAAATAAGGGCCATATCCATTCCATCATTAATGGTTTCTTCATTACGCTGTCTCAAAGCTTTCAGCACTTCAGTATTAAGCTGATCGAGAATTGCAGATGGCCTGGTAATACCATATTCCCTTACAATTTTGTTAAGGGAATTATGCCCGATAATCGACATGAATGCTCCGGGCACTCCGTGTCCTGTACAGTCACAAACTGCAATAAATTGGTGGTCCCCGTTATCGTACATCCAGTAAAAATCACCACTGACAATATCCTTGGGCATGAAAAGTACAAATGTATCATGAAAGGTATCTTCACGTGGTAACATTGCACGCTGAATTCGCTCTGCATATCTTATACTGGCAGTTATATCCTTGTTCTTCTCTTCAATTTCCACACTTTTCTGAACCACCTCAGCCGTTCTCTCCTTCACCTTTTCCTCCAAAATTATTTTCTCATTTATCAGGCTTTGTTCTCTGTATTTAATATAGGTTACCACAATAATTACAAGTATCACCACTATGATTAGTATAAACCACCATGTCAGATAGAATGGAGGTTTAATAATGAAACTGAATGTAACCGGTTTACTGTTCCAGAGTCCCTGACTATTGGAGGCCTTCACCATGAATGTATATTTACCGGGGGGGAGAGCTGAAAAATTCTCTCTGGTCTCAGTAACAGATCTCCAGTCATTATCGGCACCTTCGAGTTTTACTTTATATCTGACAACATCGGGATTAGTAAGGCAAATAGAGTAAAAGTCAAAGGAAATTGGCCGTTCATTATATTTAAGTCTCATTCCTGGTACCATATCCCGTATCTCTGAGTTCACACTCATCCTCATAATATGGGTAAGTGGTTCAAGCTCGCTGTTTGTTATTTTATCAGGGGAGAGCTGTGTTACACCATTAGCGGTTCCAAACCACAAATCGCCGGAAGGACTTTCATATACTGCATTGGATTTTGTTTCCATCCCGGTGAACCCATTATTTTCAGTAAAAGAATAAATCCTTTTACTTTCCGGAAAATACCTGTTCAGTCCAATATTTGTACCAATATAAATACTGCCATCTTTCCCGACAGCAAGAAGGTTTATATCATTCGAAAGGAGTCCGTCATCCTGGGTCACTGTTGAAAATATCGAATCGTTCCTAAATGCTAACAGCTTTTCATCTGTTCCAATCCACAAAGCACCTTTCCTGTCCATAACAATGGCTCTGGGTATTATTCCTGCAAAAGCATCGATTTTTACAAAATCATTCCTGGTGGCATCGTATCTTATTAATCCAGGTTTATCACCAGTAGGTTCAATACCGACCCACATATCTCCATTCGGATCACAATAAAGCTCAGTTATCAAATTTCCTGTCAGGCCATCCTTGATAGAATACTTCCAGAAATTTTTCTCATTTATTTTTCCCATCGCAACTCCATCAGCTGTCCCGATCCAAAGATTATTCTGTCTGTCAATTTCAAGAGCCTTAACCTGCTTTACCTGATTCACTTCAGGAAAAAGTATGTCATTGATATCTGTCTGGGGTTCAAATTGTGACTTTTTCATATTGAACATTATAACTCCCCCTCCATTTGTCCCGATCCAGATGTTACCATCCCTGTCTTCCCTGAAAAATCTGATGTCATTGTATATCAGGCTGTTTCTATTGTTATATATTACATACTTATCCGAACCTGGGAAGTATCTTAAAATACCTGCATTTGTTCCAAGCCAGATGGATCCTGTTTTATCCTGTATAATTGCATTGACATTCTGATCAGGAAGCAGATCCTTGTCACCGAGTGTTGCAAATGCATCACCCTTGAAAATTGTAAGCCCGTTGTCCTGATCGGCTATAAGAATATTTCCCTCAGCATCTTCTATAATATCGTATATCTTTGAGGCATTCAGTCCATTCTCAACATTAAACATACTGATATTCTCACCTTCAAAAACTGCTATGCCCCCTTCCCAGGTACCTACCCAGATACGACCATGGCTGTCTTCAGTCAGACAGCTTACCCAATTGCTTGAGAAACCTTCCTTAATCAGGTCATAGAAAACCATCCGGCTTTCTGACATAATATATTTGTATAGCCCTCCATTTTGAGTCCCGAACCACAAATTTCCCTTGCTATCCTCAAAAAGGCAGGAAGTAAAAAAATACATTGTCATATGAGGCATCCTGTATGCGTCAAACCTGTTCTCATCCGGAATGAATTTTCTTAATCCGACATCTGTAACGCAAACAAAAGATCCGTCGCGGTTAATGGTTGAGCCGTAAACCTGATCACTCAGTCCATCTCTACCCATGAATTGTTTGGCCCTGACATTTCTGATGTCTGACACGGGCAAATCAACGAGTATCGCTCCATCTTTTGCAGATGTAAACCATAATTTATTCTTTATCTGAGAGATGCTTGTAATGTCCCATGTGACTTTCAGTGAATCGAAGGCTACTCTCTGAAATGCAAGTCCGTTATAACGGGAAATACCTCCGTTAAGATGGCCAAACCAGATATATCCGAGTGAATCTTCGAGTATACATTTTACCCCGCCCTGAGCAAGACTGTCGCGAGATGTGAAGTTTTCAAACTTTTTCCCATCAAAACGTGAGACTCCGTTTTCTGTTCCAAGCCATATAAAATCCTTTGAATCCTGGAACAGGGTGTATACTTTCTGAGAGCTAAGGCCCTGTTTAATGCCATAATTATTAAAAAAATGTGTTTGGGCCCTTCCCTGAAAAATTGATACAGTTATAAAAAACATAAGCCAGACAAAAAATCTTGTCCGGCGTTTTATGATTTTTATATCTGACATATGTGATTCTATTTTACAATAAAGAAGAATGTTCCGGTCATATCATTAAGACCCTGAATTGTGCCAAATTTTGGTTTTTGTCCGCTTTCTGTCACAACTGCTTCAGTAACCGTTTTGACAATTGTCTGAATAGGTATGCATGCATTCCTGTTACTCAACAGGGTGCTGGCAAAAGTAGCTGCAAATTTCGAATTATCAGAAGCAAGGTTATATCCTGCTGAAGAGAACACCTGTGCCGACTTCAAAAGTGCTACTTTTGTGTTGTCACATGTTGGTTCATCATATCCTGCGCGCATAGCCGAATAAAAACCAGGACCCGATTCACAGGCGTCTGAAATAACAAGGGTGTGTACTATATCATTTTCATAACCCATAAGCCCGGCTTTAAGAAAATTTATGTTAAAATAGGTGAACTCCTCATCTCTTTTTGCATCCACTGGAATCCAGTAACCAACATCATTGATATATTTACCATGTCCCGCATACCATATCATTAATGATTTAACCTGATTTGTTCTGACCAGATCGCGAAGTTCAATATTAAAATAGAGCTCCATCTCTTTTTTGGTCATATCCTTCTTATAAATAATGTTATTTATATCATAATTAGCAAGAGCTCTTCGCATTATGTTTATATCTTTTGAGGGTCCGTCGAGGGCTCCAAAAGTTTCATAACTTGAATTCTCAATAAATAAGACCCATGTCTTTCCCATTGGATTGGTTGAAGCAATTCCTGCTCCTTCCCTGTTCAGAACATATTCATTTTCCTGGCGGTTACCATATATATCTTCTACTACCATTGTAAACTTATTAATATTCGAAACGTCCAGTACTGCTGTAAATGTGGGATTTAATTCATTGGGGTTATAACTGGCTGTTACGTTACCTATTATGATTGATTTTATCTTGCTTGCATCTTCAATTTTACCCTGAATAGCTACATTTGGGACTGATGAATCCAGGAAAACCTGGGAGGTTTCAGATGTATATGGTGCAATAATTTTAATTTTAGGTGGAGTAATTTCAGTACGCATAATTGAATAGTCCAAAACCTTTTCATTATTATAATCATCACGTGCCATTAATGAAATTTTATCAATCCCGGTAATGTCGACATTTGTCGAAAACTCATACTCGCCATTCCTGTCTGCAATTGAGATTTCCTTATTATTAATTAAAAACGCTTTGATTTTGCTCTTGTCCTTGATCCTGCCGGAAATCGTCATGGATGTGTTGTCACCCCTTATTTCAATAGTATTATTTACCGGGGCAGGGCTGTATATAGATATTTCCGGAGCAACCTTCTCTCTGTTCAATTCATAAAGTCTGACATTGGCCCCATCGAGATACTCCTTTGCAAGAGGATCATACTTTGTAAGAACTGTGATTTTTGCGTAATCCTCAATTGCCTTCTCGTAACTTACAATCTCTTCATATGACTTTGCCCTGGCATAATATGCTTTTGGATTTTTATCATTTAGTGATATATATTTTGAATAATCATTAATCGCATTTGTATGCTGGTTGAATTCCTGGTAACAATCACCTCTTGCCAGATAAAATTCCGGATTGGAAGGATCAATCAAAATACATTTGGAGATATCGTTTATTGCATTCGGATAATCGAGATTCTTCATGTAAACTTTGCTCCTGACAAGATAAGCGTCAGTATTACGGTCATTATACTTAAGTACTTCGTTACACTGTTTCATGGCTTCCTGCCTATCTGAAGTCATCAGTAGGGAAGCCAGTTCAAGCCTTGGTTCAGCAAGCTTTTTATCTTTCGATATTGCTTTTTCAAACTCCTTTTTAGCAAGAGGCTCATTGTGGAGATTTTTATATATGACTCCCCGCCAATAGAAGTCCATCGGAGTATCTTTAAGAATTATGGCCGAATCTGATGCACTGAGAGCCTGATCATACATTCCAAGGTCAATAAGAGTAATCACTCTTGCCGGTTGAATTTTTGGATTCCTCACCTCTAGTTCCAGCGCACGGTTAAGCGTACTGAGAGAACCTTTGTGATCTCCCAGTCTGTTGGTTACCAAACCAAGACTGATTAATGCATCAACATCCTTCGGGGAAAAAACAAGGGTCTTTTCATAATCAGCTTTTGCCTCCGAGAGTTTTGAGAGTTTTTCATACACCTGACCCCTGGTATAATAATAATCAGGATTCCTGGGATCAAGTCCAATCGCGCCAGTGAACTCCACAATTGCATCTTCGTACTTCAGATTTTCAACAAATTCAGTCCCTGCTTTGTAATACTTTTTGGCATTCTGTCCAAAAGTACATAGCGTTATCAGGGCAATCATGATTACCAGAAAAAATTTTCTCTTAGTCATAATCGTAAAACTAAATTGTAAACTTTTATCAACCTATCAAAAATATGAATTTTATTCTAAATATCAATTTTCATGGAATCGCGCTCTGAATCATTAAGATATATTTCAAGTGTGCTTCCTGTAAAAGCTGTTGATGAGAATAAGGTACCCTTTAAAACTGGTGCTTTTACTCCCTGATTAAAACACTGAGTCCCTGTGAAAATTCTTGCCTCATCCCATAGCCTGTCTGAAATGAAATGGTTGAGTACTTTTCTGCCTCCTTCAATAAACAATGACTGAATACCATTGCGATAGAGGTAACTGAGAATTTGTATAGATGAAGCTTCCTCACAATTCAATATGACCTTTACTATCCCCGCGAAGTTTGCATCCCTGTTATGCGTAAAGACAATAGTATTATTATTTGTTTCATCTGCAGCTGATTCAATATTGAGAATACCGGATCTGCTAAGGATGATTCTTACAGGGTTATTGCCTTTCCATTCTCTGACATTCAGTTTTGGATTGTCTGCTCTCATTGTTCCTGCACCCACAAGAATCGCCTGTTCAGCAGATCTCCATTTATGAACAAGAATCCGTTCTGGTTTGCCAGATATCCAGGTTGGTTTCGTTTCATGATCCTCAGATCGTAAAATATCAATATATCCGTCAGCACTTTGTGCCCATTTCAGCGTGATATATGGTCTTCTCTTTTCATTAAAAGTAAAGAACCTTCTGTTGAGTTGCCTGCATTCCTTTTCAATTACCCCTGTAATTACCTCACAACCCGCACTTCTGAGTTTGTCCAATCCCTGCCCCGATACTTTTTCACTTGTATCCAGTGTACCGATAACTACTCTTGGTATTGAATTAGCTAAAATAAAGTCTGCACATGGAGGCGTTTTACCATAATGCGAACAAGGTTCAAGGTTTACGTAAAGAGTTGAAGATCTTAGTTTATCTTTTACAGCCACTGAGTTTATTGCAATAACCTCTGCATGAGGCCCCCCAGCTTTGAGATGATAACCTTCCCCAATTATCTTTCCTTCATGCACTACAACTGAACCTACGAGCGGATTCGGATAAGTCATTCCCTCAGCTCTGGAAGCAAGTTCAAGGCATCTCCTCATGAATTTATTCTCTTCATTCTCTCCCATTTCACTTAAAATACTAAATTTGACTTATGGGTGTTAATATACAAACAATTAAAGATATCAGGATTTATCTTTCTGGAGAACTTAATGGTATATATCTTGAAAAGGAGATAAATGCCCTTTCCAATATAATAACTGAGACTGTTGCAGGGATCTCAAAGTTGCATCGGCTTTATAAATCAGAACTAACGATTGATAAGGAACAGGCTGCCAGAATCGTTAAAATAACCAAAGAGCTCCAAAAAGGGAAACCTATTCAGTACATTCTCGGAGAGACATTCTTTTATGATTGTAAAATAAAACTGAACAGTGCAACACTAATCCCTCGTCCGGAAACTGAGGAGCTTGTGCATCTTATAATAAATGAAAACCGGGGTTATCAGGGAGATATTGTTGATTTCGGGACAGGTTCCGGCTGCATAGCAGTTGCACTTGCAGCAAATATTCCCGGAGCTAAAGTAACAGGCATTGATATCTCTGAAGATGCTATAAGCATTGCCAGCGAAAATGCAATTCTGAACGATGTGACTGTTACATTTTTAACCGGAGACATTTTTAACTTTGAGGAAATGGCGATGCCATCGGCAGGCATTATTGTGAGTAATCCACCATATGTAAGAAATTCCGAAAAAAAACTAATGGGGAAAAATGTACTTGAGTTCGAGCCTCATACTGCTCTTTTTGTGAGTGATTCCGAACCTCTTGTATATTATGAGGCTTTACTGAAGATTGCAGACAAAATTCTGGCTACAGGAGGACGATTGTATTTTGAAATAAATGAGGCTCTTGGTGATTTGATGGTCAGGCTGTTATCTGCTTCGGGCTATTCAGATATAAAGATCATCAAAGATATTAATAATAAAGACAGAATAATAAAGGGGACAAAAAATGGGTGAAAATCTGCTATACAAGACGGCTCTTAACAAAGCAATGGCTCAATGTTCAAACAGAGAATACTGTTGCGATGATATAAGGAATAAACTTACATCGTGGGGAGTTGGAAATCCAGATTCAGAAAAGATAATTGAGGTTCTTATCAAAGAAAACTTCATTAACGAATCCCGTTTTGCCACAGCTTTTGTAAAAGATAAATTTAACTATAACAAGTGGGGGAAAATTAAAATTGTCTCTCATCTTAAAATGAAGAAAATCCCATCCGACATCATAAGGAATGCGCTTGATTCTATTGATCATGATTTATATATAAAATCACTTAATGATCTGATATCCGTCCATAAAAGGACAGTAAAGGCAAAAAATCAGTATGAGCTGAAAGCTAAGCTTCTTCGATATGGATTATCAAAAGGATTTGAGAGCACCCTTTTGTACGATATTCTGAATGATCTTAAAGAGTAGATAGTTAAATTATGGGCCGTAGATAAAGTATATTTTTTTTGGTTTTCTCCTTCGTGTAACTTCGTTTCGTACTTTGTGATCCTTTGTGCCTGCCTGCCGGTAGGCAGGGTTCAATACATTAAGGTTTACCACGAAGGTACTTAAAGGTTTTCTCAAAGGTACACGAAGTACTTTTTTAACAACCCAAAATGAGTTAAATATAAAGGGTACCTTTTAGAATGCTGACTATAAACGGCCAGAATGATAACAGGAAAATGATCCCGGAACCAATGCAATCAAGTACTATCAATTGTTTCCGGGTATATGGGTTTTTAAGATATAAAAGAGAAAAAACCACCCTCACGATTAACTGTGAAATAAAGAAGAGAAATACCCTCATCCCATATAAATTCCACTGGTAGGCTTCATTGATTCTCCCTCTTACAATTAAAGAGAAGCTGTGTGACAATCCGCAAGAAACACAGGGTTCTCCGGTTAATTTTTCATGCAGACAGACAACAGGATAATTATCTTTTTCAGGAGAAAAGATGCCGGAGTATACAATTATCAAAAAGATCACACAGGACAGGAACAAGTTTATAATCAGGTAAGGCTCATTTCTGAGCCTTACCTTTAAGTTATTGTAATCAGAACTACTTTTTCGCTTTTGTTGTGTCATCCTTCTGAGTGTTTCCACCTTCGAGATCTTCAAGTTTCTTTTCCTTATCCTGTTTATCTGAACCAGTGTTTATTTCTACCTTTTGACCATTGCTTTCCACCTTAATGCTGACATTATTATCTTCAAGCTCCTTTATAACATTATCCTGAACATCATTGATAATATTCTGTATATTACCTGGCCATTTGTCAGCTTTCTGAGCAATTTTGGTTACTACAAATATCTGTGAAACTGCAATCAATGCTGCAATTACTGCAATTATGAGTCCGGCAACTAAAATTCCCCGAGGAGAATTATTTCTCGAAGCCTGCGACAAACCTACTGATGCCAGCACTATTGCAATGATCCCCGGTATAATAGCAATCAGCCCCACACAGGGTATTACTGCAAGAACAAATGTTATTATAGCTGTTATCAGAGCAGCAATTCCCAGATTTTGTCCTGCATTGTTTTTTACCTCTTCCATGATATTAAAATTATTTGTTATTATTCCTTCCTGCCAAGGATATCAACTATATCCTGTTCTAAAGACGTCGCAGGACTTTCAATGATGCGTCCAGCTTCAATATTATTTTTATATATAATAATTGTAGGTACTCTCTGGATATCCAGTTTATCATAATCGACAACAGGTGAATGCTTTGCGTCATCAACCCCTATAAAGGTAACGCTTGATAGTGGAAATTGCCAGATATCCAGGATCCTCATTAAACGGGGCACTTCGCGTCGGCTGTCAGGGCACCAGGTACCCATCACAATTTTTATGGTGATTCCTGTCTTGTTCTTATCCAATAATTTATTTAATGCCTCAGTATTTAACTGGTAATCATCAAATCCCTTTGTGTACCATGTTGAATAAGGTTCCTGTGACAATCTTCCAGGATCAAAATAACCAATAAGCCAGGTAGTCGGATTATCAAAATCTGTCTGTGCAGGGACATTGACCGAAACAGGAACAGGTTCATTATTAGCTGGTTTGCTGATTTCAGAAGCTGGCTTAATGCTTCGGCACCCGGTAAACAGGATAAGAAGAGCAACGGACAAAAGAAAGATACTTTTCATAAACTGACAATTAATCTGATACAAATTAAAAATATTTTTTTCAATGCATAT
>Ga0208980_10000409_pt1 | contig 23858 bp, 34 predicted proteins | sample WetSurMetagenome_3_FD_187993 | JGI IMG/M metagenome (GOLD analysis project Ga0208980, IMG submission 187993) | Wetland microbial communities from Twitchell Island in the Sacramento Delta, sample from surface sediment Aug2011 Site A1 Bulk (version 2) | ecosystem: Environmental > Aquatic > Marine... | reverse complement strand
GGGCCCCCAGGAACTGGGTCCTGGTGGCCCGGCCCGGCGGCGTCTTACTGCTTGATCTGACTGAGCTCCTTTTCACTCCAGAAGTCGTCGCCTTTGGCGACTTCTTCATTGAACCGGTTCACCTTCTTGGGGACCACGGCCCAGGTCTCGTGGCCGCTGTCCAGGGTCTTGCCGTACCAGTAGCCCCAGTACTGCAGGCGCGGGTCGCTCTTGCCGGCGCTGCGCCAGTCTTTGTCAATCACCTTGACCTGCCTGCCATCCTTGAAGAACTCGACGCGGTAGTCGGCGAAGGTTTTGGGATCCACGTAGCTGATGCGGTAGTCATACCACCAGTTCTTGAATTTGGTGGTGCTCTTGAGCTTGTAGACCTCCTTGCCCTTCGCCTCACAGGAGGGCGATGGCGGGTTGGGCAGCCATTTGACGTCCACGTTCTGAATCACCTGCAGGCAGTCCTTGAAGGTTTCCTTACCCAACAGTTCATGGGTTTCGTGGAACGGCTTGCCGAGAATCACGTCGCCAAAGGTGAAGTCGGTGCCGCCCCAGGCGTCATCGAGCGGCGGCTCGGCAAAGCGGCGGATCTTGCGCAGGGCCGGGAGCCAGATGGAGTAGGACTGGGGCTTGGAGTCGTCCTCATAGTCGGTGATCAGCATGCCGGTGCCGCGCAGCTTGCCGGAGCGGAAGATAGCCACCTCTTTGGAGCGGATTCCCGGCTCGCTCCAGTCATTGCGCTTGTAGCGCTCGACGGTCAGGGTGGTGGGTGTCTCTCCCTTGGCCTGGTTGATGATGACGGTGATGTCTTTGCCGTCTTCGACGATCGCATAGCGAGTGAAGCCGTGGGCCTGGTTGACGAAGAAGATTTGGTTGGCGATTTCCTCGGCCGTGACCTGTCCCTTGGGGTAGGGGAGATTCTTGTTCATCAGGGTTTCTGCCTGGCTGGCCGCGGGGCCGAGCGCGAGGGCCACGGCGAGTGCGGCGGCACGGAGCGGTATCTGCATGGGTCTGTCCTCCGGATGGTTCTCGTCTTCGATCGGGATAAACTGTGGCCGTCGCGCGGGTGGCAAGCGGGCCCAATTTGCACACAAACCACAGGCGCCGCTGGCGGCACCTGCTCATGTGTTCCTTTTAGTTACCAGAAAAAGGGCGTAAGGAAAAGCTGGCGGGGGCGATGTCGCCCTCTTATCTGCGGAAAACCTGATCTAGCGCAACCAATCATCCCCTTTACGCGGGGGGATGAAGCGGAACTGGACGTGGGCTGTCGCGGGCGGAATTAGGGTTTCGGGTTCGCCAGCGCCGGTCTTCGACCGATGGAGTAGTAGTCCAAACCGGCCGCGTTCACCAGCTTGGGGTCAAATAGGTTGCGCCCGTCGAACACCAGCGGCTGGCGCAGCAACGCGCGGATGACGGCGAAGTCGGGGCTGCGAAACTCTGCCCATTCGGTCATGACCACCAAGGCATCGGCGCCTTCCAGCGCGCTCAGGGCATCGTCGGTGAGGATCAGGTCCGCTCGGTTGCCGTAGAGGCGCTGGGCTTCGAGGTGGGCCTCAGGGTCGAACGCCCGCACTCTGGCACCTGCCTGCCACAGTGCCTCGATCAGGCGGCGGCTCGACGCCTCGCGCATATCGTCGGTGTTGGGTTTGAAGGCGAGCCCCCAGACGGCGAAGGTGCGGCCCTCGAGCTGGCCCTGGAAGTGGTCGAGGATCTTGCCGAAGACCACATCCTTCTGGCGGTTGTTGATGTCCTCGACTGCCCTGAGCAGTTGTGGTGAATAGCCGATACCGAGCGCCGTCTGCTCGAGGGCGCGGACGTCCTTGGGGAAACAGGAGCCGCCATAGCCGCAACCGGGGTAGATGAACTGGTAGCCGATACGGGGATCAGAGCCGATACCGACACGGACCTTCTCGACATCCGCCCCCACCGCCTCCGCAATGTTGGACAGCTCGTTCATGAAGCTGATCTTGGTCGCCAGCATGGCGTTGGCCGCGTACTTGGTGAGCTCGGCGGAGCGGATGTCCATCACCATCAGCCGGTCGCGATTGCGGTTGAAGGGGGCGTAGAGCGCACGCAGCAGCTCGGCGGTGCGCGGATTGTCAGTGCCGACGACGATGCGGTCCGGGCGCATGAAATCGTCGATCGCGGCGCCTTCCTTGAGGAACTCGGGGTTGGAGACGACGTCGAACTCCACCGATTGTCCACGCTCCCTTTGGGCCGCAAGCAAGGTCTCGGCCACCCGGTCAGCGGTGCCGACCGGCACCGTGGATTTGTCGATAACGATCCGATACTCGCCGATGTGCTCGCCGATGGAGCGCGCCACCGCTAGCACGTGGGAGAGATCGGCCGAGCCGTCCTCGTCGGGCGGGGTTCCCACGGCGATGAACTGAAACAGCCCGTGCCTCACACCCAGGGCGGGGTCGGTGGAGAATCGAAGCCGGCCGGCGCTGCGGTTCTTGTGCACCAGCTCTTCGAGGCCAGGCTCGAAGATGGGGATTTCGCCCCGGTTCAGCCGGTCAATTTTCGCTGGATCGATGTCGATGCAGAGCACCTCGTTGCCCACCTCCGCGAGGCAGGCGCCGGTGACCAGACCAACGTAACCGCTACCGAAAATCGTAACCTTCACCCATCTATTCCTCTGCAGAATGCCCCTTCGAGCCGGGTGGCGGTTGGGCTCGCCCGGTAGCCGTACTGGTTTGCGCTAGCGCTAGCAAGCGCTCACAGGGAGGGGCATGCTAGCAAAATTGGCCCGGACTACGACAGAGAACATCGCGTCTGCACGCGGAGTAGTAGTTGACAGGTGGGCAGCCGGCCTCAGATAATTCGCTGCTCTTTCAGGAGGGGTTCCCGAGCGGTCAAAGGGATCAGACTGTAAATCTGACGGCTCAGCCTTCGGAGGTTCGAATCCTCCCCCCTCCACCATGAAGCTCTGAGTGGCGCAGGATTGTTGCGGACGGGTTCGACGCGGGTGTAGTTCAGCGGTAGAACCTCAGCCTTCCAAGCTGATGGCGTGGGTTCGACTCCCATCACCCGCTCCAACGTCGGCGCGCGGGGTCGGATGCCGGCGCGGATATAGGAAACCAAGGGCCTGAGCTAGCCCTCGAGAATTGCCCATGTAGCTCAGCAGGTAGAGCACACCCTTGGTAAGGGTGAGGTCACCGGTTCGATTCCGGTCATGGGCTCCAACGCTCGCACTGTTCGGCAATCTGCGCGTGGTGGGTCGCGCATGAGGTCAAAACCGGGTACAAAGGGGATAGTCGATGGCCAAAGCAAAATTCGAACGTAAGAAGCCGCATGTAAACGTGGGGACCATTGGTCACGTTGACCATGGTAAGACGACGCTGACGGCGGCGATCACGCTGGCGCAGTCGAAGAAATTTGGCGGGGAATTCAAGGCCTACGACCAGATTGACAATGCGCCCGAGGAACGGGAGCGCGGCATCACCATTGCGACCGCGCACGTGGAATACGAATCGGCCAAGCGCCACTACGCCCACGTTGATTGTCCTGGTCACGCCGACTACGTGAAGAACATGATCACCGGTGCGGCGCAGATGGATGGGGCGATCCTGGTGGTGTCGGCGGCCGATGGGCCCATGCCGCAGACCCGCGAGCACATCCTGCTAGCGCGTCAGGTGGGCGTGCCCTACATCGTCGTCTACCTCAACAAGGCAGACATGGTCGATGACGCCGAGCTCCTCGAGCTCGTCGAGATGGAAGTGAGAGAGCTGCTCTCCTCCTACGACTTCCCGGGCGACGACACCCCGATCATCACCGGTTCCGCCCTCAAGGCCCTTGAGGGCGACACCTCCGAGCTTGGGGTGCCTTCCATCGACAAGCTGGTGCAGGCGCTTGACGAATACATCCCCGAGCCCGTGCGCGACACCGACAAACCGTTCCTGATGCCGATCGAAGACGTCTTCTCCATCTCCGGGCGAGGCACCGTGGTGACGGGGCGTGTCGAGCGGGGTCGGGTCAAGGTGGGAGAGGAAGTCGAGATCGTCGGCATCCATCCCACCATCAAGACCATCTGCACTGGGGTTGAGATGTTCCGCAAGCTCCTCGACGAAGGCGTGGCGGGCGACAACATCGGAGCCTTGCTGCGCGGGACCAAGCGCGACGATGTCGAGCGCGGACAGGTTCTGGCCAAGCCCAAGAGCATCACCCCGCACACCCACTTCGATGCGGAGGTCTACATCCTCTCCAAGGAAGAGGGCGGGCGGCACACACCGTTCTTCAACGGCTACCGGCCCCAATTCTACTTCCGCACCACCGACGTGACCGGCTCCTGCGAGCTGCCCGAAGGCATCGAGATGGTGATGCCGGGGGACAACGTGAAGATGACGGTCAAGCTCATTGCGCCCATCGCCATGGAAGAGGGGCTGCGGTTCGCCATCCGCGAGGGTGGACGCACCGTCGGGGCCGGCGTGGTTTCCAAGGTTATCGAGTAAGTAACATGGCGAATCAGAGGATACGCATTCGGCTCAAGGCGTTCGACCACCGGCTGATCGATCAGTCGGCTCGGGAGATCGTGGAGACCGCCCGGCGCACCGGCGCTCAGGTGCGCGGGCCCATTCCCCTGCCGAGCAAGAAAGAGCGCTACACGATCCTGATCTCGCCCCACGTGGACAAAGACGCGCGGGATCAGTATGAGCTGCGCACCCATAAGCGCCTCATGGATATCGTCGACCCCACGGACAAGACCGTGGATGCGCTGATGAAGCTCGATCTGGCGGCTGGCGTTGACGTGCAGATCAAGCTGAGCTGAGGGTAAGGCCATGGCAATTGGAGTAATCGGCCGCAAGGCCGGGATGACCAGAATCTTCACCGAGGCAGGTGCTTCGATTCCCGTGACAGTGATCGAGGTAGAGGGCAACCGCATCACTCAGGTCAAGACCGAAGATACCGACGGTTATCGCTCGGTTCAGGTGAGCGCCGGGACGCGCAAGCCCTCGCGGGTGACGAAGCCCCTGGCCGGCCACTATGCCAAGGCGGGGGTAGAGGCGGGCCGGGCGCTCTGCGAGTTCCGACTCGAAGGGGAAGAGGGTGCGGAGCTCACGGTTGGTCAGGAGATCACGGTAGCGATATTTGAGGCGGGCCAACTGGTCGATGTGCGCGGGACAACCAAGGGGCGCGGATTCTCCGGGGCTATCCGCCGGCACCACTTCCGCTCCCAGGACAGCACCCACGGCAACTCCGTTTCCCACCGTGCCCCTGGCTCGATTGGCCAGAATCAGAGCCCGGGACGCGTGTTCAAAGGCAAGCGGATGGCGGGCCAGTTGGGCAACGTACAGCGGGCGCAGCAGAACCTAGAGGTGGTCCGGGTGGACGCGGATCGTAATCTCTTGCTGGTGAAAGGCGGGGTACCGGGTGCGCCCGGTGGTCGGCTCGTCGTCACCTCGGCGGCGAAACAGGCCAAGAAGGGGTAAGCAGTGATGGAGCTCAACGTGCGAAATGCCTCGGGTCAGGGGGGCGCAGCGCTTGGGGTGTCGGAGCGTGTCTTCGACGCCGAGTTCAAGCCCGCCCTGGTCCACCAGGTTGTCACCGCCTACCTGGCTGGAGCGCGGGCGGGGACCAAGGCCCAGCGCAACCGCGCCGCGGTGAGCGGCGGCGGCGCCAAGCCTTACCGGCAGAAGGGTACGGGTCGAGCGCGCGCCGGCACTAATCGAAGCCCGCTGTGGCGCGGTGGTGGCCGGGTATTTCCCGCCGTGCCTCGGGATTTCTCGCAGAAGGTCAACCGCAAGATGTATCGCGGTGCGATGCGCTCGATCCTCTCGGAATTGATTCGCTTGGATCGCCTCAGTGTGGTGCGCGAGTTCAATGTTACCTCGCCGAAGACCCGCGAGTTGGCCAGTAAACTCGCCCAGATGGGTCTGAAGGACGTGCTGCTGGTGGTGGAGGGCTTCGACGACAATCTGTATCTGGCGGCCCGCAACCTGCCGGGCGTCGAGGTGTTGAGCTCGCAAGAGGTAGATCCAGTCAGCCTGGTCGCCTTTGAGACCGTGCTCGCCACCGAAGAGGCCGTCAAGCAACTGGAGGGCCGGCTGGCATGAATGAAGAACGCCTGATGAAGGTCCTGCTGGGGCCGGTGATCTCGGAGAAGGGCACCCTGTCGGCCGACAAGAATCGGCAATACGCCTTCCGAGTCGTCAGCGATGCGACCAAGCCCGAGATCGGGCGTGCGGTCGAGATCCTGTTCGGGGTCAAGGTGGAAAAGGTCCAGGTGCTCAACCAGCAGGGTAAACGGAAGCGTTTCGGTCAGCGCCGGGGAAAACGCAGCGACTGGCGCAAGGCCTATGTGCGGCTTGAGCCGGGTAATGACATCGACTTCGGCGGCAATGCCTAAGGTTCACCAAAGGTAGCGACGGACTAGATAAGATGCCTATCGTCAAGACCAAACCCACGTCTCCGGGGCGGCGCTTTAAGGTCAGCGTTGTGGCCCCCGAACTGCACGCCGGGGCACCCTACGGACCACTGCTGGGACACCAGAGTCGCGGCGGCGGGCGTAACAGCGAAGGCCGCATCACCGTGCGCCACCGTGGCGGCGGTCACAAGCAGCGTTACCGAATCATTGACTTCAAGCGGGAAAAGGACGGAATTTCCGCCGTGGTGGAGCGGATCGAGTATGACCCGAATCGCAGCGCGCATATCGCGCTGGTGCGCTACGAGGATGGCGAGCGCCGCTACATCATCGCCCCGAAGGGCGTGAAGGCGGGTGGCCAGATCGTCTCCGGTGAGGATGCGCCGATCGCTGCGGGCAACTGCCTGCCGCTACGCAACATTCCGGTGGGTGCGACGGTGCACTGTATCGAGATGCGGCCGGGGAAGGGCGCCCAGATGGCCCGCGCGGCCGGGGCGGGTGCCCAGCTCATTGCGCGGGAAGGGAGGTACGCGACCCTGCGTATGCGCTCCGGGGAGCTTCGCAAGGTGCACTCGGATTGTCGTGCCGTCATCGGTGAGGTGGGTAACCATGAGCAGAACCTTGCCAAACTTGGCAAGGCGGGCGCTAGTCGGTGGCGCGGCGTTCGGCCGACCGTGCGAGGCGTTGCCATGAATCCGGTTGACCATCCCCATGGTGGCGGTGAGGGCCGCACCTCCGGTGGGCGCCATCCGGTGTCGCCCTGGGGTGTGCCCACCAAGGGCCACAAGACCCGTAGCAGCAAGCGCACCGACAATATGATCGTGCGCCGCCGCAAGACTAAGTAACCGAGGCGAGGTAAGCCGTGCCACGTTCAGTTCGGAAAGGGCCTTTTGTGGATCACCACCTCATCAGGAAGGTGGAGGCGGCTGTCGCGCAGAACAGCAAGCGACCCATCAAGACCTGGTCTCGCCGCTCGATGATCCTGCCCGAAATGGTTGGGTTGACCATTGCGGTGCACAACGGTCGTCAGCATGTTCCAGTGCTGGTCAACGAGAACATGGTGGGTCACAAATTGGGTGAGTTTGCGCTGACGCGGACCTTCCGGGGTCATGCGGCGGACCGCAAAGCCAAGAAGAAGCGTTAGCCGAGGACGGGAGCCATGCAGGCAGCAGCTATACTCAGACACGCCCGCTTGTCGGCGCAAAAGGCGCGGTTGGTTGCGGATCAGATTCGTGGCTTGCCGGTGGGACAGGCATTGAACCTGCTCAGCTTTAGCCCGAAAAAGGGGGCCGGGATCGTTCGCAAGGTCCTGGAGTCGGCCATTGCCAATGCCGAGCATAACGAAGGTGCTGACGTTGATGTGCTGCGTGTGGCGGTGATCGAGGTTGGCGAAGGGCCTTCGATGAAGCGGACACGTGCCCGCGCCAAGGGACGGTCTAATCGCATCGTAAAACGGACCAGCCACATCAGCGTCACCGTGGCGGAAGGTTAAGAGAGACGGAGAGAAGGCCGGTATGGGTCATAAAGTCAATCCAATTGGGCTTCGGCTCGGCATCATCAGGGACTGGAACTCCAAGTGGTATGCCAACTCGAAGGATTACGCGGACCTATTGAACAAGGACCTTGAGGTTCGGGAGTTCCTGCGCAAGCGTCTCGCCCATGCCGCGGTCAGCCGCATCCAGATTGATCGGCCCGCCAAGAATGCGCACATCACCATCCACACGGCGCGACCGGGGGTGGTGATCGGGAAGAAGGGAGAGGATATTGATGCCCTGCGCAACGAGATGTCCAAGCGCATGGGTATCCCGGTGCACATCAGCATTGAGGAGATCCGGAAGCCAGAGCTCGACGCACAGTTGGTGTCTGACGGTATCGCTCAGCAGCTTGAGCGGCGCGTGATGTTCCGCCGGGCGATGAAGCGGACGGTGCAGAACGCTATGCGTCTGGGCGCCCAGGGCATTCGGGTGAACGTTGCCGGGCGTCTCAACGGAGCAGAGATTGCGCGCAGCGAGTGGTACCGCGAGGGACGCGTCCCACTGCATACCCTGCGCGCGGACATCGACTACGGTTTCTCTCGGGCCGTTACGACCTACGGGGTGCTCGGCGTGAAGGTCTGGATCTTTAAAGGGGAGGTCTTCGGCGACGAACCACTTGCCGAGAAACCTGCCAAGCAGGCGTCCAAGAGGGCTTGATCCATGTTGCAGCCGAAACGTACTAAGTTCCGCAAGCAGCACAAAGGCCGCAACAGGGGTATCGCCAACTCGGGGAGCCGCGTGAGCTTCGGTGAATTCGGCTTGAAGGCCACCACTCGGGGTCGGCTCACGGCGCGGCAGATCGAATCGGCGCGCCGGGCCATCACGCGCAAGGTGCGCCGTGGCGGAAAGATGTGGATTCGCATCTTTCCCGACAAGCCGATCACCAAAAAGCCGCTGGAGGTTCGCATGGGCAGCGGCAAGGGCGCCGTGGAGTATTGGGTAGCCCTGATTCAGCCCGGTCGGATGCTCTACGAGATCTCAGGGGTTCCCGAGGAATTGGCACGGGAGGCATTTGAGCTGGCGGCGGCCAAGTTGCCCGTGCTCACTACCTTTGCGAAGAGGACGGTGCTCTGATGAAAGCGAGCGAATTGAGGTCGAAGGGCCCGCAGGATCTGCAGAAGCTTCTCATGGAATTGCTGCGCGAGCAGTTCAATCTGCGCATGCAGAAGGCAACCGGGCAGTTGAGTCGTCCCGCGCAGGTGTCCGTCGTCCGCAGAGAGATCGCACGAATCAAAACAGTCATGCATCAGCAGAACGTAGGTGCCGGTCGATGAATGAGCCGACGAGCAATCGAACCCTGACGGGCCGGGTGGTGAGCAACGCGATGCATAAAACCATTACGGTGCTGATCGAGCGTCGCGTCAAGCATCCCATCTACGGCAAGTACTTGACCCGCTCGACCAAGGTTCACGTGCACGACGAGGACAATCAGTGCAACGTCGGTGACATGGTGACGGTGGTGCAGAGCAGACCCCTGTCGAAGACCAAGACGTGGCGGCTGTTGGAGATTCTGGAGCGGGCGCGCTAGGCGGGCGCTGCAAGCCCCAGGTACGGTGAAAGACTGTAGAGGGGCGGGTAATGATGGCGAAAGGCGGGTAGAACCATGATCCAGATGCAAACCAATCTCAGCGTCGCGGATAACAGCGGGGCCAAGCGCGTTCAGTGCATAAAGGTGCTCGGTGGGTCCATGCGGCGTTATGCCAATATCGGTGACATCATCAAGGTCACCGTGAAGGACGCCATTCCCCGCGGCAAGGTGAAGAAAGGTGACGTGTACAGCGCTGTGGTGGTGCGGACGAAGAAGGGGGTGCGTCGCGCCGACGGTTCCCTGATTCGTTTCGACGGCAACGCGGCGGTTCTGCTAACCAATCAGCTTCAGCCCATCGGTACACGTATCTTTGGGCCTGTGACGCGCGAGCTTCGTAGTGAGCGCTTCATGAAGATTATCTCGCTCGCGCCCGAAGTGTTGTGAGGAATTCGACCGATGCGAAAGATTAAGAAAGGCGACGACGTCATCGTGCTGACCGGTAAAGACAGGGGCAAGCGGGGTACGGTAGTCCGCATGCTTGAAGACCGGGTCGTCGTAGAGAACGTCAATATGGTGAAGCGGCACACCAAGGCGAATCCGCAGCGAGGGGAGGCGGGCGGCATCGTCGATAAGGAGGCCCCCCTACATATCTCCAACGTGGCCCTCTATAACCCGCTCACTGGCCGGGGAGACCGGGTGGGGATCAAGTTCCTCGAAGACGGCCGCAAGGTCCGCGTCTTCAAGTCTAACGGCGAAGTGGTGGATGTCTGAGGTAGGGTCCGCTATGGCGAGATTGCAACAAGTTTACCGCGACCAGGTCCTGCCCAAGCTGCAAGAGCGCTACGGGTATCACTCGGTCATGCAGGTGCCCAAGATCACCAAGATCACCCTTAACATGGGGGTTGGCGAGGCGATCGCGGACAAGAAGATCATGGAAAATGCAGTCGGCGACTTGAAGAAGATATCCGGCCAGCAGCCCATCGTACGCCACGCGCGCAAGTCGGTGGCGGGTTTCAAGATTCGTGAAGGCTGGGCGATAGGTTGTAAGGTGACCCTGCGCCGGGAGCGTATGTACGAGTTCCTCGACCGACTGATCAATGTCGCCATTCCGCGCATCCGGGATTTCCGCGGACTCAATCCGCGTTCGTTCGACGGGCGTGGCAACTACAGCCTGGGTGTGCGCGAACAGATAATCTTCCCCGAGATCGATTACGATAAGATCGATACCTTGCGGGGCCTCGACATCACAATCACGACCACTGCCCGCACCGACGAGGAAGGTCGTTCCCTGCTCGAAGGGTTCAAGTTTCCTTTCAGGAGTTGAAGAGCTAATGGCGAAGAAGAGCATGGTGGCGCGCGAGGTCAAGCGGGCGCGCGTTGGGGCGAAGTACGCGGCGAAGCGGCAGGCACTGAAAACAGTCATCTCCAGCACCCGCAGCACCCCTGAGCAGATTGACGCGGCAACCCTCAGTTTGCAGAAGCTACCGCGCGACGCCAGCCCGAGCCGCCTGCATAATCGCTGTCGCGATAGCGGCCGGCCCCATGGGTACTACCGAAAGTTCGGCCTCGGCCGTAACAAATTGCGCGAGGCAGCGATGCGTGGGGATGTCCCCGGTCTGGTGAAGGCGAGCTGGTAGAGTACCGCACCGCAGTCATCAAGAAATCAGCGGCTGGAGCACCGGCCGCACTGGCGGGTATCGCACCTTATTGAAGGTGGTCTGACCCTGAGGAGAGTTCTATGAGTGCAAGCGATCCCATTGCCGACATGTTGACCCGTATTCGCAACGGGCAGAGTCGCGGTAAGGTTACCATCCGTATGCCAACCTCCAAGCTCAAGCGGGCGATAGCTGCTCTGCTGCAACAGGAGGGTTACATCGGGGAGGTATCCGAGGAAGCCGTCGATGGCAAGACGGAGTTGCTAATCAAGCTGAAGTATTTCCGCGGCAAGCCGGTCGTCGACATGATCCAGCGGGTTTCCCGTCCGGGACTGCGCATCTACAAGGGCAAGGAGGATCTACCGATGGTTCGCGGTGGTCTCGGGATTGCGATCGTTTCCACCTCGCAAGGCATCATGACTGACCGGGCGGCTAGGCAGGCCGGTCAGGGCGGCGAGATCATCGCCATAGTCGCATAAGCGGGGGCTCCTCATGTCGCGTGTTGCAAAAGCAAGCATTCCCGTCCCGGCTGGGGTTACGGTCGAGCTCAGTGGGCGGCAGGTCACCGTCAAGGGGCCCAAGGGCACCAGTGGGTGGACTCTGCATCCAGCGGTTACCATCGAGCACTCCGACGGGGTGCTTCTCGTCCGCCCTGAAAAGGAAGATCTCGCCGCCTGGGCCCAAGCCGGTACCACGCGCGCCCTGGTGAACAACATGGTGATCGGGGTTAGCCGAGGCTTTGAGCGTAAACTCCAATTGGTCGGTGTGGGCTATAGGGCCCAAGCCCAGGGTTCGGTGCTTAAACTCAGCCTCGGATTTTCGCATCCGGTCGAGTTCTCGATTCCGGTTGGTTTGCAGGTCGCGACCCCGGTCCCGACCGAGATCCTGATCAGCGGGCATGACAAGCAGCAAGTCGGCCAGGTGGCCGCGGAGATTCGTAGCATCCGTCCGCCGGAGCCCTACAAGGGCAAGGGCGTACGCTATGCCAACGAGGTGGTGGTCCGCAAAGAGACCAAGAAAAAGAAGTAGGTGAGCACGATGGACAAGAAACAATCGCGTCTGCGTCGCGCGGCCCGCGGCCGGGCCAAAATCCGGGAGCTACGGGCCTATCGCTTGTGTGTCCATCGCACGCCGCAGCATATCTATGCCCAGGTCATCGCCCCGGGGGGAGACCGGGTGGTGGCTAGTGCCTCCACCCTCGACAAGGAGGTTCGTGGGGTGCTTGAAGGGTCGTCTGGGAATGTGGCGGCGGCGAGCCTGGTCGGTAAGAAAGTGGCAGAGCGCGCCAAAGCGGCGGGTGTCGAGCAGGTGGCCTTCGACCGTTCTGGATTTCAGTACCACGGTCGTATCAAAGCATTGGCCGATGCGGCCCGCGAAAACGGCCTGAAGTTCTAGAGGAAGCGTGATGGCGAATTTTAATCCCACGCCGGAAGGCGATGATCTTCACGAAAAGCTGATCGCTGTCAATCGCGTTGCCAAGGTGGTCAAGGGCGGACGGCAATTCGGTTTCACGGCGCTGACAGTTGTCGGGGACGGCAAAGGACGCGTCGGTTTCGGCAAAGGTAAGGCGCGCGAGGTTCCGATCGCCATCCAAAAGGCGATGGAGAGTGCGCGCAAGAACCTGATCGAAGTGAGCCTCAATGGCACCACCCTGCAGCACCCGGTTAGCGCCCACCACGGCGCGGCCCATGTGTTCATGCAGCCGGCATCCGAGGGCACCGGGATCATCGCCGGGGGTGCGATGCGGGCGGTGTTCGAAGTGGTAGGGGTGCAAAATGTGCTGGCGAAATGCATCGGTTCTCGCAATCCCTATAACGTTGTGCGCGCCACGGTGAATGGGCTGAGCAAGGCTGATGATCCGGCGTCGGTAGCGGCGAAACGCGGCAAGAGCGTGCAGGAGATCCGGGGGTAATTCATGGCCGGGAAAAAGATGATGAAGGTTACCTTGGTTCGCAGTGTCCACGGACGCTTGGCGGACCATAAGGCCTGCGTTCGCGGATTGGGGCTGCGGCGCATGCACCATTCGGTCGAAGTGGAAGATACCCCGGCCACGCGCGGTATGGCGCGCCGGGTTTCCTACATGGTCAAGGTAGAGGAGACCTGACATGCGTCTCGATACGCTCAAGCCAGGTCCTGGCAGCAAAACAGCGCGCAAGCGCCTCGGTCGGGGGATCGGTAGCGGCTTCGGCAAGACCTCCGGGCGCGGGCACAAGGGTCAGAAGGCCCGTGCGGGCGGTTTCCACAAGCTGGGTTTTGAAGGTGGCCAGATGCCCCTGCAGCGGCGCCTTCCTAAGGTCGGGTTTCACTCCCGCACGAGCGACGAGGCTGCCGAGGTGCGGTTGCACGAGTTGAACAGGATGGGCGCGGAGAATGTGGATCTGTCGGCGCTGATCGCTGCCAACGTGGTCGGGCACCGGATCAAGCGGGTCAAGGTCATCCTATCCGGGACTATTACCCGACCAGTAAAGCTTCGTGGCATCGCCGTGACCAAGGGCGCGCGGTTGGCGATCGAGAGTGCCGGCGGATCCGTCGAGGACTAGATGGCTAACCAGGGTTCTTCGATGCTGGGCGCCCTAGGTGGTGCGGGGCGACTGACGGAGCTACGCAATCGCCTCCTGTTTCTCCTTGGGGGGCTGCTCGTTTACCGCATTGGGACCCATATTCCGGTACCCGGCGTCAACCCGGACGCTCTAGCGTTTCTGTTCGAGCAGAACCAGGGCTCCATCCTAGACATGTTCAATATGTTTTCGGGCGGTGCCCTGAAGCGCGCCAGCCTGTTCGCCCTTGGGGTGATGCCCTACATCTCCTCTTCCATCATCGTCCAGCTGATGACCTCGGTTATTCCCAAGCTGGAGCAATTGAAGAAGGAGGGTGAGTCGGGCCGACGCAAGATTACCCAATATACGCGTTACGGTACGGTGTTTCTGGCGACTTTCCAGGCCATCGGAATCTCGGTGGCGCTGCAGGGCCAATCGGCGGGGGGGGCCTCTCTTGTTCCCCACGCGGGATTCGGTTTTGTGTTCACATCGACGGTCTCGCTGGTTACGGGGACCATGTTTCTCATGTGGCTCGGCGAGCAGATCACTGAGCGGGGCGTGGGTAACGGTATCTCGATGATCATCTTCACGGGTATCGTGGCGGGACTGCCGGCAGCAATCGGGGGAACCTTGGAGCTGGTTCGAACCGGGGAGATGAACGCCCTCACCGTGCTGGCCCTGTTCGTGCTGGCGCTCGGCGTCACGGCGCTGGTGGTGTTCGTCGAACGGGGGCAGCGTCGGATCACGGTGAACTACGCTAAGCGCCAGCAGGGACGTCGGTTAGTGGCCGCGCAGAGCACCCATTTACCCCTAAAGGTGAACATGGCGGGGGTAATTCCGCCTATCTTCGCCTCCAGTATCATCCTGTTCCCGGGAACGCTGGGTCAGTGGTTTGGCACCTCGGAGAACATGCGATGGCTACAGGACATCACCAGCAAACTTTCCCCAGGAGAGCCGGTATACGTGATCGTCTATGCCCTTGCCATCATATTTTTCTGCTTCTTCTACACGGCGTTGGTATTCAACGCCAAGGAAACGGCGGACAATCTCAAGCGCTCGGGGGCGTTCATCCCCGGAATACGTCCTGGGGAGCAGACGGCGCGTTACATTGACATGGTGATGACCCGTTTGACCTTTGCCGGGGCGATCTACATCACGGCGGTTTGTCTATTGCCGGAGTTCCTGATCGTAGGCTGGCACGTTCCCTTCTATTTCGGTGGGACGTCGCTCTTGATCGTGGTGGTTGTCGTGATGGATTTCATGGCTCAGGTCCAGGCCCATCTCATGTCGCATCAATATGAAGGTCTGATGCGCAAGGTGAACCTGCGATCCCCCACCGGCGGCATGATGCGTTGAGCGGGATGCCGATCCTCAAGCGGTTAATCGGAGAAACGTTATGAAAGTCAGGGCCTCGGTGAAGAGAATTTGCCGTAACTGTAAGATCCTCAAGCGCAATGGCGTGGTGCGCGTAATCTGCAAGGAGCCACGCCACAAGCAGCGCCAAGGCTGAAGGTGCGTCCATTTGACTTTGTGGCATGGCGTGTTATCGTAACAAGTTTACCGCGCAGGCGGGAATTTTTCGAAGGAGAAGGTTTCGCATGGCCCGTATCGCCGGTGTCAATGTTCCTGACCGCAAGCACACCGTGATTGCGCTCACTGCAATCTACGGGATCGGACCGACCCGTGCCCGACAAATCTGTGCGGCGGTGGGGATTGCGCCCGAAACCAAGATCCAGCAACTGTCGGAAGAGCACATTGATCGCCTGCGCACCGAGGTTGGCAAGTTTGCGGTCGAAGGGGATCTGCGGCGCGAGGTTTCCATGAATATCAAGCGATTGATGGATCTCGGGTGTAACCGCGGGATCCGGCATCGACGCGGGCTTCCGGTGCGCGGCCAGCGTACCCGTACCAATGCCCGGACCCGCAAGGGCCCGCGGCGTCCGATCAAGCGCTAGACTACGATCGATGCCGATCGAGCAAGCGAGAATTGCCCAGGACTGATTCATGGCCAAGACCACTACGCGTATCCGAAAGAAGATCAAGAAAACCGTGAGCGACGGCATTGCCCATGTGCATGCCTCGTTCAACAACACCATCATCTGTATATCCGACCGGCAGGGCAACGTGTTGGCTTGGGCGACCGCTGGTGGCTCAGGTTTCCGCGGTTCTCGCAAGAGTACCCCGTTCGCCGCCCAGGTGGCGGCGGATAAGGCGGGGGCGGTTGCCAAGGAATACGGAATGAAGAATCTTGACGTCAACGTCAAGGGTCCGGGGCCGGGGCGCGAGTCCGCAGTGCGGGCGCTTAACAACGCCGGATTCAAGATCACCAGCATCACCGACGTGACGCCCATCCCCCACAACGGTTGCCGGCCCCCGAAAAAGCGGCGAGTGTAAAGACAGCGGAGAACCGAAGATGGCGCGGTATATTGGACCAACCTGCAAGCTTGCCCGGCGCGAAGGAACCGATCTTTCGCTCAAGAGTCGAGCCCGCTCGCTCGATTCGAAGTGCAAGATGGAGAAGGCGCCCGGCATGTTTGGCGATCGCCGTCGCCGCTTGTCGGACTACGGCGTGCAATTGCGCGAAAAGCAGAAGGTAAGGCGTATTTACGGTGTGCTCGAGAAGCAGTTCCGTAATTACTATGCCGATGCAGCGCGGGCGCGCGGCGCGACCGGTGAAAACCTGCTGGCGATGCTAGAGCGCCGCTTGGACAATGTGGTCTACCGGATGGGCTTTGGCGCAACACGGGCCGAGGCGCGACAGTTGGTCACCCATAAAGCCATCCTCGTCAACGGGCGCAGCATCAATATACCCTCCTACCTGGTTAGCTCGGAGGACGAAATCATGGTGCGCGAGGGGTCGCGCAAGCAGGTGCGTATCCAGAATGCATTAGCGCTCGCGGAGCATAACGGTTTTCCGGCCTGGATCGAAGTCGATAGCAAGGCCATGAAGGGTATCTTCAGACGCGCGCCCGACCGGACCGATCTGCCCGCGGACATCAACGAGCAGCTCATCGTCGAGTTGTATTCGAAGTAGGGACGGGGAGCAGATTGAATGGCTGACGCAGACGAGTTCCTGAAGCCCAAGGTAGTCAAGGTTGAGCCTGTAAGCGGCAGCAGGAACCTGGCTCGGATCTCCCTTGAGCCCCTCGAGAGGGGGTTCGGGCACACGCTGGGCAATGCGTTGAGGCGCATCCTGCTCTCATCGATGCCGGGCTGCGCGATCACCGATGCCGAGATTCAGGGTGTGCTCCATGAGTACACTACCATCGAGGGCGTTCAGGAGGACGTGCTTGAGATCCTGCTGAACCTAAAGGATGTGGCGATCGCCCTGCACGGCCGTGACGAAGCGGTGTTCACCCTGCGCAAGACGGGTCCAGGACAGGTTCGGGCGGGGGATATTCGTATCGACCACACCGCCGAAATCGCTAATCCTGGTCTCGTGATCGCTCACATTACCGGCCCCACGGAGTTGAGCATGTCGCTCACGGTGCGGCGGGGGCGCGGTTACGAGCCGGTCACGCAGCGTGAGAGCGAGGCGACAGGCGACCGACCGATCGGAAAACTGCAGCTCGATGCATCCTTCAGTCCGGTGCGTCGCGTCGCCTACGATGTGGAAGCGGCGCGCGTTGAGCAGCGCACCGACCTTGATCGGCTGGTGATTGAGCTGGAGACCGACGGTACCTTAAATCCTGAGGATGCCGTTCGCCGAGCGGCCGCCGTGCTGCGTGATCAGCTGTCGGTTTTCGTCAATCTGCAGGAGGGGGCGCCGAAGATGCAGGGCGAGCCCCTGCCTACCCGCCACAGCATCGACCCCGTGCTGCTCAGACCGGTCGATGATCTGGAGCTGACAGTGCGTTCCGCCAACTGCCTCAAAGCGGAGAATATTTATCTGATCGGGGACCTGATTCAGCGCACCGAGGTTGAGCTTCTGAAGACACCCAATCTGGGTAAAAAGTCGCTCACCGAGATCAAGGACGTGCTGGCAACCCGCGGGCTTTCCCTTGGCCTGCGCTTGGAAGACTGGCCGCCAGAGAACATCGAAGAACTGATCGGCAAGTAAGCGAACACCACAACCTGGGGATCGACCGATGCGTCATCGCAAATCAGGCAGGCATCTCAATCGAAACAGCGCCCATCGAGAGGCGATGTTTCGTAACATGGCCAGCTCTCTGTTTAAACAGGGACTGATACAGACCACCCTGCCAAAGGCCAAAGAGCTCCGCCGAGTCGCCGAGCCGCTCATTACCCTAGCCAAGACCGACGGGGTTGCCGAGCGCAGGCTGGCGTTTGCTCGGCTGCGGGACAAGGAAGCGGTGGGTAAGCTCTTCAACGAGCTTGGGCCGCGCTACCAGACCCGGCCGGGTGGGTATCTGCGCATTCTCAAGTGCGGACTACGCCAGGGGGATGCAGCGCCTATGGCCTACGTGGAGTTGGTGGACCGCGCCGAGCCCGCAATCGAGACCAAGGGGGCGACTAAGGTCACCACCTAGACTATGCCTTTGGGTGAGTTTTTCACAAGCCGGGCCGCGAGCCCGGCTTTGCGTTAGAGGCCCTGGATCATCGTGATTGACCGGATTGGTTTGGTCACGGACTTTGGGAGCGGCGGTCCCTATCTGGGACAGATGCGGCTCTTGCTTGCCGCAGCGCTTCCTGAGATCCCGGTCGTGGAGCTTGTGTCCGATCTGTCGCCCTATGCACCGCGGCTCGCTGCCTATCTCTTGCCCGCGCTAGTGGCGAAGATGCCTACGGCGACCCTCTATCTCTGCGTAGTGGATCCGGGGGTGGGAAGTGATCGGGCGGTGCTTAGAGCCCGCATCGACGGGAACTGGTTGTTCGCGCCCGACAACGGTGTCCTCGCCCCGATGCTCGCCCGTGCCGGCAAAGCCCTGTTGCATCGTGTCGACTGGCGACCAGAGCGGCTCTCCGACAGCTTTCACGGGCGGGACCTCTTTCTTCCCCTGGCGATTTCTCTGATCCGCGGGCAGCCGATCGAGGCCGTTCCCCTGGCACCGGAACAGATCACTGGCTGGGGCTGGCCCGGTGAGCTGGCCCAGGTTCTCTACCTAGATCGCTTTGGCAACCTGATCACAGGCTTGCGTGCAGAGGGGTTGTCCAAAACCACGCAGCTCCGGATTCCAGGGTGGGTGCTTGGCTACGCCAGGACTTTCTGCGAGGTCCCGCCCGGAACGCCGTTTTGGTACTGCAACGCCTTTGGTCTGGTGGAGATTGCGGTGAACCAGGGCCGGGCCGATGCCCTGCTCGGTCTGCAGGCGGGGGCTGAACTGGAGGTAGTGGGGCCCGCGCCAAGCGCCTGAGCTACCAGCCGCGCTCGAAGACCCCTCTCAAGAACCGGCCGGTATGGGATGCCGGATTCTCGGCCACCTGCTCGGGTGTCCCCGCTGCAATGAGCTGGCCACCTCCTTCGCCGCCCTCGGGGCCGAGATCCAGGATCCAGTCGGCGGTCTTGATGACGTCGAGGTTATGCTCGATGACCACGAGCGTGTTTCCCTCGTCGCGAAGGCGGTGCAGGATGCCGAGTAGGTGCTGGACGTCGTGAAAGTGGAGCCCGGTGGTGGGTTCGTCGAGAATGTAGAGGGTCCGACCCGTGTCGCGCTTGGCGAGCTCGCGAGAGAGCTTGACCCGTTGTGCCTCGCCCCCGGAGAGCGTGGTCGCGGTCTGCCCGAGCGTTAGGTAGCCGAGCCCCACATCCGTCAGTGTCTCGAGTTTGTGCCGAAGAACCGGCACGGCCGCGAAAAACTGCAGGCCATCCTCCACCGTGAGGTCGAGCACCTGGTCAATGGACCGCCCTTTGTAGCGGATCTCCAGGGTTTCGCGGTTATAGCGACGACCGAGGCACAGATCACACTGAACGTAGATATCAGGGAGGAAATGCATCTCCACCTTGATCAGTCCGTCACCCTTGCAGGCCTCGCAGCGACCGCCGCGGACGTTGAAGCTGAATCGACCGGGACCGTAGCCGCGGGCCCGTGCCTCGGGGGTCGCGGCGAACAGGTCGCGGATGGGACCGAACAGTCCGGTATAGGTGGCGGGATTGGAGCGTGGGGTACGGCCGATTGGACTTTGGTCGACATCGACCACCTTGTCGAAGTGCTCGAGGCCTTCGATCGCGCGATGCGGGGCCGGGGATAGGCTCGCTCCGTGGAGCGCTCGCGCACTCGCCGGGTAGAGGGTGTCGTTGATCAGGGTGGACTTGCCCGACCCGGAGACACCCGTCACGCAGGTTAGCAGGCCCACGGGTAGCCCAACCTCCAGGTCTTTGAGATTGTTGCCCCGAGCACCGAGGATGCGCAGTTGACGGGCAGGGTCGGAGGCGGTGCGCCGCTGCGGGATCTCGATTCGCAGCTCACCGGAGAGATATCGCCCGGTGAGGGATGCTGGATTGGCGGCGACGGCGGCGGCGGTCCCTTGTGCCACGATGCATCCGCCATGCAGGCCGGCGCCGGGGCCGATGTCCAGGATCTGATCGGCGGCGCGCATGGCCTCCTCATCGTGTTCGACCACGATCACCGTGTTGCCGAGATCGCGCAGTTGCGCGAGCGTGCGCAGCAGTCGGGCGTTATCGCGTTGGTGCAGACCGATGGAGGGCTCATCGAGGATGTACATGACCCCCACCAACCCGGCGCCAATCTGGCTGGCGAGGCGGATGCGCTGGGCCTCACCGCCCGAGAGGGTCTCCGCGCTGCGCTCAAGTGTCAGGTAGTCGAGTCCGACGTTGGCGAGGAATTGAAGCCGTTGGCTCACCTCGCGGATGATCTTCTCCGCCACCTCGCCCCTGGCGCCCGGTAGCTGGAGGTGCTGAAACAGGTTGAGGGAGGCTCCAACGGGCATCGCCGCCACCTGCGGTAGGCTGAGCCCGGAGACCAGAACCGAGCGGGCCGCCTCGTTGAGGCGCGTGCCGTTGCAGCTCGGACAAGGTTGATGCGACAGGTAGCGCGCGAGCTCCTCACGTACCGTATTGGACTCGGTTTCCCGGTAGCGGCGCTCCATGTTGCGCAGGATGCCCTCGAAGGGATGGCGTCTCTCGACCATTCCGCCCCGGTCGTTGAAGTAGTGGAAATCGAGCGACTCCTCGCCACTGCCATAGAGGATCACCTTGCGGGCCGGTTCGGGTAGCTGGTGCCATGGGGTCTCGAGGTCGAAGCCGTAGTGGTTGGCGAGTGAACGAATCAGCGCGAAGTAGTAGGCATTGCGTCGATCCCAGCCGCGCACCGCCCCCGCGGCGAGGCTAAGCTCGGGGTGCATCACTATTTTTGCGGGGTCGAAGAAGGGCTGGGTACCCAGTCCTCCGCAGCCCCCACAGGCACCTGAGGGGTTGTTGAAGGAGAACATCCTGGGCTCCGGCGGGGGCATGCTGTAGCCACATTGGGGGCAGGCAAAGCGGGCCGAGAAGATCAGGGGAGCCCGGTCGGGCTCGTCGAGCCAGCTGATGCGTGCCAACCCTCCGGAGAGTCGAAGGGCCGTCTCGAAGGATTCCGCGAGTCGCAGGCCGAGATCCGGCCGGACGCGAAAGCGGTCCACCACCACCTCGATGCGGTGGCGTTTGTGGGGGTCGAGCTCCGGTGGTTCATCGAGCTCGAAGATCTCCCCATCGATGCGGGCACGCACGAAACCCTGGGCGTGCAGCTCGCGCAGCAGCTTCTGGTATTCGCCCTTGCGTTCGTCCACGACGGGTGCCAGCAGCATGACCCGGTCCCCCGCCGGTAGCCCGAGCACCTGGTCGACCATCTGGCTGACTGTTTGCGCCGCCAGGGCATCACCATGGGTGGGACACTGCGGAGTGCCGACGCGCGCGAACAGAAGCCGCAGATAGTCATAGATCTCCGTGATCGTGCCGACCGTGCTGCGGGGGTTGTGGGTGGTGGTCTTCTGCTCGATGGCGATCGCCGGGGACAGCCCCTCGATGTGGTCCACATCGGGCTTTTCCATCATCGACAGGAACTGCCGGGCATAGGCAGACAGCGACTCGACGTAACGGCGCCGGCCTTCCGCATAAAGGGTGTCGAAGGCGAGGGATGACTTTCCCGAACCTGACAGCCCGGTGAAGACGATCAGTGCATCGCGCGGGAGATCGACATCGATGTTTTGCAGGTTATGGGTGCGGGCGCCGCGGATGCGGATGGTGTCCATGGGGTTTCGTCGTCGCCTGGCCAACCTGGTACTATAATCGGCCTTCCCAAATACAAGCAAAGCGCAGTTTCCGCCCGTATGACCAACCCATTGCCGGCGCCTGGCCTGAACCCAATCGAGCGCCGTGCCGCCCTGTCCCTTGCCATCATCTATGCCCTGCGCATGCTTGGGCTGTTCCTCATCTTGCCGGTGTTCGCCCTGTATGCGAAGGGTCTTCCAGGGGTGACACCGGTGCTCGTGGGGCTCGCGATCGGTGTCTATGGACTCACCCAAGGGCTGCTGCAGATTCCCTTCGGCATGCTCTCCGACCACATCGGGCGCAAGCCGGTGATCCTGGGGGGGTTGGTGCTCTTCGCCATTGGCAGTGTGGTGGCGGCCACAGCCGAGGGGATCGCGGGGATCATCCTCGGCCGCGCGGTGCAGGGTAGTGGTGCCATTGCCGCCGCGGTGATGGCGCTGGCGGCCGATCTCACCCGCGACGAGGTGAGGCTGCGGGCGATGGCGATGATCGGGGTCAGCATCGGGATCTCCTTTACCCTGGCGCTGATCCTCGGTCCCCTGCTCGCGGCCCAGATCAGCGTGCCGGGGGTGTTTTGGCTGACGGCGGGGCTTGCCGGTGTGGGTATGCTGCTCGTGCTGCTCGTGGTGCCGAGCCCGCTCAAGAGCCGTGTGCACCGCGATGCTGAGCCGGTGCTTGGGCAATTGCGCGGGATCATCCAGCATCGGGAGCTGATCCGACTCGATTTTGGGGTGCTCACCCTGCACATGCTGATCACCTCCATGTTCCTGGTCTACCCGTTGGAATTGCAGCAGGCTGGGATTCCGTCCCAGGATCACTGGCTGGTTTATCTGCCGGTTCTGGTGCTTTCGGTGCTGGCGATGGTGCCATTTGTGATCATGGCCGAGCGCCGAGGGCGGGTCAAGGCCGTGCTGCTCGGTGCGGTGGTCGCCTTGGTGCTGGTGGAGTTGGTGCTATCCCTGTTTCACCAGGCCTTTTGGCCATCGATCGCGGCCATCCTCGTGTTCTTCACCGCCTTCAACCTGCTGGAGGCATCACTTCCCTCCCTTGTCTCCCGCATCGCCCCCGCCGAGGCCCGAGGTTCCGCCATGGGGGTCTTTTCCACCTTCCAATTCCTCGGCGCGTTCGCCGGGGGCATGGGGGGCGGGGTGATGCACCAGTTCTTTGGGGTCAGCGGCGTCTATCTCTTCTGTGCCCTGGTCGCAGGGGTCTGGTTGGCGCTCGTCTGGGGGATGGTGCAGCCCCGGCGACTGAGCAACCAGGTCATCAGCTTAGGGGAGGTAGGAGCGGCCCAGGCCCCCAGTGTAGAGCGGGCGTTGCTGGAGGTCCCGGGGGTGGAAGAGGCCGTCGTCCTGGTCGAGGAAGGGGTGGCCTATCTCAAGGTGGACACCCAGCGTCTCGATTGGGCAAGATTGCAAGCTTTCGGGGCCGCCCGGGTCTAGGGGTAGCGGTTCGGCATGCTCGCCGGCGGGGCGTGGTCAGGTGGAAGGCAGTGATGTACGAATGAGACCACCAGGCGGCAATCGGCGAGCGATGCGCTTGAGCACAGAACGGGCCGCGATCGCTTGATCGGTCCCGGGTAGGGCAATCGGCGGCTTGGCCTTCGGCCAAGCAGGTAGGAAAACGGAGGGAAAAATGGCAAAAGGCAGCGTCAACAAGGTCATTCTGATCGGCAACCTGGGGGCCGACCCCGAGACCCGATACACGCCGGGCAACGTGGCGGTCACCAACATCCGGATTGCCACCTCCGAGACCTGGCGTGACCGCACGAGTGGTGAGAACCAGGAGCGCACCGAGTGGCACCGGGTGGTGCTGTTCGGCAAGCTCGGCGAGATTTCCGCTGAGTATCTGCGTAAGGGCTCCAAGGTTTACATCGAAGGACGGATGCAGACCCGCAAGTGGCAGGGACAGGACGGGCAGGATCGCTACACCACCGAGGTCGTTGCCGACCAGATGCAGATGCTCGATAGCCGTGCGGGTGGGGCGGCGCCGTTTGACACCGAGGGTGAGTCATCGCCCCAGCCTCGGGCGCCGCGCCCCGGTGCGATACCCCCGTCAGCCGATCCGGGCTTCGACGATGACATTCC
>Ga0208980_10000408_pt1 | contig 23875 bp, 20 predicted proteins | sample WetSurMetagenome_3_FD_187993 | JGI IMG/M metagenome (GOLD analysis project Ga0208980, IMG submission 187993) | Wetland microbial communities from Twitchell Island in the Sacramento Delta, sample from surface sediment Aug2011 Site A1 Bulk (version 2) | ecosystem: Environmental > Aquatic > Marine... | reverse complement strand
AAGGTATGGGGACGGATGAAAAATTTACTTATGCATTTTCCACTGTACCCGCAGAAATTATTAGTGGAAAAGATATTGTAACTGAAGATCAGATGTATGAGGATCCTTCAATCGGTGAAAAATATAGAGTCCCAGGATTGCAGCCCACTCCAATTTCAGTTTACATTACGCTACTCACCTCAATGTTTATGCATGGCGGATTAGCTCACATCTTCGGTAATATGATTTATTTGTGGATATTCGGCGATAATATCGAAAACAGAATTGGTCATTTAAGGTACTTAATTTTCTATCTCTTGTGCGGAGTAATTGCTTCGCTCGTTCATGTTTTCACAAGCGATTTTTTAGGAAGTAATTTATTAATACCTACCTTAGGAGCTTCAGGAGCAATCTCTGGTGTGCTTGGTGGTTATATTCTGCTCTTTCCTAAGAGACGAGTACGGGTAATAATGCTTTATCAGTTGACGGAAGTCCCCGCAATATTTGCGATTGGAATTTGGTTTTTGTTCCAGTTAATAAATGGAATTGGTTTACTTGGAAGTGATCAAGGCGGAGTTGCGTACGGTGCACACATCGGAGGTTTTCTTGCAGGATTTTTCCTCGTGAAATTTTTTGCTATTGGAAAAAGTTAATGAGGCAGCTATTATAATTATATCAATTGTTTCTCATCGTTCAAACAGTAGAAAACCCTTGATGGCAAACTGAGCAAGAGCTTTAAGTTATATAATTAACTTAGCAATTCTCGAACAGACTCGCGACAGTAACGTCCTTGGTAAATTATCTCCCCTTCATCTTCTTTACATCCTTCATTGTGGAATGAAAGAACTTGCCCCACTTTTTATCCTTCAGTTTGTCAACCTGAACTTGTTTCAGGTTCTCTGGTCAATTCAAAATCAAGAACTTAGATTCCGAAACCCGCTGAAAGCGAGGCTCGCCTTTAGCGGCAAGTTCGGAATGACTGTAGATAATGTATTTCATCGCCCCTTCATCTTTTTTACATCTTTCATTGTTGAATGAAAAAGCTTGCCCCACTTTTTATCTTTCTGTCGCTTATCCACGTATGACATCTCATTATACAACGACTCTTTGTAAATCTTTATGTAGTTGTTATATCTCTCTTCTGAAATCTCTCCCCTTTCCACTGCTTCAAGTACTGCACAGCCGGCTTCGACAGTGTGAGTGCAGTCTTTGTATTTGCATTGATCTGCGAGTTCATCAATTTCATTGAAGGTATCACCAAGTCCGGACTCATTGGAGATCACTCCGAGTTCACGCATTCCCGGGTTATCAATTATTATCGCCCCGTTTTCCAGAACAATTAGCTCGCGGCGAGTGGTTGTGTGTTTTCCTCTTCCGTCTTTTTCTCTTATTGGTTGTGTTTTGTAAAGTTCCTGGTGAATTAAATTATTCAGCAAAGTTGTTTTGCCAACACCTGATGAACCAAGAAGGCAATAAGTTTTAAAGGGTTCAAAGAAAGTTTTAATGTTTTCAATATCGCTTTGGTTGTTGTTGCTGAAAGCTTCAATAGTAACATCAGGCAGGATTTTACGAATATCATTTTTCTTCTCTTCTATTTCATCACCGTTTATAAGATCACTTTTACTTAAAAATATTGCAGGAGTTATTTTGCCTTCGTTTATCATAACAAGGTAACGTTCAAGTCTTCTTAAATTAAAATTACTGTCGAGCGACTGCATAATGATTGCAACATCTATATTCGCAGCGATAAGCTGGTAATCAACTTTTTTACCTGATGCTTTTCTTTTTAGTAATGATTTGCGGGGAAGTATTTCGTGAATAATTGCAAGTTCATCATCATCGAAGAGCTGTGCATAAACCCAATCGCCGACAGCAGGCATATCAAGCGAGTCTTCTGAATTAAATAAAAACTTTCCTGTCAACTCTGCGTAAATATCTTTTTCGCCGTTGGAAACAACAAAGCTGTTTTTGTTTACGCTTATTACTCTTACGATGTTAAAATCAGTTTTTGATAAATCAACTTTAGCCTGAAACCAATTGTTGAAGCCGAGTTTTTCGACGTTGCTCATATTTTTTCAATAGCGACTAAACATTTATTCGGTTTAGAATTACTTAATATCTTCTCTTCACATTTTACGATATCACCGGTTGAAAACTGCCACTTCTCGTTTTCAGGATCATTGTTTTGTGATACAATTCGAAATGTGTTTTCGCTTAACTTTTCCGCCTGAACTGGTCGCCAGACATCTGTTCCTTCATCAAGAAGGTATACATAGATTTCAATATTATTATTTATCTCAGTCTCCAATTTAATACCTATTTCCAGATTAACGTTTGTTTAAATAATTAGCGTGACATATGTGTGAAAATATAAATCATTTATGACTTATAATATTCATCGATCTCCCATTTAAGAGGATTAAGTGTTATGTATTTCCTGATATTCTGTAAATCAATTTCGTTCCTGATAATATGTTCGTAATAATTTCTTTGCCATATTTTCAAATCAGAATTGCCGGATATTTCTCTCAATCTTTTTGTTACAGAAGATTTAAATTGGCCAATAATTGAACCGAGAGAATTTGGAATCAATGTTTGTTTCGTAGGGGCGATTCGTTGAATCGCCCCATCTTCTTCTTTTGGGGCGACCCGCCAGGTCGCCCCTACATCTATTGATTGTTCTATTATTATTATACCGTGAAGGTGATTTGGCATGATAACATAATAATCCAGGTCTACATTTTTCCTAATTTCTTTTGTTTGCATCCATTCTTCCTCGACAACATTGCCAAATTTGTTCAAAATCATTTTACCATTATTTATTTTGCCAAATAAGTTTCTTCTCTCGTGCGTACATATTGTAATGTAATACCAGTTGGGGAATGAATAATCGTATTCACTCAATCGAATAGATTTACGCTTGTGTTTTTTAGAATTGTCTTTCAAGTAAGAAGTTTTTTGATGTAATCCGGAAGAAGAATTCCCGGCTTTAGTTTTGGATCCTCTTTCGGCTGTTTGAATTTTTTTGAAAATGGAAGAACACCTGCCCAAACCGGCAGATCATAATCTTCTTCTTCATCCTTTGGCGGACCGGATCTTATTTTTGCCGAAGCGTCATCTATCTTAAGCGAAACAACTGAAGTTGCATTAAGCTCTTTTTCGTTTGGCTTTCTTGCATCATTCAATCTGCCGGGAAGAATATGATTTGTTATCGCTTCCAGTGCGTCGAGCTTTTCATTTTTATTTTTAATCAATTTGCCTTTACCAAAAATCACCACAGACCTGTAGTTCATTGAATGATGAAAAACCGATCGTGCCAGAACAAGTCCGTCTAAAATTGTAATTGAAACAGCTATTTCTTCTCCGCTGGAAATTTGTTGAAGAAGCCGGCTGGCTTTTGCTCCGTGAAAAACAAGATGATCGTTCATTCTCGCGTGAATAGTCGGAATGATAAACGGGTGTCCATCCTGAATAAAGCTGACGTGGCAGTATAAAGCTTCATCAATAATTTTATTGATTGTTTCAGAATCGTAAAACCCTCTTTCCGGTATGCGATTGACTTTTATTTTTTTGCCTGGATTGTGTTTCAAGTATTTGACCTTTTAGAAAATTTTAAATCAACTTTATCCTTTCCCGAAGGGATGGATGACCAAAACCAATTATCGAAGCTGAGTTTTTCTAATTTGTTCATTTTATCTTTTCATTAATCGATTGAGCCAATATTGATTGCTCTTTATAATTTTAATTGATTGTACTCTTCGCCCAAAACAAAACCAATAAATAAAAGAACATGTTGTACCTATTATGAGGATAACACCAATAATTATGATTGCCAATCTTTCATTCCAGTACTCAATTAATAAGGATAATGTTGTAGTTAATAACCCCAATGCCGAACTGAAGAAGAATATTTTGTTTCCCCATATTTCTTCCTTAGTCCCTTTGAATGAATCAATGAACCCCTGTCTTTTAGCTTTATTAGAGAAATAGTTTACTGCAATTATAAAGTGTTCGGCTGTTCTACCAATGAAAAAAGAAACTGAAAATAATAAAACAGCAAGTAACACAGCAGTACCCGAATCTATTTTGGATAAATAACTAAAAATTATATCCGGGGATTTCCCTAAAAGCATTAACGTCAAGAGGGTTAACCAAAGAAGATGAATGCTTCCGGAAAATACAGTTTCAATATTTAATGCTTTGATGCTCATAATAATTACCTAACTATTAATAAATTTTGACTCAAACTTCCCAATTCTTCCCAAAGAAAACAACGGGAGGGGAAATGAAAAGTCACACTTCGACAGGCTCAGTGTGACAGTTACGGACTTTTACGGTACGACCGTAGCTTCCAAAAAATTAAAACCTAAAGCCTACAAACAATAAAATAGCTTTGTAGAAAAATTTGTTGTCGTCCTGCTCTTCGTAGTCCTTAAAGCTTTGTGGCTTATTGCTTGAATAAAGTGCAAACCCAAATGGCCATTGTGCACTTACATAACAAGGCAGAGTGGAAATATTAAAATCAAACCTGTAACCAACTCTGAACTCGTTCCAGAGATCGAAGCTGTTGTAATATTTATCTTCATTCTCTTCATAGAAATGATCATACATAGGCATAAGCTGATATTCTATGTTGAAGTTTTTAATGATGTATTTCCTGTAGCCGATTATAATTCCGATTGCGTGGGTTCTTCCGATATCTTCGTAAGGAATGCTCATATAAACCGGGCCTGTCACCAGCTCATCGCTGTTTGAGAGCATATAATTGTAATAAAGGCCGTAAATATTTATGAATGGCGACATAGGAGAAAACTCAATTGAGCTCCTTAAAGAATCACAATCGGGTTCAGTATCTGATATATAAGTGAAACTATGAGAACGATTCACATGCAGGAATGTTAAAGCAAAGAGAGAGGCAAAAAATATTTTAGGGACACACATAAAGTTTTCCTCCGCATGATTTATATTTAATAAATAATTTGCAGTCCCTTATTAATAGAATTGGCTCAACGCTGCAGAAAATAAAATAATTTCTACCTCAAACTTCCCAATTCTTCCCAAAGAAAACAATTGGAGGATTTTAGTTATTAATTATCCGATTGCCCGGGATTATTAATGTAGCTCTCAAAATCTCCCAGAAAGTTTTCCTTTTCTGTAAGTGACTCGCATTGCTTATCGAGTTTCGTAAATTCTTCGGCAAATTTTTCCCGGAAGTTATCGCGCGCTTTCTTTGAAGCCCAGTAATCCACAGTTAAATACCTCTGAGTGTTTGAAGTATCGCGATGCAGTTCGGTGCCTAAGTATCCGGCGCCCTGTTTAAATAACTTAACCCATTCCCCATCAGGACCATACACTCTTTCAAACTCAGATTTTTTTTCTGCTTTTACAATATACTCCCAGATATAAACGAAAACTTTTTCCATCAGTGATTTACTTGTTATAATAATAAATTTTCCGGGATGTCCCAGCGGCTTCAGGTCAGGAATTAACTTTCAACATCAAACCTCTGCATTCTTTCCAAATAAAACAACGAGAGTAGTTATAAAGGAATGAAGGGACACAATATTTTAGCGGAGGCGGAGTGGCCCCTACTGATCTACTCCGGTGATAATTAAACCAATTTATTTCGGATACACAAAACCTGTTTCTTTTTCTTCTGTCTTTATTGGTCTTACTTCGATGCTAGCAGACGGCACGTATTCAAATTCCGGGTTATCCTTTGCAATCTTAGTTGCTTCATTAATATCGTTTGCAAGAATGTGATAATATCCAACCTGTATGTCTTTGTCGGATGAAATATTTTTTTCAGCCCATCCGGTTTGAGTTTTTTTGATCACAATCCCTTCTCTTATGAGAGGCTGTGCAGAGATTAATTTGTTTTCACTTTTAAGCTTACCAATATAAACTTCGCATTTTTTTATAAATTTTAAGTGCTGATCTTCTGACAAAGATTTTTTTGCATCCTTTTCATTACGAATGTATAGCATAAATTCTTTCATTTCTCTTTTCCCTCCTATTTTTATGAGTTTTTTAATACTGCTGAAAAACTAAATGGCAATTTTGAACCTTCAGCAGCTTTAAATCCCACAGCCTCTGCTTTGCTTATTGTGGAGGCAAATTCTTTTTTCGAAACGTGAAATAATTTTGGTTCAACAATTAATAACTCTCCCCTTTCGTTCAAAAAGTTTTTTAGTGTCGCAAATAGTCTGTCTTTATCCGGGACTTCGTGAACCATATAGAATGCAAGAATAAAATCTACTTTCTCCGGTATAACAATTTTGTCTTTGTCACATTTAATTAATTGAATAATTTTTTCAAGAGATGTTCTCTGTATTTTATCGTGAAGCTTTTGCAGCATTCCTTCCTGTAGATCAACGGCATAAACTTTTCCGTGTGCACCAACCATTTTTGCTAATTCGACGGAGAAAAATCCGGGACCACATCCAACATCAAGAACTTTCATTCCATCTTTAACAAAAGGAGAAAGTATCCTTTGTGGATTTTGCAACCATCTTCTGATTTTACTATCAAGTGAGTTGGCGAGTTCAACAGGGCAGACGCGGTTTCTATCATTATTCATTTTATACTTCAAAAAATTATTTTCTCTTACTAAACCTCCCAATTCTTTCTAAAGAAAACAACGGGGGATTGATGAAATATTTATGATTCACTCATCAATATTTTTTGTGCATAGTTAATTAATTCTAAATTACTTTTAACAGGTCCTCCGTTTTCCAGATAAATTGTGTCTTCCATTCCAATTCTGCTGTCATACCCTCTTCTTTTTGCTTCGCGTAAGATATCCCATACAACGGAATTAAATCCGTGTAATAGTCGCGGAACTTCCACTCCATTTTTATTCAGCACTTCTTCTATTTCGTCAATGCATTCAATTGCTTCTTTTAATTTTTCCGGTTCGGGTTCAATTAAAACTCTAAGGCAATTCTTATACAAACCGCTTTCGACAAATTTTTCAGCGGCTTTCTTTTCATTCAATCCGGCTTCAATTTTCACTCCTTTCGATATAAGCAATTCAGATATTTCAAATGCATCATCCTCGATGATATTAACTGATATAAAGTCCGGAACATTTATCCATCCTTTAATATGGCTTTTTCTTTTCGCCAGATCAGGTTCGATCCAGTCACCAGAGCTTATTCCTAATTGTATTTCAGGTGAAATACTTTTTACCAAAGAAACCAAGTTGTTTACATCATCAGGTTTTAAGCTTTCATTACCCCCTTCATCATAACAATGAATATGGAAGACTTTATGTCCGTTTGCAAATAAGAGTTTTACTTCCTCACCAATCTCGGTGAGTGATTGAGGAATATATTTATTTTGTTTTTTGGGTCTGGCACCATTCAAAGCAATTTTGATGAGCATAGTATCCTTCAAATTAATTTTTATTATCAAACTTCCCAATTCTTCCCAAAGAAAACAACGGGAGGTTTTTTAAAAAAACTAATTGTCCCCTATCGGCGATGGCACTTTTTAACTATCTGTTTGTTGTTCTCTCCATACTTTCAGGGTATCGTGCGCCTTCAATTTTAATTTTTGAAGTAGCGTTATCAATCTCTTTCAGATCATCCTCTGTAAGTTCAATTATTGTTGATCCAATGTTTTCATCAAGTCGATTTAATTTTGTGGTTCCGGGTATAGGTACAATCCACTGTTTCTGTGCGAGCAGCCATGCAAGAGCTATTTGTGCAGGTGTTGCATTTTTTTGTTTTGCAACTTTTGCCAACAAATCAACTAAAGCATGGTTTGCTTTCCTTGCTTCTTGTGTAAACCGGGGAAGGTTGCTGCGGAAATCGGTGCTTTCAAACTTTGTGTTTTCGTTTATCTTTCCTGTAAGAAATCCCCTTCCCAAAGGACTGAACGGAACGAACCCGATACCAAGCTCTTCGAGTGTTGGTAACAATTCCTCTTCAGGACGTCTCCACCAAAGTGAGTATTCACTCTGGAGAGCAGTAACTGGCTGCACTGAATTTGCTCGGCGAATTGTTTGTACTCCGGCCTCAGACAATCCGAAGTGCTTTACCTTTCCCTCCTTTATTAATTCTTTCACAGTCCCTGCCACATCTTCTATCAGAACTTTAGGATCAACACGATGCTGATACAACAGGTCAATAACATCAGTCTTCAATCTTTTAAGCGAACCTTCGACAACTTTTCGAATGTGTTCGGGACGACTATCCAGTTCACTCCAGCGTGAGTTTGGTTCACTTGCGGGAGGTGGTTTGAAACCAAATTTGGTGGCAATTACAACCTGATCACGCAAGGGTGAAAGTGCTTCACCAACAAGCTCCTCATTTGTATATGGTCCATAAACTTCCGCAGTATCAAAAAATGTTACTCCGCGTTCAATGGCAGTGCGAAGCAGCGAGATCATTTCCTTCTTTTCAGGAAATGGTGGAAATGCGAATGTCATTCCCATACAGCCAAGTCCGATTGAAGAAACTTCTAACCCGCTTTTTCCCAACTTACGTTTTTGCATTATTTATCCTTTTCATTTTAATAATTCATAAAAACTATTTAAAACTTACGATTCAAAAATAAGGAAGCAAATTCAGGTAGGAGCCATACAAAAGACGGGAATACAGATACATTTTTAATAGCAAAGAAAACAACGGGAGTAAGAATTAATTTTCCGGTGCACAATCATTGCTCTGCGTGAAGCAATAAACATCCTTAACTCCTTTCCTTATTGATTAATACTTATCTAAGTTTACTTATAAAATAGTATTGCTTGTGTAAAATCTATTTAGGGAGATAGATTGTGCAGACTTCTGAAAAACAGTTTCCGATTACTCTTGCTCTGTTTAATATTGCAGCACCACGCCACGATATTACTTCTTTAACAACCTATACAGGTTATTACTTTAAATTCCATTTGCTTGTGCGCCAGATATTTCTTTTCAATCAGAAAGCAGAATAAAACAATTCAATTCATAAAACAATAAAATAAAGGGAGTCCAAATGAAAAACACAATTTTTGTTTTCTTATTAATATTAACATCAGGTTTTCTGCAGACCACTCAAGCTCAGTTTGAATCTTTGAAGAAAAAGACTGAGGACACCATTAAGAAGGAAATTGAAAAACAGACCGAGGTAAAAGATGAACAGCAGAATGATAATGAGGCGCAAACCAATGACGAAAAACAGGACTCCCAAAATCAAACTGGTAATAACAAAACAGAGGAGACTCAAACAGGTGATGATGTTCAATTTAGAAGCTCAACCCAGTATGATTTTGTTCCCGGAGAGAATGTAATTTTCTTTAATGATTTCAGCCAGGATGCTATCGGCGATTTCCCGGCTTTATGGACTGCTAACTCTGCCGGTGAAATAAATACTATAAACATCGCGCAAGGCAATTGGTTCAACTTAAACAGCACTGATGGAAATTACTTTTACTTGAACGATATAAATTTCCCGAAGAATTTTATAATTGAGTTTGACATCGTCCCTAAAAAAACTGGCGGACGAATTGCCGCGGGGCTTTTACTTTATGGAGAAAGTAAAAGGAAAGAGATGGATAATAATCCTAATCCAGGCAATGGCGGTATAATGATCTCTATAGAAAAACAAAATTGGAATACCTGGGGATATAAAGAAGGTGAGAAAGAAAAAATAACAGGGAGTTCAAAAGTTAATCCGGTAATAGCTGAAAAGGTAAATCACGTTATTATCTGGATTCAGGGCAGAAGAGTAAGAATTTATCACCAGGAAGCTAAGGTGCTGGATATACCAACGAATATTTATGATGGTGTTAAGCTGAGCAGACTTTGTTTCAGATTAAGTAGAGGGGCTTCCTGCGGATCTTATATTTCCAATCTGCGAATTACCGATGCATCGCCTGATATGCGAAGCAAGCTTATTACAGAAGGAAAGCTTGTCAGTTACGGAATTTATTTTGATGTGAATAAAGATGTTGTTAAATCAGAATCATTCGGAACAATAAAACAGATTGCAGATGTTCTTAAAGAAAATGCAAATGTAAAAATTAAGATAGTCGGCCATACCGATTCGGATGGTGATGATAAATCCAATCTTGATTTGTCACAGCGCAGAGCTGCTTCAGTTAAAAACGTGCTTGTGAAAGAGTTCGGAATTGATGCGGTACGAATTGAAACGGACGGTAAAGGTGAGAGCGAACCTGTTGCAAAAAATGATTCAGTAATAAATAAAGCTCTTAACCGCAGAGTAGAGTTTATCAAGTTGTAGAAGAATATTTCAAAGAAAACAACGGGATTAGAAGTATTTTGAAGAATTGATTGTAGGGACACAATATTCCACCTGAGGCGGAGTGTCCCTACGATAATTGTGACAGGAGAATTAATCTTTTACGGCTTAATATTCTGGTTAAGTCTGAAAAAGTTATCTGGATCATATTTGCGTTTTAGATCCACCAGCTTTTTATATTTCTTATCGCCATAAGTTGCAATAACTCGCTGCTGTGTTTCATCTGCACTTGCAAAATTTACATATCCGCTTCCCATTGAAAATGGAGCTGCAAGCAGCTGTGTTTTTCTTGCCCATTCCATATGCTGCTGTGGATCTGAATTTTTTTGCCATTGCGTATTGATGTTTATGACGTGTTCAGCATTACGAAAACTGTAAGCCGTATCTTCTTCTCCAATATCTGTTATTGCACCACCAAGCTGAAAAGCAGCGATGAGGGAAGCAGTCGAGCTTGTATTAAATGTCTGCTCAACAAATTTTGAAGATAGAGCTGGTGAAACTTCTTTTAAGTATTCTGATTTCCAGTAATAACAAGCTCCCTTCGGCTGTCCGGCATCCAGCATTGCCTGGTGTGTAGTAAATGGCTTTGGAACAATTACATCTCCAATCGGAGAACCAAAACTTTTTAGCGGTTTCAATAGTTCTAAACCCTTGTCAGCTTTTCCTGCATAGAGAGCTCCGATTCCAAATACAGGTTTACCATGATATTCTTCTTTTATAAATGGTGCCGGTGGACAGTAACGGTAAATAATTACTGTTGTAATATCACGCGGTGCAGTTGAAATAAATTCTTTGTAAAAAGATAAAACCTTTTCTGTTTCTTCAAGCTTGTAGAGAATTAATCCGCCGGTTATTTCAGGACCGAGTTCTCGTAATCTAAATTCAAATGAAGTTACTATTCCAAAATTTCCACCACCGCCCTTTAATCCCCAGAACAGATCGGGATTTTCTTCTGAGCTGACTTTAATAATATCTCCGTTTGCTGTCACAACTTCGGTTGAAATAAGATGATCGCAGGTCAATCCCCATTTTCGTGAAAGCCAGCCAAAACCACCACCAAGAGTAAGTCCTGCTACTCCAGTTGAAGTAACAATTCCTGATGGAATTACCATTCCAAATTTCTGTGTTTCCATATCAGCATTTCCAAGAGTGCAACCCGAACCAACAATAGTCGTCATCTTTTTCTGATCAACAGATACATTGTTCATTAATGAAAGATCGATCATCAATCCGTGATCGCAAACGGCATTGCCTGCAACATTGTGTCCGCCTCCGCGGATTGATACAAGCAGGTTGTGATTTCGCGCAAACTTTACAGCAAGAGAAACATCTTTTGAATTTTTACAGCGTGCAATTAAAGCAGGATGCTTGTCTATCATTCCGTTCCAGATTAAACGGGCTTCGTTATAATCTTTATCGTCTTTGTTTAAAAGCTGACCGGAAAAGTTTTTTTTGAATGTGCTGATTTCTGAATCAGAAAGATTTGTTGCCTCCCCTGAGAGTGACATAACTGATATATCCATTTAACACTCCCAATAAAATATTTGTTAAAAATTAATTGATTCTAAAACCTGGTTGGTAGATATTTAATTTACTAGTTGGTTTTCGGTGGCGTAATTTGATTTAAATAAAATTATCCTGCAAGTTAATATTTATAGCCGTACTAAGGCTTCATAATAATTTTTCAATATTACCAAGTGTGCCGGGGAAGATTTACTTACTAAACACTAGCTTAGCACTCTTGCCAACACTTACTTTTATTGTATCACCATCAGTGAAATTACCGGCAAGCAATTCTTGTGAAAGCGGATTTACCAGATATTTTTGGATTACTCTTTTTAAAGGACGAGCACCGTAAGTGACATCGTATCCGAGTTGTGCAATCCAGTCTTTTGCTTCATCGGAAACAGAGAGAGTTATCTCTTTCTCCATTAACATTTTTTGAAGACGAGCAAGCTGTATATCAACAATCTTTCGTATTTCTGATTTAAGCAATGGCCTGAAGAGAACAATTTCATCTATTCTGTTTAAGAATTCAGGACGAATAGTTTTTCTTAACAGTTCGTGCAATTGCTGACGAAGTTCGCCCATCAATGGTTCAACATTATTCTCATTAAACAACTCAAGCTTATCCTGTATGTAGTTAGAACCGATGTTCGATGTCATAATTATTATTGTATTCTTGAAGTTGACAGTTCTTCCCTGGTTATCAGTTAACCTTCCATCATCAAGAACCTGCAGAAGTACATTAAAAACATCAGGATGAGCTTTTTCAATTTCATCCAGAAGAACAACAGAATAAGGTCTTCTGCGAACGGCTTCGGTTAATTGTCCGCCTTCTTCGTAACCAACGTATCCGGGAGGTGCACCAATCAATCGCGACACAGAAAACTTTTCCATATACTCGCTCATATCAATTCGTATCATTGCGTGCTCATCATCAAACAAAACTTCGGCAAGTGCTCGTGCAAGTTCCGTTTTGCCGACACCTGTAGTTCCGAGAAAAATAAATGAACCAATCGGACGGTTTGCATCTTGCAATCCCGAACGTGAACGACGGATAGCATTCGCAACTGCAGTTACTGCTTCATCTTGTCCGACAACACGATGATGAAGTTCATCTTCTAATTTTAATAATTTGCTTCGTTCGCTTTCAAGCATTTTGCTAACAGGAATTCCTGTCCACTTTGAAACTATCTCTGCAATATCTTCTGCATCCACTTCTTCTTTCAGCATCTTCTTATCTTTTTGTGCATCGGCAAGTTTTTTAGTTTCCTCTTTCAATTGCTTTTCGAGATTAGTGATTTTACCGTAACGTATTTCAGCTACCTTGCCGAGATTACCTTCGCGTTCGTAACGATCAGCTTCAAGTTTAAGATTTTCAATTTCACTTTTCATCGATCGTATCTTTTGAATTTTTTCTTTCTCAAGATCCCAGTGTAGACGAAGTTTTGTTCTTTCTTCATTCAACTCACTTAACTCCAACTGAAGCTCTTCTAATCTCTTTGCAGATGCCTCATCTTTTTCTCTCTTCAGCGCTTCTTTTTCAATCTCAAGCTGTTTTACTTTTCGTTCAAGGGTATCGAGTTCTTCCGGCATAGAATCAATTTCAATTCTTAATTTAGATGCTGCTTCGTCTATCAAATCAATTGCTTTATCAGGAAGAAAACGATCAATGATATATCTTTCTGAAAGCTGAGTTGCGGCTACAATTGCTCCATCAGTAATTCTAACTCCATGATGAACTTCGTAGCGTTCTTTCAATCCGCGAAGAATTGAAATTGTATCTTCTTCGGAAGGTTCATCAACCAGTACCGGCTGAAATCTTCTTTCGAGTGCAGCATCTTTTTCAATATACTTTTTATATTCGTCAAGAGTTGTTGCACCAATTGCGTGCAGTTCACCACGAGCTAATGCTGGTTTTAAAATATTTGCAGCATCCATTGCCCCTTGAGTTGCACCGGCACCGACAAGTATATGAAGCTCATCTATAAAAAGAATAATCTCTCCGTTTGACTCCTGAACTTCTTTAATTACTGCTTTTAATCTTTCTTCAAATTGTCCTCGGAATTGTGTGCCGGCTATAAGTGCACCCATATCGAGGGCAACGATTCTCTTAGTTTTCAGATTTTCTGGAACATCTCCGGAAACAATTCTGTGTGCTATTCCTTCTGCGATAGCCGTCTTCCCTACTCCGGGTTCACCAATTAGAACAGGATTATTTTTAGTTCTTCTTGAAAGTACCTGGAGGACTCTTCGTATCTCTTCATCTCTTCCAATTACTGGATCGAGTTTTCCCTGCTTTACCAAATCGTTCAAATCTCTTCCATACTTTTCAAGAGATTGATATGTGTCTTCAGGATTTTGTGAAGTGACTCTTTGAGTTCCTCTTACAGTTTTAAGTGCGGAGAGAATATCATTATAAGTAATCCCATTATCTCTCAGAAGTTGTCCGGCTTTCCCTTTATCATTTGAAAGTGCAAGCAGAAGATGTTCTGTTGAAACATATTCATCTTTCAGATTACGTGACTCGTCTGCAGCAGTATCAAACAGTTTTGCAAGATTTTGTCCCATCTGCTGATTTCCCAAACCTGTTCCGCTTACTTTGGGTAATGTTTCAAGTAGCTGATTAACTTTTATCTTTACTGCACTAAAATTGCCGCTGGTCTTTTTGATGATTGATTCAGCAACGTTTCCGCTTTCCTGTACAATTGCTGCTAGCAGGTGTTCCGGTTCAACAATCTGGCTATTATAGTTCTGTGCAATCTCAATTGCCGTTTGAACTATTTCTTGTGCTTTTACTGTTAGTCTGTTAAAATTGAATGCCATAAACTTTTCCTATTCCTTCTTTAATCTTTCCTAATCTTTGATAATTCTTTAAATAATTTCTTTTCTTTTTCAGATAAATTTTTTGGTATCGTAATGTGTACCTTTATAAACAAGTCACCCCTTTCATTAGCATTTCTTAAACCTAAATTTTTTAGTCTCAATATTTTTTCTGATTCAGTTCCTTCGGGGATGTTTATACTTATTTTTTTCCCATCTAGAGTTTTTATTTCCTCTTTCCCACCAAGAACAGCCGAGTATAAATCAACATCTAAGTTATAGTACAGCTCCCCTTCCTTTATTTCATAAAATGGATGTTGGAGAATATGAATGTTTAAAAAGAGGTCTCCTTTTTTGCCTCCCTGAATTGAAGATCGTCCCAATCCTTTTAATCTGAGTTTCTGTCCATCAGAAGTTCCGGGGTTGATTTTTATTTTTAACTTTTTACCATCAAGGCTAATATGTCTTTCACTCCCATTAAAAGCATCCTCAAGAGATATATGTAGATCGGCCTCAACATCAACTCCAGTCGGCTGATTCTGAAACCCTTGTGAACTAAAGCCTGATCTTGCTTGTCTTCTCCTTCCACCAAAAAATGATTCAAAGAAATCAGAAAAGCCTCCGCCCATTCCACCAAATAAATCTCCAAAATCACCAGAGAATTCATAAGTAGTTCCGCTTCCTCTTCTCGCTCCGCCATACTGGGAAAAGAAATCTTCGAATCCACCACCGCCTGATTGATATTGATTCCAGTTAGCTCCAAGCGCATCATACTTTTTTCTTTTCTCCGTATCGCCGAGAACCTCGTGTGCTTCAGTAATTTCTTTAAATTTTTCTTCAGCAGCTTTGTTATTTGGATTCTTGTCGGGATGATATTTCACCGCAAGCTTTCTGAAAGCTTTACTTATCTCTTCCTTAGTTGCCGACTTATCAACGCCAAGTATTTTATAATAATCTTTGAATTCCATAAAAAAAATTTTTTTTCAACTGAATATTAATATAAAAAGGGTGACTGTAAATCACCCTTTCCATAAACATTCGTGAGCTTTTATTAGTTAACTTTTATTTCGATCTCTTTTGGTTTTACTTCGTCTGCTTTTGGAATAGTGACAGTTAACTGTCCATCTTTGAATTCAGCTTTGATCTTATCTTCTTTTATTTCGTTTGGAAGATTAAAAGATCTATAGTACTTGCCATAAGTTCTCTCAATTCGATGACACTTAGTGTCCTTCGATTCCTGTTCCTGAACTCTCTCTCCACTTATACTCAACTGACCATCAGCAAAAGAGATCTTCACGTCATCTTTTTTCATTCCAGGCAAATCAGCTTTGATCATGTAATTATCTTTATCCTCGAAAATATCTGTCAACGGCATCCAAACCGCATTCTCATAACCGTTCTCAGAGTTTTCTTTTTTTGAAAGACCAAATCGATCATCAAATGATCTGAACATTCTGTTGAATTCTCTTTCGACATTCAACAGGTCTCGCACCGGGTTAAATTTGATAATAGCCATTTTTTTACTCCTTATTTTATTTGTGATAATTGAGTTATTGTATTCCAATTTGCTTTCAATTAAACAACCATTATACCGAAGCGAAAAAATAGCTGTAATCAATTATAATATAAAGACTTATAGAAAATTAAAATAATAATTTAGACGAGTGTAACTATGACGCATTATCTGAAATTAATTCAAAATATGAATCGATAAGCCACAATATATATGACATTAAGGCACACAAATTTTTTTGCAAATGCTATGATATAGATGAAAATTGTTAATAATAGCAAAAATATTTATGTTTGCGCCCGTTTTACTTAGAATTAAATGAGCATTCATAACTTAGAAGATACAATCATTGCACTTGCTACTCCACCTGGAGTAGGCGCAATCTCAGTAATAAGATTAAGTGGGCCCCACTCAATCCAGGCAGCAGATTCAGTTTTTTCTGGAAAAATCAGACTCATTGATGCACACACACATACTATACATTACGGAAATGTTATAGATGACTGCGATATTGTTGATGATGTGCTTGTCTCGGTTTTTAAGGCACCCAATTCATATACGGGTGAAGATTGTATCGAAATCAGTTCACATGGAAGCCCATTAATTTCTCAGAAGCTAATTTCAGTGATACTGAATAACTACGATGTTCGACTTGCTGAGCCAGGAGAGTTTACTAAAAGGGCGTTCCTAAATGGAAAAATGGACCTCACCCAAGCGGAAGCAGTTGCTGATCTGATAAATTCCAGGACATCAATTTCTTTAAGAGGTTTTCGGGATCAATTAGATGGGTTACTTTCTTCGAAAGTATCTTTCTTAAGGAAAGGATTAATAGATATTTCATCATTCATTGAACTTGAGCTTGACTTTGCTGAAGAGGATATTGAGTTTGTCCAAAGAACTCACTTGATTGCGAAAATCGACAAAATTTTGAGTGAAATCGAGAATTTACTCGGTTCCTATTCATTTGGAAAAATAATTCGTGATGGGATAAATATAGCTATAGTTGGCGAGCCAAATGTTGGAAAATCTTCTTTACTCAACTATTTATTAAAAGAATCCAGAGCTATTGTTAGTGAGATTCCGGGAACAACCAGGGACACAATTAGAGAGGAGGTTTCCATAGACGGATTCCTGTTTAGACTTTATGACACAGCTGGTTTACGTACCTCGGAAGATCTTATTGAGAAAGAAGGCATTGAGCGTTCTCGTGAGGCCGTCAGAAAGTCAGATCTAGTGCTGTTCGTTGGTGATGTTAATGTTGGCTTCTCGAGCATGATCGAAAAAGATCTTACCGAATTGAATTCAACCGCTGAAATTGTGAAGGTGTTGAATAAAATTGATTTAGGTATTAAAGATTCATATTCTGAAGATTTTAGAATATCAGCTGTCATCGGTATAGGAATTTTTGAACTATTAAATGGAATAAAAAAATTAGCTATACAGAATAGCTCTTATACCGAAAAATCTGCGTTGGTTACAAATGTCAGACATTACGATTGTCTGAAAAAAGCGAAAGAAAATTTACTAAATGCAAAAAATACTGCAACCTCAAACTTAAGTGGAGAATTTTTAGCAAGTGATTTAAGAGCCACAGAAACTGCTCTGGTAGAGATTTTAGGAGAGGTAACAACAGAAGAAATTCTTAATAATATTTTTTCCAAATTTTGTATTGGAAAGTAGAAGTTTCACGTGAAATCAGAATCTTGATAATTAAGTAAGTTTCACGTGAAAGTGTTTATATAATAAGGAGTTATGGTTAGAAAATCATTTGACATTTTAGTAATCGGTGGAGGACATGCAGGCATTGAAGCGGCTAGTTCTGCAGCAAAGATGGGGTGCTCTGTTGCCTTGATGACTATGGATAGAAATGCTTTAGCGCGAATGTCTTGCAATCCAGCTATTGGAGGTACTGCTAAAGGTCATCTTGTGAGAGAAATAGATGCTTCAGGTGGGTTAATGGGTAAAATAGCTGACGCAACAGGAATTCAGTTTAGGATGCTTAACAAATCTAAGGGTCCTGCTGTGTGGTCACCAAGATGTCAATCCGATAGGAAAATGTATTCGGAAGTAGCATCGAATTTATTAAATTCACTAAATAATCTTGAGATTATTGAGAAATCGGTATCTGAAATTTTAATTCAGGATGGTAAAGTCTGTGGCATAAAAACAGGATCTGGAGATGAAATAAATGCCAAAGCTATTATTCTCTCCGCTGGTACTTTTATGAATGCGATTATGCATACGGGTTTGCATGCAACAAGTGGAGGAAGATTCGGGGAACAGCCATCCATCGGAATAACAGAAGGATTGGTTAAGTATGGATTCATTGCAGGTCGATTAAAAACTGGTACCCCACCAAGGTTAAGAAAACAGTCGATAAATTTTTCTATTTTGGAGGAGCAACCAGGAGACATAATTCCAAAACCATTTTCTCATTTTACAAAACTCAGCAACTTCCCTACCCTTCCTCAAGTTAGCTGTCATATAACTTATACCGATAACGAAGTTCACAAAATCTTAGAAAAAGGATTTGACAGATCACCAATGTTCAATGGCTTAATTAGCGGTGTTGGTCCAAGGTATTGTCCATCAATTGAGGATAAAGTTGTTAGATTTTCTGATAAAGAAAAGCACCAACTCTTTCTTGAACCAGAGGGACTCGAGAGCGATCAGATTTATGTGAATGGATTTTCAACATCTCTACCGGTAGAAATTCAATTAGAAGCTCTACATAAAATTCGAGGTCTTGAGGAAGTTGAAATGGTTCGACCTGGCTACGCTGTTGAGTATGATTTCTTCCCCCCACATCAAGTTGATTCAAGTTTAGAAACCAAGCTAGTAAAAGGTCTGTACTTTGCTGGTCAAATCAATGGAACATCAGGTTACGAAGAAGCTGCAGCTCAGGGACTTATTGCGGGAATAAATGCAGCCTTAAAAATACAAGGAAGAAAAGAGTTCGTTCTAAAAAGAAGTGAAGCCTATATAGGAGTTTTGATCGATGATCTCGTTACGAAATCGACAGATGAACCTTACAGAATGTTCACTTCAAGGGCTGAACATAGGTTGCTTCTAAGACAGGATAATGCAGATAGAAGGTTGATGAAATATGGTAAAGAATTTGGCTTGGTAGACAGTGAGGCTGCTGATAAAGTTCTTGACCGTGAGCAAAGAATATTCGCAGGAATTTCAGCTTGCAAGAATCTAAAACTGAATGCAAAAAAAGTAAATATGTTTTTAGAAGCTAAAGGATCCACAACTATTGATTCAACTGAAACAATAGCTAATCTATGCAAAAGACCTGAGTTATCATTATTAGAATTATTTAACCTCAATAGTCTTTCAGAGAATTCCGAAATCAGCCCATTGCTGGATGACGAGTTAGCTTTAGAGCAGGTTGAAATTGATTTAAAGTATGAAGGTTATTTGAAGAGACAAGAAGAGATGATAGCTAAGCTTGAAAAATATGAGGACCATTTAATTCCTTTAACATTAAACTATTTAGAACTCAAAGCATTATCTGCCGAGAGTAGAGAAAAACTTCAAAGGTATAAACCCAGATCCATCGGACAGGCTTCGCGTATACCTGGTGTAACACCTTCAGATATTTCTGTTTTATTGATATATTTAAAGCGATAATTTTTTATTTTTTTTATGGCCGATAAACAGGACCAGTATCTCAAAGAACTTAACGTATTTTGCTGGGAAAATGGTTTCAACCCGGAGCCTACCAGAACAGAACGACTAGCCTACTTCGCTCAACTCGTTGTTGAGAAGAACAAAAAAATCAACCTGATTTCAAAGCGCGATATTGATTCGATGATTGAAAAACATATTTTTATTTCTGCCTATATCTCAAAGTATCTTCCTGAAAAAGTAACAAAGTTTCTTGATATTGGAACAGGTGGTGGATTCCCCGGAATTCCGCTAGCTATCATGAGACCTGATATCAGAGGTGTTCTAGCGGATTCAACGTTAAAAAAAGTTGAAGCAGTTAAAGACTTTATTGATAAACTGAAACTCAGCAATGTAATTGCAGAGAATCATCGTGTTGAAAGCGAAGAGTTTATTTCCAGGCATGGCAACTCATTTGATCTGATTGTTAGCCGGGCTACGGTTCCTCTCATCATACTTTTTAGATATGCTGTTCCACTAATGAAAGAGAAAGCGTTTTTATTTGCAATGAAAGGCGGAGATCTTTCTGAGGAATTTTCCAAAGCGGAACTCAAGTATAAATCTTATATCAAAAAATCTACAGTTTATGATCTTCATTATAAACCAACGAACATCAGGAATCAGAAAGGAAAGAAATTAGTTCTTATTGAACTTCTGAAATGAAATTATCACAGGAGGTTTTAAAAACTGTGGCAGGGTTCAATTAAATTGAGCCCTTTTTTATTATCAAATGAAATCCAAATCACTAAATAGAATATTCAATCTTAATGCTTTTGGTGAAGTATTAATAAAACTTCAACAACAGAATGAATCAGCACAAATTGTACGATGCTCATCACTCTATGGCGTATCCAAATCACTTATCGTTCTAAAACTTAACGAAACAGAAAATCAAGTAATTTTATTTTTACCTGATTCAAAAAGCGTAGAGGAATTGTTTGTTGAATTAAACCAACTCGGACTTGCGGAGCAAGTAATTCTTTTTGAAGAATTTAATCCGGAATCCGTCCAGGAAAAGCTGACGAAGATCTCAAGGCAGAAAAAGTTTATTTTGATTTCTACTTATGAGCTTCTTCATTTAAAAATACCTGCCAAAGAACATATTCATAAAAACACTACTGTTATTCAAGCAGGAGGTCAAATCAAATATGATGAGCTTATTGAATACCTAAACCTGCTCAACTATCAGAGAGATAATTTCGTTGAAGCACCAGGTGAGTTTTCGGTTCGCGGCTCAATAATAGATTTCTGGTCTCATAGCGAACACATTCCTGTGCGGTTAGAGTTTGATGGAGACTTCCTCGAATCAATTCGTTCTTTTGATCCGGAAAGTCAGCGTTCATTTGAGATGGTAGATACTGTATCCCTAGCTGCATCTTTTGAGAAAGGAGGCGTATCAACATCTGATATCTTTGAATATTTGGAGAATCCAATAATTGTTGCATCATCATTTGAATTGAACAACATCTCAATCAATTCAAAGAAGACTAATGTAATTGGTGCAGAGAATAGTCCGATTGCTGATTTGGTTAATGACGATGAGTTTCCCGAGCCAGATATAATAGCAACAATTGATGAAGAGAAGGTGAAAATTGACTCAAACAATATTTTAAATAAAGGAAACACCCGATGGCTGCTTGAAGAAGAGATTTCATCAACCAATGAAAGAATAGATTTGGGTTTTACTGAAGCACCACCCATCAATTCGAACTTTAAAATTCTGTTTAATATCCTAAAGGAATATTCTGAAAAAAATTATGAGGTGATTTTAACCTCAGAAAACGAACTTCAAACTTCAAGATTAACAGAGCTGCTTGTGGAGTATAATACAGAACTTGCAGAGCTGATCTCATCTCAAAAAATTAAATTAGAAACTCTGCCGATCAAACAAGGATTCGTTCATAACAAAGGGAAAATTCTTCTTCTTACTGACTACCAGATTTTTAATAAGCCATATCGCTCAAAACTTCCGCAGAAAAAAAAATACAGCAAAGCAAAATCAAGGGCATTGGCATCAATTAAGAAAGGGGATTATGTAGTCCACGAAAATTATGGAATAGGGAAATATGCCGGATTACAAACAATCAGCATAGGTGAAGCAAAACAGGAATCTATGAAGCTTCTTTACAATGAAGGTGGAGTTGTTTATGTGAACCTTAATTATCTCAGCTTAGTAAAGAAGTATTCTTCAAATGAGAATCTTACACCTACGTTATCAACTCTTGGAACAGGGGAATGGGAAAAAAGAAAATCCCGCACTAAGAAAAAAATTAAAGAAGCTGCAAGGGAATTAATTGAACTTTATGCTAAGCGGAAATCAACGAAGGGATTTCAATTTAGTTCTGATACTATCTGGCAGAAAGAATTGGAAGCATCTTTCTTTTATGAAGACACTCCCGATCAGGAAAAAGTAACCAACGAAGTTAAACTGGATATGGAAGCAACAAATCCGATGGACAGACTTGTTTGCGGCGATGTTGGATTTGGTAAAACTGAAATTGCAGTTCGTGCTTCATTCAAAGCTGTACAGGATGGAAAGCAGGTTGCGCTGCTTGTGCCAACTACCATTCTTGCTGAACAACATTACAATACCTTTAAGGACAGACTAACTCAATTTCCAGTTAGAGTTGCAGCTCTTTCAAGGTTTCAATCAAAGAAAGAACAAATTGAAATATTAAAAAATCTTGAGCTAGGAAATGTCGACGTTGTAATCGGCACACACAGACTTATTTCCAAAGATGTTAAGTTTAAAGATCTTGGCTTACTGATGATAGATGAAGAGCATCGCTTTGGCGTAGCAGCAAAAGAAAAACTACGCGAAATCAAAATAAATGTTGATACGTTAACACTAACGGCAACTCCAATTCCACGGACATTAAATCTTTCTCTGCTTGGTGCGCGTGATCTTTCAATTATTGCAACACCTCCACCAAATCGCCAGCCGATATATACAACTGTTTCAACCTTCGATATAACAAGAATCAGGGAATGGATTTATACTGAGATAAAAAGAGGGGGACAGGTTTATTTTGTCCACGATAGAGTTGAATCAATCAGCAAGCTTGCTGATTATCTGAACAAACATATTCCTGATATTAAAATTGGAATTGCACACGGACAGATGAAATCCTCTCAGCTCGAAGAAGTTATTCACGGATTCCTCAGCAGGAAGTATGATGTTCTTCTTTCAACAAAAATTATTGAGTCCGGACTTGATATTCCAAACGTTAACACAATAATTGTAAACCGGGCAGACAGGTTTGGATTAGCAGAACTGCATCAGTTACGCGGCAGAGTAGGAAGGTCAACAAGACAAGCATTCGCATACTTTATCGTTCCATCTTTAAGCGGAATAACAAAGAAAGCAATGAGAAGACTTCAGGCAATTGAAGAGTATACAGAGATTGGTTCTGGATTTAATTTATCAATGCGCGATTTGGAAATTCGCGGGGCAGGAAATCTTCTTGGCAAAGAACAGTCAGGTTTTATAAATGAAATAGGTTTTGATCTTTATATCAAAATGATAGATGAAGCTGTTGAGGAATTGAAGTATCAGGAATACCAGGAAATTTTTAAAACACTTCCTCATAAAGAAGACAGAACAGAGCCAACCATTGATTCATATTTTGAAATTGGGATTCCCGAAACTTATATGCCCGAGCAGACAGACAGGTTGAGTTTCTATACTGCTCTATATGGGATAAAAAATCTGGAAGAGCTTGATGAGTTGAAAGAAGAAATGGAAGACAGATTCGGACCAATTCCCGCTTTAGTTAAAAGACTTTTGCAGGTAGCAGCATTAAAATATTATGCTTCTTTCGCTCTCTTTGAGAGAATAATTATGAACAGGAAAAATGTAACAGTGATTCTTCCAAAAGGGGAGAAAGAAGATTACTACAAATCAAAGTTCATCGAATTAATGAGGTTTATTGTTGCTAATCATAAAGATGCAGTCAAGTTTGAGCAAAAGGGTGAATCAATGAAGTTGATAATCAAAAATGATTTTCAATCTCCGGAAAAACTTTTAGAATTTCTAATCGACTTCAGTAAGAACATCGGAAGACTGTTTGAAAATAAGAACAAAAAAGAATCCGCAATAAATTAAGACAATTTGCCTCTAGCATCATTACTTCCTAA
>Ga0208980_10000407_pt1 | contig 23932 bp, 21 predicted proteins | sample WetSurMetagenome_3_FD_187993 | JGI IMG/M metagenome (GOLD analysis project Ga0208980, IMG submission 187993) | Wetland microbial communities from Twitchell Island in the Sacramento Delta, sample from surface sediment Aug2011 Site A1 Bulk (version 2) | ecosystem: Environmental > Aquatic > Marine... | reverse complement strand
TGGATTCCACCGACGCCGTTCCGTCCGAAATGTCGTCGCAATAGCGCATGAAGGCGTAGACAGCGCACATTGACCTTCTCTTAGGAGGGGGGAGGACAATAAATGAATAGTAGAAATTGCGGGCGCGGCTCCGGGCTACGGCTTGGGCACGCCGGTATGACGTTGTGATCTCAGTTTCCATATAGTCTCTACGGAATGATGGCTATTTTGAGATCGCCGTTGCGATTCAACAATCTCTCCATCACATTCCGAAGGGAAGCGAGATGTTCCTCTCCCGTGATGAGTGATTGAGCGCGGATTCTGCCCTGGTGTAAGGTCTCGAGAGCTTCCCGTATGTGCCTCGGTGTATGGTGGAAACTGGCCTTTATTGTGATTTCAGAATAATGCACCAAAGTGGTGTCCAGAGGGATGTGGGTGCCGGAGGGACAGCCGCCGAACAAATTGATGGTACCGCCCCTTCGCACCATTCCCATCGCCTGTTGCCAGGTTTCGGTTCTGCCTACCGCTTCGATCACAACATCGGCGCCTCGCCTCCCGTTTGTGATATTGCGCACCTGCTCCACGACGTTCGAATGTGTGGAATCCACCACATAGTCGGCACCCATTTTGGCGGCCAAGGCAAGCTGGTTGCTTTGTTTGCCGGCGGCGATGACCGTTACGCCCATCCCCTTAAGGATCTGAACAAACATCAATCCGATCGGACCCAGACCGATCACTACGACGGTATTGCCTTCCTCAATCCCTGTTTCTTCGGCCCCCCGGAGGACGCAAGCAAGCGGCTCCACCAACGCCGCTTCGCTAAAGCTGAGATCGTCAGGCAGAATCAGCAGGTTTTGTCGGACAATACGCTCGGGAATTTTGATGAATTCAGCGTAGGCTCCGTTGATAAACTGCAGGTCCTCGCACAGGTTTGTAAGATGTTGCTCGCAAAAGAAGCATGCATTGCAGGGAGCGGAGTTGGCGGAAACCACGCGCGTTCCGGGCACAAAGCTATCGACGCCTTCCCCCACCTCCTCCACAACTCCGGCGAGTTCATGTCCGAAGACAGCGGGGGGAACGATCATGCGCGCGTGGAATCCCTGCCGATATACCTTTAAGTCCGTTCCGCAGGTGAGGGCTGCCTTTATTCGCACGAGGACTTCACCGTGTTCCACACGCGGAATAGGAATCTGCTCAATGCGCACATCGCGTCTCCCATACAATACTGCTGCCGTCATCTTTTCTCTGGTGACCTTCATGAGCTCTCTCATGGCTGTATCACCACCTTCAAGGAATCGTCGGAGGGATGGGACGCCAACCGAATGCCTTCAGACAGCAAATCCAGCGGCAATCGATGGCTGATCAGATCCGCAACTTTGACCTTTCGCTTGAAAATCAGATCTGCTGCAACAGACTGCAGGTCCACTGAAGCGCTATAGCTGCCAATCAACCGCTTTTCCTCCATGCAGATCAGCGAAGCATCTACCGGAATAAGCTCGCCAGGCACCGTCTGTGCAAAAAGCATAACCCGCCCGCCCCGGCGAACTAAATTCATTGCAGCCCCGATGGCCTGCAAATCCGCGGTCGCCACGATTGCCAGATCCGCGCCACGATTCTCAGTGAGCTTCCCAATTACTGCAGAGACATCATCCTTCCTCGGGTTAAGAGCATGAAGCGCTCCGAGGTTACGTGAAATCTCAAGCCTCAGTTCCAGCAAATCAAGTCCAATTACACATGCATTCCGAGAAAGCGCCGCCTGCATCATCAAAAGCCCGACCGGTCCCTGGCCAAAAATGACCACCACCTCGTCGGGTTCGAGAGAGGCGGCTTCCAGGGCCCTCAGGCATGTGTTCAGCGGCTCCAGGAAACTGGCCTCTTCGAAGCTCACTCCATCGGGGATTTGGATGGATCCCTCCTCTACGATCCAATCCATCACTCGAACGTATTCGGCGAATCCTCCGCCTGCAGGCTCGAAGCCTGCGGTCGTACCGGTGCGCCTGTAAAACTCGCATTGGGAATAGATCTTCTTCCTGCAAAAAAAACAGTGTCTGCATGGAATATGATGGTGCAGCGCCACCCGGTCCCCATTTCTGAATTTTTTAACTCCTTGTCCCACACGAACGGCAGTCCCGGCAATCTCATGCCCGAAAATTCGTGGGGGAGGGACAAGGCCGTGCTCAATCTTCTTTAGATCCGTTCCACAAATGCCGCAGGTGTGGACACGCACCAGCATTTCGTTTTCGCCAATCTGCGGCGTGGGGACTGTTTCAATATTGATTTTGAACGGGCCGCGATAGACAGCCGCTCTCATCACCTTTGGGATGGCAGGCAACTTCGCTTCGTATTCCAAAGTTGCGGTCTTCATCTCGCCCATTAGCCGAAATCTTCCCCAATGCCTAATAGTGCTAGTTTGTGGTTGTGCTCAAATTCGATATGCTGTTCCGAGCCGATTCGGGATGCCATGCATGGCGAAAATATTCCAGGGCCTCGCCCAAGGCTTGATCCGCAGTCCTCGGGTTAAATCCCAATTCGCGGCGCGCTTTTTCACTGCTCACGTACATCTTGTAACGAGCCATATAAACCCCCTCGAGGGGGTTGAAGGGCTCGCGACCGAGAATGGCGCTCATTACAAGATTGTCCATGGATACAAACAAGAAAGCCACAATCCATGGAATTCGTATGGCAGGCATCCGGCGCCCACAGTGATGCGCCAACGACTGTAGAATCGCCTGGAGGCTCCAGTTCTCACCGCCCAGAATATAGCGTTCTCCGATCCGGCCACTCTCTTCCGCCAGGATGTGGCCAAGGGCAACATCCTCAACGCTGACAATGTTCAGCCCGGTGTCCACATATGCCGGGAGTCGGCCTCTAAGAAAATCGAGGATGATCTTCCCCGTGGGTGTGGGTTTGATATCCCCTGCTCCCACGGGAGTCGTCGGATTGACTATGGTCAGCGGAAGCCCCGATGCGGCAAACTCAAGGGCAACTTGCTCAGCCATAAACTTGGAGCGTTTATAGTGACCAATCATGTCGTCCAAACTGACCGGGCTGTCTTCATCCGCTGGAAAGCCGTCGCGGCGCATTCCTATTGTGCCGACTGTGCTCGTATAAACCACCTTCTCAATCCCCGCTTCACAGCAGGCGGAAAGCAAATTCCTCGTTCCCCCCACGTTGTTGTCGTAAATGTCCTGGGGATTCTTGGCCCAAAGCCTATAATCGGCGGCGATGTGGTAAACCTTCCGGCATCCTTGTATGCAGCGGGGGAGGGAAAGTGAGTCTCTAAGATCGCCTATTACGATCTCGCAGCCAAGCCCTTCAATGTTATTCTTCCGGCTGGAATTCCGGACCAAGGTCCTGACACGCTTCCCTTTCTGCAGCAGGAGGCGCACAACATGGCTGCCGATGAAGCCGGTTGCTCCTGTTACGAAGGTCAGATCCTCGCTCATAAGATCGTTCCTGAGGCCCGCAGTGAACATTCTGCTTTATCCAAAACTCAACCCCTTCCGATCAAATCCTGCATTACGCGGCCTGGCGAAAAATCTAAATATCTCTCGAAAAACCAATAATTATAGCCTAATTATCCCACTATTTCCAAACGCTGCCCATCCAAATCAGCACGAATGAATTCCCTTACCTGGTCCCCTCTGCAAGCGCAACCTAGACCCGTCCTCCCGCTGCCCGCCATTTTTTAATTGCCGCCGCATGTTTTCGGTAGTGTCCGTATGTATCCAGACGGAGGCGGATGGCGAATCGCGTTTTAATGCCGAGATGCTCTTCTGAAACACCTTCAATAAGATTAATCAACTCCTGGTGAAACCGGTCCTGTTGCCGCAGCACATCCAATATAGGAAGATCCTTCTTGCTTGCCGTCGCCTGCGCATTAAACGCGTCAATACCGCCATATTTCACCAAATATTTCGGCGGCCTTCCACCCTGAAGGATAAGCGGCAAATGCCTCAAAGCCTCTTCTTCCCATGTCGTTACGTGGGCTATGATGTCTTTTACAGACCATTGGCCAGTAACACCGGGCGTGAGCAAATCCGTCTGAGACAAACCGTCATAAGAGTTCAGGAATTCACACCAAGCATGGTCGAGTCGCCTTATTAGCTTCTGTCTCCTATCCATGGCGTTCATCCTCTCAACCTCTTCCTACTGCTGTCCAGCGGAACTAGGGTTTTGAGAAACCATATTCTTTTTCATGCCGGAACCCAAGATTTTTCGCTCGTTTTCCAAACCCGCATGCTTGGTTATGGTATCCCTCGCAAGAGTGGGCCAGGTCTTGTTGGGGAATTGGGCAGCCAAGACACAAGAGGAAAAGAGGAGAGAGGTGCACTAACATTCGTTCTTTGAACCTTCGAACGCTATCGGAATTCTAATTGTATGTGATGCACTTGAGCAGGGGAGTAAGGAGCCAGGAGCTCCAGAATTATGATCTTCCGCCAATTGCCATCGGAGGCCTGATATTTCATCAGGAAAGACCATGTTGGGAATAGTCCTGATTTTGATTGCCGTTTTTGTAGCGCTTGGCTATTCGTTGGATTGCGGAGGCGATCCGCAACGCAACAAATACCCAGCGCAATAGCTCACTTGGTTTTGAAAAAATCAGAGTGCGACAGTATAACCGGGTGCGTGGGGATTATGGGGCGGATGAGGGCGAGGATGGGGGTGACAACTCAGGCGGAAGCGCGAACTCAACATCTTCGACAATGCCGCCGATGGTTTCAACGTTGGGATAGCCTACGCTATTTAAGTAGTGGAGAACCCGCTCAACCAGCTCTTGAGGGGCGGAGGCGCCTGCAGTCAGTCCAACCGCCTCGATTCCCTCAAGCCAATGAAGCTTAATGTCCATGATGTCGTCTATCAGGTATGCTTTGATACCCGCACTCTGTGCCACCTCGACTAAGCGTTGGGAGTTCGAACTATTAGCGGAACCTACCACCAGAATGATCTTTGCATGCTTTGCAAGTTCTAATACGGCGCTCTGGCGGTTTTGTGTCGCATAGCAGATATCCGCAGAGACCGGTCGCCGGATTAGCGGGAATTTTTGGCGCAGCTTTTCTATGATCTGTCGCGTGTCATTTAAGCTGAGAGTTGTTTGCGTCAGGTATGCAACCTTGGCCGGATCCGGAACTTCAAGTTTTTCGACATCTCCGATAGATCCAACAACGGTAATGGAATCCGCAGCTTCTCCCGTGGTGCCAATCACTTCATCATGATCGGCGTGCCCGATAAGCACTATGCTGTATCCCCCGCGGGCATATCTAATAGCTTCATTGTGTACTTTGGTCACCAGGGGGCATGTGGCATCGATAACCTTGAGGTCACGGAATTTGGCCACACCCCGGACCGCCGGGGAAACGCCGTGCGCACTGAAAATGACGCGGCTTCCTGCGGGCGCTTTGTCAATTTCGTCGACAAAGATAATCCCTTTTCTGCGCAACTCATTGACTACATATTTGTTATGTACGATTTCACGCCTTACGTAAAGCGGTTGACCGTACTTCTCTAAAGCAAGGTTTACAATATCAATGGCACGTACTACTCCCGCGCAGAAACCGCGCGGAAACGCCAGTAGCACCTTTGGAGTTGGCTGTCCTTTTCCCGATTCCATCTAACCCAAAATATTAGTCTGCGCTCCATTGATTGACAAGGCGTTTTCCCCTTATTTCAGGACGCTGAGCGGGCTTCCGCCGTTGCTGAAAACGCTGATGGTTGCGTCGGAGTCTTCCCCGGCGTTAATCAGAACGAACTGGGTTGAGTAGCCGGCTCCATCGGCAATCTGTGGGAACACGACGGGCGAGGATATGGTCGCTGTCATATCCGCAGTCGGGAATGTCGTCACCAGAAATTCGTTGCGGGTATTCTTAAATGATCGGATTGTCAGAGCCGCAAAAGGCTTCGGAGCCTGAATATCCAGGACGCCGGTGAAATTTTCCGGGAGATCGGAGATCAGATAGGCTGTGAAGGTGGCGGCATGGCCGTTTCCAGCCAAATCGATTTCCTCCGACCCGCCTCCCGCACTTGTAACACCGTCAGTTTGATAGGCTTGAAGGGTGACCTTAAATCCTTCGCCATCCAGAGCAGCTAAGGCAACACCTGTGTCATGGCCCGAGGACTGATCCACATAAATCCGTGCGTGCGTCGTTGCAACCGCGGCGGGAGAGCCCGATTCGCTCACCACGACTCCCTTATCAATGAGGCGATAGAGACACGCGCCTGAGGGAGCGATCGATCCAGAATCCGGGATGGCTTGAGCTGAACCGACATTGATGCCGGCGGGAGAGCCGTCAGTTTCGAAAACCAGGATTCCGTTGGGTTCAATAGAGTATTCAAATACAGAATCGTAGCCCCCTGTCGTGTTTGTGACTGCAAGAGGTAAGCCGGCATTGTCGTAAATCTTCAGCAGGCCTGTCTCAGTCGTATCGGAAGTATTCAAAAGAACAATTGTTGTGACGTATCCGCCACCGTCGGCGATCTGGGGGAAATAGACCGGGGTTGTAGATGCCTGCTTGTTGAGATCTGAAACAGACGTATTGGTGAGTAGGGTATCGTTGCGCTGGTTGTTGGTCAAGCGCACGGCCATGATTGCAAGCGGCTGGTCGCTGGCGATTTCCAGCGTACCGAATCCAATATCAGAGGCAAAGTTGGCGGGCAATTCAAAGCCGGACGCAATCTGATACAGTTCATGGATATATTTGACTGCCTGGGCACCAGCGTTGAGACTTCCGCTGCCACTAGCTAGTGGCTCCCCGTCGACATCGCGCAGGCTATACGTAATGCTGGCAGATACACTGCCGGTATTGGTAAGTGCGATGCCGGTTGATAAGTTGATCGTCCCGGCCTCCGGCTGCCCGGCTATTGCAGGGACGTCGGAGCGGTAGTCTATAAAGAGACGGGCGGCGGTTGTGGGAGAAGACGCTGGGACGCCGGCTTCACTGACCACTGTGTTATTCTGGGTCAGGCTGTAAACCGCTGTCCCGTATGGCACAGTTCCTGAATCGGACGTGACCGTGGCAAAGCCGGTCTTTATGGATCCGCCGCTGCCTGTTGTGGAAGCTGTTCCGGATCCTCCGGTCTGGATACTCAACGTTTTGGCAGATTCTAACCGGTTTGCAGCTCCAGGCGTGGGCGAATCGAATGCGACCCAATCAAAAATTGCATCGGGGCGCCGGCCATAAGAGATATTTTCCAGCTGCGATTCGTATACAATGGCATCGATCAGGGTCGTGCCATCGGCATTGTATAAGGCAAGTTCCTCCCCGTCGGCATCCAGCTTGAAATCAGCGTGCATGCTGCCTTGCGAGGGATCGTTGTCAGCCCAAAAGATGAGATAGCCTCCGGCGGGGATGATAGCTCCCTGGGGCACCTGCCATCTGGTTGGGTCCTGCATGGAGTCAGTCAAATACATGCCGCTCATGTCCACGGCGGTGGTTCCTGGATTGTATATTTCAATCCAGTCCTCGAATGCGTCGGCCTCATCCGGATCCGCGATAAAGCTTGAGTTGGATGCCATAAACTCATTGATGCGCAGCAGGGCTGCAGCAGCCCAGGGGTTGGTTCCTGTACGAGGATTTTCCGCGCCGCTGGTTGCCTTGTCCGTCACCAGCCACTGGCTGCCGAGGCTGCCAATCCGGATAAGCGATTTGTTTTCTGTGAGCGCAGGATATGAAACCGAATCAATGAGGGTCGATGTGCTGCCTGATTGCTGGTACAAATAGATCGTCCCTCCCGAAGTTTGTGGGCGGAAGCTCACGTGATTCTCTCCTTCACCTGTTTCTCCATCCAGCCATAGGGTTGAAAAACCTCCGTCACTCAAATTCTGAGCAGGCAACGCAAATTTTGTCGGATTGCTTGTATCGTCGGTGAGATAAAAATTACTCAGGCTCACAGTGCCTGGACCAAGGTTGTAAATCTCGAGCCATGGGTCGTTATCGCCGGCGCCATCGGAGAGTGACGATGTGTTTACAGTCATCAATTCGTTGAGCCGCACGTCTGCCGGTTCCGCATAGGCTTCGAGGATTGGATGCAGGTAGTTATAGCGTTCGGTAACAAATTGCTGCAATCCGTAGATTGACACCATACCCCTTGTGGTTCCAGTCGTCAAAGCGCTTTCGAACTGCGCGTTGGTGTAAATTTTGTTCGGATCTGCATAAACATCATCTCGAATGAGGTTAGCAAGCTGGTTGATGCGCGCCTGCATGTTGACAGTGTCGAATCCTTCACGAAGCATACGTGCAAGCATTCGCAGGTATGTCCTCTTGTAGGAGGTCACTGCCCATAGGTTTTTGGCAAGGGGTCTTGAGCCGCCACCGAAGCCACCCCCGCCCCCAGGACCTCCACCGGGGCCTCCGCCTGACGATGATGAGGGAAGCCAGAAGGGATCGGCAGTAAACGGATTTGCAATCGTTGGGGAACCATCACCCGTTGTGCCAAAACCTTCATTCAAATCCCAATGAATATGAACAAACTTCCCGATGTCATCGCGATCATAAAGGTAAAATTCAGACGCCGAGCCCAAATAGGAATCCACATTTGTGAAGAGGATATTTAGCGCTGTACCATAGAGCATGTTTTCAACGTCGCAAATGGGCTCCAGCTTTGCGGGTAAGTCTGCCGTTGCCGTATTGTTCAAAACGTCAATAAATTCCACTAGATCAGACCAGTCGTTTGCAGTCTCGTTGGTCTCAAGCGTATAGTAGTTGTAATAGGAGGCCTGGTTATCGCCATGATATGCTAAGTCCGCGTTGGATTCTCCCGCATTGAACAGATTGCCGTCCTCGTTATCCCCAAACCTGTCTCTCATCATTGTCTTATCAGGTTGTTCCACAGCAAGATATAGGCCGTAATATACGTCGTTCACATAAACCCGCACGTGCACGGCCCTCATGGCCGCGATGTATTTCGAAGCGAAATCCAGAAACATCTTTTCGCGCAGCATATCCGGTTCAAGATCTAGGTTATTAAGATTCAGCTTTTTGAGGCCGAGAAATCTGGTCTCATCATTGAATTCATTGAAATCCAGCTTGAATGATTTTTTTATGCTTGAAATACGAAAGGAGGAGTTACCCTTAAACCGTACCCCGATGTTATCCACTGTGGTATCTCCATAGCTTAACGTCGCCGGGAAATAGGGATCATCAGCAGTATTGTGGGCTTGATAGAGCGTGTTGTACCAGTTTGGGTTCGAGAAGTAGATGTGAATCTCTTTGACTTCGCTGTCGTCGAAGAAGGAGGCGGCATCATCGCCAGAGGCATTGACTGCAAAAGGTGTCAGCAAAAGTGCAAGAAGAACTATTTTTTTCATAGTGAATCTCTCCTTGAGGCCATCCGTGCAAGGGGAAGGGCTTGTTGAGTTTTCAATTTCTCTTTTCGTGTCAGCATTATTTGGGAATAACGAATAATGGATTCGTATTCAAATTGATGGATCACCTTCTTGTGCAAATAGCAGGCGGCTTTTGCTAATGTTGCGGGCTCACTTTTAAATTGTCGTTCCAGGGATTCCCGAACAGTTTGTGATACGCCCATTCCGCCATCCATCAGACCACTTTCTCAACCGCCCAAGATATACGTTGATTGGGCCATTTCATTTCACTTTATTGCAACATCGTAAAGTTTTAGATACAATTTCGCGAAAAATAGATCATTATTTTTGCTGCAAAAATAATAGTTTACAGGTCACTCACGAATGCCTTCCCTGTAGTGATTATCTGGCGGCTGGTCCCGTTTTGATTATGGGATTTTCCTTAGGGAAGACCCACATAATTGCAGGGCACCCCCGATAGTGATATTATTAATTGAAATCCCGGATCAATGGGGGTGCGCTATGAAACCAACAACATCCGGCGAATCCTATGGATCGGCACAGCTAGTGGAACGGCAGATGCTTTTCAAGCATGTCCGCGAAGCTACCCAAAGAAGCCCGACCGAAAAGCCAATTCGCTGCTTTAAGTATCTTACAATCTCTCGCAGGATCGGTAGCCTCGGCGACGCCATCGCGCAGGAAGTAGCGGCAAAGCTGGGCTGGCATGTATGTGACCGCGAAATTGTTGACTACATCGCTCAGAACAGCCATGTCCGCCAGAGCCTGGTAAACGAACTGGATGAAAAAGCTCAAAGCATGATTTATGACAGGGTTCAACGTCTTCTGAGGCTGCCGGATGGAGATTCGTTTGGAATCGAAGAGTACCATGAGGCACTGCTCAAAACCCTGACTTACCTGGCTGCGCGCGGGGAATTGATCATAGTCGGGCGTGGATCAAATTTTGCACTTCGCGACGATTATAACGGCCTGCATGTGCGTATTACAGCTCCGCTTGAAGTGCGCGCCCAGCGTTTGAGTAAACGGTGGAGTGTTTCCATCGCGGAAGCGCGGCGCCGCCTTCAGGAGTTGGACCACGCACGGCGGGAATTCGTCCGCGAGCATTTCAGAGAGGATATAGATGATCCTCATGCCTACGATCTGATTCTTGACACAAACCGCCTAACTGTGCATCAGGCCGCATCTGCAATTCTGACCATGATACGCACGCCGGTATATAGCGAAGAAGCAGATGTCGGGCATTGATGACGCACAGGAAACGAAGCGGGTCGCCAGTATCGATATTGGGGGCTCTATCGGCAAAACCTACTGTATGTGCGATCGCTGAAGGCATAGATGGATCAGGTCTTGTATCCTTGCTGGACGCTGGATTGCCTGATACTATTAAATGGTGGGACAATGTGAGAGCCGCTATCAGCATTGGCGTTGCTTAGCATGAGTTATTCCAAAGCTTTATTGTTGCGGCAACATAGCTAAAGACAACAAGGACTGGTTCGGACCTCTTCAAAACAGAGAAGAGGTTTTTTTATCTCTCCCGAGTGGAGGGAAAAGTGAATTCGAATAAGATAGAGGAAGATCTGAACGGGATTCCGGACCGCTATTCTCGGCAAGTCCTTTTCTCCGGTATTGGACGAAAAGGCCAGGCGCAAATACTCTCCTCCAAGGTGGTCATTGTAGGCTGCGGTGCTCTCGGCTCGGTTCAAGCGTCGCTTTTGACGCGCGCAGGAGTCGGGGTGCTACGCATCATTGACCGCGATTTCGTCGAGGAGAGCAACTTGCAGCGGCAGATACTCTTCGACGAGGAGGATGCGCGTGCAGTATTGCCCAAGGCAATCGCAGCGCAAAATAAGTTGAGCGCCGCCAACTCGCTGGTGTCTGTTGAGGGCATTGTGGAAGATGTGACCGCATCCAACATCGAGAAGCTCGCAGCCGGGTTTGATTTGATTGTTGACGCGACTGACAACTTTGATGTCCGTTTTTTGCTGAATGATTTTGCTGTAAAAACTGCCACTCCATGGATTTATGGTGCTTGTGTCGGATCCTATGGCATTACATTTCCGATTCTTCCGGGAGAAACGGCATGCCTGCGGTGCATCATAGAGGATCCTCCAGCGCCGGGCTTTTCCCCCTCATGCGACACAGCGGGGATAATTGGTTCAATTGCGACCATAATTGCTTCGTTTCAAGCCGCAGAAGCGCTTAAGATCCTTAGCGGGCAAAGGAATCTTGTCAATCGCCGAATCACCTCATTCGATCTGTGGAGCAACCAACGCGATGCCGTTAACCTACCCGCACCTCAGCCCCAATGCCCATGTTGCGCCTTGCACGATTTTTCGTATCTGGATGGAAAACTAGGGGCTAATGCGGCAGTGTTGTGCGGGCGGAATTCAGTGCAGATTCGAAGAAATGACGAGTCACACTTCAATCTGGAAGATGTAGCGCGAAAGCTTTCCCCTTCGTGCATTTTGAAAAACAATAATTTCCTATTGCGGGCTGCAGTTGATAATTACGAGTTGACTGTTTTCACTGACGGACGCGCAATCATCAGCGGAACGGACAATATGGCTTTGGCTAAATCCTTGTATGCGCGATATATCGGCGTTTAACAACTCGGAAAATGCTATGTTCAATCAATTGCGTCGCGATATTCAGGCCGTCTTCGACCGTGATCCGGCGGCTCGAAGCGTATGGGAGATACTTACAACTTATCCGGGTCTGCATGCGCTGTGGTTCTATCGTGCTTCGCATCGGTGCTGGGATCATCATTTGTTCTGGCTGGGGCGGGCAATTTCCCATATAGGCAGAGCCCTGACTGGAATCGAGATTCATCCGGGCGCCCGCATCAGTCCGGGCTTTTTTATCGATCACGGCATGGGAGTGGTGATCGGCGAAACGGCTGAGGTCGGACCGAATGTTACTCTGTATCATGGCGTTTCCCTGGGAGGAACCAGTTGGAAAAAAGGCAAGCGCCACCCGACGATTGAAGAGGATGTGGTGATAGGCGCCGGTGCAAAGGTCCTCGGACCCATAACGATCGGTGCGCGAACACGAATAGGTGCCAACGCGGTTGTAGTAAAAGATGTGCCACCAGATTCAGTCGTTGTGGGCATCCCAGGCCGAATCACGCATCGCCATGGGGAACGCATTGTTTATGTGGAGCACGGGCAAACCCACTCAGTTGACCTGGAACATGGGGCGATGCCCGATTTAACTGCAAGGGCTTTGCGGCGCTTGTCGGAACGGATCGAGAGACTTGAAAAGCAAAGTAACATTCCGCCGGACCATACTCCTGACAATGAAGATCAATCATGATTCTGCCGAATATGATGGATGTGGGATCCTATAAGCGCATGGATTCAGGCTGATTTGTGATAAATTACCAGCTCCTTTGTTGGGGATCGCCATTGCCACTTTTCCGGCGAAGCAGGGCGGAAGATAACGAGCAATAAATTCTATTTTGGAGGAATGACCATGGCATTTGTATCAATGAGGCAGGTTCTTGACGAAGCGGCTCAAGGCGGGTACGGGGTTGGTGCATTTAATGTCAACAATATGGAGCAGATCCAGGCGATTATGGAAGCGGCGCGTGAGACAAAATCCCCGGTGATTATCCAGGCAAGCCGCGGCGCTCGCAAGTATTCCAACGATCGTTTTCTGTATCATTTGATGCTGGCTGCCAGCGAGCTTTATCCTGAAATCCCCACTGTAATGCACCTGGATCACGGCAACAGCGTGGCCACCTGCAAGTCTGCCATCGAAATGGGGTTTACCAGTGTGATGATGGACGGTTCCCTGATGGAAGATGGCAAGACGCCTTCCACTTTTGAATATAACGTCAAAGTGACGCGTGAAGTTGTGGAGATGGCGCATGCAAAGGGGATCACCGTCGAAGGTGAGATCGGCACCTTGGGGGGGATCGAGGATGGGCATGGCGCAGGCGTGGATAGCCTCGCGCACGTCACCGACCCGGCGCAGGCCGAAGAGTTCGTGAAGTTGACTGGGTTGGATGCTCTGGCCGTTGCGATCGGCACCAGCCACGGAGCTTATAAGTTTTCTACGAAGCCCACCGGCGCCACATTAAAGATGGATCGGGTGATCGAGATCCATAAGCGCCTGCCAAATGTTCACCTCGTGATGCACGGTTCCTCGAGTGTGCCAAAAGAGCTTCAGGATGTAATCAATGCTTACGGCGGAAAGCTGAAGCCGACGTGGGGTGTTCCGGTTGAAGAGATCCAACTGGGGATTAAGAATGGGGTTCGGAAAGTAAATGTCGATACCGACAGCCGCCTGGCGATCACCGGCGCAATTCGGAGAGTGTTTTGGGAAAAGCCTGAGGAGTTCGATCCACGCAGTTATTTGTCGCCGGCTCGCGATGCAATGAAGCAAGTAATCATTCAACGCATGACCCAGTTTGGACAGGCGGGACACGCCGCTGATTATCAACCCATCCCGCCAAGCGAGATGGCCAAGCGGTACTAGGCGATATAGCCAGCTGATTATCCGTCAGACGCTAGCAATATAATCTTCAGTAATGTTGTGCTGAGTTATGGCCGCGAGGCCTCCTCGAAAAATTTGTGGGGGCGAGGCTCCGGCTCGCCCCATCCATCTTTGCCGAGTGAAATTGGCCGATGCCAAAGTGGAAACTGGTAATTGAGTATCAAGGAACAAGGTATCGCGGCTGGCAGGAACAGGCCAATGCCCGCACGGTGCAGGGAGAGTTGCGCAAGGCACTGGAAAACGTGTTTGGAGAGCGCCTGGAAATCGTGGGCGCCGGCCGCACCGATGGTGGGGTTCATGCTCTGAACCAGGTGGCGCATGTCCGGTCACGGCATCCGCGTGCACCTGCAAACCTTCTCAACCAAATCAATGATCAACTGCCTTCAGACATCAACCTGCGGAGCATTGTGCAATCTGCCCCCGAGTTTCATGCCCGCCACGATGCGGTAGAACGCTTTTATCTCTATCAGATTGCCACCCGGCGCCGCGCCTTCACCAAACCTTTCGTCTGGTGGATAAAAGATCAGTTGGATGTTCTGGCCATGCAAAATGCAGTCCAAGCGCTGCCGGGGAGGCACGATTTTGCCAGTTTCTGCGAGAAGGGTAATGATCCCTCTTCAACACTGGTCGAGGTCACCTGTGCTGAGCTTAGCACCCACGGGGAATTAATCCTGTTTCGCATCGGAGCTTCCCATTACCTTTGGAAAATGGTCCGAAGAATCGTCGGAGTGCTGGTGGAAGTGGGACGAGGCAACCTGACTCCGGAGGATGTGGCCCAATTTCTTGTTGACAAGACGAGCGCAGTCGCCCAATGGACCGCGCCGCCGTCGGGACTTTTCCTGGAATGCGTCCGTTATCGCGGTGAATCGCCGCCTGATCCACCTGGCCCTGCCTTCTTTTTTCGCTGATTATCGCCAATCCACTTCTAATGCGATACATTTCTTCGCTACCTTGTCCGTCATAAACAAGCCTTTCTTGACTTGTTTTCTGTCACAGCTGCGAGAGAAAGCCCTGAATCCTCTTGATGTATTCAGATCCGCCTGCCCAAATCAGATCATTATGCCCCGCTCCCTCCACTTCATAGAAAGATTTGGGCGGAGGAGCCAACTCGTAAAGAGCTCGGCCAAGCGAGTAAGGTACAATCTCATCTTTGTTCCCATGGATGAAGAGTTTGGGGCAGGCGACAGCCTTGATTTTTGTGGCTGAGTCGAAGTGAATTCCCAGAAGCGGCTGGAGCAGTCCGAGTGGGAAAAACTGCCTGGCCATGTCCCTCGCATTGGTGAAGGCCGACTGCACTATCAGTCCTGCGGGTGTTATTTTTTCAGCAAGATCGATGGCGACGGAACTGCCCAGTGATTCCCCCAACAGTATCAGTTTCTCTTCTGGACTATCTCTGTGCTCATGCCACCGTTTATATGCGGCGCGTGCATCGCAATAAAGACCTTCTTCATAGGGGTTACCTTCGCTTTTTCCATAACCCCGATAATCAATAATAAGAATATTAGCCCCCAGAGCATGCAACTGATCGATCCACTCCAGACGATGGCTGATATTGCCCGCGTTGCCGTGGAAAATCATTATGGTCTTATCGGCCTCGGGAACCGGAATAAACCATCCGTGCAAATTGATTGAATCTTCTGTTGTGAGCGCTAAATCCTGATAGGGCAATCCGATCATTGCGGGGTTTTCCTGGACCGTTCTGGTCGGATAATAGATAAAGTAACGTTCGAGCTTATGCGGTGTCATAATGAGTCCAGCGGCAAATATAAATAACAAAGTGAGAGGCCAATGCCTTACAGGAAACCCAACTATTTTCCTCCAGCTCCAAGGCTTCATAAAGCCTGTTGACCCGCCATTAAACATGCGCTTTGAATGAGTTGTCTCATTTTATCAAAACGGCACCCTTTCAATCGAATACAAAGGCATAGGATGGCAAAATTACTTTGGATTCCGTGACAAACTATGCAAACATTTGCGGTTTCAGAGCGTGTCATTGCGGAATTGACGAGCCTGTTCTGGCGCAAGCCACAAGAATTTTGGAACGTGCGCCGGCAAGATCTTGGCCCGAAGTCAGCCCATAAACTAAGCTGGGTTGATTAATAAACACTCCGAGGCAATTTATGAGAGTCATAGTCACAGGGGGTTCCGGCTTTATTGGTTCGCACGTAATCGACGCTCTGGCCGCCGCTGGACATGAAGTATGTATTTACGATTTGGAGGCGCCGCGGGGGGCTCCGGCTTGCGAATATGTGCGGGGAGACACGAGGGATCTTGACAGGCTTGTCAAAACTGCCAGGCAGGGGGACTATATTTACCATCTGGCGGCTGAAGCCAATGTGAATCGGTTTTTCGAGAGCCCTCTATTTTCCAACGATAATACCTCTCAATCGACGCTGGTAGTTCTGGAGGCGGCGAGAAGGGCCGGCGCAGCCCGAGTGCTGGTTGCGTCAACGGAGTGGGTCTATGGATCTGCTCCGAACGGAAATTCCGCGGTGATCACAGAAGAATGCCCTTATGCGCAAGCTCCGGATCACCTGTATACGTGCGCCAAGATTGCGACGGAACTATTTTGCATCGGGTACAGAAATCTTTACGGCGTCGACTATACGATCATGAGGTATGGGATACCCTTTGGCGAGCGCGGCAGGCAGGAGACCGTCACTCCAACCTTCATTCGAAGAATTATCAATGGCGAGATCATACGAATTCATGGGGATGGTTCTCAGCATCGCCAGTTTATCTATGTGAAAGATCTGGCTGAGGGGAATGTTGCTTGCCTGAAAGAGCAGGCGAAGAATCAAATATATAACCTCAATGGCAAAGAAATGATCACCATCATTCAGCTCGTCAGGTCGCTGGAGCGCATTCTAGGAAAGAACGCGCAGGTGGAGTTTGTAGATGATCGGAAAGGGAACTTCAAAGGTCGGTTTATATCCTCTGAGAAGGCATTGAAGGAATTGGGTTGGCAAGCCCGTCACAAATATCAGGATGCGCTCTCCAAATATGTCGAGCACTATTTGAACTCGGCCGGAAAATAAAATGAAACATGAATTCGCGATCCTGCAGGGCGAAACCAGCATAAAAGAGGCTATTCAACTCATAGCGAGGAGCAAGCACCATGCTGCTTTCACGCTGAGCCCGGATGGAAAGTATAATGGAACGATTTCCATAAACGACTTGAGGCGGCTGATCCTCAGCGGTGTAAATGAAGAGGATATGCTGAAGTTCCATCCCCCTTCGAGCAGATTCTCGACAACTGAAGAGGATCTCAAGAATGATGAGATCATCAGCAATATGTGCTCCGACCTGATCCTGCAGGGGGTGGAACACATACCGGTGTTGAATGAGAAGGGGGAAATCACTGATGTTTTCTCCCTCACAGAGTTACGGCGCGTTTTCGATGGCACTCATACCCCGGTCTCCGCTAGAAGGCGGACCGGCAAGATCCTTATTGTCGGGGGGGCAGGCTATCTTGGCAGCGTGCTTTGCGCGAATCTCCTGGAACGGGGATATGCGGTTCGAATCCTGGACAGTTTTTTGTATGGAAGACAGTCCCTGGATGAGATGCCCCTCGCGCAGAATCTGGAAGTGATTGAAGGCGATCTGCGTAACATCCATACCTGCGTGAGCGCCCTGGAAGGCGTTCATGCCGTCGTTTTGTTGGCTGCGATCGTTGGCGACCCCGCATCAAAAATCCGTCCTCGAGAGACGATTGAAACGAATGTAATTGCCGCGCAGGCCCTGGCTGCAGCCTGCAAACACCAGTGCATCGAAAGGTTTCTTTACGCCTCCACGTGCAGCGTTTACGGTTTGAGCAAGAATATGCTTGACGAAGAATCGGATTTGCAGGCGGTTTCGCTGTATGCCCGCACAAAGATTGCCTCTGAGAAGATGATTCTCTCAATGGGGGATGACTATTTTGCGCCCACGATCTTGAGGATGGGGACCTTGTATGGGTACTCTCCGCGGATGCGTTTTGACCTTGTAGTCAATACAATGACGATGCACGCGAGCACGGAACGCAAGATCCGCGTTTTTGGAGGAAAACAGTGGCGGCCCCTCGTCAGCGTACAAGATGCTGCTTTGGCATACATCCGCTGTCTTGAATCCGATATTGCCAAAGTAGGGAACCAGGTTTTCAATATCGGCAGCGACGAACAAAACTATCAGATTGAACAGATCGCCCGGATTGTTTCTGAGACGATAGGAGATGTCGCCGTACAGCATGACAACGAGAGTTTGGATTCGAGGGATTATCGCGTCAGCTTTCAGAGAGCGCGGCAGGTTCTGGAATTCCAGGCAAAAGATACGGTGGCGACGGCCTGCCGCGTAATCTATTCCAATCTCGTGCAGGGTCTCATTCCCGATCCTTCGCAAAGGATCTATTACAACCATTTCTTTGATGCCGCGGAAGAGTAAGCCGGTTCGAATCCGCTGAAAGATCTAGGTTTCGAGTGCTTCCTTGAGTGCAGCCAATACATGGCCGGCATCGCTTGCGTCCATGCCTGAGAAAACGGGAAGGCAGATATGCCTGGCGCATAAATCCTCGGAAATCGGCAAGGAACTATGCGCAAATTTTTCGAATATCGGTTGCTTGTGCAACGGAGTTTCATAGACTTCACCTGCCAGCGAGACTCCAAATTGCTCGCGCAGAACCGATTTCAATGCCTGGCGATCAGTTCGATTTTTCAGCACGGCTATGTATTTGTAATAGTTGCAGCTCCCCCCTGCAGGGACTCCCAAAGCGGCAAGTTTGTGAAAATCCTTCAAACCGTTGTCGTATATCCGGGCGATTGCCTGGCGGTCTGAGATCATGCGGGGCAAGCGCTCCAGGTGTTTCAGGCCGATAATGGCATGTGGCTCCGACATCCTCCAGTTATAACCCATGCGGATGTGGACGTTCTGAGTGAAGCTGGCCTTGCCCTGGTCGCGAAAGATTCTTGCCTCTTCTGCAATAATACCATCATTGGTCGTAATCATCCCGCCTTCACCACAAGTCATGACCTTTGTCGGATAGAAGCTGAAAGAATTGGCAATGCCGAAGGCGCCGGCGCTTACGCTCAGATATTTCGACCCGTGGGCCTGCGCGGCATCTTCCACCAGCCAGATCCCCTTCCTGGCGGCAAGATCCACAAGGACAGGGGTTTGTGCCGAAACGATGCCTCCTATATGAACCATGATGATCCCGACCGTTTTTGATGTCAGGCTCTTTTCCGCATCCTTCGCATGAATGGAAAATGACTCCGGATCCATGTCGACAAAGACCGGGTTGCCTCCGGCGTGAACAACCGCCGCGGCTGTGGCAAAAAACGTGTTTGTCGGGACCAGTACATCTTTCCCCTCGACATTGAGGGCGCGCAGAATAATCTCGATGGAACTGGTTCCACTATTGACTGCGATCGCGTGCTTCACTCCGCAAAATTGCGCGAATTTCTGTTCGAACTCCGCCCCGTATTTTCCCAGCGTCAGCTGGCCGGTCGCCAGCACTTCCTGGATGCGTTCGGCAATCCATGCACGATCCTCGGGCAGGAATTGAATTCCTGCTGCAGGGATCTTCCTCATTGATTTCTTTTCCAGTTCATCCGGCACCTGATGGGTCATTATCGAAGCCTCCTAAGTCTCGCCACCACCGCGCGCTATGAGGATGACCCCAATGATTACCAGCACGATTCCTGCCCAGCGAATTGTGGGGACCTGCTCTTTGAGCAATAGGACCGCGAGGACCGCTGCAAAAACATATTCGATGGCGGTCATGGGCAGCGCGATCGTTACATCCGTCCAGGAAAGAGCTGCCAGAAAGAGAAAATAAAAAGCGGCGTTCAGGATCGTTCCGAGAATAACACAGGGATTGCAGAGCGCATGCCAGAAGTAGAGCACCAGTGGGAGCGGCGAATAGTTTTCCAAACTGCCTACCTGCAGCATGCCGCGCCTGACCAGTATCTGTCCGTAGGCAGCCGAAATGGCGGCGATGGTCATTGCCACAATCACTCGCAACATAGCCTCAGTCCTCCTTTCCGGTCGCAAAGTCCGCTGATCCAAATGCGCCGGGCACTGCCGGCGGTCCTGTTTTCTTATAGGTCACTGAACGCAATTCGCTGAATTGAAAGAGCCTGAAATTCCTCCCGCAGGCGCTTGCTCACCAATGCACCGAATTCCTCTTCATGCCGGTAGTCAGGCATGGTGCGATCGATTTCGGGGCATCGACGCTTTGAGGGGTGAAAGTATATTTCTGTTACACCCTCAGGCAAATGACCAAGAAACCGGAGCACAAGATCTGTAGTCATGGCTCCGCTGTCGGCAAGGCCAAAAATAAAATCATTGAATCGCATATGCGCGCGCCGGAGGCGCTTTTTCATCAGGCTCATCCAGGGCGCAAGCAACAAATGGTTTACCAATTTCGGCACAAGACCCTTCTTCGAGCACCGCCAGGACAGAAGCGGAGGCTCGTGCGGAAAACGAACCGATTTCAAGCCGTAATCGCGGCCAACCTTTAGCAGGAGATTGAAAACGGTTGGGTGCAAATGAAAATGGTTATGGGCATTCACATGGTCCAAGGGAAGTCCTGTGTCGCGAAAAGCGTCGAACTGCGCGCGAATTTCGGATTCGAGTTGCTTACGGATTCCGGGGCGGAAGAAGTAATTCACACCGGCGCGGAACAGGCGAGCCTGGAATTGGCCGTCATCATCCACCAAGTCCGGAATTATTTCGCGCGGCAGAATTGGGCGCCCCTCCACAAGCACCAGATGCATGCCGACCCTGAGGGAGGGCAACTGTTGCGCTCTCCGAATGGCATCTGCGGCCGCCTCGCCCCCCACCATCAGACTTGCTGTTGTGAGAACTCCCTTCTCGTGAGCCTCGATGATTGCCTCATTGATCGGCACGGCAAGTCCGAAGTCATCCCCGGTCACTATGACCTTTTTCATGATCCCGCCTCGCGCGCCACCAGCCGGCCATCCCTTGTGAGAATGAATTCGTTTCCGCGCCAGATCGTGGTTCGTTTTACGAATGCAAGGAACCATGAAACCAATGCGGCGATGTCACGAAAAGCAAGAAGCCAGAGGCTGCGCAAACCTTCGCGATCCCGGAAACCCCATCCGAGTATAAACGCCGAGGTGGCCAACCGCACGGCCAACGCTGTCGCCAGTATGATCAATGATGTGGCGTCAAAGAGGCGCATTGCAGCGTAGAGCAGCGCAAACGGGATCGACCGGATCAGGACGGTTGCGAAAAACGCAACCGGGCGGGCGGCGCGGGTATTTTGGTCCCAGTATACCTGGTGATTCCACCACTGAGAGAGTGTTTTGAGATCTACCATGCTGTCTACAAAATATGGAATCACCGCAATCTTTTTGCCCGAAACCCAAATCCGGCGCCCCATCTCATAATCTTCAACCAGGTAGTCCGCCAGCGCCTCAAAGCCGCCGATATTATCGAGAGTGGACCGGCGCAAAGCTGCTGATGCTCCGAGGCAGAACTTGGATGCGCCGCTGACATGGGCAAAAATCACACTCGTCATGAAATCCGCATTAAGCGTCAGGAGTTCCATTTTCTCGAACCATCGGCTCGCGCAAGTTCCCTTGTAAAGCGTGCAGGCGCAGCCAACCTGTGGATCGGCAAGCGGAGCAACGATCGTTTTAAGGTAGTCAGGCCGCAAGCGCACATCGCTGTCGCTGATCACGAGGACGTCGTGTTTTGCGCGCCGAAGGCCCACGATCATGTTGTTAATTTTCCCGTTGCTGCCTGCCCAGAAATCTTCGATTGCGACGGTCACACGTTCCGAACCAAATTCTCTTTGAATGTCATACAGCAAAGGGATGGCGGGGTCGGAAGGCTCCTGAACGGAAAAAACGACTTGGAATTCCGGATAGTCCTGGATACAGATGCTGCGAAGATTTTTACGAAGATCTTTTTCGAGACCGTGAACCGGCTTTAGTACGGTTACAGCAGGCGTAAAAGACGCTTCGTTTCCGAGTGTCTTGAGAGCGCGCTTTCGCATGAGCGCCACAGCGATCAGACAAAGTACCGCATAGACTGAGCCGCCTGCGACGGGAAGGAGAGAAACCCATTCAACAGCACGGAGCACCGCGCCCATTTCGAAATAAGAAAGCATTTTATTGCACCCCGCTGCCGGCCCCGGACACCTCTACCTGAAACCCTAGTTCCATGAGAGCCTCCGCCTCGGCGCGGTGATGGGAGTTCAACTGGACGGCGAAATGCGTAAATTCCGGCCGAAGCTTGTATTCCGTGCGCAGCCGATCAAACCCCTTTGCCGCCTCTGCTTCGGGCAGCCCTTTGAGAGTTCGCAGTTTTCGATCATCCTCCAGAATGTCATATGCCTCGAGAACAGCCGACAGGAGAATCTCCTCACCCTGGCATTTTCTGTCCAAAGCAATTTGCATTGTTTCGGGGTTATGACGGCGATTTTCCCACGAAGGTGATTCGCTCCAAAAGCTGCAAAGCTGCTGAAAAATCATTTCGCTTGCACGAATCCTGGCGTCCAATGAATATCCTGCTATATGTGCCGTGGCAATGTTAACAAGATCCAGGAGGCCATAATCTACCTTGGGCTCGTTATGCCAAACATCCAACGCTGCGCCTGCGATCCTGCCCTCCTGCAAAGCGATCTTAATATTGTCCTGGTCAAAGACAGCGCCGCGGGAGGAGTTTATCAGAAATTGGCGTGGCGAAAGACGCTCAAGTGTTTCCTGATTTATCATGTGCCAGGTAGGATATGGGCCAGCGAACGTTAGGGGCACATGAAATGTTAATACGTCCGATTGCAGGACCTCATTAAAAGAGAGATATTTCTGATCTCCGGTCAGGTCCCTCAGCGGCGGATCGCACAGAAGCACACTCATTCCGAGTGCCCTGGCCTTGAGGTTCACTTTTTTGCCTATGTTGCCGGCTCCGATAATTCCAAGGGACATTTGGGCCAAATTCCATTTTTCCCTTCCCGCAACCACCAGCAAAACAGCAATTACATACTCCGAAACTGCGTTTGCACTGCTTCCTGCTGCGCTGGCGACACGAATACCGTGAGTCTCCAAATACCGCAGGTCCAAATGGTCTGTGCCAACGGTGGCAGTGCCTACGAAACGGACAGAACTGCCTTCCAGCAGATCTTTGTCCACTACGGTGACGGATCGAACAATAAGTGCGTCGGCATCTCGAATATCCCGGTTGGTGACATCTCGCCCGGCAAATGGGCGAACCTGCCCCAGTTGTGGGAACATTTCCTGCCAAAAAGGGATTGCCTCATCAACGGCTATAATCATATCAACACTTTGAAAAGAGCCTATATTGAAAGCATTTCAAGACAAAAGCAACGCCATTGTCACGGAACATAAAGCGGCAGCGGCAGCCCAAAAGAATGTAAAAAGTGGGTGTCCACAATCTTCTCATCCACAATCTTCTCATTGATCGAGTATCTTCCGGGCCCGCTGGAAAATCTGATGAAACATGGCCCGTGTGAGCCTGCCGGTCTGAGTGTTTTGCTGGCTTGGATGGTAGGAAGCGATGACTGTGATCCTTTCGGGCAAGACATATTCGGCACCGTGACTGAATTTCGGCCTTCGCACCGGCATATGCCCCCCGATTTCCCGCCATGCTTTGAAATAGGCACGAAAGGCAATTTGTCCCAACAAGACCACAACACACTTGGAACCTAACAGTTGCAGTTCCTGGCGCAAAAAAACACGACAATTGTCCATTTCTTCAGGAAAGGGCTTGTTATTGGGTGGCGCGCAGCGCAGGGCGGCGGTCATAAAAGCATTGTGGAGTTTCAGTCCGTCGTCCCGGCTAATTGAAGTCGGCTGGTTGGCGAAACCAAAGTTGTGCATAGCCTCGAAAAACCAATCGCCGCTGCGATCGCCGGTGAACAGCCTGCCTGTTCTGTTCCCGCCGTGGGCTGCGGGAGCCAGCCCGATAATGATCAGTGCTGCGTCGGGATTACCGAAAGCAGGGACGGGTCGCCCCCAATACTTCTCTGTCCTGTGTCTTTTGACCTTTTCGTGTGCCACGCATTCCCGCCATTCAACAAGACGGGGGCATTTACGGCATTCGACTATAGTCCTCTGCAAGACGGCAAATTTATCTCTTTCTGAAATCACGTGCGTCGCCTCCATTGTGAGTTATTAT
>Ga0208980_10000406_pt1 | contig 23990 bp, 18 predicted proteins | sample WetSurMetagenome_3_FD_187993 | JGI IMG/M metagenome (GOLD analysis project Ga0208980, IMG submission 187993) | Wetland microbial communities from Twitchell Island in the Sacramento Delta, sample from surface sediment Aug2011 Site A1 Bulk (version 2) | ecosystem: Environmental > Aquatic > Marine... | reverse complement strand
CTGTTATGAAGGATAAATTTGCCTGGGGCTCGACCAAAGGGAGAAGAATGCCGGCACTCATAGCTATTATCGCCGCCATCGTGCTTTCGATGGCAACTTTGTCGCCAAAACCGGTGAGCGCTCAGATCAACGTCAAGATGGCCACTCTCGTGCCTGATGGATCCTCATGGCACCTGATCTTTAAGGAGACCGCGGAAAAGTGGAAGAAAATTTCCAATGGCCGGGTTTCACTAACCTTATATCCTGGAGGTGTCGCCGGAGACGATCCGGACGTTGTCCGCAAGATGAAGCTTGGTACCTTGCACGCCGGGGTCCTTACGGCAGTCGGCTTAGCCCAAATCGACAAGTCAGTTTACGCTTTGGGCATGCCGATGATGTATGACTCCTATGAAGAGATCTACAGCGTTCTTGAAAAGTTGCGGCCGACCCTGGAAGCCAGATTTGAGAAAGAGGGCTTTATAATGCTGAACTGGGTAGACGCGGGTTGGGTCCGCTTCTTCACGCAAAAACCGGTTGCCACCCCCGACGATCTCAAAAAGCTGAGCCTTTTCACGATGGCCGGCGACCAGGATACTATCGAGGTTTGGAAAGCCCTGGGATTCAAGGTAAGGCCTCTGCCGTCAACGGAAATTGCGACTGCCCTGCAGACGGGGCTTATCAATGCCGTTTTGATTTCTGCGCAAGTTGCGGTTATATCCCAGTATTACAACTATGCGAAGAACATGACTAATCTGGACTGGGAGCTGATGCTTGGCGGGACCGTCATTCGCAAGTCGGTCTGGGAAAGAATCCCGGCTGACCTTCATGCTCCGCTCCTGGAGGCTACTCAGGAAGCAGGCAGGAGGTTGCAGGCCGACATCCGCAAGGGCGCCGAGGGCGATGTTGCGGCTATGAAGTCGCGCGGTTTGAGCGTTGTTCCCGTTGATGACAAGGCGCGCGCGGCCTGGATCAAGCTGGTCGAGAGCGCCTATCCGATGATTCGTGGCCGCATTGTTCCGGCTGACGCCTTCGATGAGGCGGTGAGATATCGTGATGAGTACCGCAAACGGACGCAAATGCCCAAGTGAGATCAAGGAAGTCATCCTCGCCCATCCTATCGAGCAGACACTTCTTGTCGGGGCGCTCGCCCTGGCAGGACTGTTCCCGCTCATCGATGCCGTCGGACGGCCGTTCGGCGGCTTCCACATCACGGGCTTAACCGCATATGTCCAACATCTGACGCTCTGGTTGGCATTCGTGGGTGGTCTGGTCGCTGTTTATGAAAGAAAACACCTCAAGTTGTCCACATCGAACCTGTTCGGAGAAGGAACCGGGCGGCGGATAGCCCAGTTTTTTGCCTGTTCGGTAGCGGCGGCCACGACAGCCGTTCTGGCATACGGTAGTTTCGCCGTGGTCATGGTTAATCGGCAGGAGGGAAAGATCTTTCCCGTGGGATTGCCCGAATGGGTGAGTGAATGCATCATGCCTGCGGCTCTTGCTTTGATGGCCGCGGCATTTATTTGGCAGTCATCGGAACGTTGGAGCGGGCGAATCATCGCACTTGCCGCTGTCGGAGGGGCGTTTGCGTTGGGCCTGCTCCCCGGCAGCGCCCTGCCTTATGTCTGGCCCCTGACACTTGTCGTCATCGCAGGCGCATTGTTGGGCGCTCCGTTATTTGTCGCCATGGGAGGCGTGGCACTGATCTTGTTTTTCCGGGAGGCGACACCCGTCTCAGCCGTCCCGGTCGAAGTATACCGCCTGATTTACTCCCCTACTCTGCCAGCGATACCGCTTCTGACTGCCTGCGGGTATGTGCTTGCAGAGAGCCAGGCATCCAACAGGCTTGTGCGCTTCTTTCGGGCTTTTTTCGGGTGGTTGCCGGGCGGAATCCCGGTAATGGTGGTGGCAGTCTGCGCGCTCTTCACGACATTCACAGGCGGTTCCGGTGTAACCATTATCGCACTGGGTGGACTCGTCTACCCGATCTTGCGGAAGGATGGATACTCGGAGGGGTTTTCGCTGGGACTGGTTACCGCATCCGGCAGTCTAGGACTCCTGTTCCCGCCCAGTCTCCCGGTCATTCTCTATAGCGTCGTCGCAGGAACCCGGGAGATGAGCGTGCCTGCAGATTCCATGTATATAGCGGGGTTTGTGCCCGGATTGCTGCTGCTCATTATGGCGGCGGCGTATGGAATTTATATGGGAGGCCGCATCAAGGCCGAGCGGCAGCGTTTTTCATGGAGGGAAGCCGCTGCCGCAACCTGGGGTGCGAAGTGGGAACTTGCTTTGCCCGTGCTCGCTATCGGGCTGTTTGTCGGCGGATTTACATCCATGGTTGAGACCGCCGCCGCCGCCTTTGCCTGCGCAGTGATTGTCGAATGCTTTATCACCCGGGATGTGAACTTCTTCAGCGGCCTGCCTGGCGTGCTCCTGCGCTCCGGATCACTGATGGGTGCGGTGCTCATTCTCCTGAGCATCGCCATGGGACTGACAAGTTACCTGGTCGACGCGCAGATCCCGGCATATCTGTTGACCTGGGTAACCACGCACATTCACTCGCAGCTGGTGTTTCTGCTTGTGCTTAATGGCCTGCTTCTCGTGCTGGGAAGCGTTTTGGAAATCTACTCCGCCATCATTATTCTTGCGCCTCTAATTGCTCCTCTGGGCGCCGCCTTCGGGATCAACCCGATCCATCTGGGAGTCATCTTTCTCGCCAATCTTGAATTGGGTTTCCTGTTCCCCCCGGTGGGGCTTAATCTTATCCTGTCTTCCTCGCGCTTTGGAAAGCGGTTGCCCCAGCTCTATCGCCATGTTGTTCCATTTCTGCTTATTTTGGGCATCGGTGTTCTACTGATCACATACATCCCGATACTATCTCTTGGGATACTCCGGGTACTTGGCCGCTAAAGGGAGTTGTGTCCAACCTTCAAATTCGTCCATGTAAACCTGAAAAGTTGTGCTAGAATCGGTCGGAACTTGAATCAGCTAATGAGTTCATATCGCATTGCGCGGCAGAAGAGAGCGCAATAAAAAGCCCCTATATGTTGTGTGACAACCCGAATTGCAAATAGGTGATCGCATTATGACAGGCCCTAATCGCATCCGTGACAAGATTCATGGTTACAAGGAAGCTGAGCGCCTCGTGTCTTTGGGACTGTATCCTTATTTCAGGCCAATCCAATCAGAACAAGATACGGAGGTTATTGTTGGCGGCCGCACATTGCTCATGTTTGGCTCGAACAGTTATCTGGGTCTTACGAACCATCCCAAGGTAAAGGAAGCAGCGTCGGATGCAGTGCTGAAATACGGAACAGGGTGCGCCGGATCACGCTTCCTGAATGGTACTCTTGACATTCACCTGGAATGCGAATCCAAGCTGGCGTCCTTTGTCGGCAAAGAGGCGGCTCTACTTTATTCCACGGGCTTCCAGGTCAATCAGGGCGTGATTTCCGCGCTCGTAGGACGGGATGATTTTGTCGTGCTTGACAAACTGGATCATGCAAGCATTGTGGATGGTTCCCGGCTGAGTTTCGGCAAGACGCTCCGGTTCAGGCACAACGATATGAAAGGGTTGGAAGAAGTTCTCAGGCCGCTGCCGCAGCATGCGGGCAAGTTAATTGTGGCGGACGGGGTTTTTAGCATGGATGGGGACGTTTTCAACCTTCCCGCAGCCGTTCAGCTTGCCGAGCAGTGCAACGCCATGATCATGATCGATGACGCCCATGGAATCGGTGTAATGGGCGATGGCGGCAGGGGCACGGCTTCCTTTTTTGGATTGACGGACAAAGTGGATCTGATCATGGGTACATTCAGCAAATCCCTTGCGTCCTTGGGAGGGTTCATTGCCTCCGACCGGGCTACAATAGATTATTTGAAACACAATTCCAGAGCGCTCATATTCAGCGCCAGCCCGGCTCCCGCAAGTGTTGCAGCTGTCATGGCGGCTCTGGATGTGATACAAGCCGAACCCGAACGGATCAAACAGCTCTGGGCAAACACCGGCCGGATGACGGCAGGTTTAAGGAATCTGGGATACAACCTGGGCAATACTACGACACCCATTTTGCCCGTTTCGATCGGCGATGACCTAAAGTGCCTGCAAATGTGCCTCTCGCTGCAAGAAGAGGGCGTCTTCGTGAATCCGGTTGTGTATCCGGGGGTGGAAGTTGGCAATGCGCTCCTGCGAGTGAGCTTAATGGCCACCCACACATTCGCTCAAATCGACCGCGCCTTGGAAAAATTCGAGCGGGTGGGAAAGCAGCTGGAAATTCTTCCCATGCAACTCGAATGCCATGCTCGTTCGTGAGATCGAGAAACCCAGGGAACGGGAACGGTTCATACGATTCCCCTGGAAAATCTATCGGGGCGACGAGAACTGGGTCCCTCCGCTCATTTTCGAACGCCGCGATCTCCTCGATCCGAAGAAAAATCCCTTTTTTAGACACGCTACAGTAAAACTCTTCATGGCACACGACGAATCCGGCCAGGAATCAGGCCGGATCGCAGCCATAATAAACGGTAATCATCTTCGCACTCATAATGAAAGGACCGGATTCTTCGGGCTCTTCGAATGTGTTGACGACTCTGCCGTTGCTAAAGTGCTGTTTGATGCTGCCGCAGGCTTCCTCCGCTCCCAAGGCCTGGAGACTATGCGGGGTCCTGAAAACCTGTCGGTGAATGATGACGTAGGGCTCCTCATTGAAGGCTTTGATACTCCACCCATGATCATGATGCCGCACAATCCGTCGTACTACGCGAAATTGATTGAAGGATACGGTTTCAAGAAAGCCATGGACCTCTTTGCATACTACGGCGAGGTCGTGGACAAACGCATCCCGCCTGAGATAGAGAGAGGGGCGAAAATCTGCGAGCGTCGGCTGAACTGCACAGTCCGAGGCCTGCGCATGAGCGAGTTTGCGGCTGAACTGAAACGGATTCACGTCGTTTATAGCTCGGCTTGGGAAGATAATTGGGGCGCAGTGGCGATGACGGACCATGAGTTTGAGCATCTGGGCAAATCGCTTAAAGACACACTTGATCCTGACTTGTGTTTGATTGCCGAGGTGAATGGTGAAGTGGTGGGGTTTTCGTTGGCCTTGCCGGATTTTAATCAGATTCTGACTCGACTCGACGGCAGGCTGCTCCCCTTCGGCATTTTTAAATTCATGTATTATAGGCACAGGATTGACGCGCTACGGTTGCTTGCCATGGGCGTGGTTAAAGCATTCCGTAACAGGGGAATCGACTCGATCTTCTACTATGAAACCTGCAAGCGAGCGCTGGCAAGAGGAATCACGCGTGGCGAGATGTCATGGATTCTCGAAAACAACGACGTCATGAATCGGATTTTGGAACGCCTCGGTTTCCAAGTGTATAAGAAGTATCGTCTCTACGATTTCCGTCTTTGAGCGCAAACGGCGCATGCACAACATCCTCGTAACTGGAGCTTCTGGGTTTATCGGCGGCCATATTGTGCGGCTGTTGTGTGCCAGGCAGATGGCCGTTCGCTGCCTCGTTCGACGAACCAGCCGGCTGGATTTTATCCGACCGAGTACTCCTGAATTTGTTTGGGGAGATATAACCGAGCCGGAATCCCTGAAGGCGGCGTTGGATGGGGTTGATGGTGTGATTCACTGCGCCGGCTTAACAAAGGCTCGTTCGCGCAGAGAATATTTCCGGGTGAACGCCGAGGGCAGCCAAAGCCTTTACTCAGCCTGCAGGGAGTATAGAGGGCAGCTCGCTAAAATCGTTCACATCAGCAGCCTGTCGGCTATTGGGCCGGCGATTGACGGGAGGCCGGTTGAGGAAGACAGCGCCCCTCATCCTGTCAGCGATTACGGGGAAAGCAAACTTGCCGCACAACGCATTGCTGAAGGCTGCATGAAGGAGCTTCCCATCAGCATTTTAATTCCCCCCGCCGTATATGGCCCGCGGGACCTTGATTTCTTCGTCTATTTCAAGTTCGTTGCACGTGGATTCGCGCCGCTCGTCGGCAGGCGCCCGCGTTATCTCTCGTTGATCTATGCACAGGATCTCGCGGAGGCGTCCTTGCAGGCCCTTTTCAGCGAACTCTCCGCGGGCAGGTCCTATCTTGTGAATGATGGAGGCACACACGCCTGGACAGATGTTACAGACGCCATCGGAGCAGTCATGAACCGCAGGCCAAGGCGCATCCATTTTCCTGTTGCCGCGGCAAGACTCCTTGGCAGGCTCGGGGATCTTGGAGCAGGATTGACAGGAAAAGCCCAGCTGATCAGTTCTCAAAAAGTCCGCGAATTTCGGCAAAACGCATGGACCTGTTCATCGCGTCGGATAGAGGAAGAGATGGGATTTCGCCCGAGCTACACTCTTGAATCGGGAATGCGGGAAACCTATTCATGGTACAAGGAGAACGCCTGGCTTTAGTGATGTGATCTGCGTATTTCTAAAGGATCAGGGTGCCTCTAAATTGAAATCATGGCATTGAAGGCATTGGTTCTCGGATTTCTTATGGACGTGGTGGCAATCGCTGCAATTCGTGTACTCCGTATGGGCATTGTGGGGATCGATATAAGAAGCGGCAACGTCCTTATAGTTTTCATGGCATGTCAAGCACACAGCCTTCGGCGCCTCGACGGCGGGCGGTGTTTCCTTGTGACAGCTGCTGCATTCGATCCCGGCCTTTTTATGCTTGTCTGCCAGCACCACTTCTTCCGCAGTTTTCTTGGCCTCAGCGGACGTTGCATCAGCAGCGCTCTTCTCCTCTGCAGACTTGTCATCTGCAGCGCTCTTCGCTTCAACAGGCACATCATCGGCAACGCTCTTCGCCTCAACAGCTGTATCATCGGCACGGCATTCAGTTGTGGTGACACGATTAGCCTGCAAGAAAAGTAAGGGGATGATAATGGCCAAAGCCTTGATTCCAGAAGTTCTCATCATTTTCTCGAAGTGCTCCTATTAGTAAGATCCAGTTTGCAGTCTGGCGTTGCAGGGGTTTTTTTGCGCTATGCCCCTGCCCGGCCGCTTGAAAATTTCTTTCGCGCTGCCTTCATTTCCACCTCCATGCGGCGACGGCATTTGTGACAGAGCTGCAATACCAAAGCTCGCTCCATTCCTACGCAGCGGCGATAGATTATGCCTTGACGGTAGTCTCAAATTCAAATGGTAAAAAAAGAAAAAATAGGATGGGAGGGAAGGTGGCTACTGCGAGGAGTGGCAGCGCCGGGTGCCGGGCTGGCATTTCGGCCACCGGCGCGCCTTGTTCCTGTCAGTATCTTGGTAATACGCAACCGGCATGCCAAATCGGTCCATTCGCGCTGGTGGAATCGTCTCTGATCCTGGAGCTCGTTGATCTCTAATGAGTTGCAGGCGCTGCAAAGCAGGCCAGGGTTGTGATCCGTGGCTGCCATCCTAACGCGCAGGTTCCTGGATTTGCTGATTTCCCACAACAGCGTGCGCAAAATCAGCAGATTCGCAGCAAAAAACATAAGACATAAAGTCACTTTCAAGAATCACTCTGTGTGTTACCTGAGGGATCATGCCCTCGCCGCACCGGAATATTGTTCCGAATTTAGGCAATTTCGTGAAGCAGGTCACTGAGAATGCCGCGAATCCGCACTAAAATCTTCGGCAGATTCTTCATTTTTTTATATGGAGCACAAAGGTGGCTGGCAGCTCAAGCGTTGGGTGTCCTCGTCTGTGTATAAGCTATCCGTGGGTCACCAGTGAAGAGAGAGACTTCCGGTATCTGATACCGCAGTTGAAGGATACGAATATCGAAGCAGTCTATGATTCCTTCCAGATTAAGCCGGATACATGCCTTTGGCATCGTATTGTAAACAGGCTAAACAATATTGGGTTTGATGGCTGGCTTTACGTACTGACGTACCAATGCCTTACCCATAAGAAATATACGGATGAATTGTCGGCAGCGATTAATCAGACGCGCCTGCATATCGGACCAGACTTTCCCATGGCCGGGCTGCTGTATGGAATTGCCACCCTGCATGTGCCGCCGGCAATTAGAATGTTGCCGTGCATATCGCTGGGCGATCCAAACTGGAAACTGCTGTTGTCGGGAGTCTTGAAAAACGGCGTGGCGCAGGGGCGAGGCAAAGCGGCGCGGAAAGAGACCCGTTTTTCATGGAAGGTTCATACTTCCTACGGAGGAGATCCACTAAAGACCGCCATTGAGGTAAAAACCAAGTCTGACGAAGGGATCCAGTATTGGCGCTTTGCGGTTCCAAAAACGTACCAGACGGCGCAATGGGGACAAGGGTCATCCGGCGGCGGCGAAATCTCAAGGATCCGATTTGCGGAATCCAGGGGCACCGGAAGATATGAGTGCAACGATGTAGCATGGTTCGGGGCAGCCAACAGCATTTCCGATACTGAAAGCGCCTATGTGGTGTTTTCCGGGCTGCTGCCGGAGTTTATCTGCTTTGGTCCAGCGCAGAGTCCATTCGGACCCCCTGGCCCAATGGAAGTGTTCCGTCCCAACCGCTTCAGCCAAAAGTAGTCCATGGTCCAGGCACAACAATTTATGTCCTGAAGATTGATCGAAGCCCAAGACATAAGTGAATGCCTCCCCTTGCCAGGCGCCTGGAAGGAAAAATTTCCCCAAAATGAATGTTTGAAAACCTTCGGATTCAGGCATTGAAATACTAGCTGACCAGATGGAAAGAGTGATTGGCGAAAGCGGAGCAATGCAACAATTCCAGTTTGCGCGCCTTATTTGGGTTTATAATCGGAGCCCAAAGTCTCAAAATAAATGAGCCTTGATTCGCGCCAGGCTTGCGGCAAAACCCTGACAAGAAAAGTTTGGGTAGAATCGCATCCATTTCAGGAATTTCCTCATCTGTATTTATTGCGGGGATTTTGGGGTATTGCCTGCAATATTAATGCCGGGAAAACGCTAGTTAATATGTGAGTGCGTCCAATCAGTCTCGAATGTGCAGCTGCCCTGATTGGCGAAAGAATGCATCGCAGGATGTTTGCGGCAGATTAAGGCGCCTTGCCTTTTTCGGATTTATGCTTCGCGGGAGACTGACATGAAAATCTCGATATATATGGCGGCAATAAATCGGAAGAGCTGCCGGCATGGACTGGCAATCTACATTTTCATAATGTTTATGGCCAGTTCCGGATGTTCCGTGCGCAAGGTTGCCATCAATATGGTCGGCGACGCGCTTGCCGAAAGCGGCACAACATTTGCCTCGGATGACGACCCCGAACTTGTGAAAGCTGCCCTGCCTTTCAGCCTGAAGCTCATGGAGAGCCTGCTGGCTGAAACTCCAAAACACCGTGGATTGCTTTTTGCCACTTCAAGCGCGTTCACGCAATATGCCTATGCTTTCGTGCGCGAGGAGGCCGACGAGATGGAGCCGCAGAATCTGGAGTCGGCCGTCGAGATGAGAGCCCGCGCGCGCCGCCTTTACCTGCGCGCCCGCGATTACGGATTACGGGGGCTGGAGACGAAACTGCCCGGCTTTGCTGCCGCTCTGAAGGCTGATCCGGCGAAGGCTGTAAAATCTGCCCGGAAGACGGACGTGCCCTTGATGTATTGGACCGCGGCGTCCTGGGGTTCTGCCATTGGCTTATCCAAGAATGATATGATGATGGTTGCCGATCAGCCGATCGTGGAAGCACTCATCGATCGCGCGCTCGAACTCGATGAGGCTTTCGATCAAGGGGCCATTCATTCTTTTCTGATCACATACGAGACGGTGAGGCAAGGAGCACCGGGCGACCCTTATGAACGGGCGCGCAAGCATTTCGATCGCGCTATGGAGCTCTCGGGCGGCTTCCAGGCCGGTCCGCTGGTTTCGTTGGCGGAGTCCGTATCAATTGCCAAACAGAATCGAACGGAGTTTCAATCCCTGCTCGAACGCGCGTTGGCAATTGATGTGAATGCCAAGCCGGAGTATCGGCTGGTAAACCTTGTGATGCAGCGGCGGGCCCGCTGGCTGTTATCACAGATCGATGACAAAATCCTGGACCCGGGGAAACAAGAATAGAAAAAGACCTTTTTGTTTTTGAATTCCTGGAAGGTGGAGGACGGATATGAAGGTTACGGCAGCCAAAATCGCAGTAATCGGCGTTTTAACTCTGGGAGTCGTTGGAGCCGCTGGAAAGCCGCGCATGGCGATGGCGGCCGACGTTATCACCATAAAGCTGGGTACTCTTGCCCCAACCGGCAGTTCGTTTCACACAGCTCTCCTTGAAATGCGTCAGAAATGGCTGGGGGTTACCGGCGGCAACGTGAAGCTGACCGTCTATCCTGACGGGACCCAGGGGGGTGAGGCGGACATGGTGCGCATGATGCGGGCAGGGGTGCTGAACGCCGGCTTGCTCACGGTCGTAGGGTTGCATGATATTGAGCCATCGGTCGGAGGTCTTTCCTACTTGCCGCTGGCCTTCCGTTCCTGGGATGAGTACGACTACGTCGTGGGAAAGCTGACCCCGCGGTTGGAGAAAATGCTCCTGGATAAGGGATTTGTGGTCTTGTTTTGGGGCGATGCAGGAATTGTACGCTACTTCTCCAAGACTGTCGCCCTGCATCCGGATGACCTTAAATCCATGAAGCTGTTTACCTGGGCCGGCAACGCTTTCCAGGTGGATCTAATGAAATCTATGGGCTATAACCCGATCCCCTTGGAAACTGCCGATATCCTTCCCGGATTACGCACTGGACTTATCAATGCCGTCCCAAATACGCCTCAGCTGGCTTTGATGGGCCAAGTCTATACCGTAGCCAGCAACATGTTGAATTTGAAGTGGAGTTATTTTTCCGGGGCTGCAGTAATCAAGAAGGATAGGTGGGATAAAATTGCTCCGGAGGTCCAAAGCAAGTTACGCACAGAGGCAATTGCTGCCGGAGCAAAAATGCGCGTAGCCAGCCGAAAGGAAGATGAAGACTCGATTACTGCGATGCAGAGCAAGGGCCTAAAGGTGAACACTCCAACACCACAGGTTGAGAAAGAGTGGCAAGACCTGGTCAAGGGCGTCTATCCCCAGATCCGGGGCAAGATGGTGCCAGCTGATATCTTCGATGAAGTTCAGCGGCTCTCCAGTGAATACCGGGCCAATCAAAAAGAGACGGTGAAATGAGCGAACCAGAAGTTATGGAGGCAGATGCTCCAGATTTAAAAAACGCGGAATCGCCGGGGCAGAGAGGATTCCTCTGCAAGGCCGAAAACCTCTTGATCACCCTGGTGCTGGCGGCGTTGGTGTTTCTCCCGCTGCAGGACATCGTTTTGCGCTGGATCTCCGTGGTCATTCCAGCTTCTGGAGCTGTGCAATCTTACCTAACCCTGTTTATCTGCATGATCGGAGGAGCGATTGCCGCGCGCGAAGATCGGCTCCTGGCGCTTTCAACCGTGACGACGTTCCTGAAAGGCAGGATCAAGGAAGGCGCTCGTTTTTTCAGCGGCGCATTTGCCGCGGCTGTGACGGTGTTGCTGACGATTGCCAGTGCGCGTTTTGTTATGGATACGAAGGCAAGCGGGAACATTCTGGCCTACGGCATGCCGCTCTGGGTCCCGCAGGCGATTCTTCCTTTGGGATTTGCCGTAGTCAGCTGGCGTTTGATCAGGCATGCATCCGACACCTGGTCGGGACGGTCGCTGGCTGCGGCATTGGCGGGATTGATCCTGGCATTGGTCGCCTGGCTGCCCGTGGATCCTGCCAACATGGTAATCCCGGGGATGATCGTGTTGCTGGCCGCGACAGTCCTGGGGGCTCCCATATATGTCACACTAGGAGGCGCTGCTCTTATCCTACTGTGGGGAGATGGCACTCCGATCACCTTGATGGCTATCCGCCATCACCAGCAGGTAGTCAATTCTAGTTTTCCCGCAATTCCTCTCTTTACTCTGGCCGGATATCTGCTTGCCGAAGGAGGCGCCGCGCGGCGCCTGGTGCGCGTTTTTCAGGCGCTGGTCGGCCATTTCCGCGGCGGGCCTGCCATTGCGGCAGTTCTGGTCTGCGCGTTCTTTACTTCTTTTACCGGCGCTTCAGGGATCACCATTCTCGCTCTTGGCGGCTTGCTGATGCCGGTTCTCCTGGCAGCGCGCTATTCAGAAAGAAATGTGCTTGGCCTACTCACCGGATCAGGCTCGATCGGGCTGCTCTTCCCGCCCTGCCTGCCTGTGATTCTCTATGCCATCATTGCCAAGGTTGAAATCAACCAGATGTTCCTGGGCGGAATCCTCCCCGGAATCCTGCTTGTGACCGCCGCCTCCGCCTGGGGAGTTTGGCAGAGCCCAAAAGACAAATCCACACTTGCAACTTTTAAATGGGCGGGAGCCAGGAACGCGCTGTGGGAGGCAAAATGGGAACTGCTGCTGCCGGTGGTCGCCATCGCGGCTCTATTCAGTGGCTATGCGACTGCAGTGCAAGCGTCCGCGATCACGGCGCTGTACGCATTCATTGTTGAGGCTCTTGTCTACCGTGACTTGAAGATCACCAAGGACCTCACTCGTGTGATGACCGAATGCGGGCTGCTCGTGGGCGCCATTCTCTTGATCCTTGGGGTCGCCTTGGGTTTCACAGGCTATCTGATCGACGCCCAGGTTCCGGAGTTTCTGATCGCGTGGGTTAAAGGCGCAGTGCACTCGCAATGGATTTTTCTGCTGGCGCTTAATTTATTCCTGCTTATTGTCGGCTGTTTGATGGACGTTTTCTCGGCGATCGTTGTGGTGGTTCCAATCATGCTGCCGATCGGCCTGGCCTTCGGCGTCGATCCGGTCCATCTCGGCATTATCTTTCTGGCCAATCTGGAACTGGGATATCTGACGCCGCCTGTGGGTATGAATCTTTACCTGTCATCGTATCGTTTCAATAAGCCCATGCCGGAAGTCGCCCGTTCGATCATTCCAATTCTGGTCGTGCTCTTGGGCGGAGTTCTGCTGATCACCTACTTCCCCTTCATGTCCACCTCTCTGCCCAAGTGGTTCAAATAGTGAACAGTATAACCAGGTGCGCGGATTTTTAATCCGTTGGAATGGTTTTTGTGTTCTAATACTCTTCTGCCGTGCGGAGTTCCAGGTTTCAGATTTCCCGAAAATCTGAAATGGCGTGTATGTACAAAAATTTTGTATAAATGGTGGTAACGGGATATAGAGACGGAACGTTTATAAAATGAACGACGAGACCTTCTGGCTGACTGTTACCAACATTTCGCTGTGCGTTGTAACCGTCGCCTGTGTCGTACTGTTCGTCAGAGTCATGTTTCGTGACATCCTCCACCAAAGGAGCAAGCGCGCACCGGGTTTGACGACAAGCGACGGCGATGAACGATTGGGCAATGAACAAGTGTCAGGGCAGGACGGGGAGGCTGGACGGCAAACGAATGAGTAGAGTGTTTTGGATGAAACAGGAACTGCTGCGCAACGAGTCTTACTCGCCTTACAAGAACCGGAGAAGGTTGACGTGAAGAGCAAAGGATCGATACTCTTCCTGATCGGCATGGCCGGCGCATTGGCGTTGGGATGGTACTCATTTCCACGCGCTCTCTACAAAAAGATCGACCAACCGCTGCAATTCAGCCACAAAGTGCATACCGGCGAGAGTGCCGGCATGGCTTGCACAGATTGTCACTCTATCGGCGAAGATGGACGCTTCAGCGGCATTCCCAAGCTCGAAAAGTGTTCCATGTGCCATTCTGCGCCGTTGGGCTCCACCAGCGACGAAAAAATCCTGGTCGAGCAATACGTTACTCCCAATCGCGAAATTCCTTGGCTGGTCTACTCGCGGCAACCCGACAACACCTATTTTTCACATGCCCCGCATGTGAAGCTTGCCGAGCTCAAGTGCGAGCAATGTCATGGCCAGCACGGCGCCAGCGAACAGCTGCGGCAGTTAGAGATGAACCGGCTCAGCGGCTACAGCCGTGACATCTGGGGACAGTCCATTTCGCGGATGCGCACGCGGGAGGACGAGGGGATGAAAATGGATGATTGCATCCGCTGCCATGCAAAGTCCGGCCGCGTGGATGGCTGTATCGATTGTCACAAGTGAGATGGAGATATGGTGAGGAATCTTGAGCGTCGGGATCTGTTTAAGCTGGCCGGCGGTGCTGCGGTCGGACTTGCGTTCACGCCGGCGCCGTGGAAGCTGCTCGACGATTTGTCGATCTGGACCCAGAACGGGCCGTGGATTCCGAAACCACTCCGCGGCGACATCACCACCAGGTTCAGTGTGTGCGCGATTTGCCCGGCCGGCTGCGCATTACGTGCACAATGCGTAGGCGGGCAGCCGTTTAGCCTCTTCGGCATGGCCGAGCATCCGCTTAGCCATGGCACGTTGTGCCCCCTTGGATTTACCGGCCATCATCTCGCCTATCATCCTTTGCGGGCCGTGAAACCGCTCCGGCTCGAGCACAACGATGCTGCGGTAAATGCGGTTCCGATTTCTCGCGATGCGGCCATCGCCGAAATCGCGCAGGCAATCCAATCGAAGGCGGCAGATGAAACCATCGCCGTGATTGACGGGCGCCCGGGCCGGACAATCTCATTGTTGTACCGCCAATTTCTTGCGGGTTTGCCCAACGGTGTTTACCTGCGTGAGCCATCAGGAGCCGGCGCCACACTCGATACCCTGCAAGCACTGTTCGAGAAACCCGTGGGCCCGCTCGGCCTCGATCTGGAAAACACGCGAACACTGCTCAGCTTCGGCGCACCCATTTTGGATGGCTGGGGCACGCCTGGCAGGATCATGAACTTGGAAAGAAATCAGTCTCAACTTGACGCCGGTCAGCGGCTGCGGATCATCCAGATTGAGACACGCCAGTCGCGCACCGCGCTGTTTGCCAATCACTGGCTGCCCATTAAACCGGGAACGGAGAGTGCTCTTGCTTTGGGATTGGCTAATGTCATCGTTCGCGAAAAACTGTTTGACGAACCAGCGCTGCAGCGCAATGCCATCGACTTCAAACAAGGCGACAATCGTTCGTACCTCGATCTCATCGGGCAATTCCAACCTGAACGAGTTGCGGAAACGACGGGGATCAACCAGGAGACAATTGTTGCAACAGCGCGCGAGGCCGCACAACGCGGGCCGGCAATTGCGCTTGGTGGCGGCGACCCGGGAGGAGGCCCATTAGGCGAAGCGGAGGAGATCGCAATTGCCGGACTGAACCTGCTGTTGGGAAACCTGGGCAAGCCGGGAGGTATTGTCGGGAGAAGTGAAGTTCCAACTCCGGCAGAAATGCGTGCCGCTGCGGCCATCTCTCCATCCGAATTGGCCGCAATCCCTGACCATTCGATTCGGGTGTTGATCATGGATGCGGCGGAATCGGGCAACGCCTTGCCCTGGACGCTCATTGAAAAGAAATTGGTGCCGGAGCGCGCCGTCGTTGTGAGTCTCTCGCCATATTTGGCCGGAAACGCCAAGCACGCCCATTACCTGATCCCCGCACCAGCCCATCTGGAATCACTGCAGGAAATCCCGACCCTGGATGGGGCGGAGTGTTCATCATTCAGTCTCTCGGCACCATTGCTCACCCCTCCCGATGGTGCGACCGAGCCGATGGATTTTGTGCGCAGTCTCGCAACTGCCGCCAACATTTCTCTTCCCGGCGGATCGGCAGCTGATTTGTTGAAGAGCCGGGTTGCCGCGATTTACCAGAATGGCCAGGGCGAGATATTTGCACTTGCGGACAAAAAACTGACCGAAATCAAGGAAGCAGGCTCGGCAGAGAAATTGTGGGATATGCTCAAGGGAGGTGGGTGCTGGATCGACTCTAAGGGAGAAATGGCTGCGTTGCCGCGATTTTCAATGCTGGGCAAATCTTCCCAGGGTTTTGAAAAGTTATCGCTCACTGTCAAAGGCCGGCTGCAGCCTCCACTGCCAGGCGAATATCCGCTTGTCCTGATGCCGTTTGGATGGCGAGGTGCGGTCGGAAACGGACAAGTCTCGCCGCTTATGAGCAAGCTCTACCAGGAATCCGGCCTCAGAGATATTGGGAACCAGGCTTTCATCAATCCCGATACCGGCGGCGCAATGGGGTTGGCGGATGGCGAGCAGGCAGTGATCAAAACGCAACTCGGTTCAATGACCGTAAAGATGCGATTCGATTTGGCTGTAATGCCGGGTGTCCTTCATGTGGCAGTGGGTCCTGCACCAAATGGAACAGAGAGCGCGAAAGAAATCGCCGAAAACATTTTAAAGATTTGCCAGATCGAAAGCGACTCAACGTGGAGAGTCACGCCGGCGCAAGCGAGGAAGGTTTAGGGCATGGATACAGAACCGGGCAAATACCGCTACGGCATGGCAATTGATCTCGACCGTTGCACTGGCTGCGGCGCGTGCATGGTTGCGTGCGCGGTGGAAAACAACGTTCACCCTGCCCAACCGCGCGCTACAGAGCGGACCGGCATCACGTGGCTGCGCGTGTTCAAGGTTGAAAACGGTGAGCCCTTTCCGCAGAATCGTGCCGCGTTCGTGCCAATGCCTTGCCAGCACTGCGATAAGGAAACACCGTGCATTTCGGTATGTCCGCAGAACGCGGTGGAAATGGATCAACAGACCCGCATCGTCACGCAAGTTCCCGTGCGCTGCATGGGGTGCCGATACTGCATGGCCGCCTGCCCGTATCACACGCGCTATTTCAATTGGTGGGACCCGAAATGGCCGGCAGGCATGGAGAAGACCTTGAATCCGGCGGTTGCACCGCGCACGCGCGGCGTCGTGGAAAAATGCAATTTCTGCCACGGTCGGCTGCAGGCGGCGCGCGCGAAAGCAGCAGCCGCAGGCCAGCGGGAGCTGCAGCAAGGCACATACATTCCCGCATGTGTGGAAGCCTGTCCCACCAGCGCCATAACTTTCGGCGATCTTGCGGACGAGAACAGCGAAGTGGCGAAGCTGGCACGTGACGAAAACTCGTTTCGCTTCTTGACGCGCCTGAGGACCGAGCCGAAAGTGTACTATCGCTCCACGCAGCCTTTTGTCCGCCAACTTGCCGAATCCGCTTTGGAGAGATTGAAAAAGGAGGCTGCGAATGGATAAGCACCTCATTCCAAGAGGCTTGAAGCGCAGCCCATTTGGGAGGTTTTCTCTCTGGATTTTGCTGTGGGCGGCGATATTGGCGATCGGTTTGTACGCCATGTATCTGTGTTTGTACGAAGGCTTGAACCAAACCAACATGGACAATCGCTACGCCTTTGGCCTGTGGATTTATCTCGACCTGACCGTAATCGCCTTGGGCGCGGGCGCGTTTTTCACCGGTTTTCTGCTTTACATTTTGCGCCGGGATGAATTGCGGGCCGTGATCAACAGCGCCGTGGTGCTCGGATTCATTTGCTACAGCGGCGCGATTGTTGTTCTCATGGTCGATGTCGGCCAACCGCTGCGGGCATGGTTCACCTTTTGGCATCCCAATGTGCATTCAATGCTGACCGAGGTGACGTTTTGCCTGACGTGTTATTTGACGGTGCTGGCTATCGAATACACGCCCATTCTCCTTAAAAGTCGAAAGCTCAGCCAAATCCCCTCGTTTCTCGTGTTTGAACATGAGCTGCATAAGGCGATGGTCGTGCTGGCGGGCGTTGGCACGTTCCTCTCTTTCTTTCACCAGGGATCCCTGGGCGGGATGTTCGGTGTAATGCGTGGCCGTCCCTTTGCCTTCCGTGAAGCTTTCAGTATCTGGCCGACGACGTTTTTCCTCTTCGTGCTTTCGGCGGCAGCTGTGGGACCAAGTTTTGTGATCGTCTCGACGTGGCTGGTTTCCAAGCTCTCGAGAAAGACTCTGGTGAAGAAGGAAGTTTACATACTGCTCGCCAAAATCTCCGGCGTGTTGCTGCTAGTGTATGTGTTCTTAAAAGCCATTGATACCATCGTCTGGATCAACAGCACCGCGCCTTCCACGGGTTTTTCTGCTTTTGAGTTTTACGTGCGCCAGGAGTTTGGCACGTGGATTCTTTTCACCGAGATTGTGCTGCTCGGTCTGCTGCCGGCATGGATGCTGTTGAATAAGAAAAGACAACAAACCCTGTCTTGGGTTGTCACCGCCGCATTTCTTGCCTGCGCGGGTGTGGTCTTGAATCGCTTTGTGACCACCATCCAGACACTGGCCTTGCCGACGCTGCCGTTCGACCAGTTCCTGTCATATGTTCCCAGCTGGCAGGAAGTGGCGACATTTGCGGCTGTCATCGCCTATGGAGTTTTGATTTATTCGCTTTCATTTCGATACATGAAGCTTTTTCCCCAGGAAAGAGAGCTTGCTGTCTCGCCGCATCCATCGTCGGAGTGAGAGTGCGGTCGTTGTATTTCGGGAAACGTTTTTGTTGAAATGCGCTCCCAATTGAGGTTTTTTGGTGTCATTATTCCAATGCGCTTTTTGCATTTCTTGATTTGGCGGCATTTGCTTTGGACGGAGACTCATCATGTTGCCGTGGGTTAGCGGATTTCGTTGGGATGCGGGACACATCATTTTCCTGGGACTCTTCTATCTGGTGGTGATCATCATCCTTTTCGTGGTTGCCAGAGCTGCGCTCAAATCCCGCCGGGTTTTCAAATCTCAGAAACAAGAAGAGGTCCTCTGGGAAGCAAATTTTGAGGAATTGCCCGCTGAAGCCCGAACTTGCCGGCACGTGATTGACGGCCTGTTTCAGAGTCGAACCTGTAAAAATAAATTTGACTGCCGCGAATGCGGCACCCACGCAAAGCTCATTGCTCAACAAACTCCACAGGATATTGCGGCAAGCCCGCAAGAGGAACCATACATTTTCGGGCTGAACATGCCGCTTGACCGTTTCTATCATCGCGGCCACACATGGGCAAAGCCCGAAGCAGACGGATCCATCACCATTGGCCTTGATGATTTGGGCATGCGCCTTATCGGCACGCCGGATAAAATTGTTCTGCCGGCAGTTGGCACACAAGTAAAGGCAAACGGGACAGCGTGGCGCATCAAGAAAAGGAAGATCAATCTGCGAATTCTCTCACCGGTTGATGGTGAAGTGCTTGAGACCGGCGGTCCTGACAAGGGATGGTATCTGCGCGTGATGCCGACAGATGGTGCGGGCACAAACATGCGCCATCTCCTGCACGGCGCAGAAGTGTATCCATGGATCACACACGAGGTTGAACGGCTGAAGGTTGCGCTTGCATCAAAAGAAGCCGGTGTGAATTTCGCCGACGCAGGCGTAGCGGCGGAAGACCTGTCTCAATGTTATCCCGAAGCGGATTGGGATGCGGTGTTGGGAAATGTGTTTTTAGAATCATGAGAGATCCCCGCCGCCCTCCTGCCCTCTTCCTTAGAATTTGCCGGGACGGGGCCCCGACCCCTCCCACTCAGCCTTAAGATTTGCATTTGCAGGTAGAGCTCGGAAAATCCTGGACACCCACTATTTATCATCACGAGAAAACCTGGAAGAAAACCTGGACACCCACTATTCATTATTTTTCCAAATCCATATCTGAGCCTCTATTGACGGACCTGAGGGAAGTGCCAAGAAAAATTCCAAAATATTGGGTGTCCAAGTTCTTTTCAAGAAAGGTCCAAAGATAATGGGTGTCCAAGATCTTTTCTGTCTATAATTTTATCTCCCATCCTTTGCGGAATGTTGGTTTCACCCACTTGTTGACTTCCTTGTTATTGCTGAATTCTCCCTTAGCGTTGTCCCACAGCAGCTTTCCATCCGCATGGCTGGCTGCCGGCTCCGATCGAAGCAAGGTTCAGTTTTTCATTGGGTGATTTGTAGCCCAGCATTTTCAGAGAGGCGACGCTGCCAAACCCTCCCGCGGGAATCGTCGCAGTTAGAAGCGTGCCGTAGAAAAAGTGCCGCCGGGAAAACCTGTGATTTGACATCCCATCTGCTTCCTATAGGGTTTGGGAAATCCGCCTCCGCAACGGAATTCCCGCGCACGAGAAATTTGGGCTAACTTGCCTTCCTGGATGGCAGTTTGATTGTGGCGCAACCCATCATGCCGGTGCCGCTACTTCCTATTCTCTCTTGCCACCAGATGAGGTCAATAAAAAACTCCCCGTCTCTCACATATTTGTCATAGACGTAGGATCTTATCAGAATAAATTTGCTTCCACCGCCAGGAGAGGGATACACCTTGGCATTCTTCACTTCCTCGGGAAGCCTGTCAAATTCCAGAAAATCCTTTGCGTGGGGATTAACGGCAGGATGGGGGTCTCCACGCTTTGCCATGTCCGCAGAAAAGAGGCCGCCCCAGCGAATGTTGTAGAGCCAGCCTTTATCACCCATCCAGTCGCTGAGATGACGGATGGCATAATCGCGTTGGGCGAAGTTCATCATACCGACACCGCCGCCTCTGCCTCCGCCTGGGGCAGCACCACCGGCAGCTGCATCTGGCCCGCCAGGCGCAGCTGTGCCTCGACCACCCTGCTGAGAAGCACCCAGCACGGCGTCCACCGCACCCATGTCACCGAATTTTCCCCCGGTCTGAGCTTCCAGGGGCACCGGAAGAATATAGTCGTCCTGGTTAGCCGGACGATAAATGCCGTCGGTTTCATCCCTTACCAGGGTTTTAAAGATCTCGGGATCCATGATGTCCTTTTTGAGGGTGCGGTTGCCTCCCAGCCCCATGCCCCAGGGCACGGCGACCTGAGGGGCGGAATCCACCGGGCCTTCAAGAGTAGGCGTAGGCTGGTCGCCAATTTTTACGTCCTCCCAGTACAGCGGCTCGGCACCACGATGTTTTTCCTTTGACCAGATATCCTTGATTATTTGCCAGTCGGCATCAGTGTAATAGTACGTTCCTCCACCGCCGGGGGCGCCTTCACGACCACCGCCGCGCTCGCCGGATGCGCCGCCGCCCCGGCTACCGCCGGTGCCTCTGCCAAACTCTTCCCACATATCGTTAAACGTAGGATTTGCCGGCGCCAGGCCCTCCTTATAAAGCTTGGTGTTTTCTTCCACGGTGTAGATGACATCCAAGACTTTTTCGGCTCTCTGGTTGTAAACACTTCCCTTGTTGACAAGGGCACTGCTGCGATATACGGATCCGGTGTCCGGGGTGAGATCGGTAAGGTGCCTGGAATTAGCGACCAGATAGAGGGTGTCTCCGGGGTAGACCGGCTTGTAGTTTGTGACACTGTGGATGAGGTCGGCCACAAGCAGTGTGTCCCTCGCCTTGACAGGGTAAGGAATCATAAAAGTGTCATCGTGTGAGGAAATTGTGGGATAAGCGAGGATATCCTTAAAACCCGCCTTTCTGGCATACTCCGCATCGTTGAGGAGGGGGTTCTCAGGATCGCGCAGCCTGTTGAAATACCGAACCATTGTCTCTGTTATCTTGAGAGTGGGGCCCAGACCAAGAGTATCCTTGGGGAGGCTGCCGTTAATAAGTGCCTTTAGATTGATAGTGCCGCGATCCTCGATGGCCTTGTTGTCGGCAAAATACTTTTGAATAAGGGGCTTTTCCTTCTCAGTGTAAACGCCCGGATACAACGTTAAAAACTTGCTCGTGTCTACTGTTTGTGTTGGCTCCTCTGCTGTTTTTACAGCAGGCGTTTCGCTTACCTTCCCACAGCCTGCTGCCATAAGCACAAGAGAAGAAACAAAAAGAAACAGCGTGAAACAAGTGGAGATATTGTGCCTTATTTTTTCCTTCATAAATAACCTCCAGTCCATTTTTCCGTACCTGGTTATAGTGTCCCTTCCTGGAAATGAGCTTGAACTACGCTTTTTTCGAAAGCCCGGTCGCTGATCCAGGACACGCGTATCACATTTGGGAAAATTCCAGCCTGACACCAATTTAGCGTTTTGTGGGGCTAATATAACGCTGATGGAAACAAAAGGCTAAATAAGAAATTGGGGTCAGGCTGGAATTACTCCAAACACAGCAGCGCCATTTTAACTTGGGATCAAGCTTCTGGGAAAAAGAGTAAATCCATCCTGGCACTAATTTCATGATTATTAAGGGCTAATCCCAATTTCAATCCTTCCGAAAAGCAAGATAGAGCGTCTTTGTGCGCGGTCGCTATAAACCTATCGCTTGGTGCCGGCACAAATAACGCACGCAACTGGAGGTCATGTACTCCCGTGGATCGATACGAATTAGCTGCTCAGGGTGCTGACAATGGGCTCTGGGACTGGGATCTGACGACAAACCGCGTCCACTATTCCCCCGGTTGGCTCGCCATGTTGGGCTGTGCAGAAGGTGAGTGCGCCAGCACATCGGAAGAGTGGTTCAAAAGGATTCATCCCGAAGATCTCGAAACTGTTCAGCGGGAAATCACCGCAAACCTGGAAAAGGGATCTACGCAGTTTGAAATTCAGCATCGCATGATTCATCAGGACGGCTGTTGCCGTTGGATGTCCTGCAGGGGAGTAATTACACGTAACGATGCGGGCCGGGCGGTCCGCATTGCGGCCTGCCATGTGGATATTACAGCCAAAGTGGTCGTGGATCCTCTCACAGGCCTTCCCAACCGCCTGCTACTCCTGGATCATCTGACGCGTTGCATCGAAAGAGCCGGCAAGCAGGAAGACTTCCTCTATGCCCTCCTCATTGTGGATCTAAATCTATCTGAATCAGGCATCAGCTTCCCGGCGACGTCGAACGGCAACTCGCTGATAATCGCCGCTGCACGCCGTCTGGAAACGGCGCTGAGAAGCAAGGACCGCTTTAGCCGCAAGAGAAGTGCGGACCTGGTGGCTCGCTCGGAAGGTGATGAGTTTATCGTTTTACTGGAAGGATTGAGGGAGCTTGGCGAGGCGAAAAAAGTTGCCGAGCGATTGCTGAAAGAAATTCTGACTCCGTTTACCTTCAATGGCCGCGAGATATCACTTCCCGCCAGTATCGGTGTGGCACTCAGCGCCACCGGCTATCGCGATGCAAAAGAAGCCCTGAGGGATGCGGATACAGCTCTACATCGTGCCAATTCTCTAGGAAGATCCCGCTACGAGGTTTTTGACACTGCTATCCTGGAGTCCACCCAGGCTCGGCATCAGCTGGAAGTGGATCTCCATGGAGCGTTGGACCGCAATGAGTTTAAGGTTTTTTATCAGCCGATTGTGTCCCTGTCCTCAAATCAGATCGTGGGCTTCGAAGCCTTGGCGAGATGGGATCACCCTTCCAGAGGTATGGTTTCGCCTCTTGAGTTTGTTCCCGTTGCAGAAAAAACAGGATTCATCGCCTCGCTGGATCGGTGGGTATTGCAGGACGCATGCCGACAACTGAAAGCCTGGCGAGAAAATCCGCGCCTGACCAAAGATTTGTGGATTTCTGTAAACCTTTCCGGCACAGAGTTAAAGCAACCGTCCCTGGCAAAAGAGATCCGCGACGCTCTGCTTGCATGCGATCTCGATGCCGCTGGCCTGATGCTGGAGTTGACGGAAGGGGTCGTGATGGAAAATCCCGAAGTGACCCGAAGCTTGCTCATGCAATTGCGTGTCATGGGGGCAAGGATAGGGCTTGACGATTTTGGCACGGGATACTCTTCACTGGCTTATTTGCGCCAGTTCCCCCTGGATTATCTAAAAATCGATTGCTCGTTTGTCAGGAGCCTTGAAAATACGTCTGATGCTCAGGAGATTATCCGGACCATAAAGGCCCTGGCAAATCAATTGGGATTGCGTGTCATAGCCGAAGGAATCGAAAATTCCAGCCAGCTCGATCTGATCCGATCTCTCGGCTGCGAGTATGGACAGGGTTTTCTGTTTTCCAAAGCTGTCGGCAGCGAGCAAGCGGAGTCGCTCCTGCGGGATGGCTTTGCATCCCGTGCGGAAGCGTCTATTCCAGCTTCATCGCCCGAAAAAAGCGATGTGGAGACCGGTTCATCGCTTCACGCATTCTCGGCGTTTCCTATTCCGGACCCAAGTGACGGATCCCCAACAAAGCGAGTTCTCGTACCCAAGCGGAAATATGTCTTCATAGGACTGACGGCTCTTATCCTTCTGTTCATGGGAGGTCTGCTTGCCAGATTGAACAACTTGACTGCCCCGCATGTCGCTTACACTTCGCCACCTGCTGCTTACATTTCTCCCCCGGAGTCTCCGGCCGCGTCGGTAGATCTCGGAAAGTCGGTCGAACAATCTGCAGTCAGCGAAATGCCT
>Ga0208980_10000405_pt1 | contig 23991 bp, 18 predicted proteins | sample WetSurMetagenome_3_FD_187993 | JGI IMG/M metagenome (GOLD analysis project Ga0208980, IMG submission 187993) | Wetland microbial communities from Twitchell Island in the Sacramento Delta, sample from surface sediment Aug2011 Site A1 Bulk (version 2) | ecosystem: Environmental > Aquatic > Marine... | reverse complement strand
ACCGTACAGCACGGTATTGCCGACGATGATGTTGTCCTCGGCACTGGCCAGCGCCGAGTTGGCGGGGGGGCGCACGACGATGCGGCCACCCGAGAGCCCCTTGCCGACGTAGTCGTTGGCCTCGCCGCGCAGGTCGATCGTCACGCCGCGCGCGAGCCAGGCGCCGAAGGACTGCCCGGCGGTGCCCTGCGCCTGGACGAGGATCGTGTCGTCCGGCAGGCCGCCGTGGCCGTAGCGCTCCGCGACGCGTCCGGACAGCATGGCGCCGAAGGTGCGGTTGTGGTTGCGCACGGCGATCTCGATCCGCACCGGCTTGCCGTGCTCGAGCGCGGGCTGGGCCTGCCGGATCAGCTCGTGGTCGAGCGCGCGGTCGAGGCCGTGGTCCTGCTGCTCGCAGTTGTGGATCGCCACGCCGGGGCCGGCCGGCGGCAGGTGGAGGATCCGCGAGAAGTCGAGACCCTTCGCCTTCCAGTGGCTCACCGCCCGCCGCACGTCGATCAGGTCGGTCCGGCCGATCATCTCGGTGAAGCGGCGGAAGCCGAGGCGCGCCATCAGCCGGCGCACCTCCTCGGCGATGAAGAAGAAGTAGTTGACGACGTGCTCCGGCTTGCCGGTGAAGCGCTTGCGCAGCTCCGGGTCCTGGGTCGCCACGCCGACCGGGCAGGTGTTGAGGTGGCACTTGCGCATCATGATGCAGCCCGAGACGACGAGCGGCGCCGTCGCGAAGCCGAACTCGTCGGCGCCGAGCAGCGCGCCGATCACGACGTCCCGCCCGGTGCGGATGCCGCCGTCGACCTGCACGGCGATGCGCCCGCGCAGGCGGTTGAGCACCAGCGTCTGGTGGGTCTCGGCAAGCCCGATCTCCCAGGGCGAGCCCGCGTGCTTGATCGAGGTCAGCGGCGAGGCGCCCGTGCCGCCCTCGTAGCCCGAGATCGTCACGTGGTCGGCGTGCGCCTTGGACACCCCGGCTGCGACGGTGCCGACGCCCACCTCCGAGACCAGCTTCACCGAGATGCGGGCGCGCGGGTTGACGTTCTTGAGGTCGTGGATCAGCTGCGCCAGGTCCTCGATCGAGTAGATGTCGTGGTGCGGTGGCGGCGAAATCAGGCCGACGCCGGGCGTGGAGTGGCGCACCCGCGCGATCTGCTTGCTCACCTTGTGGCCGGGCAGCTGGCCGCCCTCGCCGGGCTTCGCGCCCTGCGCCATCTTGATCTGCAGCTCGTCGGCGTTGACCAGGTACTCGGTGGTGACGCCGAAGCGGCCGGAGGCGACCTGCTTGATGGCCGATCGCGCCGGGTTCGGCGAGCCGTCCGCCAGCGGCTGGAAGCGTTCCGGCTCCTCGCCACCCTCGCCGGTGTTCGACTTGCCGCCGAGCCGGTTCATCGCGATCGCGAGGTTGGTGTGGGCCTCGTACGAGATCGACCCGAACGACATGGCGCCGGTGGCGAAGCGCCTGACGATCTCCTTCGCCGGCTCCACCTCCTCCAGCGGCACCGGCTGGCGGTCGAGGTGCAGCTCGAACAGGCCGCGCAGCGTGAGCAGCCGCTCGCTCTGCTCGTTGATGGTCCGCGAGAACTCCTCGTAGGTCTTCCAGTCGTTGGCGCGGGTGGCGTGCTGCAGCTTGGCGATCGAGTCGGGCGTCCAGGCGTGCGCCTCACCGCGGATGCGGAAGGCGTAGTCGCCGCCGACGTCGAGCGCGCTCTCGTAGATGGGGTTCGACCCGAAGGCGTCGCGGTGCCAGCGCACCGACTCCTCGGCGATCTCGGCGAGGCCCACGCCTTCGATGCGCGACGCCGTGCCGGTGAAATAGGTATCGACGAACTCGCTGGCCAGCCCCACCGCGTCGAAGATCTGCGCGCCGCAGTAGGACTGGTAGGTCGAGATGCCCATCTTGGACATGACCTTCAGCAGCCCCTTGCACACGCTCTTGATGTAGCGCTTGTGCAGGTCGGCCTCGGCGATCTTCTCGGGCAGAGTCGGCCGCAGCGCCGAGAGCGTGTCGAAGGCGAGGTACGGGTTGATCGCCTCCGCACCGTAGCCCGCGAGCACGGCGAAGTGATGGACCTCGCGCACCGCGCCGGTCTCGACGACGAGGCCCGACTCGGTCCGCAGGCCCATGCGCACCAGGTGGTGGTGCACGGCGGCGGTCGCGAGCAGCGCCGGGATCGGGACGTGGTCGGCGTCCGTCGCGCGGTCGGACAAGACGAGGATGTTGTAGCCGTCGCGCACCGCGCGCTCCGCTGCCGCACAGAGCGCGGCAACTGCGGGCTTCATCCCGGCGACGCCCTGCTCGACCGTGTAGCAGATGCTGATGGTCTTGGTGCGGAAGGCGCCTGCCGTGTGGTCCTCGATGTGGCGGATCCGGGCCAGATCGGTGTTGGTCAGGACCGGGTGGTCGACCTCGAGCCGCAGGTGCTTGCCGCCGTCGTTGATGCCCAGCAGGTTCGGGCGCGGCCCGATCAGCGACACCAGCGACATCACCAGCTCTTCGCGGATCGGGTCGATCGGCGGGTTGGTGACCTGCGCGAAGTTCTGCTTGAAGTAGTTGAACAGCGGCTTGGGCTTGGCCGACAGGACCGCGATGGGGTTGTCCGCGCCCATCGAGCCGACCGCCTCCTCGCCGGTGGTCGCCATCGGCGTCATCAGGAACTTGACGTCCTCCTGCGTGTAGCCGAAGGCCTGCTGGCGATCGAGCAGCGTCTGGGCGTCGGGCGCCATCGGCCCGATGTCGGGCGGCAGCTCGCGCAGGCGGATCTGTGTGCGGTCGAGCCATTCCTGGTAGGGCCTGGTGCCGGCGAGGCCGGCCTTCAGCTCGACGTCGTCGATGATGCGGCCCTGCTCCAGGTCGATCAGGAACATCTTGCCCGGCTGCAGGCGCCACTTGCGGACGATGCGCTCCTCGGGGATGTCGAGCACGCCCATCTCCGAGGCCATCACCACGAGGTCGTCGTCGGTGACGAGGTAGCGGGCCGGGCGCAGGCCGTTGCGATCGAGCGTGGCACCGATCTGGCGCCCGTCCGTGAACGCGACCGCCGCCGGGCCGTCCCAGGGCTCGATGAGGGCGGCGTGGTACTCGTAGAAGGCGCGGCGCTGCTCGTCCATGAGCGGATTGCCGGCCCAGGCCTCGGGGATGAGCATCATCATGGCGTGGGCCAGCGAGTAGCCGCCGGCGACCAGCAGCTCGAGGGCGTTGTCGAAGCAGGCCGAGTCGGATTGCCCCTCGGGGATCAGCGGCCAGACCTTGTCGAGATCCGCGCCCAGGATTTCCGACGCCATGTTGTGGCGGCGCGCCGCCATCCAGTTGAGATTGCCGCGCAGCGTGTTGATCTCGCCGTTGTGCGCGATCATCCGGAACGGGTGCGCCAGGTCCCAGGTCGGGAAGGTGTTGGTGGAGAAGCGCTGGTGCACCAGCGCGAGCGCCGACACCATGCGCTCGTCGTTGAGGTCCCGGTAGAACTCGCCGACCTGGCCGGCGAGCAGCATCCCCTTGTAGACGAGGGTGCGCGAGGACAGCGACGGGATGTAGAAGAAGTCCCGGAACGCGAGGTCCGAGCAGCGGACCCGGTTCTCGATGATCTTGCGGATGACGAACAGCTTGCGCTCGAACGCGTCCTGGTCGGCGCAGTCGGGACCGCGGGCGACGAAGATCTGGCGGACGAAGGGCTCGCTCGGCTTCACCGACTCGCCGAGCCCGCGGTTGTCGACGGGGACGTCGCGCCACCCCAGCACGCGCTGCCCGGCTGCCCCGATGACCTCGTCGATCACCGCGACGATGGCGCTTCGCGCCTCGGCCGGCCGCGGCAGGAACACCATCCCCACCGCATAGTCGCCGACGGGCGGCAGCTCGATGCCCGCCACCGCCCGCAGGAAGGCGTCGGGGATCTGGATCAGGATTCCTGCGCCGTCACCGGCGCGGGGGTCGGCGCCGACGGCGCCACGGTGGGTGAGCCGATGCAGGATCTGCAGCCCCTGCCGGATGATGGCGTGGCTCCTGGTCCCCTTGATGTGGGCGACGAACCCGACCCCGCACGCGTCGTGCTCGTTGGCCGGGTCATAGAGGCCCTGCCGTGCTGGCAAACCCGTCTGGCTCATCACTACCTCGTCTCTGCTGGGACTCGGCGCCCGTCACCAAGGCCGGCGTTACGGGCGCGGCGCGCGGGGCGGCGGATCGAGCGGCCGGACGCCCGCAGCGGGCCGAGTAGGGTAAAGAACTCAGCCGCGCGGTGCCATAGTTTTCGCGGCAAGACCGCGGGAAAACACCGGCGTTTCTTGGGGTGCGCGCGATGCGCCCCAAACCGGTGCGGCTCAGGCGGCTTCGAGCGTGTCGCGCAGCACCTGGAGGGGGAACCCGTCGGTGATCAGCGCCTTGCCGATGCCCTCGAGCAGGACCAGCCGCAGGCGGCCGTCGAGGACCTTCTTGTCCACGGCCATCAGCTCGAGGAACCGCTCGGTGGCGATGCCCCGCGGCGGCGCGGCCGGCAGGCCTGCCGCGCGGACCAGGTCGACGATCCGGGTCAGCTCCGTGTCGGTGATCCAGCCGAGCCGGCGCGACAGGTCCGCGGCCATGCAGAGGCCCGCGCCGACCGCCTCGCCGTGCAGCCACTCGCCGTAACCGACGCCGGTCTCGATCGCGTGGCCGAAGGTGTGGCCGAGGTTGAGCAGCGCCCGGCGGCCCGCCTCGCGCTCGTCCGCTGCGACGACCAGCGCCTTGTCACGGCACGATCGCTCGATGGCATGGGCGAGCGCCGCCGCGTCCCGCGCGCGCAGGTCGCCCATGTTTCCCTCGAGCCAGGTGAAGAGCTCGGGGTCGTCGATCAGGCCGTACTTGATCACCTCGGCGAGGCCGGCCGACAGCTCGCGGTCGGGGAGGGTCCTGAGCGTCTCGGTGTCGGCCACCACGCACAGCGGTTGGTGGAAGGCCCCGATCATGTTCTTGCCCAGCGGGTGGTTGACCCCGGTCTTGCCGCCGACCGACGAGTCCACCTGCGCGAGCAGGGTCGTGGGCACCTGCACGAAGCTCACGCCGCGCTGGTAGCAGGCCGCCGCGAACCCGGCCATGTCGCCGACGACGCCCCCGCCGAGGGCGAGGAGCGTGCAGCGCCGGTCGAAGCGGTGTGTCAGCAGCGCGTCGAAGATCTGGTTGAGCACCTCGAGGGTCTTGTAAACCTCGCCGTCGGGCAGGATGACCGATTCGACCTGGTAACCGGCCAGTGCGCCGACGACCGGCTCGAGGTAGAGCGGCGCGACCGTCTCGTTGCTCACCACCATCACCTGCCGGCCGACGATGTGCCGCCGGTACAGCTCGGCGTCCCCGATCAGGCGCGGGCCGATGTAGATCGGGTAGGAGCGGTCGCCGAGGTCGACGTGGAGGGTCCGCATGGCTGGCTCGGTCGGATGAGGCATCGGCCGATTGTTTCAAACCGGTGCGCGGCGCGGCAAGCGGCCAGCCTGTGGTCGCGGAGCACCGATGAGACGGCGTCCGTCCGGCACCCTATGGGTCGCCGCGCCGGCGCTCCTCCAGCAGCCGTACGATCTCCTTCGTGACGGCGGCGGCGGATCGCTTCTCGGTCGAGACGACGAGGTCGGCCGTCTCCCGGTAGAGGGGGTCGCGCACGGCCATCAGCTCCCGGAGCTTCTGCAGGGGGTCCTCCGTCTGCAGCAGGGGCCGGTTGCGATCGTGGCTCGTCCGCCGGTACTGCTGCTCGGGTGAGCAGTGCAGGTAGACCACCACGCCGCGCGACGACAGGACGCGCCGGTTGGCCGGATCGAGGATCGCCCCGCCGCCGGTCGCGAGCACCTGGCCGTCCATCGCCGTGAGCGCGTCGATCACCGCCTTCTCCCGCGCGCGAAAGCCCGCCTCGCCCTCGAACGCGAAGATCGTCGGGATGTCCACGCCGGTGCGGCGCTGGATCTCGTGGTCGGAGTCCTCGAACGACAGCCCGAGGGCCGCGGCGAGCTGCTTGCCGATCGTGCTCTTGCCCGAGCCCATCGGGCCGACCAGGAACACTCTCGAGGGGGGGTGCACTGAGGGGGCTAAGCGACTCGCCGCCCGGAGGGCGGCGAGTCGGGGTCGGTTACTTCAGCGAGAGGGATTCCTTGAGGATCCGCGGCGTGATGAAGAAGAGCAGCTCGCTGCTGAGGTTCTTGTTCAGCTCCTGCTTGAACAGGAAGCCCAGGTAGGGAATGTCGCCCAGCACGGGGATCTTCTCCTGGTTCTGCGCCTTCTCGTCCTCCAGGATGCCGCCGAGCACCACGGTCTCGCCGTTGTTCACCAGCACGTTGGTCTGGATCTCGCGCTTCTCCAGCGGCGGGGTGCCGAGCACCTGCCGGGTGAAGTCGGGGCGGTCCTTGGTGATGATCAGATCCATGACGATGCGGTCGTCCGGCGTGATCTGCGGCGTGACCTCGAGCTTCAGCACCGCCTCCTTGAAGGACACGGAGGTCGCGCCCGACGAGGTCGCCGACTGGTACGGCACCTCGATGCCCTGCTTGATCACCGCCTTGGACTGGTCGGCCGTGATGACCTTCGGCATCGAGATCAGCTCGCCCTTGCCTTCCTGCTGCATCGCGGTGAGCTCGAGCCCGACCATGTAGGACCCGACCACGCCAATCAGCGCGCCGAGCGACCCGCCGCGGCCGGCGCCGGTGACCTTGGGCAGATTGACCATCAGGCCATCGAGGAGCCCGACGGTGTCGCCGGCGTTGTCCTCTTCGCCAGTCCTGAATCCTGAGTCGGGCAGGCCGCCGCCAATCTTGTAGAAACTGTCGCCCTCCGTAGGGTTACGTGTCTTCGACATGGCCCCGAAGCGCACGCCGAGGTCCCGGGTGAAGTCGTTGTTCGCGATGACGACGCGCGACTCGATCATGACCTGGCGCATGGGGATGTCCAGCCGCTGCACGAGCTCCCGGATCTCCTCGAGCTTGGTCGGGATGTCCTGGACCAGCAGCGTGTTGGTGCGCTCGTCCACGGTGACGTTGCCGCGATCCGACAGCAGCTTGTTCTCCGCCGCCTTGAGGATCGCCGCGATGTCGGCCGCCTTCGCGAAGTTCATGCGAATGAGGTCGGAGCGCAGCGGCGTGAGGTCCTGCACCTGCTTGGTGGACTCGAGCTCGAGCTTCTCGCGCGCGGCGATCTCCTCGGTCGGGGCGACCAGGATCACGTTGTCGTTCTCGCGCAGCGACAGGCCTTTGGTCTTGAGGATGATGTCGAGGGCCTGGTCCCAGGGGACGTTCTTGAGGCGCAGGGTGATGCGACCAGACACCGTGTCGCTGACCACCATGTTCTTGCCGGTGAAGTCGGCCAGCAGCTGCAGGACCGAGCGGACCTCGATGTCCTGGAAGTTGAGGGAGAGACGCTCGCCGCTGTAGACGCGCTTCTGGAGCTGCTTCTTCTCCTGCTCGGCGACCGTCAGCGGCCGGAACTCGACCGTGTAGACGTCGTCCGCCTGGTATGCGACGTGGTCATAGTTGCCCGAGGCCTTGATCACCAGCTGGGTGTTCTGGCCCGCGCGGCGCACCGTCATGGTCTTGACCGGGGTGCCGAAGTCGCCGACGTCGTAGATCTTGGCGAGCTCGCTGCTCACGCCCGTGCTCTTGATGTCGACCACGATGTTGCCGCCCTCGAGGCGGGTGTCGACGACCGTGTTCGGGCTCGGCAGCTTGACGACCACGCGGCCGGCGCCGCGATCGCCGCGGCGGAAGTCGACGCTGCGCAGGTCGCGGGACCGCGCGGCGGGCCCTGTGGCCGTCCGCATGGAGGCGGGAGCGCTGAACTGGGCCGGAGAAGGCGCAGGGGCTGGCGCCGCCGCGACGGTCGGCGGCGCGGCGGGTGCCTCCGCGCCCACGGTGACGATGACCTGGTTGCCCGAGGTCTGGATGAAGTGCGGGGCGGAGTCGATCAGGTTCACGACCACGCGGGTGCGGTCGCCCGCCTCGACGGCGTTGATGCTACGCACCAGCCCGACGCCGACGGCGATGTTCTTGTTGTTGAGCCCGCTCTGCGTGTCCGCAAAGTCGAGCGCGATCCGCGCTGGGTTGTCCGTGGTGAAGCTGAGCGGCTCGCCCGGCGGCGCCGCGGTCGTCAGCACGATCTGCAGCTTGTTGCCCGGCAAGGCGGAATAGCTGATGTCCTGCAGCGTGTTGGCGGCGAGCGCCCACTGCGGTGCGATCAGCGCCCAGAGGCCGAACAGGGCGCCGAGGCCCACCGAGCCCATGGTCAAGCGGCGATTCGACACAGTCACAGTCCTCATCGTTTTGCGCTCCCCTCGGTCCCCGCGAGAGCCAGGGTGGCACGTCTCTCGATGTAGCCACCGATGCCGTCAGGGATGAGCTCGGTCAGTTCGATCTGGTCTTCGGTGATGCGGTTGATCTTGCCGTGGTTCTGGCCCATGTAGTTGTCGGGCTGGACGCGGTAGATCGTCTTCTCCTTGGATTGGACGAGGCCCCAGATCTCGTTGTTCTGCTCCAGGATCCCGACCATCCGCAGCGTGTCGAGCGGAAACTGCTCCAGCTCCTCGCGCCGCCGGTTCGGGTCCGGACGGGGGCCGGTGCCGGCGACGGCCTGGGTCGGCTCGGTCTCGGCCTCCTGCACGACGAAGGGACTGCGGCGGTCGCCTGAAGCGTACGCGTAGGTCTCGGCCGGCTTGAACTCCGGCACCGGCTTGATCGGCCCGCCCGGGCGCGCCTTGACCTCTTCCACGAATGCCTTGAGGTCCTTCATGCTGTCGTCGGCGCAACCGCCGAGCGCGAGGGCCGCTGCGAGGATCAGGAACCAGCGCCCGTTCATTTCTTGCCCCCCGCGGAGCGGTCGTCGACCAGCGCCCCGCCTTCCTCCAGGTAGCGGTAGGTGGCAGCCGTGGCCTCCATGACCAGGCCGCCGGCGCGCTGGCCCGTGATCGGCTTGATGTCGATGTCGTGCATCGTCACGATGCGGGGCAGGGCGGCGATGCCGCTGATGAACTCGCCGAACTCGTGGTAGTCCCCCACGACGCGCAGCTTGATCGGCAGCTCCGCGTAGAAGTCCTTGGGGATTTCGTTCTGCGGCTGGAACAGCTGGAACTCGAGCCCGGCGGCCAGGCCGGTCTGGGAGACGTCGATCAGGAGGTCTGCGACCTCCTTCTTGTTCGGCAGCTGGCGGAGCATGGCGCCGAAGGTCTGCTTCATCTCGGCGAGCTGCGCCTTGTACTTCTCGTAGTTGGCGGCCTTCTGCTGCTTCTCCTCGAAGCTGGCGCGCAGGTCCTTCTCCTCGCGGCGGACCCGCTCGAGTGCGGCGTACTGGTCCTGGGTGTCCATGTAGTACCAGGCCACGCCCACGAGGATCGCGACGAGCAGCACGAGAAACAGCTTGATCGGCGCCGGCCATTCCCCGATGTCGCTGAAATCCAGGTTGTTGAGGTCTTGGAGTTTCACTTGGCCTTTTCCCGCCGTTTGCTCAGGTTCTGGGCCGTCAGCTGGAAGTGGCTGAAGCCCGTGCCAGTGGTGTCCTTGTTCTCGACGAAACGCAGGTCCGGGTTGGCCAGCCAGTCGTTCTTCTCGATGTTGCGCATGTAGCTCGACACGCGCGCGTTCGACTGCGCGCGGCCGACCAGCGTCAGGCCGTTGCCGCGCTGCGTGAACTGCACGAGGAAGGTGCCGTCAGGCACGGTGTTCACCAACTCGTCCATCATGTGGACCACGGCCGGCCGGCTTTCCTGGAGCCGCTGGATCACGTCCATCCGGGTGATGATCTCGTTCCGCGTCTTCTCGATGTCGCGGATCTCCTTGATCTTCTCGTCGAGCGCGGCGATCTCGCGCTGCAGATAGGCGTTGCGGGCCTTCTGGTTGCTGATCAGGTGCTCGACGTAGAGGTGCCATCCGCCCATCACGCCCGCGGCGGCGATGATGCCGCCGAGGACCATCAGCGCGAAGTCGCGTTGCCGCTTCTTCCTGAGGGCCTCGCGCCAGGGGAGTAGGTTGATGTTTGCCATAGGTCAGTCGAAGCTCCGCAGGGCGAGCCCCACCGCGATCATCATCGCGGGGGCGTCGTTGCTGAGGTTCTGCGCATTGACGCGCGAGGCCAGCGTCATGTTCGCAAAGGGGTTGGCGACGCTGGTCGGGATGCCCAGCCGCTCCTCGACGAGCTCGTCCACCCCGGTGATCGCGGCGCACCCGCCGGCGAGGACGATGTGGTCCACGCTGCGGAAGGCGGTAGCCGAGTAGAAGAACTGCAGCCCGCGGTTGACCTGCTGCGACATCGCCTCCTTGAAGGGGTCGAGCACGTCGGGGATGTAGTTGTCGGGCAGCCCGCCCTTGCGCTTGGACATCCCGGCCTCCTCGTAGGACAGGCCGTACCGGCGCTGGATCTCCTCGGTGAGGTGGCGGCCGCCGAAGTTCTGCTCGCGGGTGTAGACGATGCGGTGGTTGTGCAGGACGTGGATCGTCGTGTTCATGGCGCCGACGTCCGCCACCACGACCGTCTGGTCCGCGCCGCCCTGCGGCCAGGCGGCCGATATCAGGGTGCAGGCGTTCTCCATCGCGTACGCTTCGACGTCCACCACGGCGGGCATCAGGCCGGCGGCCGTCAGCGCGGCGACGCGGGCGTCGACGTTCTCGCTGCGCGACGCGGCGAGCAGGACGTCGACCATCTCGGGGTTCTTCTCGGAGGCGCCGATGACGGAGAAATCGAGATTCACTTCCTCGAGCGGATAGGGGATGTACTGGTCCGCCTCGAGCTGAATCTGGGTCTGCATCTCCCGGTCCGACAGCGAGGCCGGCATGGAGATCACCTTGGTGATCACCGCCGAGCCCGACACCGCCACCGCGGCCTGCTTGGCCTTGGTCCCGGATTTGCGCACGACGTTGCGGATCGTTGCGCCGACCGCGTCCGGGTCCTTGATGGTCTTCTCGACCACCGAGTTCGCGGGCAGTGGCTCGACCGCGTAGCTCTCGACGCGGTAGCTGGGCCCGCCTTTTCCAGACGCGCGGCTCAGCTCCAGGAGCTTGACCGCAGAGGAACTGACGTCGATCCCGAGGATCGGGCTTCTCTTTCCGCTCAGGAACATGATGTGCCGGCGACCGCCCCCCTTCTGCCAGGCGCTTGTGACATTTTTTCTAACAACCGCACCCAACTATATAGCAGTACGTGGATTTTTATGGAAGGACATTTTTGTGAAAGGAGTCAATTCTGTTGCGTTTCGCGTACCATACCTGCCCCACGCAGGGTGGTCCATGGAACCCCGTCACGTTTTCCCAGTCCGCCTGCCATCCGATGAAGTGGTTCGTCAGCCTGCTCAAATTCTTGATGTCGCTCGCGTTCACGGGCGTCCTGCTGGCGGCCGGCCTGCTGGTCGCGGGCTATCTGTACCTGGAGCCGACCCTCCCGTCGACCGAGAGCCTGCGGGACGTCCGGCTGCAGGTTCCGCTCCGGGTCTACTCTCGCGACGGGCGGCTGCTCGCCGAGTACGGCGAGATGCGGCGGATCCCGCTCAGTCTCGCCGAGATCCCTGACAGTCTCGTGAAGGCCGTCCTGGCGGCGGAGGACGACCGGTTCTACGAGCATCCCGGCATCGACTACCAGAGCCTCGCCCGGGCGGCGGTCCAGCTGGCCAAGACCGGCGAGCGCCGGCAGGGCGGCAGCACCATCACCATGCAGGTGGCGCGCAACTTCTACCTGTCGCCGGAGAAGACCTTCGTCCGCAAGCTCACCGAGATCCTGCTGGCCCTGCGCATCGAGCGCGAGATGACCAAGGACGAGATCCTGGCGCTGTACCTGAACAAGATCTACCTGGGCCACCGGGCCTACGGCGTCGGGGCGGCCGCCCAGATCTACTACGGCAAGACGGTGCAGGAGCTGGACCTGGCCGAGATCGCCATGATCGCGGGGCTGCCCAAGGCACCGTCTCGCTACAACCCCATCGCCGACCCGGAGCGCGCCCTGCAGCGGCGGAACTACATCCTGGGGCGGATGCGCGACCTCGGCTACATCGGCGCCGACGCCTACGCCCAGGCCCTGAAGAAGCCGGAGACGGCGCGGGTGCAGCTCGCCCCGGTCGAGCTCGATGCCCCCTACGTGGCAGAGATGGCGCGCAGCGAGATGGTCGAGCGCTTCGGGCCCGATGCCTACACCAACGGCTACCGCGTCTACACGACGCTCGATTCCCGGCTGCAGCCCCTGGCGCAGCGGGCCCTGCGCGAGAACCTCGAGGCCTATGACCTGCGCCACGGCTACCGTGGACCCGAGGGCCGCATGCAGCGCCCCCTGCTGACCCGCGCGGAAGCGATCGACGTGGCGCTGGCCGAAATGAAGCCGATCGGGGGCCTCGAGCCCGCGGTCGTCACCGGCGTGCAGGACAAGGAGCGCCGCGCCGAGCTGCGCCTGGCCGGGGGCGAGCGCGTCGTGATCGAGTGGGACGGCCTGAGCTGGGCCCGCCGGCTCCAGGACGAGAATCACCAGGGGGCGGCGCCCAAGAAGCCGTCCGACGTCCTCGCCGAGGGCGACATCGTGCGTGTCCGCCAGGTCTCCGACGCCAAGGGCACGCGCTGGCGCCTCGCCCAGGTCCCCGAGGTCGAGGGCGCCTTCGTGGCCATGGAGCCCGCCACCGGTGCGATCCGTGCCTTGGTGGGCGGCTACGACTTCGCCCGCAACAAGTTCAACCGGGTCGTGCAGGCGCAGCGCCAGCCCGGCTCCGGCTTCAAGCCGTTCGTGTACTCGGCGGCCCTGGAGGCCGGGTTCTCGACGGCCAGCGTGATCGACGACGCGCCGCTCGAGGTCTGGGAGCCCGGAATGCCCCAGGTGTGGCGGCCGGAGAACTACGACGGCAACTACAAGGGCCCGATGCGCATGCGCGAGGCCCTCGTCCAGTCGCGCAACCTGGTGTCGATCCGCCTCCTGAGGGCGGTCGGCGTCAGCAAGGCCCTGGAGCACATCCGCGCCTTCGGCTTCGATCCCGCCGCACTGCCTCACAACCTCACCCTCGCGCTCGGCACGGCGACCCTGAGTCCGCTCGACATGGCCCGCGGCTTCGGGATCCTGGCGAACGGCGGGTATCGCATCCAGCCGTATCTCCTCGAGCGCGTCGAGGAGGAGGGGCGGCCGCCGGTGTACCAGGCAGAGCCCGAAACCGTGTGTGCCGACTGCGCCGGACCGACCACCAAAGGTGGCGCACCGGTGGCGCCGCGCGTCCTCGGCGCGGAGAACGCCTACATGGTCACCTCGATGCTGCAGGACGTCACCAAGCGCGGCACCGCCGCCGCCGCGCGGGTGATCAACCGCAAGGACATCGCCGGCAAGACTGGCACGACCAACGAGTGGCGCGACGCCTGGTTCAACGGCTACACCCCGGACCTGGTGGCCGTGTCCTGGGTCGGCTTCGACTCGATGAAGCCCCTGGGCAAGGGCGAGACCGGCGGCAAGGCCGCCCTACCGGCCTGGATCGCCTTCATGCGCGAGGCGTTGGAGAACGTCCCGGACAACCCGCCGTCCATGCCGGCGGGCGTCGTCGCGGTCCGGATCGACCCGGACACCGGCATGCGGCTGGGCGCCGGCCAGGGCGGCGTGTTCGAGGTGTTCCGCGCCGGCGCCGTGCCCGAGATCGGCGGCTTTGCGCCGGGCGGCGAGGGTCTGACCGGCGGTAGCGCCGAGGTTTCGGGCGACGGCCGCGCCAGCGGGAGCGCGCCACTGCAGGACCTGTTCTGATCGGCCTTCGCTGCCCACCCTGACAGCCGGGAGATCGCCGTTGGCCTCACAGCGCGAACGCCAGCGACTGCGTCACCTGATCGCCGCGGAGGCCGTGCGCCTGCTGTCGGAGGGCGGGCTGTCGAGCGTCGACGCGGCCCGACGCAAGGCGGCGCAGCGATATGGCTGCGCCGATCAGCGGCAGTGGCCGGAGCCTGCCGAGGTGGCCGCCGCATGGGCCGAGCGGCAGCGGCTGTTCGCCGCGCCGGGCGTGGATCACCTGCAGCGCCTGCGACGCATCGCGCGCGACGTGATGGCGCTGTTCGCCGAGCTCGATCCCGAGCTCACGGACGGCCTCGCGACGGGCATTGCCGACGCCCACACCCCGATCTGGATTCGCCTGCACGCCGACGCGCCCGAGCAGGTCGTGTTCCGGCTGCTCGACCGGCGCATCCCCTGGCAGGAGAGCGAGCGGCGGCTGCTGTTCGGCGCCGGACGGCGGGAGGCGCGGCCCGCGTTCCGGCTGCGCGCCGATGGCGCCGAGGTCGAGCTCGTGGTGCTGCGCCCGGCCGACCGTGCGGACCCGCCCCGCGACCCGGGGACCGGGCGGCCGGCCCCTGGTGTGGGGCTCGCCGCGCTGGTGACCTTGCTCGCGACGACCGGCCCTCAGCCGCGCTCGGCCAGCGGGACGTAGTCGCGCAGGACGACGCCGTCGTACACCTGGCGCGGGCGACTGATCCGCAGCTTGGGGTCGTCCATCATCTCCATCCAGTGCGCGACCCATCCCACCGTCCGGGCGATGGCGAACAGGACGGTGAACATGTTCCGCGGAATTCCCAGGGCGCGGTAGATGATGCCCGAGTAGAAGTCGACGTTCGGGTAGAGCTTGCGCTCGACGAAATAGCCGTCGTGCACCGCGATCTCCTCGAGACGCAGCGCCAGCTCGAACAACGGGTCGTTCTCGCTGGCGAGCTCGCGCAGGACCTCGTGGCACATGCGCCGGATGATGGTCGCGCGCGGGTCGTAGTTCTTGTAGATCCGGTGGCCGAAGCCCATCAGCCGGAACGGGTCGTCCTTGTCCTTCGCCTTGGCGATGTACTTGTCGATGTTCCGGACGTCGCCGATCTCCTCGAGCATGTCGAGCACGGCCTCGTTCGCGCCACCGTGCGCCGGGCCCCAGAGGGCGGCGATGCCGGCGGCTACGCAGGCGAAGGGGTTGGCCCCGGAGCTGCCGGCCATCCGCACCGTCGAGGTGGAGGCGTTCTGCTCGTGGTCGGCGTGCAGGATGAACAGCAGGTCGAGCGCCTCCTCGGCGAGCGGCGACCGCTCGTACGGCTCGCAGGGCGTGGCGAACATCATGTGCAGGAAGTTCGCGCCGTAGCTCAGGTGGTTCTGGGGGTAGAGCACCGGCTCGCCGATGTTGTGCTTGTAGGCGGCGGCGGCGATGGTCGGCATCTTGGCGATCATGCGCAGCGCGCTGAGCGCCCGGTGCTTCGGGTTATGGATGTAGAAGGAGTCGTGATAGAAGGCCGACAGCGAGCCCACGACCCCGACCATGACCGCCATCGGGTGGGCGTTGTGGTGAAAGCCGTTGTAGAACTTGAGCAGCGACTGGTTGAGCATCGTGTGATGCGTCACGTCGCTGGTGAACTGCGCGAGCTGCGTGCGGTCCGGCAGCTCGCCGTTCAGCAGCAGGTAGGCCACCTCGAGAAAGGTGCTCTGCTCCGCGAGCTGCTCGATCGGGTAGCCGCGGTAGCGCAGGATGCCCGCGTCGCCGTCGATGTACGTGATGGCGCTGTGGCAGCTCGCCGTGGACACGAAGCCCGGGTCGTAGCTGAACAGGTTGGCCTTGTGGAACAGCGGCGTTATGTCGATGGCGTTGGGGCCGGCGGTGCCGTGGCGCAGCTCCAGGTCGATGCTGGCTCCGCTCGAGTGGTCCGTCAGGGTGACCTTGTCGTTCGCGTGCTCGGCCATCGCTCCTCCTCTGCGGCTGCTGCCGGCCGCGGCGGCCGGTTCGGTGTGGCGCTGGCGGTGCGCCCTCAGGCTGTCGGATCAGGCCGGATTGTAGGAACCACCCGCGGCGGCGTCACTGCGCAAAAACGACGAGGGCGCCCGAAGGCGCCCTGGATCGTCGCGAGGGATCCCGAACGGCTCAGCTGCCGCGGCGGTAGCGCTTCTTGAACTGGTCGACGCGACCGCCGGTGTCGAGGATCTTCTGCTGGCCGGTGTAGAAGGGGTGGCAGGCCGAGCAGACCTCGATGTGCAGCTCGCGGCCGAGCGTCGAGCGCGTCGTGAACTGGTTTCCGCAGCTGCAGAGCACCTTGATCTCTTTGTACTTCGGGTGGATGTCCGCTTTCATCTCGATCTCCGGCCGGCGCCCACGTGGCCATGCTGGGTGCCGAAAAGGCCGCGCAGGATAAGCCAGGCGCCCCCCGATGGCAAGCGCCGGTGTGCCGCGACCGGCCTCAGCCTGCAGCAAAAAGACCGATCAGCCGGTTGAGGAACCGCCCGCCGAGCACGGTGGGGGCGAATCGGTCCGGGTCAGGGTCGAGCAGGCCGAGCGCCAGGCCGCGGTCCCGTCCGGCGGCCAGCGTGGCCGTCGCCAGGCCGGTCCGCGCGGGGTACAGCGCCAGCGGCACGCCGCTCGCCAACCGCAGGGCGTTCAGGGCGAACTCGATGGGCAGGTCCTCGGGTCCGAGCACCACGGCGCCGGCGACGCCCGCGTCGGAGCCCGCCCCGGCGAGGTAGTCGGCCGGGTGGCGCACCTTCCAGCGGCGCTGGACCCGGCCGTCGGCCAGGGTCAGCTTGCCGTGCGCCCCGGCGCCGATGCCGAGGTAGTCGCCGAACTCCCAGTAGTTCAGGTTGTGGCGGCAGCGGAAGCCTGGCCGGGCGTGGGCCGAAACCTCGTAGTGCTCGAAGCCCGCTGCCGCCAGCCGCGACAGACCTTCGTCCTGGATCTCCGCCACCCGGTCTTCGTCGGGCACCGCCGGGGGTGCGGCCGCGAATGCGGTGTTGGGCTCGATCGTCAGCTGGTACCAGGAGACGTGCTCCGGCCCCAGGGCCAGCACCTCGTCGAGGTCGGCCAGGGCTTCGGCAACCGTCTGGCCGGGCAGGGCGTGCATGAGATCCAGATTGAGGTTGCCGAAGCCGGCAGCGCGGGCGAGATCGACCGCCGCCAGCGCCTCGGCCCGGCCGTGGATCCGGCCGAGCGCCGCCAGGTGGCGGTCGTCGAGGCTCTGGATGCCGAGCGACAGGCGATTGACCCCGGCTGTCCGGTAGGCGCGAAACCGGCCGGCCTCCGCGGTCCCGGGGTTGGCCTCGAGCGTGATCTCGACGCCGGCCGCCAGGGCGAGCTGCCGGTCCACGGCGTCCAGGAGCCGTCCGACGAACGAGCCGCTGACGAGGCTCGGCGTCCCGCCGCCGATGAAGACCGACGCGACGGACCGGCCGCCGGCCAGGGGCACGTCGCGTTCCAGGTCGGCCACCAGCGCGCCGAGGTAGGCCGCCTCGTCCAGCGTTCCGCGCAGGACGTGCGAGTTGAAGTCGCAGTACGGGCACTTGCGCACGCACCAGGGGACGTGGACGTAGAGGGCGAGGGGGATGCGCGCCGCGTCGAGCATGGGGATCCGTCGCTGGTTGAGGCCGCCCCGGTGCACGCCCTATAGTCCGCCGCGGCCGGCCCGGCCAATCGCAGCATACCCTCCAGCCGCCGGAGTCACCCGTGGACCAACGGACCGCACTGCACGCCGAGCACGTCGCCCTGGGCGCCCGCATGGTGCCGTTCGGCGGCTGGGACATGCCGCTGCACTACGGCTCGCAGATCGAGGAGCACCACGCGGTGCGCCGCGGGGCCGGTGTGTTCGACGTCTCGCACATGCGCGCGGTGGACGCGACGGGACCCGGTGCGCGTGCCTACCTGCGGCGCCTGCTGGCCAACGACGTCGCCAAGCTCCGGGTGCCTGGCAAGGCCCTGTACTCGTGCATGCTCGACCCCCTGGGGGGCGTGGTGGACGACCTGATCGTCTACCACCTGGACGAGTCGTGGTTTCGCGTCGTGCTCAATGCGGCGACGACGGTGAAGGACCTCGCCTGGATGCGCGCCGAGGCCGCCGGGTTCGCGGTCGAGCTGCGGCCGCGGCCCGATCTCGCCATGCTCGCCGTCCAGGGCCCGCGGGCGCGCGGCCTGGTCGAGCCGCTGCTCCCGGGCGCCCTTCGGGAGCCCGCGGCGGCGCTGAAGCCGTTCGTTGCGGTCGCCGCCGGCGACTGGTTCGTGGCGCGTACCGGCTACACCGGCGAGGACGGCGTCGAGGCCATGCTGCCGAGCACCGCGGTCGCCGGCTTCTGGCGCGACCTGCTCGGCGCCGGCGTGCGGCCCTGCGGCCTCGGGGCTCGCGACACGCTGCGTCTCGAGGCGGGGATGAACCTGTACGGGCAGGACATGGACGAGACCGTCTCGCCGCTCGAGTCGGGTCTCGGCTGGACGGTCGCCTTCGACCCCGCGGACCGCGATTTCGTCGGCCGCGCCGCGCTGGAGGCGCAGCGGGCGCGTGGAGGGCTGCGCCGCTTCGTCGGCCTCGTCCTGCTCGATCGCGGCATCCTTCGCCCTCACCAGAAGGTGTTTGCCGGCGACCGGGAAATGGGAGAAATTACCTCGGGCGGATTCGCCCCCACCCTCGATCGCTCCATCGCCCTGGCCCGGGTGCAGCACGACCTCGGCGATCGCTGCGCAGTGGAGATCCGTGGCAAGCGCCTCGTGGCGGCCGTCGTCGAGCCGCCCTTCGTCCGCAACGGACAGGTGCTGGTCCGCGTCTGACCATCGGCCCAATCCGCGGAGGAAACATGAGCACCGTGCCGACCGACCTGAAGTACGTCCAGAGTCACGAGTGGGTGCGCGACGAAGGCGACGGGACCGTGACCGTCGGCATCACCGACCACGCGCAGAAGCTGCTCGGGGACCTGGTCTTCGTCGAGCTGCCCGAGGTCGGCGCCGAGGTCCAGGCCGAGGCCGAGTGCGCGGTGGTCGAGTCGGTCAAGGCGGCATCGGACGTCTACAGCCCGGTCACGGGCGAGGTGATTGCCGTCAACACCGACCTCGTCGACGCCCCGGAGACCATCAACGAGGACCCCTACGAGAGCGGCTGGCTCTTCAAGGTCCGGCTGAACGAGGTGGAGGAGCTCGAAGGCCTGCTCGACGCCGACGGCTACATCCAGTTGTGCGCGGCCGAGAACGAATAGCCGCCCGATGCCGTTCATTCCGCACACCGCGGACGACCTGCGCCGCATGCTCGCGGCGGTCGGGGTGTCGAGCCTCGACGAGCTGTTCGACGAGATCCCTCAGGGACTGCGTGCCGCGCCGCTGAGCGCGGTGCCGCCCGGCCTGTCCGAGATGGAGGTCGCGGGCCTGATGCAGGCGCGCGCCCGGGAGGACGGGCAGGCGCCGTGCTTCATCGGCGCGGGCGCCTACGACCACCACGTGCCCGCCGCGGTCTGGCAGATCGCGACGCGCGGCGAGTTCTATTCCGCCTACACGCCCTACCAGGCCGAGGCGAGCCAGGGCACGCTGCAGCTGCTCTACGAATTCCAGTCGATGATGACGGCGCTGTTGGCGATGGACGTGTCCAACGCCTCGCTGTACGACGGCGCGTCCGGACTCGCCGAGGCGGTGCTGATGGCGGTGCGGGCGAATCGCCGCAGCAAGTCGCGCCGCGTGCTGATGCCGAGGACGGTGCACCCGGCGTATCGGCGCGTGGTGCGCTCGATCGTCTCCAATCAGGGCATCGAGCTGGTCGAGCTGCCGTACGACCCTGTCGGCGGGCACACGGCGCCCGCTGCGTTGCAGCCCTACGAGGGTACCGACGTCGCCGCGCTCGTCGTCCCACAGCCCAACTTCTTCGGCGTGCTGGAAGAGGCCGATGCGCTGACCGACTGGGCGCACGCGAACGGGGCGCTTGCGATCGGCGTGGTCAATCCGCTCGCCATGAGCGTGCTCGCGCCGCCGGGCGAGTGGGGCGCCACGGGCGCCGACATCGCCTGCGGCGAGGGCCAGCCGCTCGGCATCCCGCTGTCCTCGGGCGGCCCCTACTTCGGCTTCCTGTGCTGCCGCGACGAGCTGGTCCGGCAGATGCCCGGGCGGATCATCGGCGCCACGCTGGATCTCGAGGGCCGGCGCGGCTACACGCTCACCCTCCAGGCCCGCGAGCAGCACATCCGTCGCGCCAAGGCGACCTCGAACATCTGCACCAACCAGGGCCTGATGGTGACAGCCGCGACGATCCACATGGCGCTGATGGGTGCCGAGGGCCTGGAGCGCGTCGCCGCGGCCTGCCACGCCAACACCGCGGCGCTGGTCGAGCAGCTGTGCGCCATCGCGGGCATCGCGCCGGCGTTCGACCGGCCCGTGTTCCACGAGCGCGTGCTCAGGCTGCCGGCGCCGGCCGCCGAGGTGCTGCGCCTGCTCGCTGCCCACAACATCCTCGGCGGCTACGACCTCGCCGCCGACTACCCGGAGCTCGGCAACGCAGTGCTGGTCTGCGCGACCGAGCTGCGGACGGCGGGAGAGATCGCGCAGTACGCGCAGAAGCTCGGCCGCGTCATCGCGGCCCGCACCCAGGCGCAGTGCCCGGTACAGCCCAAATTCTGAATTCATCAGGTTCCGTCAACGACAGGCACGTGGTGCTCGCGCCGCGGCCACCCAAGACCCAAAGGAGAGCTCCATGGCAACCGTCACCCTGCAAGGCAACCCCTTCAACACCAACGGCGGCCTCCCCGCCGTCGGCACCGCCGCCCCCGATTTCGGCCTGGTCACCAAGGACCTCGCCGACGTGTCGCTCAAGACCTACGCGGGCAAGAAGAAGCTGATCAGCATCGTGCCGAGCCTCGACACGGGCGTGTGCGCCGCGTCTACGAAGATCTTCAACGACCGCATCAAGGGCCGCGGCGACGCGGTCGTGCTGGTGGTGTCCGCCGACCTGCCGTTCGCGCAGGGCCGCTTCTGCGGTGCCGAGGGGATCGACAACGTGGTGACGCTGTCGATGATGCGCAGCCGCAACTTCGCCAAGGACTACGGCATGCTGATGGTCGACGGCCCGCTCGCCGGCATCACCGGGCGCGCGGTGGTCGTGCTCGACGCCAGCGACAAGGTCGTCTACACGCAGCTCGTGCCGGAGATCACCACGGAGCCCGACTACGACGCGGCGATCAAGGCGCTGGGCTGATCGGACGAGTGCTACGGCCGACGAGCCGAGACATCGGCGTGCGGTGGACAGCTCCCTGCTCGGACACGCCGTGAATACGTCCCTGTAGGCTCGTAAGCGGCATCCCTGCCGCTTACGGTCCTCGCAGGGACTGTCCACCTTCCGCCCCGCCCGGGACAGGCCAGCGAGCCAGCCGAGAGAACCGTCATCGCGAGGAGCGAAGCGACGTGGCGATCCATAGGTATTGCGTGCCTCGACCCTCCGACACGCCTGCGGCTACTCGCATGGGCGCCGCTGGAGCCGGAGGTCGCCAATGCTGATCTTCGAGCAATCCCGCCCCGGCCGTCGCGCCACCGCGCAGGCCCCTCTCGAGCGCGCCGAGCTCGCGGGCATTCCCGAGGGCTTGCGCCGCAAGACCGCCGCCGCACTACCCGAGGTGTCCGAGATGCAGGCCGTGCGGCACTACACCCGCCTGTCGCAGAAGAACTTCTCGATCGACACGCACTTCTACCCGCTCGGCTCCTGCACGATGAAATACAACCCGCGCGCCTGCAACAGCCTCGCGCTGCTGCCGGGCTTCGCGGGTCGACACCCCTATGCGCCCGAGTCGCACAGCCAGGGTGTGATGGCGTGCCTGTGGGAGCTGCAGGAGATGCTCAAGGACGTGACCGGCATGCAGGCCGTGTCGCTGACGCCCGCAGCCGGCGCGCAGGGCGAGCTCGCGGGCGTGGCGATGATCCGCGCCTACCACGACGCGCGCGGCGACACCGCGCGGCGCGAGATCCTGGTGCCGGACGCGGCGCACGGCACGAATCCCGCGACCGCCGTCATGTGCGGATACCAGGCGCGGGAGATCCCGACGCTGGACGACGGCGACGTCGACCTCGACGCCCTGCGCAAGGCGCTCGGCCCGCAGACCGCCGGCATCATGCTCACCAACCCGTCCACCCTCGGCGTGTTCGAGCGGCGCATCGAGGAGATCGCGCGCCTCGTGCACGCGGCCGGCGGGCTGCTGTACTACGACGGCGCGAACCTCAACGCGATCCTCGGCAAGGTCCGGCCCGGGGACATGGGCTTCGACGTCATCCACATGAACCTGCACAAGACCTTCTCCACGCCGCACGGCGGCGGCGGGCCGGGCGCGGGGCCGGTGGGCGTGAGTGCGAGGCTCGAGCCCTTCCTGCCGGTGCCGATGGTGGCTCGGCGTGGCGACGATTACGTCTGGCTCGCCGAGCGCGACCGGCCGCAGAGCATCGGCCGCCTGTCAGCGTTTGCAGGGAACGTCGGCATCCTGCTGCGCGCCTACGTGTACGCGCGGCTGCTCGGGCGCGAGGGCATGCAGCGCGTCGCCGAGCTCGCGACGCTCAACGCCAACTACATGATGAAGCGCTTGGTCGAGGCCGGCTTCGAGGCGGCCTACCCGAGCCGGCGCGCGACCCACGAGTTCATCGTCACCCTGAAGCGGCTCGCAAAGGAGACCGGCGTGACCGCGATGGACGTCGCCAAGCGGCTGCTCGACTACGGCTTCCACGCACCGACGACCTACTTCCCGCTGCTCGTGCCCGAGTGCCTGCTGATCGAGCCGACCGAGACCGAGACACCCGAGGTCCTGGACGGCTTCGTCGCCGCGATGGTGAAGATCCGCGAGGAGGCCGAGCAGCATCCGGATGTCGTCAAGGGCGCGCCCCACACCCTGCCGGTGCGCCGCCTCGACGACGTGCGCGCCGCGCGCGAGCTGGACCTGCGCTGGCGGCCGTGAGCCCCCTCACCCTCCCCCGCGCGCTCTCCTTACCCGCCCGGCTCGTGCCGGTCTGGTTGCACAGCCGCGTGCTGGCGCAGGTCCTGAGCCACGTCCTCGCCCATCAGATCGCCGACGGTGAGCTGGCGATGCTCGAAGGCAAGACGCTGGGGGTGGCCATTCGCGACGCGGGTGTCGAGTACCGGCTGACGCTCGACGGCGGCACACTGGTCGCGTCCGATGCCGCGCCCGACGTCGTGATGAGCGGTGGGCTGCACGCCTTCCTGCTGATGCTCGCGCGGCGCGAGGACCCGGACACGCTGTTCTTCCAGCGCCTGTTGGCGATCGAGGGCGACACGGCGCTCGGACTCGAGATCAAGAACCTCCTCGACCGCCTCGAGTGGGAGGCGTTGCCGATGCCGGCCTTGCTCAGGCAGGCGCCGCAGCAGGCGCTGAGTGCGTTCGAGACAGTCGTACCCTGGCTCGGCCGGCTGCCGGGCCTCGGAAGAGGGAAGAACCGGCCGGCGGCGACATAGGGCGAGGCGTTCCGTCGTGGTTCGACGCGGCTGCTTCGCCGCCTACTAAGAAACTCCTAACCTTCTGGGACGTTTCACCCCACGGGGTCGCGCCCGGCGCGATGGAAGACTACTCGCCACGAACGGAACAGACATGCCGTTCGTCCCGAGTAGGCCGCCGCAGGCGGCCGTATCGAGGGATCGCCCTGAGTCGCGCGGAGCGCGTATCGAAGCGCGATGGGCTACCTGGCCGGCGCGGTGATTCCTGCCTCGCCGCGCCAGTAGCCGTCGCAGAAGCCGAGCGGGGCGACGCCGGCGAGATCGCCCGCGGCCGCTTGCCGCTCGCCCCGTCGTGCGGCGTCGAAGGCCGCGATCACACGCTCCATGTGCCGCGACTGCGGGCTCAGCCGCAGCACGGACGCCCCTGCGGCTACCACGTCGGCGACTTCACCCAGCAGGTTGTGGGTCTGGGCCGACTGGGTCTGAATGCCGTTGAGCGTCAGGAAGGGCTGGTCCTCCTGGGTGCGTGCCACGAGGCCGTCGGGGTAGTCGAGGCAGCGGAGCTCGCAGTCGTCCTTCGGAAGGTTGTGCGCGCGGGCGGTGAAGCAGCGGGCCGAAAGCGCGAGCGGGAGCCGCCCGAAGGCGAAGACCTCGATCTCGACGTCCGGCGGGCAAGCGGCGTGCAGCGCGGCGCAGGTGTCGCGAGACAGCTCGACCGGCAGGACGAAGCGCCGCATGCCGAGCCGCGCCAGTGACTCGACGGCCCGCGCGTTGTAGAGGTTGACGGTCGGACCCGTGCAGAACGGCACCCTGCCCGCGAGCAGGCCCACTGCCGACATGTCGTTCGCCTCGACCAGGAAGCGCCCGTTCTCGCAGATCCGGCGCAGGGTCTTG
>Ga0208980_10000404_pt1 | contig 23992 bp, 25 predicted proteins | sample WetSurMetagenome_3_FD_187993 | JGI IMG/M metagenome (GOLD analysis project Ga0208980, IMG submission 187993) | Wetland microbial communities from Twitchell Island in the Sacramento Delta, sample from surface sediment Aug2011 Site A1 Bulk (version 2) | ecosystem: Environmental > Aquatic > Marine... | reverse complement strand
CTATTTCCTGAAAATACAGGTCTAATGATTTATTCTCGCGGTTTGTTAATTGTCGTGTTAATTTCAATGTGAAATATCTTTAAGATTATTATAAAAATGGATTCTTGAGGAAATATTCAACGGTAAGATAAACGTACGCTGTTAATTTCTTCTCTGTGCAATATACCGAAATTAAGAGTCTCAAAGTAGCAGTTAATTAATCTATTATAGTATTAGTTGAAATAGTTGATTACAAGATAATCCATTAGTGTTGTAAGTGAGTCATAATAAGCCTATTTTGCAATCGTTCTGCGAAATAAAACTAAGATAAGAGAAATACTTCTCACAGTTCTCCTCTTTTAATCCTAAATTTATTTACAGGCATAAATGCCGGCCAGGATTTATCTGCTTATAGCAACCTAATTTACTACCTGAAGCCGGAAATCATATTATCATATTCAATTTTCAAAGGAGAATAAATGAATATTTATGTGGGCAATCTTGCTTCCGATGTTAAAGACGAAGAGTTAAAAGATCTTTTTTCGCAGCACGGAAGAGTAGAAAGTGTTAAAATAATACGCGATATGTTTAGCCAGACATCAAAGGGTTTCGGATTTGTTGAAATGCCCGGAAAAGCCGAAGCACAGAAAGCTTTATCAGCGCTTAACACATTTGAGTTTAAAGGAAAGAAGATTATAGTAAACGAAGCCAGACCTCAAAAAGAAAGAGGCGGCGGCGGAAGAAGAAGATAATTATTAACTTTTTGTGACAAGCTGAACCTGGTTCAGCTTCTTTTTTATTAAAATAATCTTTGATGCTCGTTTCCTGTCCATATTTTAAATGGATAATAAAATTCACTGCACTGTTGGTTCGAATTGAATAAAAATGATAAGGAGAGGCTAATGAAAATATTTGTCGGAAATTTATCTCACGAAGTAAACGAGCAGGAACTCACTGCATTATTTGCCGAACATGGCAGTGTGAGCAATGTAAAAATCGTACGTGATACATCAAATCAAATGTCAAGAGGATTTGGATTTGTCGAAATGGTACGAAAAGTCGAAGCAAAAAAAGCACTAAAAACTTTAAACGACTTTGAGCTTAGGGGAAAGAGAATGGCTGTTAATGAAGCCAAACCTGAGCGTGACCGTAATAGTGCCGGAGGTGGTAAAAACTTTGGAGGAAGAAGAAGATAATGATTTTAGTCTGCTGTGGTCTCCTTGTGATATAAGCAATTCTTGGTTTCGTCACGTCATTATTTTTTGATAAAATGATCTAGCCGCTCAACTCTACTGTTCAAATATATAACCAGCACCACGGATACTTTTAAAATAAATTGGATTAGCAGGATCAGCTTCAAAATATTTACGGAGCCGACCAATAAAAATATCTACAGTACGGGTTTCAACTTCAGGATTGAGATGCCAGACGTTTTCTAATAATTCTTTTCTTGAAACGATCTCTCCTTTCCGTTCAACGAGATACTTTAAAAGTACTGCTTCCTGCGGAGTAAGACGTATTTCAACCTTCCCATGCCAGCAGGTTAAAGTTTCAAAATTAATTTCATTAATGCCAAATTTATAAACCGGCTGATTTTCATAAGAACGTTTGTACCAATTTTTTCTTTTGAGCATTCCCTTTACACGCAGTAAAAGTTCATGTAAGTGAAATGGCTTTGTTAGATAGTCATCAGCACCTTTTTCAAGACCCTTTACTCTGTCACCAGATTCGGTTTTTGCTGTAAGCATCAAAATTGGGATTTGCGGATCTGTTTTACGAATTCGTTCAGCAACTTCAAAGCCATTTAGGTATGGAAGCATTATATCAAGAATTATTAAATCAAATTTGTCTTTCTCAAAAAATCCAACTGCTTCCCTTCCGTTCTTTGCCCATTTAACAAGGTAACCTTCTTCTGTTAAATTATACTCCAATCCAACGGCAAGAGTTTCTTCATCTTCAACCAACAAAATATTGCTCCCTTTAAAATCTTCTGCCATCATTTTAAAACCTAATTATATCTTTCAGTTTTTAAAAGTTTTTTTAATTTTCGTTTACTCAATTCGCTGTAAGCTGGCAATTCTATTTTGAAAGAAGCGCCTCTGGCATCGCCTTCGCTTGCTACAGTAATTTTTCCGCTATGAGCCCGTATAATTTCTTTTACCCTGTAAAGTCCGAGACCCGTACCTTTGACATTAGGGATTTCTTTATTATAGATTCTGTAAAACTTGCCGAATATTTTTTTATGTTCCTTCGCCGCAATCCCGATACCAAAATCCGTAAATAAAATCGTAATTTTTTTTGAATTACAACTCAATGAAACAATAATTTGCACTTTTTGCACTGAGTATTTAACTGCATTATCTACAAGGTTATCAAACACTACCTTCATAGCATCTTTTCCTGCAACAATCTGGCAGGGGGCTTCTCCTGTAATACGGTAGCTTTCCTTCCCCACACGGAATTTTAAAAACGATTCCTCAATCAGTTCTTTGACAAATAAATCGGCCTGATACACCTGGTAATCCTGGAATAGTCTTTTCTTCTCCTGTGCTGATATTTCTAAGATTGAATTAATAAGACTTTGTAATCGGTCTGCATCCTTCATCATCATATCTATAAATTCTTTTCTCTTTTCTAAAGGAACATCTCTTTGCTTTAATGTTTCCAGATATAATTGAATGGAAGAGAGTGGTGATTTAAGCTCATGCGTTACATTACCGATAAAGTTATCATAAAGTTTAGTCAGTCTCAGCTGAACATTTAAGTGCCTAAAAATTAATGAGGTGATAAGTGAAAGCCCGATAAGCAAAATTAAACCAAGCACAAAAGGAAGTGCATTTTGAACATCATATATAAGCTGCGGAGAAACTTCCTCACCAACTTTTTCAAAAACGATGTAGTTTGAGACGTACCAGTAAATCCATATTCCAAGTAAGGATAGCCACACAAGCTGAGCCAGAATAAAAATCAGAATGTGGTAGAACAGGGAATGTTTGCCCCTCATAATACCGATCCTTTTGGTGCTTTATAATTAATTATATCTGAAGTAAATATCATTCATTTGAAATAGAAGTTCAAATCAATGCATTTAACATTTACAAATCTTTTACAAAACTTATGAAAATATTTTTGCATAATTCAGTCATGATTTAATAACAATAAATCGGAGTTTGTGTGAAAATACTTCTTGTTTATCCAGAAACCCCAGCTTCTTTCTGGAGCTTTAAAGATGCTCTAAAGTTTGTTGCAAAAAAAGTAGCTGAACCACCGCTTGGTCTAATCACTGTTGCTGCCTTACTGCCTCAAGATTGGGAAAAGAAAATTATAGATATGAATATCTCACCTCTGGAAGGTAAAGATATACTTTGGGCTGATTATGTATTTCTTAGTGGAATGAGTATCCAGATAAACTCTTTCAGAGAAGTTATAAGAAGATGCAATACACTGGGAGTGAAAATTGTTGTTGGTGGTCCGCTGGCAACAACCCAGTATAAAGATTTTCTTGGAGTAGATCACTTTGTTTTAAATGAAGCCGAAAATACTCTTCCTCCTTTTATTGAAGATTTGAAAAACGGTAATCCTAAACCTGTTTATTCTTCTGATGAATATCCTGATATAACTAAATCGCCTGCACCGATGTGGGAACTTTTGGAAATGAATAAATATGCTTCCTTATCAATGCAGTATTCAAGAGGATGCCCGTACGATTGCGACTTCTGCAGTATAACTATGCTCAACGGAAGAACACCGAGAACAAAAACCACTACACAGTTTATAGGTGAGCTCAACACAATTTATAATCTCGGTTACCGTGGTCCAATTTCAATCGTTGATGATAACTTCATCGGGAATAAAAGAAAGCTAAAAGAAGAAATGCTTCCTCTTCTTATAGAATGGTCGAAAGAAAGAAAATATCCTTTCAGTTTTATAACGGAAGTTAGTGTAAATCTCGCAGATGATGATTTGTTAATGGACTTGATGATTGAAGCAGGGTTCAACAGTATTTTCGTGGGAATCGAAACACCAAGCACTGAAAGCTTGCAAGAATGTGGCAAATCTCAGAACTTAAAACGAAATCTTGTAACTTCTGTAAAAAAATTACAGGGGCGAGGCTTTATTGTATCTGCAGGATTTATTGTTGGATTTGATAGCGATACGGGATCTGTTTTTGAAGATCAAATTAATTTCATTCAAAAAAGTGGAATCGTTTCTGCGATGGTTGGATTGTTAAATGCACCAAGTGGAACAAAACTTTATAAAAAATTGCAATCGGAAAATAGACTCCTGGAAATTTGGAGTGGAAATAATATGGATGGGGCTATGAATTTTGTGCCTAAAATGAATTATGCAGAACTTATAGGCGGTTATTCTAAAATTATCCAAACGATTTATGCACAGAAGGAGTACTATATCCGTGTAAAAAGTTTCCTTAATAATTATAAGCAGCCATTCTGGAATAAGAATAAAATAAAACTTAAGGAAGTGAGAGCTTTTATGATGCTTATTTGGCTTCTCGGAACTTTAGAGAAAGGTAAAAAATATTTCTGGAAGCTTTTTGCATTCAGCTTGCTCAAACATCCGAATAAATTTCCAATTGCAATGACAATGGCTGTCTATGGATATCATTTCAGACGAGTTGCTGCAAAGATCTAGTCAATATTTAATATCACACAAAAAAGCACTACCGAATAAAATCAGATAGTGCTTTTGTGATAATCCTTCAATGAAATAAAAAATTATTTTTTCGCCAGCACTTCACCAGCTTTATCAGGCGGTGTTGGTTGGGGGACTAGATTACTTATTGGCTTTATTGACATCAAATAAGCATAGATTGCTTTAAGATCTTCGTCTGTTTTCATACCATAAACCTGCCATGGCATTGGAGGAAGCAGTGGTCTTCCAACACCCATATACTTTCCTTCTCTCATTGTTTTTATGAACATTTCCTCAGTTAAAGTACCAATACCGGTTGCTTTATCCGGAGTGAGATTGGAAGCATATGAAATTCCCCACGGACCAACCCAAGCAGTTAAGCTCATAGTGGTTGCAGCCCACTGATTTTGTCCCAGGGCTGAGATTTCAAGTGGCGGGAGTGATTCACTTTGCTGATGACCTGAAAGCGATTTCGTTGTATCGAATACTGGACCTGCCTCAGTAAATATTTTTGGCGTGTGACAATCATCGCAACCGCTGGTGCTGACGATGTATTTTCCCAACGCCACCATCTCTTGCTGTGTTTTAGGTTTATCATTCTCCTCCCCTGTACAACTCAATTGAAAAAATACCAGAACAGAGAATGTTGCAGACATAACTGCAACAAAAAAGATTTTGCGCATTGCGCCTCCTTAGTAAAATATGAGTAAATAATTTTTTACCGGGCCGTTAGTTGTGCGGCAAGGAATGACTCATGGGTGAACTTGATTTGTGGATGATGAGTCTGAATATCTGTTCACCAAAAGGCTGTGCGAATCTATTTATCATTTTATCAAAATGCAATTTAGGTTGGTTATATAAAATGTTGCTGGGGTTTACCTTAATCATAATAGTAGCTTCTAATCAACCAATACCCTTATTTATCACATTTTCTGAATGAATAATTTTGTTTACCTTGAATTTATTGATTAGGAATTATTACAAATAATAAATAAAAGGACGATTACATATGATAAAACAATCATTGTTAAAACAATTTTTCACCATAATAATTATTTCAGTTTCACTGATATATTTTGGCTGTGAGAAGAAAGCTGGAGAGAGCAAACAAACGGAAGATGGAGTTAAAAGTGAAAATGTATCAACTGATACCTCTTCATCTGTTCCTTCTGAAAATGAGCCGGCAGTAGATAACAAAATACAGATACCGGATATAAAAGGAACTTGGACTGGAACATTCGACAAAAGAGCCACAACTCTTAAGATAACAGAACAAACTGATAGTAGCTTTTCCGGTAAGATAACAATCAATTATAGAGAAGTACTAGACCAGGATGTAAAAGGAACTTTCAGCCCAACTACTCTGAAAATGAATATGATAGATCAGCTTCACAGCCGATATCAGGGAAGCTATTCTGGTAACCTTTCAAAAGAACTAAATAATTATTCGGGAACCTTTACTATGAAATTAGATGGTTCAAAATTTTCATTCAACTTGAACAAAAAATAAAGGAACAAAAAAATGAAAAAACTATTTTTCTTATCACTTATCCCATTTACAGTTCTATTAATCACATCCTGTTCTTCGGATGATCCAGTAACTCCCGCAGAACCAGGCAGTTTATATATAACATCGAGCCCTACTGGTGCACAAATTTGGATTGATGGAGACAGTACAGGATATACAACACCTGATACCATTACCAATCTGGACGAGGGAATGTACAATGTTACTTTAAGATTGCAAGATTATAACGACACTACCATCTCAATCAGCGTTGTTGCAGGAGAAATGAGTATCCTTGGTCCTGTCACTTTAGTATTGAATATTAATAATACGTTATATGGTCCTGTAAGGATTTGGGAAACGACAGGGACAACCGCAAGCCAACCAAGCGGACTTGATCTTTCAAGTGGCATAGCTTATGGGGTTTCTTCAGCAAACAATGGACTCGTGGATATTTATTACTCAACAGATGGAACCGGCGGACAGGGATACCTTGTTCAGAGTGCTGATCTTTATCCGGGATTATTCAGAATAACAAAGTTCTTTGTTGGTTCAGGTAGTAACCTTTTTGATGGAGTTGACTCTCCTGATAAAAACACAGGACCCTGGACAAATAACATGGGTGATCGAGAAGATAATTATGTATTTCTTTATGATCATGATGCTCATTACTCTAAAATTAAAATTGTTAGCTGGGGCGGGGGTACAATCCAAACAGGACCTGCTTGGGTTGAGGTTCAGTGGTATTATAATGAAACTCCATTGGATAAACGCTTCAAATAAAAAACTTATTTAGAATTGTCAGTAACCCTCATCAACACAGATGAGGGTTTTTTATTTTAACTTAGATTCTCTTTATTTCTTAAAAAATTAATTGGCAAACGGAAGAAATAACTATTGATGAACTAACACCTGGTACAATTGTCGAAGTATAAGATTCGGTCATGTAAGAAAGATACCAATCTCTAATATTTAAAGTATATTGACTGGAACTTTCGATGGTAAAATTAACCACATTAAAAAAACTGAACGAACAACTGAAGCCATTTAGTAAACTCTCTTCCAATAACATAAAACCACATTACAATGCTATAGGTTGAAATTTTCATCAAAGTTTATTTCAAATTTTCCTGAATAATCAATTTCGTTGAAATACAAAGAGATATTATAGTTCATTTATCAAGAATTGCAATGGCTCAAAAATTGCTTTTATTTTAATAAAAAAATAAGGAGAAAAAATTGAAAAAAATGTTTTTTTTGTTACTTGTTCTGTTCGTTGTTTTACTGATTAACTCTTGTTCGGATGAGCCTGTTTCACCATCGGTTCCAAAAGGAAATCTTTATATATCCTCAACCCCGTCTGATGCCCAAATATGGATAGATGGTGTAAATACTACACAAGCAACAAATGACACTGTTTTCGATATTGAAGAAGGCATTCATGATATCACTTTAAAAAGAAATGAATATGTGGATAATACTTTTTCAGTAAATATAATTGCTAATGAAACAAGCACTATTGGTCCAATTGTACTGGTACCAGATATTCAAACATCATTATTCAATCTCGTCAGGATTTATGAATCATATGGAACACCGACTTCATTACCAAATGGTATAGATCTTTCAAGTGGGCAGGCATGGGGAATAAGTAGTGACTCAAGTAGTCTTATAGACATTTACTATTATAGCGATGCTGCGGGTAATTCACATTTAATTCAGAGTGCCGATCTTGCCGGTTTAACCAGAGAAACAAATTTCCTGGTTGGCACCGAAACTAATATTCATGATGGTACCGATTCACCCCTTCACAGCCCGGGAACCTGGTCAAAAAATATTGATGAGTCTGAAAATAATTATGTTTTTCTATATGATGATGATGATCATTATTCCAAACTCTTAATTGTAAACAGGGGTGGTGGTTCAGGAAACCCAGTCTATGTTGATGTTCAATGGTATTATAATAAGGTCGTCCAAGATAATCGTTTTTAATAATAGTTTTATTTTTGATTATCAGAAACTCTCATCATCACTGGTGAGGGTTTTTTATTTTCTAAACCTCAACTGCACAAACAGTGCACCAAGTGCAGCGATCAACATTCCTAATCCTTCTTGCAAAGTAATTGCTTCGCCAAGAAATATCCAGGCAAGAACTGCAATATGAATCAACATTGTTCCATTAATTATACTTGATTCCATTGCAGATAATTTTTGAAGAGTGAGATTCCAGATTGTGAATGCAAGCGCTGTATTTATAACAGCAAGCCAAAGAAGATATAGTAAATTTAGAAAACTGATTAGTGGCAATCCTTGTAGTACCACTCCACTTATCAAAAGTATTACTGATCCAATACCCATACTTATAACCGTAACTAAAACCGGATTTATTCTTGCTGCACGATTTATATTTCTTCCAAGAACAGCGGAAGCAGAATTAGCAATTACACCAACTGTCATCACAATTAAACCTGTGGTTTGGTTTTCACTAAAATTGATTGGAAAGAAGTAAGTGAAAATCCCGATAATAAATAGTACAACTCCAATCCACTGAAGTGTTGTTGGATATTCATTTATTAGAAAAATTGCTATGACAGCCACAATAAGCGGAGTAAAGTTCAGCCATAAACTTACAGTAACAGCTGGAAGCAGAGAAAGACCAACGAATTGAGTTCCCTGTGTAAATGCATAAAACAAAATTCCGAGAAGAATAAGTTTCAACCAATCCCCTTTATCAAGTTTTTTTATTAACGTGAAATTTGTCTTTGTGAAAGCAAAAGGCAAAAGACAGAGAAATGCAATTGTATATCGTAATCCCGCAAAGGTGAGAGGTGGTATAACAGCAAGACCTAGTTTAATTATCACGAATGAAGTTGACCATAGAAATGTTACAAGCAAAGCAAGAAGAATAGCTTTGAAGTGTGATTGATTTTTCACCATATATCTACGAAGTAAAATTCATACTGTTCATTCATTTAAGTTTAGTTAAAAAAGATTTTACTTTCTTATAAACTTTCTCGCTATCAATTCCTCCAGTTCCACTGAAATCACAAATGTGCGGATCACCGGGACAAACTGTTGAACAGTAATTTTCTTCTGGTAAAATTATTTCGGATTTATTTCCTAACGGTCCCCAAAGCTTTGGTGAACAGGCGGGTAATGGACAGAACATTGAGATTGTTGGAACTTTTAAAGCTGCACAAATATGCATTGGCCCTGTACTTGCTGAGATCAAAACATCCAAAGTGCTGAAATTAATTATTGATTCTCTGAGCGATAATCCAACATTGGGGTAAGTAACATTGCTGATATTTTTTATTTCTTCAAGAGGATTGTTATCCGTTACAACAACACGAATATTTTTTTCTTCAGATAATCGAACAATTAGGTTCCTGTACTCCTCAATAGTTAAATTCGGTGATGACTTTCCGCTGGTTGTATTTATTCCGATTAGTAATTCTCCGTTAGGTGCTAGTTTCTTTTTAATTTCATTACGTTTTATTGTTTCATCTGCTGATAAAAATATTTCCATGTCCATACTTTTTGGTTCAATTCCAATCTTTCTAACCATGTCCAGACAATAATCAGCTTCGTGTCTTAAAGGAATATATTTTTTCCGATCAACGTATTTAGAAAAACTCAGGAACTGGTAAAGCTTATGCCCAACACCAATACGGTTTGGAATTCCGGCGAAGAATAAAATCCAGTTTAGTCTTTCATTTGGAAGCAGCATAAAAGCGTTAGTGAACTTAAATTTCTTTATCTCTTTTACTAATTGCCAAAATGTTTTTGGAATCTTCTCATCTGTTCCATCAAACAATATGATTTCATCCACGTAAGGATTGTTGAGATAAATATCTTTCGTATACTTTCTAACAAGAACGGAAACAAAACTGTTTGGATAAGCTTTTTTTATTTCTCGGGGAATTGGAGTTGAAAGAACTACATCACCGATGCGGTCAATTCTCGCAACTAATATTCTGAGATTTTTGTTCTGCAATATCTGTTTAAGTGTTTACGGAGTTAAGATAATAATGATAATATTTTTTTCTCATTTACAGAGTTCGGATAAAAGTTCCCCATCCATCTTACACAACGATTTGCATCAAGCGGAACACCAATCGCCGGGACATCATATTTTGCACAAAGTCTTATTCCATTCACCAGTTCTGGGATACACGCAATTCCGAAAACTCCAATGCTCTGTCCACTTGATCTGGCTAGCTTACATATTTTTTTCAGATCAGCTTCTCTCCAGATATAAGCCTTAATATTTTGGAGTTTCATTAATTTGCTTACTGAATTGATAGAACAATTTTTTGAACAACTCTTACAAACATAATCAGTTCCGTCAGAAGCTGACAAGCAATCCTTATCAAGATCATGTAAGCAGTGAGGCAAAAAAGCATATTTAGCTTCTGAAAAAGTGAACTTTCCCTTATTTGAACGATTAACAAGTTCAATTTCCAGCATATAAAGAAGATATTGCTCACGAGAAGTAGTTAAAGTCGAATCACACTTTTCAGCAAGTGAAAGGTTCTTCAGATGAGAATCAATATCAGTAAAATATTTTGAAAGAGTTGCTTCTGCATCGTTCAGGATTTTAGCAATTATAGAATCAGAATTTACTTTTTTCTTTTCAACTCTTAATGTTCTCTTTTTGTTTGAGAATTTCCTGATTGCAGAGAGAAGCTGTTCATCTGAAAATACATTGGAGTGAAGAGATGCCACTAAATCAGATAGCACAGAATAAAACTCATCCGTATTTGACTTCCCTGCATATAGAGAATAAGTCTTTCCAATTATTTCTGTTTGACCAAGCATTTATAAACCAAATAAACTAATTTTCTGATAATCTTCACTCCTATAATTTAATTAATCATTTACAAAGAATCTTATCAACAATTGAATAAGATATTCACTTCGAGTTAGAAAACATTTTCATTAATTTTATGTTAAGAATTCAAAAGGTTTTATTAGTTGATAAAGAAAATTTCCAAATCAGGAAAGACAGCAGAAAAATTAACACGTCTCGATATAGGTGAAGAATTAAGAAAAAAAATTCTTCCTCATTGCAGATTAAAGAAGGGTGAAGTATGGAAAGATCCAATAGGTAAACACAAAATTGGTGTTCTTGATGCAACAAATCTAGCAGACACACAAAAATTATTTGGAAAAGAAAAAGTTCAGCTTGTAATTAACGATCCACCATACAATGTTGTTGTTGGAAATGCTAACACTCAAAATCTTTCCAAGATAAATATTACAGAGTACATTGGATTCTCACGAAAATGGGTGTCGAACGTTCTTTCAATTCTTAAAAAAGATGCTTCGCTTTACATCTGGCTTGGTGCTGATCAAAATGATGGCTTTCAACCGCTGCCGGAGTTTATGATGATGATGAGAGAATTTGGTGAATTAAAAACGAGAAGCTTTATCACGATGAGAAACCAAAGAGGATACGGCACACAAAAAAACTGGATGTCGGTGAGGCAGGAATTACTTTATTACATAAAAGGCGATCCGCACTTCAAAGTAATGTATACTGACATTCCAAAAATATTAGGTGGATATTATAAAGAAGTAAATGGAGAAGTAACAGATAATTTTGAAAGAAGTAAATCTGAATTTATTCGTCCCGGAAATGTGTGGGTAGATATCCAGCAGGTTTTTTACAGAATGGAAGAGAATGTTCCCGGTGCGTATGCACAGAAACCATTAAAAGCTATCTCAAGAATTATAGAAGCAAGCAGTAAGAAGAATGATTTAGTTGCAGATTTTTTCAGTCACAGTGGAGCAACTCTTTTAGCTTCTGAAATACTTGGAAGAAAATGCTACGCAATGGAAATTGATCCCGTATTTGCTGAGCTATCAATCAGAAGACTCGAACGATTTCGACAAACCGGTAAAACGGGCTGGCAGTGGAATAATCCGTTCCCCGAAGTAAAAGAAATAAAAAACTGATAAGAAGAATTGAACTTTCATTATTATTAAAGTAGCTTTAAGTATTAAATAAATCGAGAATCATCTAAATGAAAAAATCGCTTTTCCTTTTTGCGACGTTTATAGTCTTATTTTCAATCAGCTCTTGTAAAAATGAAAACCTTGAAGCAAAAGGTTCACCGGAATATTTCGAAGAGATTAAGCAATGGGACCAAAAAAGAGCGGAACGACTTAAGGCAGATGACGGATGGTTGAATCTCGTTGGAAGAACCTGGCTCAAACAAGGCGAAAACAAATTTGGATCATCAAAAGAGAACGATGTTATTATTGAATCTGGTAAAGTTCCTGCTAATATGGGCGTTTTTATTTTCCACGATTCGACAGTCACAATGAAGGTAAATGATGGAGTTGAAGTTTTGTTCAACGGAAAACCTGTGAAAGAAATAGTTATGATCGGAGATGGAAAGAATGATATGACTGTATTTCAATGTGGTCCAATAAAGTGGAACCTGATTGTGCGAGATACTTTGTACGGAATTCGTTTCCGTGATCTCGAATCTGAAGCAGTAAAAAACTTTAAAGGAATCGAACGATTTTCAGTAAACGAAGATTGGAGAATAAATGCAAAGTTTGAAGCATACGATCCGCCAAAGAAAATTTCTGTTCCGAATGTGCTGGGACAAATTGATGAAGAACCATCTCCAGGTGCGATTGTATTCACAAAGGAAAATCAAACTTATAGGCTCGAGGCTGTTGACGCTGGCGACCGACTCTGGTTTATTTTTGCTGACGGAACCAGCGGTGAAGAAACCTACGGAGGTGGAAGATTTTTATATACAGACAAAGCCGATTCAACAGGAAAAGTAATTGTTGATTTCAACAAGGCTTACAATCCTCCTTGTGTAATTACAAAGTATGCAACCTGTCCATTACCGCCAAGAGAAAATTATATTAAGCTGAGAATTACTGCGGGAGAAAAAATGTATGGAGAAAATCATTAGGTCTCACCCCTCCCTCTCCAAAGGAGAGGGTGAATGAAATAATTTTTAACTCAACTGCTTAATGAGTTCCTTAATAGTTTGGATATGATGCTCATCATGTTCTAAAACAAACTGAGCCATATCAAGTGGTCTCATTGGTTGTTTCAGTCGGGGATGTATTGAACTGCTTGATAATATTTTCACATCAAGACTTTTCATTCTTTTCACAAAGTTCTCTCTCACATTTTTAAACTGCGCTGTCAGATCCTTAATATTCTTACTGTTATGTTTTGCTTCATTTGTTTTTTGGTTGTTCAGATCTGCAGGTCTGAGAATTTCTTTTCCGGCAATGAAATCATCTATTCTTCCATCATGTAATTCTTCAAGATCAATCAGGTGGCCAACATTTTCTTTAATTGACCATCTGTTGTCTACCCTTTTAATTAGAACTTTTTCATCGAGGGAAGAAACAAGCTGAGAAATAGTTCGTGGTGTTTCCGATAGTTTTTTCAGCAGAGGACTATATTTATTTGGAGTTAAATCAAATTGAAATTTTTTATCGAACCATTTTTTTCTTTCCACTATTAGTCTTCCTTTCTGAAAACAGAAATTAATCCGTGAGTCAATGATTCTGGTGGACCCATAAGATGGGTTGATGCATCGAAGACTTTTGCTTCAAGTTTTAATCCAGAATAATTCCGTTCCTGAATTTGCGTGACCAGCTTATCAATCGGGTTAAAATACTTTTCATCGGACTCTTCACCTCCAACCGAAATAAAAACTCCTATTTTTTTTTCACCAATTTTTTCAGAAGAATTCTCTTCGTAATTATAAATGGAATAATTGTCCCAGGTCAAACTTGGACTACCTATAATGTATCGGTTAAAAATTTCGGGTTTGGTAAAAAGTGCGTATAAACCAAACAATCCTCCGATTGAATATCCGTTTATAGCTCTTTCTCCGGGAACCGTTCTGTAATTGTTATCGACAAAAGGAATCAGCTCATCTTCCAGAAATATCAGAAAATTTTGAGCACCACCGGTTGATGTTGGTCTGTAATCTCTTCTGCGTTTTTCACCTGCTGATTTATCAAGACCACCATAACCGATTCCAACAACAATAAGCTCCGGAATATTTTCACCAATCTGTAGATAACGTGCAATGCTTGCAGCCATACCGAATGCTATATCACCATCAAGAACATAAAGCACTGGATATCTTTTATCGCCCGAATAATAACCATCAGGAACACTTACAAAAACAAAGAATGAGTCTGCAATTAATTCTGAATACATATATTTCTCTGTTGCATTGTAAAGCGAAAATTGCTGAGAATTAATATTATCAGAAGAGGTTTGAGATATAATTGATTTATTTGAAATAAACAAAATGATCAATAAAATTGCTGCTTTAATCAACGGTTTCATTTTAATACTCCCTGTTATAAAAAGTATCGACTTATTGCCGATCAATATTAATTAAAACAATTCTACCAATCAAAACCAATAAAACGGAAAGTATTACACAAAAAGCCAGGGTTAAGAAAATTTTTACTGATGCATTTACTATTATTTACCTGTTGATTAAGTTTAATAGGTATAAAAATTGATTCCATTTCAGATTATGTGGTGGTTCGACAGTTCTTCACATAACAAAATGAATAAATAAAATATGGTGCAATAATGAATAAGATTATCATTCTTTCTTTAACATATTTAACAGCGATCTACGCGCAAAGTTTTACAGGTCCGACTCTTAATCCATATAACTTAGACAATTCCGGTGGTTTCAATAGCCCGGTTTTTGTTGATATTGATGATGATAACGACCTGGATTGTTTCAGCGGTCTTGGTTCGGGGCAAACTACATTTTATGAAAATACGGGGACACAATCCTTTCCAGCTTTTGCTGCATGGTACTATGCAAATGCATTTGGAATTTTCGATGTAGGAAATAATGCAAAACCAGCCTTTCTTGATATAGATAGTGATGGTGATTTTGATTTGTATATGGGAGAAGTTGGCTTTAGAATTTTATTTTTCAGAAACACAAGTGCAACCACACCAAACTTTAATTACATTTCAGATAACCCTGCCGGAATATCAGGTCTGGGAAGTAATGTAACACCGGTTCTTATAGATATTGATAATGATAATGATTTTGATTTATTTGCCGGTCAATTAGACGGTGCCATAATTTTTTACAGAAACACTGGTACAAGATTTAATCCTCAATTCGGAACGAAGTTAATAAATCCTTTTGGTCTGGCTGATGTTGGTTCAAGATCATGTCCATCCTTCTGTGATATCGATAAGGATGGTGATTACGATGCTTTTATCGGTAACGAAGCCGGGAATATAATTTTCTTCAGAAATATTGGGACAGTCACTGATCCATCATTTGATTTGCCTCAAACAAATCCTTTTGGACTCGAAGATGTGGGAACGAATTCTGCTCCATCGTTCGCAGATATTAATAATGATGATAAAGAAGATTTATTTGTTGGTTCAGGAACTGGTGGAACATACTATTTTAATAATACTACAATAGTAAGTGTAGAAGAAGAGCAGAACTCTTCTTTTGTTGAGTTGAAAGCATATCCAAATCCGGTTAACAATATGTTGAACATAAGCGGGAACTTTATAGATTTAAACCAGGCTGAACTATCTGTTTATTCGATACTTGGAGAAAAGCTAAATGTTACCACATCTCGAAGCGGTTCAATGGCAACAATTAATTTTTCTGATTTGGCTCCAGGATTATACATTCTTGTACTTAAAAACAATATTTCAAGTTATTCAACAAAAATTATAAAGAGCGGTAAGGGATTTTAATATTGGATTAAATTGGCGGACAAGTTTCGTAAGTCAACGAGGATGTTTAATCAATAATATAATTAGCTGCTTTATCGACGCCATTCTTAATAGTTTCTCCAATAATGTTTTCTTTGTAAGAAGAATAGAGTTTTTCATCTTCTAAAAGATTTTTAATTGTTTGCGGTAGCCTTTTGATCTTTGGTTCATAAATACCAAGTTTCTTTTCAATTAGATAATCAACATTTCCCTGTTCTTGTTCCCAGATGTAATCATTAACAACCGGAACTTTCTTTAGATTTAGTATTTCCATAATTGTTGACGCACCGCACTTAGTTAATACAACATCTGATATGTTAATCAGCTCATATATAAAATCGATATAACCATAGATCGTCAGATGTTCTGCTTTGTAATTTTGCTTCAGGTTTTCAGCACCTTTCTGCAAGACTTCATTCTTCCCACAAACAATTCCAATTTCCGATTTGATGTTTGATTTTAATAACTCTTCAAGAATTTTTTCGCCTTTGGGAATACCGTCTCCACCTCCTAAAATGAGCAGCATCTTTTTATTTGGGTCATATCCATATTTCTTTTTAACTGCAACTACTTCATCGCTTGAAAGTGTTTTAGAAAACTTATCATCAATCACAAAAGGGAAAATATGAGCTTGATATCCCCTTCTTTTTTTGAGGACTTTTCTTTCCAATTCTTTACTGAAGACAATGAAATTCTGATTCTTCACCAGGAACCACATTGTGTGAGGAGTAAATGGATCTGTTATGACAGTAATTACAGGTATAGATAGATTTTTCTTCCTAAGAATTTTGAAAACCGGAATGATGAGGAAAAAGTGAAAGATAACAATTTTATCTGGTTGTTCTTTGATAATAACATCCTCAAGATACTTCCTCACAAAAGGAGCAATGAGCAGACAGGTTATCCGGGCGATAATTGGAACTTTATTTATCGCGTACAGGAATTCAAAAAACCATTTGCCGGTATACTGAAGCATCCTATATCCGTCTTCAATTATATACTGAACCCAGCGAGGAGTTTTTTCAAAGCCATAAATTAATTTGGGTTCAGCCGAATCCGCGAAATGCTTATTCATATAATTGAAGAGTGCTCGAGCTGGGGCGAGATGTCCACCGCCTGTCTTCAGATAAACAAATAAATATTTTTTCTTTTTGTTCACGACTTTTACCTCAATACCGGGTCAGTTTCTTTTTCAAGAAAACCTTTTTCAAGCACTTGTTTTATTTTAAATGTTCCGAGCTTGCGGGCTTTTAAAAATCCATCCCAGGCAGATTCAGCAAGCGTTCCCCTGTTCAGTAAATCATATAACCACTGATCTGTATAATCAGGTTTTTCCTGTTTCATTGCTGCTTGAATTTCCCGGAGCCATTTCCTGTTGAATTTTTCCTGTGAACCTATTATCGGACTCATAATAATCGGTATTCCTAATGCACAATAAAAAGAAAGTTCACTTGGTTTAGTCCATAATATATCCGTTTCATGCAAAACATTATTAAAAAGAGTGAAGTATTCATGCAGCGATTCCGAAAAGATAATTTTTATGCTCTCACCATCAGGATCAATATCCTTTTTTACTGACTCAAAATATTCATTGACTTCTTTTCGAATTCCGGCGACGAGAATTAATCTTATTTCTCCACCCCAAAGTTTTTCTTTAAGACTTTGAGCAATCTGTCCGCCAATTTCCTTTTGTGCACCGGCTCCACCAACCGCATAAGTGATTGTTAACTTTCTTTCATTCCTGAAAACACAATTTTCTTTTCCCAAAAAGTATTCAACGTTTCTGCCATGACGGGCCCAAAACTTTCCTTTGGGATCAAGATAAAATAGTCTCTGAGCTAAATCTTTTTTCAGAACTGAAAGATTTGAATCGCCAAGTAATTCTAATGGAAGTGGAAATCCGGTAAGATGAATTCGTTCATCCGGAATACCATAAGCTTTAAGCCGTTGTGCAGCTTTTCCACAAGGAGCAAAATATTCCACTCTGCTTTCCCATGGATCCTTTGCAACCCACACACGGTTGATATCTGCATCACAGATTATGCAATAAACTTTGTTGAATCCTTTTTTATCAGCAGCAATTGCTGAGGCATAAAATGAAGTAATTATCGGAATGTTTTTAGTTGATGTTTTCTCAAGCATTCCTTTGCACAGACCTTTTTCAATTAATGACTCAAGCAGATTTACCTGGAAAGTTGTGCTAGATAAATTACGCATCGGATAGAATGATGGAATACGCATCATTGAATCAAGCATCGAAAAAAACGGAGGACCAACAACAGGTACACCTTTAGCTCTGGAAAAAAATTCATAAGCATTTAATAATCTTTTCCATAGTTTCTGTTCAGCTTTTGAAATTGCTTCAGAAGAACCAACAGTAATTATTCCATCTTCTGCAATATTTTTAAGTGGATAGACTGCCCGTTGATGTCCATATCCCATATCAGCAGAAACAACCCAGGCTTTATCTTTTAGTTCGTTCATAAATATTTCAAAACAAAAGTAGGTAATATTTCAGCAATAAAAATAGGGAATTGTATGAATCTATTCTTATAAAAGGTCAGATTATTATTAGGGAGATATTAGATGATATATCTCGGCTTTCGATGATCTGAGAAAGTGAAAGCCGTGATTTATAAAGTCCGTCTCTTCGGTCTTTCTTTCAACCATTCATAAGTGACTACTGCCAGAAATAAAGCAACTCCGATAAAAAATCTTAAAGTTTCGTCCATGTTAATTTTCCTTTTTATTGTATTTTACCAATAGAAAAATATTTAACAGAAGTTAAGTAATGATTAAGCTATTGTTAAGTTTTAGTTAAGAATGAACTTTGTTTTGAAAAATCCATATAGCGGTTTAAAAGCTATACCTAAAAACATCTGGATGCTTGCAGCAGCAACTCTGATCAACAGATCCGGGACAATGGTTTTGCCGTTCATTGCGCTTTATGCAAACCAGGTTCTTAATGTATCCAAAAGCGATGCCGGACTTGTCCTTGCTGTGTATGGTGTCGGTGCTTTTATTTCAGCACCCTTCTCGGGAAAGTTAAGTGATAGAATCGGCACAATGCGGCAGATGAAAATATCGTTGTTCGCAACAGGTTCTTTTCTTTTTCTATATTCTTTCATAACTGATTTTATTTTGTTTTTATCTCTTACTTTCATCTGGGCAATATTAAGTGAAGCATTTCGTCCGGCAAGTATGGCTTTCATTTCTGATGAAATAACTTCTGACAGAAGAAAAACTGCTTTTGCTCTTCAGAGATTAGCAATAAATCTTGGAATGAGTATCGGTCCTGTTGTCGGTGGAATTTTGAGCACAATTAATTTTCATCTTCTTTTTTATATCAACGCACTTTCTTCGCTTGCTGCTGGAGCCTTTTTAACTTTCTCACACTTTGAAAAACACGAAACTGGACAGAAAGAAACTGAAGCAATTAAAACTATTATCCCTCGGCAAAAAGTAAGTGTTCTCAGCGATCGGAGATTAATTTATTTTCTTCTAGCCTTGATTCCTGTTGAGATCGTTTTCTTCCAGCATGTTGGTGCGCTACCACTGTTCATTGTTTCTGATTTAGGTTTTTCAAATGCTGTGTTTGGACTTCTTACAGCAGTTAATACTGTATTAATAATCTTCATTGAAGTTCCTCTGAATGATTCAATGCGTAACTGGGATGACAGAAAGTCCCTTGCACTTGGTGCATTATTAAGCGGCGTTGGATTTGGACTAATGGCTTTTACTAATTCAATTCCACCGATAGTTGCTTTAATTGTTATCTGGACATTCGGAGAAATGATTTTCTTCCCTTCCTCAGGTGAATATGTCGCAAAGATTGCACCCGAAAAACAACGCGGCGAGTATATGGGTTATTTCCAGATGTCTTTCAGCTTTGCATTTATGGTTGGTCCATGGCTTGGAACAACTGCTCTTGATTTATATGGTCCATTTAATTTGTGGATTGGATGTCTTGTATTTGGATTGATGTCTACGGTTATGATGTTAAAGTTGAAGAAATAAAGACTAATTAAATCACTTCGATTTTAGCACATTATCATTATATTTACCCTATGTTTATTATCAAAATTCATATCAGCACTCCGATTTGAGACTTTAGCGGCTCTACCGCCTAAATACCTGGTAGTATTTCAATTTTCCATTAATTAAAAAGAATAAATTTTTAGATATGACAAGTATTATTAAGCAAATACAGAATAGAAAAACATTCGCAATCATAAGTCACCCGGATGCCGGTAAAACCACTTTAACGGAAAAGCTCTTGCTTTTTGGCGGAGCTATACAGGTTGCTGGTGCGGTTAAATCAAACAAGATAAGAAAAACAACCACTTCTGATTTTCTTGAAATAGAAAAGCAGAGAGGAATATCCGTTTCAACTTCGGTAATGAACTTCGATTACAATGGTGTGAAAATTAATTTGCTTGACACACCCGGACATAAAGACTTTGCTGAAGACACTTACCGGACTCTTACCGCCGTTGACAGTGTTATTCTTGTAATTGATTGTGTTAAAGGTGTGGAAGAACAAACAGAAAAATTAATGAGTGTCTGCCGGATGCGAAACACACCTGTAATTATTTTTATAAATAAGCTGGATAGAGAAGGCAGAAATCCTGTTGAACTGCTGGACGAGATCGAAGATAAATTAAAGATAAAAGTTAGACCATTGAGCTGGCCTGTTGGAATAGGAATAGCTTTCAGAGGTGTTTATAATATTTTTCAAAATAGTTTCAATTTCTTCCGCGCCAATAAACAAAAAATTGAAAAGGATATAGAGACATTCAAGAGCTCAACCGATCCGAAGCTAAAGAAAATACTTGGTGATGATGCTGTTAAACTGAATGAGGAACTTGATCTTGTAAACGGAATCTACGGTGAATTTAATACTGAAGATTATTTAAATGGACATCTTGCGCCCGTTTTCTTTGGCAGTGCATTAAACAATTTTGGTGTGAAAGAATTGCTCGATACATTTATTAAAATAGCTCCCGGACCTCAAAGCAGAGAGACAACAAACGGAGTTGTTGAACCGACAAATAATACTTTTTCAGGATTTGTTTTTAAGATACACGCAAACCTGGATCCGAAACACCGTGACAGAATTGCATTTTTAAGAGTCTGTTCAGGAAAATTTGAACGAAACAAATTCTTTTACCACGTGAGACTTAACCGGGAATTCAAATTCGCAAACCCGGCATCTTTTATGGCACAGGACAAAAACTTAATTGAAGAAGCATATCCCGGTGATGTTATCGGCTTATATGATTCTGGAAATTTTAAGATCGGGGACACACTTTCCGAAGGTGAGCAATTTATGTTTAAGGGAATACCAACTTTTTCGCCGGAGATTTTTAGAGAACTTCAGTTGAATGATCCTTTCAAATCCAAGCAGCTGGAAAAAGGAATAATGCAATTGACAGACGAAGGGCTTGCACAGGTATTTATACAGAATAACAGGAAAGTAGTTGGTACGGTTGGTGAACTCCAGTTTGAAGTTATACAATATCGTCTTCTCAATGAATATGGTGCAGATTGTTATTTCCGGTATCTGGATTTTATCAAAGCGTGCTGGGTAAAATATGAAGATAAAAATGACATCGCTGAACTGCTAAGACTTCGTTCTCATAATATTTTTTACGATAAGCACAATAATCTTGTATTTATGGCTGAGTCAGAATATCAATTGAATGCAGCAAAAGAAAAAAATCCTAAAGCTAAATTTTTAACCAGCGTTGAGCATAATACCGAAACTGTGCAAATGGAAAATGTGGCTTAGGAACGAAAACGATCATTAAAGAAAAGCCCCGATTTATCGGGGCTTCGTTAACAATAGTTTTAATTTATTTACTCACTTAATTGCTAACAGGTTTTTTCCTTTTCATAAAAAAGAACAAACCTGCGCCAGCAATAACAGCAACTGCAATAATCAGATAAATCCACCAGTTGGATGGATACAACGCACCTTTCCATTCTGCTATTTTACTTTCCATTTTGTTTTTGTTCTCATCGCTCAGCAATTTATTCTCAACCAGGTAATTCATCCAAACAGGTTGAATAGTTGCAAACCATGTGCTGTCAGCAAATTGTGCATAGATCCTTTTGGATTCTTCATCGCTTTTAATTCCAAGATTCTTTAATTCATCACCGACGAACATTTCAACAGAGGTCGTGAACTCATCTCCGTTTTTAAAGCTTCTCAACTCGATTCCACTTAAAGAAAATTCATCACTTATAGATTCCCAGGCTTCTCTGTTTACAGTGGCTGCCCATTCATTGAAAAGTCCATCAATCTGTTTCAGCTCTTCTGATTTGTTGCCATCTTCAGCATAAACCTCAATCAGCTTTATTCCAACTTTCCGCCACTTGCTCGCAAAATCTTTTTGTTGTTCCCGGATTGATTCAAGATCATCCGGTTTGAGCGATGTTGCCTTCATAAATCTGATATTATCTCTGATCGTAGTTTTAATATTGTTTAAAACATTATCCTTCTGTTCTTCGGATGCGACCATATTTTTATCTTCCATCGTCAATGCTTCTTTGTCTCTGATTATCGGAGGCATAAGACTATCAATCATACTCAAAACAAGATTATCCCTTTCCCTGATTGAAGATCTCAATTCAGCAACAAGGTTTTCAAGTTTCTTTATTGTCTTGGCATCTTTCTGTTTTTGAGCTTCAAGTTTTTGAACCTGTCCTAACAACTCGTTATTTCTTTGGTTCAGGAATTCAACCTGCGTCTTCAGTTCACCTACTTCTGTTTGAAGGACATCAATCGTTGAAAAATCTCCCTGACGAAGCAAGTATGCTTTATTCAGCTTGTCAATTGAATCATCATACTTATCCGGGTAAAGGCTTTTATCAAGTAAGTCTTTATGTTGAGCATATTCTTGCTTAAACATATTTAATTTCGTGGCAACCGGCTCAAGCTCCTGAAGTGTGGTTGCATCTTTTATACTTTTTTCAATTGAAGTGTATTCAGCTTTAAACTTGTCTACAATCTCCCGATCAGACTGAGCAAATATCAAACTGGTAATTCCAAACACCATCAATAAAACAAATAATTGAATGAAATAATTGTTTTTCATTTTGAACCTCCTTCAATTCCTTTGTGTGTAAGATTCATTTTGTTTGTGCCGTCAACCAGTTCGATGTAGGGATCTCTCTGGTTAAAAGCAGGAGTTTGAAGACCGAACTCCGAGATGAAAATTTTATTTTCCTGAACCAATTTTCCTTCATCTGCTTTAAACACGTAAACGTTTTTAAAGTTAGTGGATGTTAAGAAATAAAATCCCTGGTTGTCTCTTATCATTCTTACTTCTTTGCTTTTGTATGAAAGAGAGTCCTGAAATTCTTCAAAGAACATCCCGACGGTATTAACTTCAATAGAATACCGGTCCTCCGATATTTTCCCGTTATCATCTACGGGCAAAATTGATTCAAGCGGCCAGGAAAAGTTTGCAGGCTGCAGTGTTAACACAGAACAAGCTGCAGTAATCAGGCTCAATAAAAATAACGGAATTATTAATTTCTTCATTATTTCTCCTTAAAATTGTTATTTACTAAAATTAGGTTGGGTTAATTTATTTAGGTTTTTAAAAATGTTTATTACTCTAGTTGAAAAATAGTAAGATTAACAATTCATTTTATAATAAAATAAAGTGCACTAACCCTGAAAAATAAAAAGCCGCAACAATGTGCGGCTAAATAGAATATTATAGCTCTAGGCTTATTATCGTCTTCCGCCTCTACCACCACCACGAGCACCACCGCCGCCAGCGCCTCTTCCACCGCCACCGCCGCCACCTTTTCTATCACGTGGAGGACGTGCTTCATTAACTACCAGCTTTTTACCTTTTAACTCAAAAGTATTAAGAGTTTCGATAGCTTTCATAGCTTCTGCCTGTCCAGGCATTTCAACAAAACCAAAACCTCTTGGTTCCTGGGTAAACATATCGCGTATTACTTTTACGCTGCTTACCTTCCCGTGCTGGGAGAAAAGTTCAGTAAGATCTTCTTCTTTTACTTCGGGGGACAGATTGCCGACGTAAATGTTCATTTTAAACTCC
>Ga0208980_10000403_pt1 | contig 24004 bp, 21 predicted proteins | sample WetSurMetagenome_3_FD_187993 | JGI IMG/M metagenome (GOLD analysis project Ga0208980, IMG submission 187993) | Wetland microbial communities from Twitchell Island in the Sacramento Delta, sample from surface sediment Aug2011 Site A1 Bulk (version 2) | ecosystem: Environmental > Aquatic > Marine... | reverse complement strand
ACGGTAATGGTCCGGTAGCCGAAGGCCGCGTTGGGGAAGATCCGCGCGATGGGCACCACCCGGACCCTGCCGCCTTCCGGTGCGCCGGGCTGGGCCTCTCCGGGCATCAGCACATGGCGCTCGATCTCCTTGCCGGCGGCATCCAAGACCAGCGCCAGGCGCGCCTCGGCGAACTCCCCGAATAGCCGGGTCACGAGGGCGATGTGCTCGTCGGACATCTCCTTGCGCTTGCTGCCCAGGCTCTTGCGCATCTTCTGCCAGAAGGGACTGGCGTCGATGAGCTGGACCTTGCCCCTGCGGTGCTCGGGCTTGCGGTTGGACAGCACCCAGACGTAGGTGCTGATGCCGGTGTTGTAGAACATGTCCGTGGGCAGGCCGACGATGGCCTCCACCAGGTCGTTCTCCAGGCAGTAGCGGCGGATCTCGCTCTCCCCGGACCCGGCCCCGCCGGTGAAGAGCGGCGAGCCGTTGAGCACGATGCCGATGCGGCTGCCGCCGTCCACGGCCGGGCGCATCTTGGAGATCAGATGCAGGAGGAAGAGCAGCGACCCGTCCGAGACCCTTGGTAGGCCCGGGCCAAAGCGCCCGCTGTAGCCGCGCTGCTCGAACTCCTTGCGCACCACCGCCTCGATCTTCTTCCACTCCACCCCGAAGGGCGGATTGGAGAGCATGTAGTCGAAGCGCTTGCCCAGGAGCCCGTCGGCGGACAGGGTGTTGCCGAAGACGATGTTGGAGACGTCCTGCCCCTTGATGAGCATGTCCGCCTTGCAGATGGCGTAGGACTCGGGGTTCAGCTCCTGCCCGAATAGGGTCAACCGGGCCTGCGGGTTCAACTCCGCCAGGTACTCCCCGGCAATACTCAGCATGCCGCCGGTGCCGGCGGTGGGGTCGTAGAGGGAGCGCACCACGCCGGGCAGGCTCAGGATCTCGTCGTCCTCGATGAAGAGCAGGTTGACCATCAGGCGGATGGCATCGCGCGGGGTGAAGTGCTCGCCGGCGGTCTCGTTGGAGATCTCGGCGAACTTGCGGATCAGCTCCTCGAAGACCAGGCCCATCTGGTGGTTATCCACCCGGCCGGGGTGCAGGTCGATGTTGGCGAAGCGCTCGGTGACCTGGTAGAGGAGCCCGGATCGGGCCAGTCGCTCCGTTTGGGCGGAGAAGTCGAAGCGCTCGAAGATGTCGCGCACGTCAGCGGAGAAGCCCTGGATGTAGGTCTCCAGGTTGCTGGCGATGTGGTCTTGGTCGCCCATCAACCGCTTCATGTCGAGCGGCGAGGTGTTGTAGAAGCCGCGCCCGGTGATGCGCAGCAGGAAGGGCGCGGGGTTGAGCCCGGCCTTCCGCCTCTGCTCCAGCTCCGCCAACGCCGCTACCTTGGTGTTGGCCAGCACGCAGTCCAGGCGCCGCAGCACGGTGAAGGGCAGGATCACCCGACCGTACTCGGACTGCTTGTAATCCCCGCGCAGCAGGTCCGCCACGGACCAGAGAAAGGAGGAGAGGGTTTGGTGGTTCATCTGCCGCGCGTTCCTTCTTGAGCGTCCAGTTCCGAGCTTCCCCTGGTTATCGCTTCCCAGGGCCAATCCCATCCACAACATGCGCGCCGGGGTGATGACGCCGTCTCATTTCGAGCTGCCTCGCGGTGTGCCGTCGCAGTGTAAGGGAAAAGATCGACCGCCAGGAGCCCGCTCGTGCTTTCTCGACCGCGACGCTTACCCCACAAGCCCGCCCGAGGGAATCGCGAGGTATCTGCCACATTCCCCTCAACCCAACCCGCCCCGAACTCAAGCCCCCAGCCCCGACCAGAAGCGGCCACCCCGTCCCCGTTTCATACGCCGCGCCTCCTGGCAGCGGCGCCAACCCTTCTGGGAGGGGCGGGCCGCCCTCCACATGGGCATGCCCTCCGCCGAGAAGTCCGTCGCTAAGCGCTGCAGCTCGGCCAGGGCCGGCTCGGGGTCGATCATTCGCTCCGCGCCGCTTCTCCCCGCAAGATCCGCTGCCAGTAGTGCAGCGCCCGGGCGGGATCATCCTCGCCCCATAGCTCAAGATCCCGTTGCGTGCGCATAAAGCATTACCCAACGTTACCCTGTTTTAGTGCGGGAAACTGGGGACAGACCAGGGTTTCCTGTTTAGATCGGGAGATCGAGCTGATCAGCGTCGGGCTCGGGCTTCTTCGGCCTGCCGACTGGCCGCGCCAAGTATGGCGACCCACCATGAGAGCGATTTGCCGCTGGAACCGTTCGTTGCCCAAGGTGAATCCGTCGTTGGTGGAACTGCGCAAATCCCACGGCAACCCTGCGGACCGACCGCACCGGGGAACGGGCTGAAGCGGCACTAGCCCTCCATCAGGGCGCGGATCTTTGGCCGGTCGGGGGACAGGATGACACCCCGTTCCGTAACCAGGGCATCCACCAGCTCGGCGGGGGTCACGTCGAACACCGGGTTCCTTGCCGCGACCCCCTCGGGGCCCACCCGGCGACCACCGCAGGCGAGGACCTCGCTTGGGTCGCGCGCCTCGATGGGGATCTCCGCGCCGCTTGCGACACCCAGGTCGAGGGTGGAAGTCGGCGCGACCACCATGAAGCCCACACGGTGATAGCGCGCCAGGACCGCCAACCCATAGGTGCCGATCTTGTTGGCCACATCGCCGTTGGCGGCGATGCGATCCGCCCCCACGATCACCCAACCGATGCCGCCCTCGGCCATCAGCGCTGCCGCCGCGCCATCCGCTTGAAGGACCACCGGGATAGCGTCCTGCTGGAGCTCCCAGGCGGTCAGGCGCGCGCCCTGCAGCCAGGGACGGGTCTCGTCCGCGTACACCCCACTGAGCCTGCCGGCGGCGAAGGCGCTGCGGATCACCCCGAGCGCCGTGCCGTAACCCCCGGTGGCGAGGGCGCCGGCGTTACAGTGGGTGATGACGCGGGTGGGTCCTTCGATCAGCGCCGCCCCGAGCTCCCCCATACGCCGGTTGGCCAGCCGATCCTCCTGATGGATGGCGCGGGCCTCGGCGAGCAGGGAACCCAGCGGATCGCCCTCCCCACACCGCGCAATGCAGCCGCGCATGCGCTGCAGCGCCCAGGCCAGGTTCACCGCCGTGGGCCTGGCCTGGGCGAGCCCGGCGAGATCAGGCCCAAGGTGGTGCGACCACCCCGCCCCCCACTGGACATACCCGCGCCGCGCGGCGAGCACCACCCCATAGGCGGCGGCAATACCAATAGCCGGTGCCCCGCGCACCACCATGTCGGTGATGGCCTGGGCCACCTCGCCTGCGTCCTGGCAACGCAGAAAGCGCGCTCGCTCGGGCAACAGGCGCTGATCGAGAAGATGGAGCGCATCCTCATGCCAGACGAGGGCGTTGTCGGGTGTGGGGATCAGAGCAGCTTGAGCTTCCATGGCGGGAACCCTTGTGGCACATTGGCCGACGGTCGATGCAACAGTGGAGGACGTTCATCCCATGGGCGACCCTGGCGCAGAGCTTCTGCTGCAACCCGAGTGGCTGATCACCGTCGATGCCGATGACCGGGTCCTCACCGGCCACAGTCTCGCCGTGTCCGCGGGCCGGATCACCGACATCCTGCCGGTGGCGGATGCCACCGCCAAGTATCCCGCCACCCGCCCCGTCGCGCTACCCGGATGCGCCCTCATGCCCGGGCTGGTCAACGCCCACACCCACGCGGCGATGACACTCCTGCGCGGCTACGCCGATGACCTGCCGCTGATGCGCTGGCTCACCGAGTACATCTGGCCGGCGGAGAAGCGCTGGGTGAGCGAGGCATTCGTCCGCGACGGCACCCGCCTGGCCCTACTCGAGATGCTGCGCGGGGGCACCACCTGCTTCAACGACATGTACTTTTTCCCGGACGTGGCGGCCCAGGCGGCGTCCGAGGCCGGGATGCGCGCCACCATCGGGCTGATCGTCATCGAGTTTCCCACCATCTGGGCCCAGGACGCCGACGAATACCTGCACAAGGGCCTCGCCGTGCACGACCGCTTCCGTCGCGATCCCCTGGTACGCACCGCCTTCGCCCCCCATGCCCCCTACTCGGTCGCCGATGCCACGCTCCGGCGCGTGGCGACGCTGGCCGAAGAGCTCGACCTGCCGGTGCACATGCACCTGCATGAGACCCGCGAGGAGATCGTGCAGAGCCTGCGCGAGCACGGCAAGCGACCCCTGCAGCGGCTCGGAGAGCTGGGGCTGGTCTCGCCCCACCTGGTGGCCGTGCACATGACCCAACTGGAGCCACCCGAGCCCGCGATGCTCGCCGTCAACGGCGTCCAGGTGGTCCACTGCCCGGAATCCAATCTCAAGCTGGCCAGTGGTACCTGCCCAATCCTGGATCAGTTACTCCCGGCGGGGGTGAATTGCGCGCTGGGCACCGACGGCAGTGCCAGCAACAACGACCTCGACCTATTCGGGGAGATGCGCACCGCCGCCCTTCTGGCGAAGGGGACGAGCGGCAGCGCCTCGGCCCTGCCCGCCCGCGCGGCGCTGCGCATGGCCACCCGCAACGGCGCCCGCGCCCTGGGCATCGACGACCTCACCGGCTCGCTCGAGGTGGGCAAGTCGGCGGACCTGGTGGCGGTGGACCTCTCCGCGCCTGAGACCCAGCCGGTCTACGATCCCGTCTCCCAGATCGTCTACGCCGCCGGCCGCAGCCAGGTACGCCACGTCTGGATCGCCGGCCGGCAGGTACTGCGCGAGCGCGAGCCCACCACGCTGGATGGGGCGGCAATCGCCGCCCGGGTCCTGGAGTGGGGTCGCAAGATCGGCGCCCAGCGTTAGCGGGGATCGGGCGCCCACCCCCGACAAAAACCCCTGCCCCTCGCAGCCCGTTGCATTGAGCCAGGCCCATTGGCAACCCACATTACCGATTCTATGACCAGACGAACCAGCACCCCGAGATCCGATCCCCCGCCCCAGGCCCCGAATGTCGATCCGCGCGAGATCGACAAGTTCGCCGAGCTGGCCGCCCGCTGGTGGGACCCCCACAGCGAGTTCAAACCGCTCCATGAGATCAACCCGCTGCGGCTCGATTACGTGGACCGCCGGGTGCACCTGGCGGGTAAGACGGTGTTGGATGTGGGCTGCGGCGGCGGCATCCTGGCCGAGGCCATGGCCCAGCGGGGGGGCCAGGTCACTGGCATCGATCTCGGCGAGGCGCCGCTGCGGGTGGCCGACCTGCACAAGCTCGAGACCGGGGTGGAGGTGAGCTACCGGCGTATCGCCGCCGAGGCGCTGGCCGCCGAACGGCCCGGCAGCTTCGATGCGGTCACCTGCATGGAGATGCTCGAGCATGTGCCCGATCCCGCCGCCATCGTCAAGGCCTGTGGTGAGCTGGTGCGACCGGGCGGCTGGGTGTTCTTCTCCACCCTCAACCGCAACCCCAAATCCTACCTGTTCGCCATCATCGGGGCGGAGTACCTGCTCAACCTGCTGCCCAAGGGCACCCATGACTATGCCCGCTTCATCCGGCCCTCCGAGCTCGACCGTTGGGTGCGCGCCGCCGGCCTGGTCACCCGGGACATCACCGGTATGAGCTACAACCCCCTGACCGGGACCTACAGCCTCTCCGACGACCTCGAGGTGAACTACCTGATCACCGCCGAGCGGCAACCCTGACCCGAGCCCCCGTGAACCCTTGCCCAACGGCCGCCGCGGCGGTTCTATTCGACCTCGACGGTACCTTTGCCGATACCGCCCCCGACATGGCCCAGGCGCTCAACCGGCTGTTGCAGGCCGAGGGGCGAGCCCAGCTGCCGTTTGCGCGCATCCGGCCCCACGTCTCCCACGGCGGGCGTGCCCTGATCGGGCTCGGCTTCGGGCTACAACCGGGCGACCCGGACTACGAGCACCTGCGCCAGCAATTCTTGCACCTATACAGCGATGACCTGGCCCGCGACACCCAGCTCTTCCCCGGCATGGCCGAGCTGCTCGCGGGCCTGGAACAACGCGCGGTGCCCTGGGGCATTGTCACCAACAAGCCCGGCTGGCTGACGGAGCCCCTGCTGCGACTGCTAGGCTGGTCGGAACGGGCCGCCTGCGTGGTGAGCGGCGACACCACCCCCAGTGCCAAGCCCCACCCCGAGCCCCTGCTGCATGCCTGTCGGCAGATGGGCGTAGTACCGGAACGAAGCTGGTATGTGGGGGACGCGGAGCGCGACATCGCGGCCGGGCGCGCCGCGGGCACCCGTACCCTGGTAGCGCTGTTCGGCTACCTGCGCGAGACCGACGAACCCGCGGGCTGGGGCGCCGATGGGCTGATCGCCCGCCCACTCGATGTCCTCGACTGGATTGACCGCTAGCCCGTGAGCAGGGAATGGCTGTTTCCCAACCGCGCCACGCCCGCCGGCTCTTCGGCCTACTACAGCATCCGGTTGTCCCCGCCCCGGCTGCGCGATGATCTGGGACTGTTGCTCGGGTGGTACCGGGAGGTCCTCTCGGTACCCGCGGAGGTGAGCGATCCCGGCGTTGCCCGCCTCAAGCTCCAGTGGTGGCGCGAAGAGCTCGAGCGCACCTACCGCGGGTCAGCCCAGCATCCCCTCTGCCAGGCCCTGACCCGAACCCTTGACGCCCACGCCCTCCCCCAGGCCCCCTTCCTCGGCCTGATCGAGACGGTGGAGCAGCGCATTCGGGGACTGCGTATCACCGATATGGCGGCGCTGGAGCAGTCCCTAGCGCACAGGGTCGGGGCGATCTTCGAGCTCCTCAGCCGTTGCCACGGCGTGGTCGCCGAGGACCAGCTCACCCGCGCCCGAACCGCCGGGGTGGCCTGTGGTCTGGTCTACCTGATCCGCGATCTCGGCGCCAACCTGCGGCGTGGCCAGCCCCCCCTGCCCACGACGCTATTGCGCGCTGCGGGCCTGGGTCCGGCGGACCTCGCCCCCTCCACCCCCCGGGCGCGGCTGGCGCCCCTATTGGAAGAGCTGGCGAAGACCGCCCGCGCCCTCGATCGCCGCCTGGGTGAGGGGGCGCCCAGTGCCTTGCCGCCGGTGGTCGAGATCCGCCATCGGATACTCCAGGCACTACTCGCAGAAATCGAGACGACAGGATTCGACGTACTGGGCCAACGCGTCGGCCTCACCCCAGTGCGCAAGCTGTGGATCGCCTGGCGCACCCGAGGGCGCAGCACCTGGTCATCGGTCTCCGCGGACCGCTAGAATGCCGCCTTCCCCGTCCCACCACCCGGAGCCGCGATGTACGATTACGAGCCCTCGCCCGATCTGTTGCGGGATCGCGTTATCCTGGTGACCGGCGCGGCCGAGGGAATCGGTCGGGCGGCGGCCCGCGCCTTCGCCGACTATGGCGCAACCCTGATCCTGCTCGATCGGGAGCGCGACCCCCTCGATTCCCTCTACGACGAAATCGAGGCCGCCGGCGGGCCCGAGCCGGCCATCTTCCCCTTCGATCTGGAGTGCCACAAGGAGCGCGACTACCTGGGTCTCGCCGCCACCCTCGACGGGGCCTTCCACCACCTCGACGGGCTGCTGCACAACGCGGCCATCGCCCCCTTTCTGGCGCGGATCGACGACTACGACCTCAAGCTCTGGGACCGGGTGCTGCAGATCAACCTGACGGCCCCCTTCCTGCTCACCCAGGTCTGCCTGCCACTGCTGCGCCGCTCCCGCGACGCCTCGGTGGTGCTCACCTCCGACGGCGTGGGCCGCGCCGGCCGTGCCTACTGGGGCGCCTACGGGGTGGCCAAGTTCGGCCTGGAGGGGCTGATGCAAATCCTCGCCGACGAGACCCGCGGCACTAGCCCGATCCGGGTCAACAGCCTCGATCCGGGTCCGGTGCGCACCAACCTGCGGGCGCGGCTCTATCCGGGCGAGTCACCCGAGCGGCTGGTGACCCCCGACAGGGTCCTCTCCCTCTACCTCTACCTCATGGGGCCTGACAGCCTCGGCGTCACCAGCCAAGCATTGAGCGCGCAATCCGAAGGCTGACGCTCAGTCACGGCTCCTTGTCCTGGCAGAGGTCTGCCAAGGCACAGTCCGCGCAGCGGGGTCGCTTGCGGCACACCGCCTTGGCGTGCTGCACGATGAGGGCGTGATACTCGTTGAAGAGCGCCGTATCGGCGGGTAGCGCCGCCTCGAAGGCCGCCCGCAGCCTCTCGTAGCCCTCGCCGCCCGCGAGTAGCCCGAGGCGCCCAAAGATGCGCCGGGTGTAGGCATCCACGACGAACACCGCCCGGTCGAAGGCGTAGAGCAGGATGTCATCCGCGGTCTCCGGACCGATGCCGTGCACACCGAGCAGCCACGCCCGCAACGCCTCCGTATCCTGTCCCCGCAGCGCCGCCTCGCCGCCCCGCTCGATCAGGCTGCGGCAAAGGTTCACCAGACGGTTGGCCTTGAGGTTGAAATAGCCGGCGGGTTGCAGACACGCGGCCAACCGCGCGCGGGGCACCTCGCAGATGGCCTGGGGATCGAGCAGGGCGGCCTCCTTGAGGCCCGCGATGGCCCGCTCCACGTTGGGCCAGGCGGTGTTCTGGGTGAGCAAGGCACCCACCATGACCTCGAACGGGGTCTCGCCCGGCCACCAGCCCTGCGGGCCCCAGTGGGTATAGAGGCGGTCGAACACCTTGGCAGCGGCCGCGGGGGCGAGCTCCAGCGGCGGGGGCCGGGGTCGTTCCGCAGCCACCCCAGGCCCCTTGGCGCTGCGCTAGAAGCGGTAGCCCCGGGGAACCACCACCACCCCCTCTTCGGAGAGGGTGAAACGCTCACGGTCGTGCTTGCGGTCGAACCCGATGCGCGTGCCTGGGGGTACGATGACGTCCTTGTCCAGGATGCAATGGCGCAGATGCGCCCCGGCACCGACTCTCACCCGGCTGAAGAGGATGGCATCCTCGACGATGGCGCGATCCTCCACCCAGACCTTAGGGAACAGGATCGAGTGGTTGACCCCGCCGCCGCTGATGACGGTGCCGGCCGCCAGGATGGAGTTGACGAAGATGCCTTCGTTGCCCGACGGCCCGGGCACGGTGCGCGCGGGGGGATACTGTCCCTGGTAGGTATGGATGGTCCAGTCCTCCTGGTAGAGATCCAGCGGTGGCACCGGATCCAGGAGCGCCATGTTCGCCTCGTAGTAGGCGTCCAGCGTGCTCAGGTCACGCCAGTAGCGATCGGGACTCACCCGGCCGCGTGCGCCCCCGAAGCGGTAGGCGCAAAAGCGCCGCTGACCCACCAGGGAGGGCAGCAGGTCACGGCAAAAGTCGTGGCTAGAATCAGGGTTAGCGTGGTCGCTGGCCAGGGCCTCGAGGAGGAAGCCCTTCTCGAACAGGTACGCGCCCATGGACACCAGCGCCTCCTGCGGGTTGTCCGCCGAAGGCCGCGGCTGCGGGGGCTGGTAGGTGAGCTCGATCACCTTGTCTTCGGCATCCACCGCGAGCACGCCGAACTCCCCGGCTTGCGCCACTTCGATCGACATGTAGGCCAGGGTCACCTCGGCCTGTTTCTCCTTGTGGAACTTGATCAGCTCGGCATAATCCATGCGGTAGATATGGTCTCCGCGCAGGATCAGCACCCGGCTGGCCTTGCTGCGCTCGAGCAGATAACGGTTCTGGTAGACCGCATTGGCGGTGCCGACGTACCAATCACGGCCGTCACGCATCTGCGGGGGCACCGGCGTGATGTATTCGCCCAGCTCAGGGTTGAACAGCGACCAGCCATCGCGCAGGTGCTTCTGCAGGGAGTGTGATTTGTACTGGGTGAGCACCAGCACCTGGCGCAACCCCGAGTGCAGGCAGTTGGCCAAGGTGAAATCAATGATGCGGTACTTGCCGCCGAAGGGCACGGCCGCCTTAGCGCGATGCTCGGTAAGGGGGAGCAAGCGGTTGCCGTGGCCACCCGCGAGAATGATCGTCAAGGTCTCGCTCGACATTGCCCGTACCCCTGGGAAAAAACGGTGGGGTCGCGGCGGACCCCGAAGCGCAAGCTATGTAGCGAAAAGTGCGGATTATTGCAAGAACAAGGGCAACAACCAGGTGTTCCCGGTCATCACCACATAGGCATTGGCCACCAGCAATAGGGTTCCGACCACAAGCAGGGTGACGAGCGGTGTGTTTGGCAACTCCACGGCCCTCCCACTGAGATTCGGGAATCGCGCTCCCCCTACCGGGGATCGCAGGTTACACCGATACGCAATCGCCGGGCCAAGCAACCGAAAATGCCGCGAGCTGTGCGGCGGGAGTGTCCTCAGAGGCCAAAGAAAACGCGGATCGGGTGGGCGGTTCGCCATCCGCGGCGGTGATCCCAGATTCGGCGCCTGCGGCTCACTTGCCATGCCCGTCCGGAGAAGCCAAAGCGGGAGACAGCCGCCCAAGACGGTGCGCCGGGCGCCTGGACGAGCCAAAAGGGTGCGGGCAGCGCAATCGAGCGCCACCCTGGGGGCACAACGTTCGCTCAGCGGACCACTACCCGCTGCCAGGCGTGGCCTTTGAGCTGAACCGGATAGGCGGCCCACTGGGAGAACAGTTCCCGGCTTACCATCCCGCGCCCGGGGTACTCCTGGCCGGCCATCACCCGATAGCTGACGGTGGCCTGGGCGCCCTCCCCCGCGAAGCGCTCGATGCGGCGCACCGACCAGGCCTCGGCATGCTTGCCATTGCTGTAACAGACCCCGGTGCGCAAATCCGCGGGTGCCAGGTGCGCGGAATGCCGCGTCGCTAGCTCGTAGATCCGCAGCAGATCGTCTTCCGTGACATCGACGAAGGAATCGATCTGGCTCAGGGCAAACACCAGGTCCTCGTGCTCGATGGGCGGGGGCGCGCCAGGACCCGCCTGGTGGCCTCGACGCATGAGCTCGGCGGGGTAACGACGCCAGGGGAACAGATAGTTGAAGCCCACCGCGACCCCCAGCAACACCAGGAGATTGACCAGAACCGGTGCCACCACGTAGCCGTACCCCAGGGCACGGATTGCCTCGCCCCCGACCACCGCCGCAAGCGCGGTGGCCCCACCCGGGGGGTGAACGCTGCGGGCGAGGAGCATCACGCCGATGGCCACACTAACCGCCACCGCCGCCGCCAGGTGCGGTTGCGGGATCCAGCGGGCGCAGGTCACACCGATGAGGGCGGAGAACAGGTGACCGCCGATCAGGTTCCAGGGCTGCGACAGGGCCCCATGGGGAACTGCGAACAGGAGCACCGCGCTCGCCCCCATGGATGCCACCACCCAGGCGGCGCCGGTGAGGTCGAGCAGCCACGAGCTCACCCCAAGCATCAGCCCGATGCCGCAGAAGCCGCCCAGGGCGGCAACCGCCCGCTCCGAGGCGCTTACGCTGCCGCCCTCGATGCCAAGCCAGCGCGCCCAGTGCTCCAAGGGTCCCATCAGCTACTCGCCTCCGCCGTTGGCCCCGCGCTGAGCGCGGCGCGCACCAATCGATACTGCCCCAGCGTCCGGACCAGGTTCCACCCGAGCAGGGCGGCGGCCAGCACCAGCAGGGCGCCACCGGCTCGCAGCGCCGGCCCCCCCCCAAGCGGAGCACCCAGCAGCACCGCCAATGCCGCCATCTGCAGCGCCCACTGGGCCCTGGCCCAACGCGCGGACAGCAGCAGCCCGGTGTGGGGCACCCGAACCGCCATCCGCTGGCCCTGGATCTGCGCCTGTTGCAGGTGGAACCAGGCGAGAAAGGGAACGATCTTGTACAGCATCCCCGTGGCGATTCCGACCAGCGCCCCGAGAATCAGGAGCACGCCCACCACCGTAGCGGGTAGCCCGAGATAGCCACTAAGGATCGCCGCCACCAGCGCCAGAAGGCCCACGCGCCAGTAGTCCAGCGTCACGTCCGGCCGGGAACGCTTGCGCTTGCCCAGCGTCCAGTAGGTGACCCCCACGTAAACCAGGAAGCCACCCGCAAGCAGGCCCCCACCCCAGTCCGCCGCCAGCCCGCCGATCTGCGCCGCGACCACCAGCGCAAGTCCGCCGATCTGACCCGGCGCCAGGAAGCGGCGCACCGGCAAGGGGATCTCGGGCGCGAGGTAGAACAGGGGCAAAACCTGATAGGAGACCGCCATGAGAAGTATCCCGGCCCAGCCGAACAGGCCCCAGGACAGGTGTACGTTGGTCCAGCCGGCGAAGTCGGGGATGGACAAGGTGCCCGTCAACCCGAGCACCAGCCACAGACCCAGGCCCGCCGTCACCACCAGGGCAAGCAGCGACAGGTGCATGCCGAGCACCGTGGACCGGTCGCCCTTGGCCCGCGCGAGGGACGCCCCCGCCGCGGTCAGAAACAGGAGCACCGCGGCAGCGACCAACGCGGAGCCGAGCAGCAGCCACGACCGCTCCCCCGAGAGGAAACCGAAGCACTGCAGGGGTACCCCCAGATTGAGCAGGCCGTAGAGCCAGCGGCTGACCCCGAGCACCCGCGGTACCGGGGCACCCGCCAGCACCGGAAACAGTTGCAGCAGGGCACCGAACATCACCTGGCTGAGGAACCCCAGCAGCGTGAGGTGGACCAGGGCCAGGGCGCCGGGTGTCCAACGCGAGGCAAAGACATCGGCGCCTCCCGCCACCAGCAGGAGCCCCGCGGCGGCAAGGTAGGCAGGAGCGGTGACGAAGAAGCGGAGCGGGACCCCGATGGGCGGCGCCTGCTCCAGCGCCAGCCCGGCGGCATTCAGCACAAGGGGACCTCTTGGGCGATCTCCGGGGGCACGGGCGCGTCGGCCTCCCACACGAACATCTCGATCCCTGCCTCGGGCCCGGTTCGGGTGTACCACCGATACCCCATGTCATGGAGCATCCGGTACAACGGGAACGGCTCCCGCCGATGGAGCACGTGTAACCAGTCCCCCTGGGGCAGATCGGCCAGGGCATCGAGGATCCGCTCCAGGGGCTCTGGGGGCTCGAGCTCGCTTACGTCTAGGCAGTGCTCCATCCGCGTGCCTGCAAACGCTCCACCAGCCCGCTGGCGTCCGGCCCGAAAGCGGCGTCTGCCATGGGATAGAGGATGTGCTCTTCCTTCAGGTTGTGCTGCTGCAGCACGAGCAACAACGTCTCGCAGAGACCCAGGGCATCTTGGGCATCCGCCCGCCCGAGGGAATCCCCCAGCTCGGCGAGTAGGTGGCGCATCTGCGTGTGCTCGCTGCGCATCACCGAGGTGGGTCCCGCCGCTGCAGGCTGCCTGCGTTCCAGTGCCGGGAAGAGCTCGTCCTCCTCGGCCGCGAAGTGCCGCTCCAGGGACCCGGTCACCGTGGCCAGATGGCCCGCGGCGGCGCTCCAGTCACCCCCGTCCACGGCACCCTCCAGCGCCACCAGGGATTGGTCCCCGTCGCGATGGTCCGCCGTCATAAATCCCGCGATCGCTCCCATCGAAACCCTCCAAGCTCAGGCTTGGCGAAGAATGCTCAGGCTGCGGAAACCAAAGCGCCTTGATCTGGGTCATCCCCGCACGGATTCCCGATTCGCTACCGGCTTGTGGCATCCAACAGAGGCCGCAGTTGGGGCCAGAGGTTATTGAACATGATCGGCTGTGCCTCGGCGGTGGGGTGATAGCCGTCCGACTGCATCAGCGCCCGATGCTCCGCCACGCCGGTGAGGAGCATGGGCACCAGGGGCACCCCGGTCGCGCTCGACACCCCGCTAAAGGTTGCTTGAAAGCGCTTGACGTAGGCCGCACCGTAGTTGGGCGGCAGGCTGATGCCCACCAGCAGCACCTGGGCCCCTGCCTCAAGGCTCAGTTTAACCAGACGTTGCAGGTTGTCCCGGAGCTGCTCCAGCGGGAGCCCGCGCAGACCATCGTTGGCCCCAAGCTCGATCACCACCACAGAGGGTCGGTGCTGGGCCAGCAGGGCCGGCAGGCGGGCAAGCCCCCCGGAGGTGGTCTCCCCGGAGATGCTGGCATTGACGACGCGGTGGTCGAATGCCTGCTCCCGCAACCGCTCCGCCAGCAGCGGTACCCAACCCTGGTCAGGCCGCAGGCCATAGGCGGCGCTCAAGCTGTCGCCCAGCACCAGGATCACGGGCACCTCGGCCCGCGCCGAGCCCAACAGCGATACCAGGCCCATCACCCAAAGAAACCTCTTCATGACCGACGACCCTCCCAACCTCCTGTCCGAAGCCAGCGGACTGGGCAAGGATGTTACCGGTCCGGGTGGCACCCTGACCATACTCCGCGACCTGGACATTAGGGTCGCGGCAGGGGAAGCAGTGGCCATCCTCGGCACCTCGGGCTCTGGCAAGTCCACCCTGCTCGGACTCTTGGCCGGTCTGGACAACCCCACTCGGGGTGAGATCCGGCTGTGCGGCGAGCCCCTGGGACGCCTGGGCGAGGATGAGCGGGCCGCGCTCAGAGCTGGCCGCGTGGGCTTCGTCTTCCAGAGCTTTCAGCTCTTGCCCACCCTGACCGCGCTGGAGAACGTCCTGCTGCCGCTGGAGCTGGGGGACATCCACGGGGCCGGCAAGCGGGCACGGGAGGCACTCGCCCGAGTGGGTCTCACCGATCGTGCCCGCCACTATCCCCATCAGCTCTCGGGCGGTGAGCAACAGCGGGTCGCCATCGCCCGCGCCTTCGCCCCGGGACCGCGCATCCTGTTCGCCGACGAGCCCACCGGCAACCTCGATCAGCATACCGGCGAGCACATCATTGAGCTCCTGCTCACTCTGCGCCGCGACAGCGGCGCCGCCCTGGTCCTGGTGACCCACGATCGCGAGCTGGCCCGCTCCTGCGACCGCCGGCTGGTGCTCGAGGCGGGCCGGCTGGAGGAGGCCCCTTGAACCGCTGGCGCCTCGGCCTTCGGTTTATGTGGCGGGACTGGCGGAGCGGGGAGACCCGACTGCTCGCCGCGGCCCTGGCCCTCACCGTTGCCGCCGTCACCGCGGTGGGCTTCTTCACCGACCGGGTCAGCCAGGCGATCCACCGCCAGGGCAACGAGCTGATTGCCGCGGATCTGGTGGTTGAGTCCTCCCAGCCCCCCGCCGCCGAGCTGCGCCACAAGGCCAGCGAGCTCGGCCTGCGCAGCGCCGATACCCTCGAGTTCCCCAGCGTGGTGCTCACTGCCGAGGCGCCGCAACTGGTGGAGGTCAAGGCCGTCAGCGAGGCCTATCCCCTGCGCGGCGAGCTGCGCGTGCGCGCCTCCCCGAGCACCGAGGAAACGCCCCTGGCCCTTGGCCCCCAGACCCGCGAGGTGTGGGTGGAGCCGCGCCTGCTCCTGCTGCTCGGTGCGGCGGTGGGCGACAAACTGCGGCTGGGGGAAGCAGAGCTTTCCATAGGCCAGGCGCTGAGCTACGAGCCCGACCGCGGCGGAGGGCTGTTTCAGCTCGCCCCCCGGGTGCTACTACCCATCGCCGCCCTGGCCGAAACCGGCCTGATCACCCCGGCGAGTCGGGTGCGTTACCGCCTGCTCCTGGCCGGTGATGCGACCGCGGTCGAGCGCTACCGCGACTGGTTGCAGCCGAGGCTGTCGCCTGGGGTGCGCCTGATCGACCCCCAGGAGGCCCGTCCGGAGTTCGGCGCCGCCATCGATCGGGCCTCCCGTTTCCTCTCCCTCGCCACCCTGGTGACCCTGCTGGTGGCCGGAGCCGCCATCGCCTTGGCCAGCCGAAGGTTGGTCGAGCGGCAGACCGACGCGGTGGCCATCATGCGCTGCCTCGGGGCCCCCAGGCGGCTGCTGCAGCAGGTGTTCCTGCTCCGGCTGCTCCTGTTCAGCCTGATCGCGGGCCTGGCCGGCTGCCTGCTCGGCTTCCTCGCCCAGTTCGGCCTCGCCTCCCTGGTGGGTCACTGGTTTGCCGAGCGCTTGCCGCCCCCCTCCGCCAAACCGCTGGTGGTAGGTCTCGGGGTGGGGCTGATCACCCTGCTCGGATTCGCCGCCCCGCCGCTACTGCACCTGGCGCGCGTGCCCCCGCTGCGGGCCCTGCGCCGAGACCTGGGTGCCCCGCCGGCCTCGGAATGGGTGGCGGTGCTCATCGCCTCCACGGCCCTGCTCGGGCTGATCTACTGGCAGGCGGGGGACCGGGAGCTTGCCGTCACGCTGATGCTGGGGGTGGCGGCCACCCTCGGACTGCTTGGGCTCCTGGGCTACCTGCTGGTGCTCGGCGCCGCCTGGCTGCAGCCGCATACCTCCGGGGTCGCGCGGCTCGGCCTGGCGACGCTGGCCCGCCGCCGCGGCGGCACCCTGCTGCAGATTCTCGGTTTCGGGGTAGGCATCCTGGCGCTGCTGCTGCTCGCGATCGTGCGGGTGGACCTGCTGCGGACCTGGCAGCAGAGCCTCCCGGCGGACGCCCCAAATCGATTCCTTGTCAACATCCAGCCCGACCAGATCCAACCGCTGCGCGACTTCCTCGCCGAGCAGGGTATTGCGGGGGCCGAGATCTTGCCCATGATTCGGGGCCGCCTGGTGCGGGTGAATGAGCAGGAGGTCCGCCCCGAGGACTACGCGGACCCACGCGCCGAGCGGCTCGCGGCGCGCGAGTTTAACCTCAGCTGGGCCACCCTGCTGCAGAATGACAACCGCATCCTGGCGGGCGAGTGGTGGGGAGAGCGGCCAGCCCCCACGCCGGCCTTTTCGGTGGAGAAAGGCCTGGCCGAGACCCTGGGTATCCGGCTTGGCGACCGCTTGACCTTCAGCGTCGTGGGAACCGAGATTTCCGCACCGATCACCAGCCTGCGGACGGTGCAGTGGGACAGCTTCAACGTAAACTTCTTCGTGGTGGGAACCCCAGGACTGCTCGCGGGCCTACCCGCCACCTCGATCACCAGCCTCTACCTGCCGCCCTCGCGCGACGCCGTCACCGCCAAGCTGATCCGCGAGTTTCCGAATCTGACCCTGTTGGACGTGGACGCGATCATGCGACAGGTGCGCACCCTGGTCGACCGCGGTGTGCTGGCGGTGGAATACGTCTTCCTGTTCACGGTTCTGGCCGGGGTACTGGTGATGGTGGCGGGCATCCACACCCACTTCGAGGAGCGCATGGCGAGCATCGGCACCCTGCGTACACTGGGCGCCCGGCGCAACCGACTGCTCGTCGCGGTAGCGGTGGAGTTCACCGCGCTCGGGTTGCTCTCTGGCCTGCTCGCCTCCCTATTCGCCGAGGCCACCGGTGAGGTGCTCGCCCGCCAGCTCTTTGGCCTGGCCTTCGAGCTCAACCCGCTGCTGTGGGTTGCCGGCGTCCTCGGCAGCGCCGTGGCGGTGGGCCTGTCGGGCACCCTGGCGGTCTACCCTTTGCTCTCGCGCCCACCACTGCGCGCCCTCAGCCGGGGGTGAACCCCGGCGGCGGGCAATGTCGGGGGCTTGGCGCCATAGCGTCGGCCCCGAATAAGGGGCGAATCGTTCAGCCCCAGAACGTTGGAGAAACCGCCAGCGAGCCCCAGGAACGGGTTTACGGCGTCCCGCGGAGCGCACTACTGAGCTGTTGCTCAAGCGTACACTCCTGAGACCAGGGGACGCTCGCGCCCAGGCGTCCTAACCGGCGCCATCGCCCCAATCCCTCGCCGCCTCTATAATCGCGCCAGTCCCACGCCACCCCCGGTTCCGCAATGCTACTCCGCCTGGTCGCTCTGCTCTCGGCCATCGCCGCCAACACCTTCTTCTGGTACCAGCTCGGCCGACCCGTCGAGCTACCCGATGTCGCCGGGGGCCGCTACGATTGCCTGTCCTACACCCCCTACGCCCCCGGCCATAGCCCCACCGACCCCAACGACCGGGTACCCGACGCCATCATCGCCCACGACATCCAGGCGCTCAGCACCATCACCGGGTGCCTGCGCCTGTACTCGAGCCGCGGCTCCGCGGAGACGGTGCTGCGCGAGGCCCGCACCCACCATCTCACCCTGATGCTGGGCGCCTGGATCTCGGGCGATAAAGCCCAAGACCAGGCGGAGCTTGCGGAGCTGGTGCGCCTGGCGAAGGCCTATCCGGATGTGGTCAAGCTGGCCGTGGTAGGTAACGAGGTGCTGCTGCGCCGGGAGCTGCCCTACGACCGCCTGGGCGCCCTGATCGAGGGGGTGAAGGCGCAGATCGACATTCCCGTGGCCTATGCCGACGTCTACGACTTCTGGTACCAGTACCCACAGATGGCCCGGCACGTGGACCACATCCTGGTGCATATCCTGCCCTACTGGGGCGACCCGGCACCCTCCTCCAGCACCGCCCAAGCCGAGCTAGAGCAGGTATTGGGAGGCTTCCTCAAGACCTTTGCCGGCAAACCGATCACCATCGGTGAGACCGGCTGGCCGAGCGCCGGACCCGCCCGCCAGCAAGCGAAGGCCAGCATCGTCGATCAGGCGCGCTTCGTGCGCAACTTCATCCAGGGCGCGGCCAACCTTGGGGTCTCCTACAACCTGATCGAGGCCATCGACCAGCCCTGGAAGCGGGCCAACGAGGGCACCGCCGGTGGCTATTGGGGCATCCTGACGGTGGATCGGGAAACCAAGTTCCCGCTCACCGGGCCAGTGAGCGAATGGCCCCATTGGCCCGGGCAGGCGCTGGTTGCCATCACCGCGGGGCTGTTGCTGGCGGCGATCGCCTGGCGCCAGGCATCGGGCGGGCGGGTAACGGTTGCCATGGGGCTCGGCCAGGTGATCGGCAGCCTGCTGATCCTTGGCTGGCGCCAAGCGGGTGAGGTGAGCCTGGGCCTGGGCGGTACCCTGGGCAATTACGCCGGGGTGGGGTTGATCGCGCTTGCCGGCGCGGGGTTCATCTACCTGTTCGCGGCCGCCCGCTCGGCGGTGGATGCGTCCCCCCCCGCGCCTCTGCTTGAGGTCTTTGCCTGGCTGCGGCGGCCCAACCAGTTGCCGGGTCCCGACCTGATCCCCTCACTGCTGCTCTTCGCCGGGGCCTATCCGGCCGCCGTGATCGGGCTCGGCCTGGCCGCCTCCATGCGCCACCAAGACATTCCCTGGATGTACTTCGTCGCCCCCGCGCTATTGGCCTTGACGGTTTGGTGGCGTGGTCTCGGCAAGCATTACCAAGGCCGCGCGGAGGCTTGGCTCGGGCTGATCCTGCTCGGGTGCGCGCCCTTTTGCTACGACGGGCCCCACAACCAACCGGCCATGCTCTGGATGGGTCTGCTGGTCCTGCTTGCCCTGCCCTGGCTAGGTGCCATACGCCGGGAGCTTCGGGCCTGGCTGCCCCAGGGTAATCCCGCGCAGAAGCCCCGTCACCACCGCTAGCGCCCCCACCTTGGCGCTATACATCAACAGCAACCCTCCGCCGAGAAAGCACCCAGCCATCAGGAAGACGGGCGCCAGAGACCGGGGCAGAAACAGGCTGATCCCCACCAGCGCCACCGCGCTCCACCCCCAGGGACCGAGAACCATGCCCAGGATGATGCCGTGGCGGATCTGGCACCACCAGGGCGGCTGCTCGCCGGTGCAGATGGCGCCGATCTCCTGCGGCTCGATGAACTGCACCCTGAGCAGATAGCCGCAGACCATCCCGACCAGCACGACCACGAGATAAAACCAAGGGTTACGTAACAAGGGAGTTGGCTCCTTTCAGACATTCACCCTAGAAACCGCTGATGGGACACTTCGCCCCTCGTGTTGGCAAGTACCGAATCCCGGAGCACCGGCCTTATCCGACGCACACCGCCAGCATCGAGATGGACCCGCCATCCACCCCCTCCACCGGAAAGCTGACCCCATCGTCGGCGCCCTGCTGCGCGATCACATAGAGCAGCGGCAGGTAATGCTCCGGCGTGGGCACCGCGCGCCTGGACTCAGGATCGATCCGCTGGTAGTCGATGAGCGCCGCATGCTCGCCGGAGACGATGAGCCTTCGCGCCTCGCGCTCGAAGCGTACTGCCCAGTCCGCGGGCGGAGCGGTGGGCCGGTCCCAGGCGTAGGCGCGGAGATTGTGCACCAGGTTGCCGCTGCCGATCAGCAGCACGCCCTCTTCCCGCAGCGGGGACAAGCGCCGGCCGAGCTCATAGTGAAACCGGGGGGGTTGCGCAGCATCGAGGCTCAACTGCACCACCGGAACCTCCGCCGCCGGGTACAGGTGGCGGAGCACCGACCAGGTACCGTGGTCGAGCCCCCACGCCTGGTCGAGGGTCACCGCAACCGGCGCAAGAAGATCCCGGACCCGCGCCGCCAGTGCGGGATCACCGGGCGCGGGATAGTGAATCTCGTAGAGCTCGGGCGCAAAACCACCGAAGTCGTGCAGGGTCGACGGGGTGGACATCGCTGTCACCCGTGTCCCCGGCCCATACCAGTGCGCCGACACCACCAGCACCGCCCGGGGCTTGGGCAGTGACGCCGCCAACGCCGCCCAGGCCTGGGTATAGGGATTGCTCGACAGCGTCAGCAGCGGATTGCCGTGGCCTAAAAAGATCGCCGGTAGTCGGTTGACCATGGGTTGGGTTGGGTCGGGTGGGGTCCGCGCCGGGGCCTCACCCCTGCCCATCGTCCTCGGCCTGGCCAAGGCGGCACACCGAGTAGGTGAGCACCAACACCGCCAGGCTGAGCACAAGGATGGCCCCGGCGATGCTCATCAGGAGATACAGATGAAAGGCGTCTGACACCTGTTGGACGTCGATAACCAGGTGCCGCGCCAGCGCCGTGATCGCCACGTAGATGAGAAACTGCACCGGTAGCCGGTGGGTCTTGAAGTAGATCCCCACCATCGCGCCAAGCTCGAGGAAGATGAACAGCAACAGGATGTCTTTGAGCTCAGCATATCCCTTGTGCATGATGTGCAGATACTCGTAGATCGCCGACCAGATCACCGTGGCGCCAATGACAAACAGCGCCACGGAGTGGAAGGCGTCCACCATCAGGTCGCCCACGCGCTCGATGCGACTTCTGGGGGTCTGCATGGATTCTATCCGCTAGGTGGAGAAAACGCTCCACCATCGCCGGCAACAGCGTCAAATAAGGGGCAACGCCGGCTGAAATAGGGTGAGCTTGCGTCTAGTGTAACGCTTCCGCCCAGCCCTCGCGCAGGGGAAAACCCAGGGCGCTTCGCCTATCATGGGCACAACCGGCGCCGCCAGAGCGGGTGACGCCCGCTGATCCGCTTTGAGGAGACGGGAGACAAGCCATGCAAACCAAGCCCTGGGCGCTCGCCTGTTGGCTCGGGCTGGCGGCGGTGCCAGTCGGTGCCGCCGAGATTACCGATGAGCTGTCCATCGGCGGCGTACTGGCGGCTGCCGTTCAATGTCAGCGGGTATCCGGGAACCCCAACGCCCCCAACACCTGCCGCGGGGCCGCCCCGATGCAGCCAGAGCTCACCTACCGACCCACCGCCCAGGATGAGATCTTCGTCAAGCTCGGTTTCGCCGCCGGAAACGCGCTCAATCCGGTGACACCCTTCGCCCTGCTCCCCTGGAACGCCGACCTGGCGTCCGACGTGAAAGACATCAACGGCCGTAACCGTAGCTACCTGCTAGAGGCCTGGTACGCCCACACCTTCCAGCTTGGGACCGACAACACACTCGAGGTCACCGGCGGCATCCTCGACCCGGCCTTCTACGTCGACGAGAACGCCTACGCCAACGACGAGTACACCCAGTTCATGAACCAGGCCTTGGTCAACGCGCGCAGCGACTTTCTGCCCGGCTACGATTGGGGTGGCGTGCTGGTGTGGAAATACCAGAATTGGACCCTGAGCGCGATCGGCATGAACGTCGGCGAGAATGACGACGGCAACAACTACAATTTCTATACGGCCGAGGCGGATTACCACCTCGAGACCGCCCTGGGGGAGGGGAATTACCGAGTGCTGTATTCCGGCACCTCCAGGGCCTACCCGGACCCCGCCGGCAAGACCCTGGAGCGCCGCGCCGCCCTGAGCCTATCCTTTGACCAAGCCCTCGGCGAGGTCGTAGGAGTTTTCCTGCGCTTGGGTTGGCAAAGCGAGGATCCCGCTGTGGACTACCGGGCACTCTACTCCGGGGGGTTCGACTTCAAGGGCCTGGCCTGGGGGCGCGAGCGCGACAACATCGGCATCGGCTACGCCTACCTCAAGGGCGGCAACAGCGACATTGCCCGCAGCCAGGTCTGCGAGGCCTACTACCGCTACGCCATCGACGAGCACCTGGCCCTCACCGCCGATCTCCAGTACCAGGCCGACCGCTACCAGGGCGCGGACAGCACCAAGGGGTGGATCGGCGGGCTGCGGCTAACCTTCGAGCTCTAAATCGCCACCTCTCCCGTCGAGCTGACGCCAGCGGGCAAAGGCAGGGCTCATCCCGCGCCGGCCCGCACCTGGCTCAGGGCGGAGAAGGCGGCCGCCCGATGGACTGGGCACTTGGCACGCTGGGAGAGGAGCAAAGTGAGCAGCACCGGCGGGGTGTAGGTCGCGAGCTTGCCCAGCTTGTCGAGCACCTCACGCCGTGCTGGATCAAGATCGTGTGTTTTCTCCTGGTTCTGATCGCACGCCATGGTTTAGGTCTCCGGGTGCTGGGTGGGTGACGTCGGTCAATGGTAGCGCATCGAAGTATCGTTCGGGGGCCGGTACTCCCAGCGGAAGGTCCGGGTCGAGCCCGTGAGGTCGAAGGGGTAGCTGCCCTCGGTGGCGGGGATCTGGGTCCCGGTCAGTGTGTCCACGAGGAGCGAGCGCTCGATCACGCCCGCCGGGCCCTCCCAGCTCAGGACCAGGGAGCGGCGGGGGTCGTCGCTGCGGATCTCGAAGCCCCAGCGCTCTCCACGTTGACCTTCAGGGTCGGCGGGGCGGAAGTCGCTCGCGTAGTCCCCCGCCGCGGCGCCCCAGTCGGGGTGGGGGAAGACGAGGGTGAGACTGGTCTCGCCAAAAGGCGGCAGCTCCGGGAGGTCGTGGCTGTCGTAACCCGCCTGGGCGTCGAGAAGCTGGCCGAGCACGTTGTTGCGATCGCGCAGCCCCCCCACCGGGTCGGTCACCGTGAGCCGCAGGTACCATTCGCGTCCCGCCTGGATGTTCTGTCGGTAGGCCTCGCGACGGGCGTCCCGCTCCGCGAGGCCCTGGGTGGGCAGCTCCTCCGCCTGGGCCGCTGGCGCCAGCCAGGCGAGAACCCAGGGCAGCGCCGTCCCCTGCTGGCTGGTCTTGATCGAGGGCTTGGCCGGGATCAGCAGCTCCAGGGTGTGGCCGTGGCTGCCGGGCAGCAGCTTGACCCAAAACCCCTCGAAAGCCTGCAGGGTGCCTTCCATGCCGGGGGTGACATCGTCGTAGGCCTCGTAGGCATTGCCGTTCCACCGATAGTAGACGTTGGAGAGCAGCCCCGCGGCCTGGGCACCCGAGGGGGTGTAGAGGCTGCCGCCATCCACCCGCACGCGGACATCCGCCCAGTCGACGGGGAACGCCAGCGGATGGGCCACCAGGTTCTTGGCCACCGCCATCCCGTCGGCGGAGGCGCTCAGCGGGATGACATAGCAGCCGTTGCTGCCCGGACAGCCCGCCATGCCGAGCACCGGGGTGGCGGTGCCTTCAACCGCTAGGGTTCCTCCATCAAGGCCCTTGATCCAGGTGCCCAGCCCGGGCTCGACCGGTGCGTCCTTGCCCAGGGGCCGGTAGTCGCCCGCGTCGGCATCCCAGGCGTAGAGCCGCCAGTCGCTGCCGTAGGGCCCCGGCAGATCGGCCCCGTAGGTGCTCTCCACCGTCCCCGGCAACTGGGGCGAGCAGGGGCTGCCGATTAGCCGCCACTGCTCGGGGGGCAGCGCGTAGCCGAAACCGCAGGGGAAGGTGTAGAAGTAGGCGGCGCCGCAATAGAAACCACCTCCCGGGCAAGGGCTATAGGGCGCACCCACCAGGGCGGTGTGGCCCGAGAGAGCAACGGCGCTGCCGAACAAGTCACCCGCCGCGGCATCGCTAGCGGTGAGCCTCTGCTGCTCGGTCCAGATCCCGCCTGAGCGGGTATACACATAGGCCGCGCCGCACTGATCGCCGCCCGCGGCGCAAGCGTGATCCTGGGCGCCCACCAAGGCCGTCTCACCCGCGAGGGCGACAGCGCCGCCGAACACTTGGTTCGTCGCCGGGTCCGAGGCGATGAGCCTCTGTTGCTCGGTCCAACTGCTCCCCGAGCGCGTGAATACATAGGCCGCGCCACAATGGAAGCCAGAGAAACCAGCCGAACAGTCGGCAAACTCGGACCCCACCAGCGCGGT
>Ga0208980_10000402_pt1 | contig 24052 bp, 16 predicted proteins | sample WetSurMetagenome_3_FD_187993 | JGI IMG/M metagenome (GOLD analysis project Ga0208980, IMG submission 187993) | Wetland microbial communities from Twitchell Island in the Sacramento Delta, sample from surface sediment Aug2011 Site A1 Bulk (version 2) | ecosystem: Environmental > Aquatic > Marine... | reverse complement strand
GCATGCCCGGGCTGAAGTCCTTTGCGCGCGCAAGGTCTGCGGTGATCAAAAGGGTCAAAGAAAGGGTGAGTGTGAACAGCATGGTCTTCAGATTCATTTGTACCTCCAGCAACGATTGGGACTCCGGCCCGACAGGGAACCCCGAGCAGGGGATTTTTCCCGCAAGCCCCTTTTGAGTTTTTTCTATGTTTCCAACGTCGGGCCGAACGATTTCCCCTCAGGACCCGCAGCAGCCGCCATCGGAAGGGTTCAGCATCGGAAAGACGGGGCCGCCCTTCATGCCGCTGCACACGGCCTGCTTCACTTTCTCGATATCGGCTTTTTCCAGGTTGGAATTCATGTTCTTTTCAATGCCCAACTCGGTCAGTACGACATAACTCCGCAGCGGCACCCCGGTATGCTCCAGGATCGCCCGGATGCACCCCACGGAGCAGCCGTCGATGGCCACCATGGATGGCACTTTTTGCGCATAGTGGACGAATTTCGGCAGGTGCGCCCCGATGGCCGCCAGGCAGAACATCTGCCCGAAGCCCTCGCGGGTCAGCTCGACGGCTGCCTGATTCGACAGCTGGCCTACGTTGGATGCCCCCGAGCAGGCCAGGATCATGAGGGGTGGCGCCGGTTTTTGAGATGGTTGGCTCATGTCTTCTCACTCCTTTCGGCTTCCCAGTCCCTTGGGATCACCAGCACGGGTCTTACGTGCTGCAGGGTGATGAATTCCGTCTCGCTGCCCGTGTAGGCCTCCCTGATGTTGCTCTTGCCGTGGGAGCCCATCACGATCAAAGAGACGTCTTCCTCATCGGCGATGGCATTGATTTCCCGGAAGGGAATACCCGTTTTCAGGATCATCTTCACCCGGTATCCGAGATCAATGAGCTGATCCTTGATTGCAGAGAGGCGCTCCGTATCGACCCGGTTGAACTTTTTCAACTTTTCCTGCAAATAAGGAACCAGCACCCTCGTGTCCTGGATATGAACAACCACAACTTCCTGCGTCATGTCCTTCTGGAGCTGTTCAATCACCTGCATGGCCCGTTGCGAATTCGGAGAAAAATCCGTTGGGTAGAGGACCTTGCCGAATAGCGAGTTGGAAACAAAAGCGAGGGCTTCCTTTCCCTTGGTCTCGACACGCCGGAAGCGCTCGATGAGGAGAGGCACCCTTGTCAGCCGCATGACGCTCTGGGTGTTGTTTCCTAGCAGGGCCCCCCTCACGTAGCCGTGCCCATGGGAGCCCATGATGATGAGCGATGCCTTCTCTTCGCCTGCGACGCGGGCAATCTCCTGGTACGTAACACCCATCTGTACCCTGCACTTTACGATGATGCCGTGAGCCGAGGCAATGTTTTCGCAGATGCCCTTGAGACTTCGGTCGGCCTCGACTCTCGTCCGCTCGATGAATTTTTCATCGACCCCGATCCATCGGGTCGCCTTCATGGGGTTGATGACATGCAGGAATACGGCTTCCTGCAGGCCGGCCCGTTTCAGCTCCGGGATCAACTCCATGATCTTGTTGGCGTGTGGGGAGAAATCAGTCGGGAACAGGATCTTTCTGAACACGGGAATTCGCTCCACGACGGGCACGACAGCAGGGATCTCTTTGAACAGCGCCGCCTCGGATTTTCTTGCAGCCCAGACCAGGGCCAGCATGACGGGCACTTCGATCAGGGGGCCCACGACCGTCGCGAGTGCGACGGCCGGGCTGAAGGCCGTGATGGCGATGGCGATGGCAATCTCGAAATCCCTTCCCGTGGAGTTGAAGGCAACGGCCACGGAATCCTTGTAGTTCAGGCCCATCTTCCAACTCGTGAGGTACACCACGGCGAACATGACCCAGAAAAAGATCGTCATCGGGACGGCCATCTGGAGAATGATCATGGGCCGCTCCAGGATGAGATCCCCTTTCAGCGCGAACATGACGATCAGCGTGAAGAGAAGCCCGATGATCGAGAGGGAATCGAGGTAGGTCTTGAATTCCTTGAATCCCTCCTCGCCCATCCTGCTCACCGCGACGCGGCGGGTCAGGAATCCGGCGACAAGCGGCAGTCCCAGGTAAAGAAGGACGCTTTCGCCCACGACGAGGACATCGAAGGTCACTTCCCCCAGCAGCAACTTCGCATAGACCGGGATCAGCAGCATCTGGCAGACGGAGTTGATGGCCACCAGGATGATGGCCAGCGCGTTGTTGCCCAGGGAGAGAAAGGTGAAGACAATGACCATGGCGATGCATGGGGCAAGCCCGTAGAGCACGAGACCCACGTAGAGATCATGATCGCCCGCAAGGAAAACCTTGGCCAGAAGGAGCATGAAAAAGGGCGCGACGAAATAATTGAAAAAGAGGACAATGAGAAGCTGCCTGGGTGAGCGGGCGGCCTTTCCCATGTCCTCGATCTTCACGTTGGTCATGGCGGGGTAGATCATCAGGAAAAGGCCGATCACGACACCCAGCGCGAGGCTGTTGGCGAGACTGAACTGATAGGTGCCGTGAAAGATGGATTTGATGGCATCGATGGGCGGCGTAAGCTCAAAATTGGAAATGCCGTACCATTTTCCGATGGCGATGCCGATGAACATGCTGAGCACGACAAAAACCGGCAGAAAACGCATTTCCTGGATTTTTTCCAGAAATCTTTTCATCAGGTTGATTTCCCTTTTATTTTAATTAACTGCAACCTTCAGCGGGATCGTCACAGGATCCTGTTGCGCAGGTGACCGTCTTGATGGGACTGAGGATGACCCGCAGCATTCTATCCCATGAGCCAGCCGTAGCCGATGCCGGTTATCGTGGCCAGCACCACCACGATCGTGCAGTACGTGAAGGTCTTCTTGACCCCCATGATCCCCGCCAGGGCAATCATGCTTGGCAGCGATAGTGCAGGTCCCGCCAGAAGCAGCGCCAGCGCCGGCCCTTGCCCCATGCCCGACCCGATGAGTCCCTGGAGGATGGGCACCTCCGTCAGGGTTGCGAAGTACATGAAGGCCCCGGCTATGGCGGCGAAGAAATTGGCCCAGAGGGAGTTGCCGCCCACGAGATCGTGGATGTAGTGCTCCGGGATCAGGGCTTCGTAGCCCGGCCGCCCCAGGAGGAAACCGGCAACCAGGACACCTCCGGCAAGCAGGGGGACGATCTGTTTCACGAACTGCCAGGTCGTCTCCACCCAGCACGTGAGCTCGCTTCGGGTGAACCACAGCTTCAATTCGATCCCGAGGACAATAAGCAGGGCGGCCGTAATGTACCACTTGATGCTGAAAATGAGGGGCCAGAATCCGGTTTCTCCCTGGCCGGGCCTTGCAAAGGCCGCAAAGATAAGAATCAGGACCATGGTCAGCAGATAGAGGGCTTCCTGTGTCAGGGACCGCTGCTTGCAGTCGTCCTCCGGAAGGATGAAATCCCCCGTATCGCGAGCGGCGTCCTCCTTGCGGAAGATGTAGGCCATGGCAAGGCCCGCGACGACGGAGAAGACGACGGCGCCGACAGCCCGGGCCAGGCCGATCTGCCAGCCCAGGACCCTTGCCGTCAGGATGATGGCCAGCACGTTGATGGCGGGACCGGAATAGAGAAAGGCCGTCGCCGGTCCGATCCCGGCGCCCCGCGTGTGGATGCCGGCGAAGAGGGGCAATACCGTGCAGGAACACACGGCGAGGACCGTTCCGGAAACAGAAGCCACGGAATAGGAAAGGATCTTGTTGGCCTTGGCGCCAAAGTACTTCAAAACGGATGCCTGGGAGACGAAGGAGGCGATGGCGCCGGCGATGAAGAAGGCCGGTACGAGGCAGGTCAGGACGTGCTCACGGGCATAGTCCTGGAGCATCATGAAGGCCTCGAGTCCCGATTGCCGGATGACGGTATGGTCCCAGGGGATGTAATAGGCAATGAGAAATCCGGCAACAATCAGCAGCAGCTTGGTCCACTCTTTCATATCGGCATTCCTTGTATTGTGATGATGATCGGCATATCTCAAATGAGAAATATGATGGGTCAGGGTTTTTTGCGGATGATGATCTCGCGCTGGATCGTGGGAAGGGCTTCCGAGAGCCTCCGGATCTCCGGTTCGTCGCCGAGCCAGTGCTTGAGGTTTCCCAGCAGCGTTGCCGCATAGGGACTGCCGCCACCGCCGCTCAGGGAGTAATTGACCCAGAGCCCGGATTTCTTGGACTGGACAAGCCCTGCGTCCTCGAGCACTTTCAGATGCTTGGACACCGTCGGCTGGGCGAGTCCGAGGGCAAACTGGATCTCGCAGACGCACATCTCCTTGTACTGGAGCATCTTGACGACCTTGACCCGGTTGGGGTCCGACAGGGCCTTCATGACCCGGATGAAATCCTTCACGGCAGCACCTCTATATATTGCTAATTAGCTATATATTCATCTGGAAGGCCCCTGTCAACAGGAAATTTGTCTCATCGCCCCGGAATATACTTTCGGGATTGCATCGTCGGGGGATACGGGTTATAGGAGGCCCGGACTGCCCCGGGAAATGCCTGTGGCCTTTCCTGGAGTGACCAGTGCTCAGTGACCAGTGACCGGTGAAGGAGTCACAGGACGCGAAGAGGGGAGGAAAACGATCATGTCGGAACAGAACGACACCGAACAGTACGAATCAATGGCGCAGCTCTACATGAGGGAGAAGCGCTACCCCGAGGCGATCGCCGTCTACCGTCAGCTCATCCGGATGAAGCCCGACATGGACTCCTTCGTGCTGTGCATGGCCTGGGCGCTCAAGGACAACGGCGAGGTCGAGGAGGCGGTGGCCCAGTTCGAGAAGCTCTTCCAGAAGGAGCTGGTGGGGAGGGTCTTCACGGGGTTTGCCTACGACGAGCTGGTGCGGCTCTTCCGCGAGACGAAGCAGTTTGACCGGCTCGTGGATATCTGCGAGCGGGCCGTGGCCGTCCAGTCCAAGGACCTGGCGCTGCTCTACACCCTGGGCGATGCCTACCTGCGGGCAGGGCAGCCCGAGAAGGCGCGCAAGATCTTCCAGGGGCTCCTGGACGAAGAGCCTGATTCCTCCCAGTACCATGCCGCCATGGGCAATGCCCTCATCGCCTCCGGCCGTTTCGAAGAGGCCGAGGCGTCCTACCGGCAGGCCATCGAAAACGACTTCCCGGGCAAGGCGGGGGTCTTTCTGAACAAGATGGGGCACACCTGTATGCTGGCAGGCGCCTTTGAGCGGGCCGAAAGCGCTTTCCGAAGGGCCGTTGAGGCGTCGGACGAGGATCCGATCTTTCGCTGTGACCTGGGGGATGCCCTCGTGATGCTGGGGCGGGTGGACGAGGCCTTCCAGTCCTATGGCGATGCCGTTCGCGTCAACCCCGATTTCGAGGGGACTTACTACAATCGGCTGGGCAACAGGCTCATGAAAGAAAACCGCGCCCCCGAGGCGGTCGATGCCTTCCATCGGGCGGGCGCGGTTGATCCGTCAAACGCTTTTTACAAGCTCTCCCTAGCCGATGCCCTCAGCTCCTGCGGGCGCACCGACGAGGCGAATAAAATCCTCGTGACCCTTAAAAATCAGGCGGAGGGGTCTTGAGGAGTTTTGCGAAGCGGTCCTTTTCCACGGCCTTTTCGAAGGCCTCCTCGGGGCTGATCAGGCGTCTCTGCAGCAGATCCGCGACGGCATCGTCGAGCGACATCATCCCCAGCCGCCTTCCTGTCTGGATGACCGTCATCAGCTGATAGGTCTTCTGCTCGCGGATGAGGTTTGCCGCCGCGGGCGTCACCAGCAGAATCTCCAGGGCCGCGATCCGGCCCGGCTTGTCCGCGCGTTTGAAGAGGGCCTGGGACATGACCCCCTTGAGGGATTCCGAAAGCGACGTCCGGATCTGGGACTGCTGATCCGCGGGGAACATGTCGACGATGCGGTCGATCGTCCGCGTGGCCCCCATGGTGTGCATGGTGGACAGCACCAGGTGGCCCGTGTTGGCCGCCTCGATAGCAAGCATCGTCGTCTCCAGGTCGCGCATTTCGCCGACGAGAATGATGTCGGGGTCCTCGCGCAGGGCCGCTCTGAGCGCCTTGGCGAAGGACTGCGTGTGGCTTTCCACCTCGCGGTGGTTGACGATGCACTGCTTGGGGTGGTGCACGAACTCGATGGGGTCCTCGATCGTGATGATGTGGCACTTGCGGTTCGCGTTGGCGTGCTCGATGATGGCCGCCAGCGTCGTCGACTTGCCGCTTCCCGTGGGGCCTGTGAGAAGCACGAGGCCGCGCGGCAGCATGGCCAGCTGTTTCAGGACCTGGGGGAGCCCCAACTGATCGACGGTGAGAATCGTCGAGGGGATCTCGCGGAAGACGGCGCCGATGCCGTTTTTCTGTTTGAAGTAATTGCAACGGTAGCGGGCGATGCCTTTGACCTCATAGCCGAAGTCCAGATCGCCCGTCTCCTCGATTTCCTGGCGCTGCCCGGGCGTGAGGATCTCGAAGAGCATCTCCCGGAGCTCCTCGTCGTCGAGGGCCTCGTCGGCGATTTTTTCCATGTCGCCGCGCACACGCAGGGCCGGAGGCGAGCCGGCGAAGAGGTGAAGGTCGGAGGCGCCCCGGTCATGCTGCAGGGCGAACAGGTCGTCGATTCTTGCCATAGGTCAATCCCCTTCCAGGAAAATCGCAAAACCGAGAAGCAATTCTGCAAGTTCTGTGCCCCTAACGTTTCAGAACAAGTCCTTGACAGGTGATTTTCAGCTGGTGTATAAACGTAGCTCCTTTCAGATAGTTGGGTAAAAAGTGGGGATGTAGCTCAATTGGGAGAGCGCCGCGTTCGCAATGCGGAGGTTAGGGGTTCGATCCCCCTCATCTCCACCATTTTTTTCCTGCCAGCCGATAAAGAAGGGCCGGGAGCATTTTCCCGCCCCTTCTTTTTTTAAGCCCAATTTTTTATCGAATGCCGAAACCGCCTTGCGGGCATCACCGATCCGAAGGGTCTTCACCGGATTGTTCCGGCGCTCCTTGCTTGCTCATCCTTTCTCGTCGATAAACGGTTTTCCGGTCTCTTCGTTGCCATTCTGCAGAGCCCCCTTCCTGTCAACGATGCTAATTCCCTGTTCGGTGCCGCCGGCATAGGACGGACTATTCCTTTTTGGAACAGTTCCATGAAAGATACTGATTCTGCGGCCATATATGTGATGATGTGCCATTTCGGCACAGCCAGGGGCTCGGCACACGGCCGGCCGCTCGCAGATTCATTGGTTCTTAAATAATCGATATTATTAGGCAATATTCTATTACGCTCCCTGTTTTCCTTCATGGCATGTCTCATGCCTTGATGAAGGGCAAAACCGATTACGCATTGCCGAACACGGACCGGAAAGGAGTGAGTCATGACGGAGAAAAACAGCCCCGCAGAAAAAAACAAAGAAATCTCGCTCCAAGGCGTTGCAATCTACCCTCACCTCCAGGGCATCATCGGCGAGAAGTATTGCTCGGCCAACAGGATCGTCGTGCTGGAGGACACACCCTTTGAAATCAAATTGGCCGTTCCGGAGCAATCTTTGCCCTGTATCGACGAGGTCCGTAAAGTGCTGCCCCGTCAGAAAAGGATCGATCTCAACCTGGGGGATCAGATGGAAATCGAGTGGATCTTCGTGCGGGGATACGATCTGTTTGACCTCAACCACTCTCAATGAAAACGATTGCACACGAATCCCCGCAGCGCCAGACGTGAGCCTGTCGAATGGTGTCGGACGCAGCTGAGAGGGTTGCGAGCATAATGACAGACTATCCATGATCCCAAGCTTCCAAATTCCCGGTATCGAGGTGCCAGGAATTTAATCGTTCAATGATGACCGGAAAGGAGAATCACCATGATGCATGTGCATTCCGGCGCAGCAATCAGAATGAATATCCCGCCACACGCCGTGAGCGAAATCGTCATCCTCGGGCCCCCTTCCCTGCAGAACGTGATGATGTCCCATGTCCTGAGGCACCAATTCGGCATGGACTGCCGGATTCTTGCCGCCGAGGCCGCGGATATCGCCCGTCACATCGGGGATCTTCGCGGCAGCCTGCTCCTTATCGATTGCGGGGCGCAGGCGGTGGAGCGATCCCTGCAGGCCCTGCCTGCACTGGCTGCCCCGAAGGATTGCATCCTGGCGCTCTACAACGTCAGGCAGGATTCTGCACATGCGCAGTGGGCAGCCGACAGGGGCATATGCGACGTGTTTCTGAGATCGGAGAACGTAGACAGAATTTTGGACGGGGTCCGCCGTTGCCTGGGTTGAAGGGAATCCTGACCGTTTCCCGATAGCCGTCACTCGCCACTCCGCAAACCAGCATCGTCGGCCACCCCGGTTCAAAACCTCCTGGCTCCACACACCCACCTTTCCCCGGAACCCTTCCGCGAGAGGGAATCTCCCCTCCTGCTTGTCGGGCAGGCACGATGACTGCCGTGACCGACACCTTTGAAAATTCTGCCCTCAAGGTGCCATCCGGTTTGACTTTTGCATTATAAGCGTCCTACTGCCGAATTTTTCTACAGGAACGGTCAGAGCGATGCGCCCGCCAGGCTATCAGAAGATGACGAAGAAGGCCTTGATCGAACGGCTGATCGAGGCCGAAAGACAGCTGCGCACAGTCGCCGCGAAAAGGGGTTCCGTCAGCGCCCCTGCCGAGAGGCAGCGCTCCGGGAAAGACCCGGCGTCGCAAGAAAACCCCGCTCCGACATCGGTCCGCAAGGAAGCGAAGCGGGCCGGGTCCGCCCGCCCCTCCGCCTCAGATATCAAGTCGGCTTCGGAAAGCGACTACACGATTATCGACAGGGACGGCCACGTCCGAAGGCTGTACCAGGTGGTCAAGGATATCCGGGACGGTGCAGGCAAACCCGTGTTTTCCGAGGGGGCGCTCTACGAGATCAACCCGGAGCCCCGCACTGCCTCCGACAGTGATCATCCGGATCATCCAGGAGAGTCGGACCAGACGGAGCTCGTTTGCAGGTTTCAACCCAACGGCACCCTGACCTTCGTCAACGAAGCCTATTGCCGCTACTTCGGCGTTGAGAAGGATGACCTGCGCGGCCGCAATGTTCTCTTGACCATTTCCGAGTCAGACCGTGAAAAGGTCTATTCCGGCCTGAAGGATCTCCGGCCGGAGCGCCCCGTCGATACCTTCGAGTACCGGGTCGCGACCGCCTTCGGCGACATCCTCTGGAATCAGTGGACCTACCGGGCGCTTTTCGACGACAGCGGCAACATCCTGGAATACCAGTCCGTAGGCCGGGACATCACATTCCGGAAGTACACGCAGGACGTCCTGGAAAAACGTGCCGCCATCCTGGAGGCCGTGACGCATGCCGCCGAGGGGTTTCTGAAGGGTGCCTCCTGGAGGGACCGGATCGACAGGGTTCTCGAGCGTTTTGGAGCCGCCCTGAATGCCTCCCACGTCTTCCTTTGCGAGAATCGCATCGGGGAGGAGAAAGAGATCACCGTCCTGCACAGCTACGAGTGGCTCTCCCCGCAGATCAAGGGCACGAAAGACCAACGTACATTCCTTCGCAATTCCAAGCTGGCCGTCCGTTTTTCACAGTGGGTCTACGGAAAAAGCGAGGGACGTCCGATTTACGGCACGATCGGCCAGTTCCCGGATCAGGAAGTGGAGGACCTTGCCCTCGACAAGAAGCTCTCCATCGCCGTCGTTCCCGTCGTGATGGGTGAGCGCTGGTGGGGCTTTATCGGGTTTGCCGACTACTCGGGCGATACTCAATGGACCGAGGAGGAGATCTCTCCTCTGGGGGCAGCCTCGGAAATCCTCGGCGCCGCCATAGAGCGGGAGGAAAAGGAGCGGGCCCTCCGAGAGTCGCACGAAACCATCCGCGACCAGGAACGGTTCCTCGCCGGGGTTTTCGACGCCATCCAGGACGGCATCATGGTGGCGGCACCGGACATGACCATCCTTCGCGCCAACAAGACTATCGAAAAACGGTTTCCTCATGCCCCAACCCTTCCTGGCAGAAAGTGTTACGAAGTCTTTTACAACCTGAAGAGCCCCTGCAGCGGCTGTGCGTGCCAAGAGACCATCGAGACGGGGCAGGCCGCCTCCATGACCCGCTCCATCGTGGACCCCGGCGGGGAGTGCAAGGGCTGGGTAGAGGTTTTCAGCTACCCCTGGGTCGATGGCAAGACCGGACAACTCAAGGGCGTGATCGAGTATTCCCGGGACATCACGGAGAGAAAAAAAGCCGAGGAGGCCCGACGGCAGTCCGAAGAAAGGCTCCATACCTTCCTCAATTCTTTCCGGGACCCTGTCTTCCTGAAGGACAACGAGCGCCGGTACCTGTTCGTGAACGAGGCAGGTCTTTCCCTTCTGGGACGCACCAGGAAAGAGATCATCGGGAAAACGGACAGCGAAATGTTTAATCCCGCGGGTGCGGCGGAAAAGAAAAAGGATGAGACAGACCTCAAGCTGCTGAAACAGGCTGGAGGCCCGCTGCTCTATGAGCAGAGGATCAATGACCGGCTTCTGGAGACGACGAAGTTCCGCGTGAATCTGGAGGATGGACGGGTCGGCATCGGCGGCATCCTGCGTGACGTGACAGAGCGCAAACAGGCCGAGGAGTCCCTTCAGAGCAGCGAGGCGCGTTATCGGGAACTTGCCGACACGATTCCTGCCGGAGTCTATGAGGCGACCTTGGACGGGTATATCACCTACGCCAACAAAACGGCCATGGAGATGTACGGATACGGGAAGGATGACATCACGAAAGGGATCCACTTCCTTCAGATCATCTCCGCCGAGGATCATGATGCGGCGAAGCGCCGATTGCAGGCCATTCGGGAGGCTCAGGACCTTCCTTACACGGACTATACGTTTGTCCGGAAAGACGGGAGCCGCTTCCCCGGACTGCTGACGTCCAAACCCGTGACGCAAAACGGCCAGGTGGCGGGCTTGATGGGTGTCGTCACGGACATCAGCGCCCTCAAGGAAGCGCAGAGAGCCCTGCGGAAAAGCGAGGCCATGCTGCAAAGCATCCTGAAAGCCGTGCCCGTGGGGATTGCCTTCGGCCGTGGACGGAAGCTTCAGTTCTCCAACGAATACTATCAGCGCATGACGGGTTACGGCGAGGATGATGTAAGCGGGAGGACCGCCCGGCTCCTCTACGAAAGCGAAGAGGAGTTCCTGCGGGTGGGCAAGGAGCTCTACGGCAGCACCGGGAAGGACGGAATCGGGGAGACACAGACGAGATGGAAACGCCAGGACGGATCCGCGATCGACGTCCTTCTGAGTGTGGCGCCTCTCTATCCGGACGATGCGGCGCAGGGGGTCGTCATCTCGGCCCTCGATGTCACCGAGAAAAAGAAGGCCGAGGCGGCCCTTCGGGCAAGCGAAGCCCGGTATCGCGAGCTCGCCGATCACCTGCCCGTCGGGATCTACGATGCGGACTTCGACGGCAAGGTGAACTACGCCAACAACACAGCCCTGGAGATGTTCGGTTTTAGCGCCGCCGAGGTGAAAATGGGGGTCAACTTTCTCGCTGTCATCGCCCCCGAGGATCGCGAGACGGCAATCCGGAACACCCGGTCGATCCGGGAAGGGACGCCGCTGGTTTATCAGGAGTACACGATGCTTCGGAGAGACGGGAGCCGCTTTCCGACGTTGACGAGGTCAAGGCCGACGGTGCGAAACGGCCGGATCGTCGGCTCATCAGGCACCGTCACGGATATCAGCGAGCTCAAACGGGTCCAGGAGGCCCTGCGGAAGAACGAGGCCCTGCTGGGAAGCATTCTGAAGGCGGCCCCCATCGGTGTGGGGATCGTCCATGACCGTGTCCTGGGGTGGGTGAATGAAGGCATGACTGCAATGACCGGATATGCGGTCGATGAAATCAAGGGGCAAAGCGCCCGCGTCCTTTACCCCGACGAGGAGGAGTTCGAACGGGCGGGCCGGGAAAAGTATGCCGAGATCAAAGCCAGGGGGAAGGGGGCTGTCGAGACGCGCTGGCGGCGAAAGGATGGTTCCATCTTCGACGTTCACTTGAGCTCCGCCCCCATAGACCCGGCCAACATCGCCGCAGGGGTCGTCTTCACGGCCCTGGACATCACGACCCAGAAGAAGGCCGCCCGGATCCTGCTGTTCGCCAAGGAAGATCTCGAGAAACAGGTTGCCGAACAGACCCGGGAACTCGACGTCGCCAACATGCTGTTGAAAATCGAGCTCGAGGAGCACCACAAGACGGAGGAAGCCCTCGTCAACAGCGAGCAGCTCTATCGGGCCATCGTCGAGGACCAGACGGAAATCATCTGTCGTTTCCGTCCGGACGGGACGATCTCCTTCGTCAACGGGGCATTCTGCCGTTATTTCGCAAAGACACGGGGCGAGGTCCTCGGGAAGCGTTACCTTCCCTCGATCCCCAGGGATGACCGGCGTAACCTCTGGACCGCCTACGGCTCTCTGACTCAGCATCAACCGGTGTTTCACATGGAGTTCCGCATCGAGATGCCTGACGGCGCCCTCCGCTGGCTGCACTGGACCAACCGGGCCATCTACGATGATTCGGGAACCCTCGTCGAACATCAGGGCGTGGGCCGGGACATCACGGAACGCAAGCGATCGGAGCAGCAGATCCGGGAAAGCCGCAACACGCTCCGGTCGGTTTTCGACGGCATCTCCGATCCGCTCATCATGGTCCGTGAGGACATGACTCTGATCATGCTCAACCGGGCGGCCCTGGGGTTTTTCGGTGCGCTACAGTACCGGGACATCATCGGGTCACCCTGCCTCGAATTCTTCCAGGGCCGTTACGGCCAGGAGACGACCAGCCTCGTCCAGGCCGTCATAGCCGAGCAGGAACCGGCCCGCTACGATTTGACAACGAGCGGGGATTCCGCCCGGTACGAGGAGGTGTTCGTCTACCCGGTTCATGCAGGCGGCGGGGATGGCAGCATGGCCATCATCCGGATCACCGACCGGACGAATCAGCGGTTGATGGAACGGGAGCTGATCCAGAGCGAAAAGCTCGCCTCGCTGGGACTTCTCATCTCCGGGATCGTCCACGAGATCAACAACCCGAACAACTTCATCAGCTTCAACATGCCGATCCTCCGCGACTACCTCCAGGACATCCTTCCGGTCCTCGACGAGCACGCCGCCGGGACGCCGCATTTTGAGGTTCAGGGCATGCCCTACGCGGAATTCCGCACGGATGTGATGAAGCTGCTGGAGAATATCGAGCACGGTTCCATGCGGATCAACACGACCGTGGCCAAGCTGAAGGAATTCTCGCGCAAGAAGGGCGAGAAGGGGACCAGGCCGATCCTGCCCACCGGTGTCGTGGAAAGGGCTGTCGCCATCTGCCACACGCAGATCCGCAAGACGGTAAAGACCTTCGACGTGCAGGTGCAGCAGGACATGCCCGAAATGATCTCCGACCCCGATGCCATCGAGCAGACCCTCATCAACCTGCTGATCAATGCCGCCCAGGCGGCCGACAAGCCGGACTCTCACATCCGGCTCAAGGTGTGGCGAGGGACCTCCGGGAAAGAGGGTCTTGTCCTGGAGGTTGAAGACAACGGCTGCGGGATGGACGCAAAGACGGCCTCCCGCGTCTTCGACCCCTTCTTCACGACGAAGGAGGAGGGAATGGGCACGGGTCTCGGCCTCTACCTTTCGAAGAATCTTCTCGAGTCCGTCGGCGGGTCCATATCCGTGGAGAGCGAAAGCGGCAGGGGAGCGACCTTTCGTGTTGTGATCCCCGATCTGGAAGATCCGGTTGAACGGGCAAAATCATCCGAACAAAAGGGAGTTGATCAATGAACGACGTGGTTCTTGTCATCGATGATGAAATGGATTTTCTCGACAGCGCAAAGCGGGGCCTGATCAGTGCGGGAATCCGGGATGTCCGGGTGGAGAGCGACGCGCGCATTGCGGCATCCTCCATACAGCAGGGTGATCGCTATGCCGTAGCGCTCATCGACATCACCATGCCCTGGATCAACGGGGTGCAGCTGCTGGAGATCATCAAAAGCGTCAGCCCCGACACGGAGTGCATCATGGTGACGGCCATCAACGATGCCCGGACGGCCGTCGAGTGCCTGCAGAAAGGCGCTTACGACTACCTCACCAAACCCGTTTCACGAGACGAACTCGTCTCCAAGATCAATCGGGCGATGGAGAGGCGCCGTCTCCTGGAGGTCCTTTCTCTCGGCAAGACAGGCAGCCTTCCCCAGATCAAGCACAAGGACGCCTTTGCACCGATCGTCACCCGGTCGGAGAAGATGCTTCGCCTGCTCAAGGAGGCGGAGCTTCACGCCGCGAGCAATGTGCCCGCCCTCATCACCGGGGAGAGCGGCACGGGAAAGGAGCTCCTGGCACGGGCGATCCATCGTTCCTCTCCCCGGGCGTCGTTTCCCTTTACCTCGATCAACATGGCCTCGCTGACAGGGAGCCTGTTCGACGCCGAGTTTTTCGGTCACACGAAAGGGGCCTTCACCGGGGCGGAGAAGGATCGTGCGGGATACCTCGAGCACTCGAATCGCGGCACTCTGTTTCTGGACGAGATCGGGGATCTGCCCCTGGACTTCCAGGGAAAACTGCTCCGCGTCCTGCAGGAGGGCGAAATCATCAAGCTCGGCACCAGCTCGGCACGCAAGGTGGACGTGCGCTTCATCGCGGCAACCAACGCCGATCTCGACAAGCTGCTGAGCAAAGGGCAGTTCCGCAAGGACCTCTATTACCGGCTTCAAGGGGCCTGGCTGAGGATCCTCCCCCTGCGCGAGCGACGCGAGGACATCCCCCTGCTCATCAACACCTTCCTGCGAGAATTTCGGGGGGAGGAAGATCGTCAAATCGAGGAGGACGCCCTTCAGATCCTCATGAATTACGACTATCCCGGGAACGTCCGGGAACTGCGCTCCATCATCCAGTCTTCGTGCAACCTCGCACAGCACAGACCGATCATGGCGCGGTACCTGCCCGAGTACCTGCGAGGGGCGAAACCGTCCCGGCGGCAATTCTCTGTCCCGGCGGGAGGATCGATCGTCCCCCTGGCCGAGGCGGAGCGGGGCCACATCATCAGGGCTTATGAGGAAACGGCTCACAACAAACTCCGGACGGCTAAGCTCCTCGGGATCGGTCTCAATACCTTGCGACGCAAGCTCGCCTCCTATGGCGTGGACTGACCGTCCGCCATGGACCATCCCATAATGGGTCATTTTTTCGGATCTATTGATATCATTCGAGATTTCCTCAAGCACCAGCCCATTTCGGCATAGCGGCTTCATTCTCCAGAGGGGACCCGCTCGACTCTGCCGAATTCAACACCCCGACATCATTGAATAAATAGAAAAAGAGGCTCCCGGTACGACTGATGCTCCTCATGGCGGCAGCCATCGCATCCGAGGCGATGCCTCGGCAAGAAAGGAATCCCCGTAAGGGGGGTCGGTCGACACGGAAAGGAGTCTCCAGATGAATGACGGCATAGAGCGAGACCGGGCAGCGGAGGAAAACGAAGCTCGGCCCCAGCGCGATAAAGATCCCTCGGAGAATCCGGGGCCGCTCATATGCCCGGAATTCAGGCAGATTGCAGATCAACTGCCCTTCGGAATACTCATCCTGCGCTCCGACTTTGCCGTGGAAACCTTCAACGCCACCTTCGCGAACATGTTCGCGTACGAGTTCAAGACTCTTCCTGATATCGGGTCCTGGTTCGAAAAGGCCGTGAAAAAACCCCTGATGCGCAGCATGCTCGATCCGATCTCCGGAAAAAAGCAGACCGGGGGCCGCTTCGAGACGGTCATTTCGATCGAATCGAAAGAAAGGGGCCGAAGGCTGTGCCACATTCATGTCATCCCCCTGACCGATGGCCGCCTGCTGACAACCTGCGATGATCTCACCGAGCGCCGCCGCATCGAATCGGAGATGCAGTACTCGAAATTCGACTCCGTCAGCCTGCTCATCAGCGGCCTTGCCCTCATCATGGACGATATCGTCAAAGGGATTCAGGGACTGATTACGACGACCTGGGGGCAGGAGCCCCCTGTATCCAGGCAACTCCAGGCCGTCGAACAGGAGGCGCGCTCCGGCAAGGAATTTCTGCTCAGGATTCAGACCTTCAACGGCGGCCGGACGAAAGAGGCCAAATCCGGCGACCTGAACGAGATCATCCGCAAGACCTCCACCATATTTGCCAACACGCGGCAGGGGATCACTGTGCGCAGGAACCTGGAGGAGAGACTCTGGGCCGTCGAGGCGGACCGGATCCAGCTCGAGAAAATGCTCATCCATCTTTACATGTACCTGCAACAGGCGTCTCCGGACAGCGGCGAGTTGCAAATCGAAACCGAAAATATGGTTCTGCCCGGCGATGCTTCGATCGCCTATCGGGTCAATCCGGGACGTTACGTGCGGGTGACCCTGGCCGGGCAAGCGATGCCGAAGGGGCTGCCGGGCAGGCCGAAGGCGCTTCGGCTCTCCTCCCTGATGAATGAGACCGGTCTGCGTGACAGCCTGGGAATTACCTTTGCGCTTTGTTTCATCCAGGGTCATGGCGGCGTCATGACGGTTGGCGGCCTCGAGGAGTCCATGCCGGTCATGCAAATCCTGCTGCCCGCCACCGGAACACCGGCCCTCGAAACCCCTGTCCGGTGCGAATCCAGATCATCGGGTGGAACGATCCTACTGGTGGATGACGATGAGGTGCTCATCGAACTGAACCGGGAGATTCTGGAAGCCGCCGGTTACAGGGTTTTCGCGGCTGGCAGCGGCAGGGAGGCCCTTGAAGTGTATGAGATGTGGAAAGGGGAGATCGATCTGGTCATGCTGGATATGATCATGCCCGGCATGGGAGGCGCGGAAACATTCAGGGAGTTGAAGAAAATGGATCCCCGTGTGTCCGTGATCATCATCAGCGGCTACAGCCTTCCCGATGAGGTCTGCAGGCTCCTCGAAGAAGGTTGCAGGGACTTCCTGCAGAAGCCGTTTCAGATGCCTGTGCTGCTGAAGAAAATCCGCCAGGTCATGGGCGGCCAGGAAGGCAGCGGGCGAGAGAGCCATGATTCCTGACAGCGTGCTCCGGCAAAAGAAGATTTACATTTCAGGCGTGAGCCGCCTGGAGAACGCGGCCATGGCCCGCTTTCTCGTGCAGGAGACGGGGGTTCCCTGTGAAGAAGTTTCCTTCGAGCATATGGAGACCCTGGGGCGCGGGCCCCATCCCCCGAAAAGCCTGCTGTTTCTCATGGATGCCCTCGATTCGGGACTCAGGTCAACGAGTCAGGCGAATAACGGCGGGACGAACGGTACGCTGCCTGCCGGGCTTTTTCCCATCCTTTTCCGGGAAGACCCCAACGGGAATGGGCCCGACAAAACCGCCCCGGGCTGTCTTTGCGGTTTTTTCTATCGATTAGACTCCGCAGATCGGTTCCTGCAAGCTCTCCTGGATTTGTTCACCGATCGGGAATTGAACCCTCAAGGACCACCCGTCGGCTTCGTGAGGCCGAGATACGCCCACGATCAGGCAGGAGGTCATCCCCTGAGCCCGAGGGAGTTCCACATTTTGTTTCTGATGGCAGGCGGCCTCCACAACGGTGATATTGCCGCCCGTCTCAGAATCAGCGGCCATACCGTCCGGACTCACCTCTACAATATCTTCCGTAAGATCAATGTCCGCAGCCGCGTGCAGGCTTCCCTGTGGGTTCATCAGAACGTGGAGAAGTTTTTCTGCGTGATCTAGCGCAAGCCGGTCCCCCATGGATCAAAAGATGTTTCCTCTCCCGTGAAGGACCAACACGGCTGCGCGGTCCGCATTTCAGAGATGCCCTCCTCGATGATCCGTTCATAAAAGAAAGCCGCCGGGGGCCCGTTGAAGGGGAGGGCCGTTCCCGGCGGCGCAGGAGGGCTCATTGTGCCGGTTAGCCTGATATGGGCATGCTCAGCAGACGGGCGACTACCGGGGCGACCAGGTAGCCGAAAACAATCACGGGAGCCAGATAGACCGACAGGATCATGAGGCTGTCGATGAGGATGAATCCCGTGCTGTCATCGGCGGAGTCCATTTCGACAATCTGGTCGAAGTAACAGCAGTCATTTTCTGTTTGCCCGTCGCTGATTGCCTTCCGGTCGATCAGTCTCTCCGCTATGGTCGCGCTCATCGTGTGGCTCCTCCGTTATTGTTTGCACTACCAGGGAGCATCGAATGTGCCGCAAGGGAGGAGTCAATAAATACAATTAAATTTCAACAAGTTACGAATTCTTGTCTCGCGCGCGGGGTGCTGGAGCAACGGGTGCGGAAGGCATAATTGGAGGGGACACTAACGAATCAATCATTAAATCAATGAGTTAGTGCTGTTGCTCCATTTTGGAATAACGCGATCTGGTTTGCTGTTTCGGAATACCGGGACCGGTCAACAAAAGTGCCGGGACTGATCAACCGGTTTCTGCCTGTTGAAACTAACAATGGATTTCGCCCGATGACGGATTTTTTCAAGACCTTTGATTGAGCGGGGCGGGGCGATCTGTTAAGATGGGACTGCTGAAGCGGCAAGGAGGTGAGATGATGGAAAAAGATCTGGCAGGTTATCCCGTCGTGGTGGAAACTCCCGTGGCCTGGGGCGAGATGGACGCCTTCGGACACGTCAACAACATTGTCTACTTCCGCTACTTCGAGACGGCCCGGATCGCCTATTTCGAGAAGCTCGATGTCCCGGAATTTCTGGGCAGGGACCCCATAGGCCCGATCCTGGCCGAGACGACGTGCCGTTTCCGCGCGGCCCTGTCCTATCCGGACACGGTTTCGATTGGGGCACGGGTGGCGAGCATCGGCGAGGACCGCTTCGTCATGCGCTATGCCGTATTCAGCCACCGGCTGGGCCGCATCGCCGCCGAGGGGGAGGGGACCCTGGTCTGCTTCGATTATCGGGCAAACCGCAAGGCCGCCGTGCCGGAGAATCTGAGGCGTCGGATTGCAGAACTGGAAGGGTAGCAATCCTGAAGCCGCAGCGATGCGCGCAATTATTTTAAAGGCCGCCCCGTCGCCGGGGCGGCCTTCTGTCTTTACCCTGTTCCGGTCTTTACTGAATCCGCCGGTCCCTCCAGTACAGGATGTTGTTCCTGTTGGCGATCGTGGGGGGGCTGATATTCGCCTTCTGGGTCGAGGCGCCGATTCCCGCCCCGCCGCTCACCGTGACGTAAAGGTCTGGCGTGCTTGCATAGGGGTTCATGGACAGAACGGGTGCCGTGGGGATGCCCACGCCGAGCGGCATGCTCCGGCTGCCCCCCGACAGGGACCCGGCGCCGGAGAGGTAGGATACGGCATAGATCTTGGCCGTGCCGGCCTGACTGCAGGGGTCACCTGCGCCGCCGGCAGGGGTATAGCTGGTGAAGTAGACCTGGCCCGCGAAGATGGAAGCCTCGGAGAGGCACTTCTCACCGGCCCCGGAAAGGTCGATGTACCAGCCCCGTTTGCTCGTGGAATCGGTGTAGGTGCCGGAGGTAATGTTTTCGAGGTTGCCGAGCGTGTAGGTCCCTGAAAGGGTGGCGTCCTTCAAGGCGTAGAACCGGTCGGTCTGGGTGCCCACGACGATCGGTTCGGTCTTGTCGCCCGTTCCCCAGTAGATCCACACGTTGCCGTTCACGTCACGGGTGGCGCTGGGAGCCGCGTAGACGGGTCCTGCCCCGGATCCGCGGCTGAAGAGGGTCGAACCGGTCCAGCTGGAGGTTCCGCAGGTGCCGCCGTCGGAGGCGAGGCAGAATCTGAAGCGCCAGACGTTTCCTCCCAGGTCGCCCATGTAAGCGAGGTCGATGAAGCCGTCGTTGTCGGTATCCATGATGGTCGGGGTCCCGGGCATCGCATAGGCCATGTTTGCATTGTCGGCAAGGGTATGGCTCCACAGGACGTTGCCCGTGGACAGATCGACGACGAAGAACCCTTTTCCCCGGGTGTCGCAGCCCGTCCCGGTGCAGTTCGAGTAATTGTGTCCCCCGCCGAAGAATCCAACCCACTTCTCCACGCCGCCGATCTTTACCCGGCTCACCATCATCTTGCTCCAGGGGTCGCCCAGGTAGGGGGCCTGGCTTGCCGAGGGGGTAATGCGCCACTTGTAGGCAGGGGTGGCCGAGTTTGTGATGTCCAGGGCATGGTAGCCGCAGTAGTAGGGGGCTGTAGCAGAGTAGACGTTGCTGAAGCCTCCGCTACAGGAACTCGATGAGCTCCAGAGTGTCTGCGTTGCGCCCCGTCCCTGACCGAACACCACCAGGGTCTTCCAGTCCGAGGGGTTCTTGGTCGTCCCGTCTCCGCTTCCCAACCACACGTCGGCGACACTGATGGGGCCGTCGACATAGTACTGGTGGGTCAGGCCCGTGGGATGTGAAGCGTGGGCGATGTCCTTGAGCTTCGTCAGGAGGTTCGGCGCGATGAAGCTCCAGAGTTCGGCCCCGTCGCTGGTGCGGAAGGCATGGAGCTGGCCGTCATTGGCGCCGGCCAGGACGATCCGCTTGCCGTTGGCCGTGGAGCGGACATTGTTGCTGCGGAAGGTTGCAAATGCGTTGGCCACGTCCCGGCTATCCCTGTAATATTGTGAGGGCGTGCCCACCGTGATCGGGTTCGAGCGGAACGTGTCGCCCAGTTTCCAATTGTCCGGGTTGTAGGCGCTCTCGCCCCGGATGAAGCCCACCACTTCGTTTCGCCTCGTGTCGTCGGCCACGTTGAGATCCGTGCTGGTGATACCGGATGTCGTGAAGTCGATCATCGAACCCGACTTGTAGGTGTAGATCGACCGCGCGTTTGCTGTGGTCGCCTGGAGCACCGCTCCTGCGTCCCAGGCCACGCTCCCGATGCTTCCGTCGCTGTTGATATTGTACTTCTTGATGTGGCCCTGCCAGAAGGGCTCCCCGTTTGCGGGCTGGAAGGTTGCCTCGTAGAGGTAATTCTCGTCGATGAGCCTCGAGGAGGCCACGGAGGATTGCGTGAAGGAATACGTCGCCTCCCGGATGTGGTTGATGGCCTGCCGGAAGGCCGCCTCGAGCTCTGCGGCGTTGTTGGCCAGGAAGGCATAGCCCGAAAGGGGCGCCGTGCCGGGGTCATTGGAGGTGGCGAAGCACTGGTCGCTCGTCCCGTCACAGGTGCCCGTCGTGGAGGAGGAGCCGCAGGAAGAGACCAGCGAGGGGTCAAAGCCCGACGTGGAACCGGCATTCGGGTTCAGGGGGTTGTCCGTCCCGCCCCAGTAGGCCATCCAGTTGAGGGTGTTCTTCAGGTGGTCCGGCATGTTGCTCCCCATGCCGATGACGAAAACCTTGTAGCCCGCGTCGGCCAGGGCCTTCACCGCCATGACCGAGTCGCGCCTGCGCTTGTACTGGTCGGCCTGCGTGTCGTAGCCCGTGCCGCTGCAGGACATCGTGTCGGCGCCGTCGGAGACGAGGATGACGAACTTCTGCCGGCAGCTCTGGTAGGCATCGGTTGTCTTGTGCGTGTCGAGGTAGCCCTTCACGCCCGAGAGGGCCGAGACGAGAGGGGTGGCCCCGACGACGTTGTAGTAGGTCATCCAGTAGTTGATGCTGGAGGTGTCCCCCGAGGCCTGGTTCACGGTGCAGGAGGCCGTGCTGCCGCAGTAGACCTGGGAGTACTTGGTCGCGATGTCGCGCAGCTTGACGTAGGTGCTCCCCTGGAATTTCCCGAGGCCGAAGCGGATGTTCATGCTTGTCTCGTCGTTGGCGTTGACCGTGCCGTCGCGGTTGTCATCGAGGATGTTGAAGAGGGTCTTGCGCGCGATCTCGAAGCGCGAGCAGTACGCTGTGTAGCCCGGCACGCTCTGGTCTTCATAGAAGGGCCCGGAGCAAGTCGAATTGCTGTACTGCTTGGTCGGGTAATTGTACGCGTCGTGGTCCCCGGGTGGATTCCACTTCATGCTCCCGGAAAGATCGAGGACGATCATGGCATCGGGGGCGATAGCCGTGAAAAGCCCCACCTCGCTCGTTTCGATAGCCTTGGCCTGTCCCGTGGATAACAGGATCACGAGGAGTGCCACCTCACAGAGCCGCAGCCAGGTTCCCTTCGCTTTCACGTACCGCCGGGCAGTCCCCTCGATTCCCTTCTCTCGTCGCGTCCCGTTCATGACAGACCTCCTTGGGGTTGGATCTGCCGTCATGCCCGGAGCATCAGATATACCAGGGAAGAATCCGGGAGCGCAACGTACAATAGATGAATGATATCAATGTGATGTGATAATGCGGGCGGGGCGGTTGCTGCGGGCCGGCGGTCTCGAAAGTAGGCCAAAATGGCACAGGAGGCATGAATCGATGGAATGGAGCGCTTTTCGGGCTCTGCTCCTAAATGGGACAGCCCGATTTGGACCGCGGCAGGGTCTGTAAAAAGGGCCGGCGTTTTCGCGCCGGCCCCCTGTATTCCGATTCATTCCGGATCAGCCCTTGTAGATCTTCGCGAACCTCCACTTCTTGCGCTTCTTCCAGTTTCCCTTGTGGAACGCGTAGCTCGCCAGCAGCGGCAGGGCCATCGTCGCCTCGGCAAAGACCATCTGCTCGGAGACGGTGTCCACCTTGCCCCAGGAAGCGGCCTCCTTGAGCGTCGAGCTCGAGCAGGCCCCGTCGCGAGCGTCGGCCACGGTGATCTGGACGGCGTACTGGTGCATGGGGACGTCCTTGCCGAGGATCTCGGCGCAGATGACCGTGTCCTGGATGAAGTTCTTCGGCACGCCCCCGCCGATCATGAGAAGGCCCGATGTGGGCGCCGCGATCTTGATCTCCGTCAGTTCCCGGAAGTCCTTCACCGAGTCGATGGAGACGTGGCTCTTGGGTCTCCTGTGCTGGTGCAGCACCAGGCCGAAGCCCGCGCTGGAGTCGGAGAAGGCCGGGCAGAAGATGGGCACGTCGTTCTCGTAGGCGAGCTGGACGAGCGAGTCCTTCTTCTTTGCCTTCCTCACGAGGTATCTTCCCATCTCCCTGATGAACTCGCGCGACGAGTATGGCCGGGGCGGCAGCGCATCGGCGATCACGGTGACGGTCTTGTCGCAGTGCTGGAGCTGCTCCTCGTCGATGTAGGTGTCGTAGATGCGGTCGATGTAGAGCCTGCGCAGCTCGCTGTCGTCGACATGCGGCGTGCCCTGGTAGTGCCTGAAACCCAGGGCCTCGAAGAAGTCCATGTCCACGATGGAGGCCCCCGTCGCAACGATGGCGTCCACCATGTTGTGTTTCACCATGTCGGCGTAGATCTGCATGCAGCCCGCGGCGCTCGTGCTGCCGGCGATGGTGAGGAAGATGACGCAGTTGCGGTCGGCAAGCATCCGGTTGTACATCTCGGCCGCCGCGGCGAGGTCGCGCGCCGAGAAGGACATCTTCTTCATCGAGTTGACGATGTCGACGGCGTCGATCTTCGTGATGTCGATGTGCTCGACCTTGGATTTCAGGTAATCCTGCTTCTTTTTGTTGATTTTCTTTGCCATGAAAAACTCTTTTCCCCTTCGGTGTTGATTGTCACGTCTTACCCCAAGGCCCCGAAAAAGTCAAAGACCGAAAGGTGTTATCGGCAGGCGTGCGGCACAAATCCCTTGCATCGTTTTACCCCCTCTGCTACTTCCTTTTCATGGATCTCTTTTCAACCCGCGAGATTCTGACCGTCACGGAACTCACCAGGCAGGTCCAGGACATCCTGGAGTCCACCTTCGATCAGCTCTGGGTCGAGGGCGAGATCTCCAACCTTCGCAGGCCCGCCTCGGGCCATCTCTACTTTACGCTCAAAGACACGGACAGCCAGATTCGGGCGGTGCTGTTCAGGCCCGTTGCCCGGGGGCTCAAGTTCAACCTCGAGGACGGGATGCACATCGTCTGCCGGGCGCGGATGAACGTCTACAGGCCCCGCGGCGAGTACCAGCTCATCCTGGACTTCGCCGAGCCCAGGGGAGTGGGCGCCCTGCAGATCGCCTTCGAGCAGTTGAAGGCCAAGCTGCAGGCCGAGGGCCTTTTCGAGGCCGCCCACAAGAAGCCAATCCCCTACCTGCCCTCGCGGATCGGCGTGATCACCTCGCCATCAGGCGCCGTCATCCGGGACATCCTGAATATCACGAAGCGCCGCTTCCCCTCCGCGGGTATCCTCATCGCCCCCGTGCGGGTGCAGGGCGCCGAGGCCCCCGC
>Ga0208980_10000401_pt1 | contig 24066 bp, 24 predicted proteins | sample WetSurMetagenome_3_FD_187993 | JGI IMG/M metagenome (GOLD analysis project Ga0208980, IMG submission 187993) | Wetland microbial communities from Twitchell Island in the Sacramento Delta, sample from surface sediment Aug2011 Site A1 Bulk (version 2) | ecosystem: Environmental > Aquatic > Marine... | reverse complement strand
GCTCGCCCATCCTGCCGATGAGCGACCGTATGGCATCGGCTTCGGATTTTAGAACCTGGATGGCGGTCGCTAAGGATTGGTTCTCTTTGGGTTTCATGCGCGTCTCCGCAAAGCTGCATTGGTTTGAAGTAGTTCTTCCGCCAAACCTTCGAAGAGTTTCAAACGCAAGGCGTTCGGACCATCGGAAAGCGCCGCTTCAGGTTTATCGTGAACTTCAAAGAAAAAGCCATCCACACCCAAGGCCGCGCCGGCTCTCGCAAGCGGAGGAATATATTCTGCATTTCCACCTGACTTTTCTCCCATGCCTCCCGGTGATTGCACGCTATGCGTGACATCAAAAATGACCGGTTGATTCAAACTTCGCATGATTATGAGCGAGCGAAAATCCACAACAAGGTTGTTGTATCCGAAAAACGTGCCTCTTTCGGTCAACATGATTTTTCGATTTCCGGCTGCCAGTGCTTTGTGTAAAACATTGCGCATTTCCGGAGCTGACAAAAACTGTCCTTTTTTGATATTTACACAGCGCCCGCTGGAGGCAGCGGCAAATATCAGGTCCGTCTGACGGCAGAGGAACGCGGGTATCTGGATTACGTCCAATACCTGCGCGGCCGCCGCCACCTGGCAGGTTTCGTGCACATCGCTTAAGATCGGAAGGCCGCTGTTGGAGCGCACTTTTTCCAGGATGCGCAAGCCTTCATCCAACCCCGGGCCACGAAAGGAGTTCATGGAGCTCCGATTTGCCTTGTCATAAGACGCTTTGAAGATAAGATCTATGCCCAGCCTTTGTTTGATTGCCGCAAGGCGGTCGGCAATCTTAAGACAATGCTTTTCGCTTTCAATAACACATGGACCGGCAATGAAGAAGGGCGCCTTGGATCTTCCAATATATAGCGGCCCTATTTTGAATGAATGCATTGTATTTCCTCCGGTTTCAGGTGTTCAGCTTATCAATGCTGGTATCCAGGCGCAAGACTTAACAAGGGCCGGAAGCGGTTACTGTTTTTTGTCCGTTCCGGGACGGATCAGGAGCGCAAAAAGTTAATGCTGATGCCCGGCTTCAAGCGTGGAGACCATTCTTTCCACTGCGGTTAAATCATCCTGCGTATCCACGCTGATGGAGTCCTCCGCGACGCGGACCGTATAGATAGGATATCCGTTTTCCAGAATTCTCAATTGCTCCAACGATTCTGCCAGTTCCAGGGGCGTTGGTTCAAGGCGAATGAACTGCAGCAGGAAATCGCGCCTATACAGGTACATTCCCACATGCTTGAAATACCCGGGAAGTACACGATCCGAATCCAATGCACCTGCAAGCGGCGTATTGTCTCGGACGCACGGGATGGGGTATCGCGAAAAATATAAAGCTTTTCCGCAGCTTGAAGACACAACCTTTGTTATATTCGGATTGACGATATCCCCTTCCCGCGTGAGAGGCACAACAGGAGTGGCAACCGTGAAGTCGGGGCAATTCATGCCGAACTGCACGAGAGCCTGGACGGTGGATTTTGAGAAAAGAGGTTCATCCCCCTGAAGATTAAGGATAAACTCCGCATCAAGCTTCTCAGCCACTTCAGCGACTCTGTCCGATCCTGATTTATGATGGGCTGAGGTAATCCAAGCTTCCCCGGAGTGTTTCCTTACCACATGACAGATTTCTTCACTATCCGTAGCAACAATGATTCTGCCCAGCTCCGGGCAAGCGCGCGCACGCTCCAAAACCCGGACAATCATGGGCACCCCTGCAATCGCAAGAAGAGGCTTTCCCGGTAGCCTGGTGGAATGCATGCGAGCGGGAATAACAGCGGCAACTTTCATTCGGCCTCTGCAGCATATCCAAAGGTTCTCTCCGCCACAACCATCCGTCAACCAAATACTACTTGGTATAAACCCCGAAATTTCCAGACCGCAAATATTCTCTTGAAAACCAACATCCCTGAATGCAGGCCAGGCGGGCCGCAACTATGCCTGCTGGTATTCAGACCGGCCCAGGATGTCCGTCAGAAATTGATGACCTCAATTTCGGGATAATCATTCACGAATTCCCGATCGACTTGAGGATAGCGGTATTGTTTTCCTTCGAAATTTCGCAGAACAATTTCTTTCTCGTTGAACCTGACCACATATTCCGGCATCAGCGGGATCTTCCCTCCTCCGCCGGGTGCATCGATTACAAACTGAGGCACCGCGAACCCCGTCGTGTGTCCCCGAAGCGCTTGCATGATCTGCAGCCCCACTTCCACCCGCGTGCGGAAGTGGTTAGTGCCTCTGGTCAGATCCGCCTGATAGAGATAGTATGGACGCACCCTCATCATAAGGAGCTTGTGCATCAATTCCCGAATGATATCCGGATCATCGTTAACGCCCTTCATCAATACGGTCTGGCAACCCACAGGTATTCCGGCATTGGCAAGGCGCTCGCAGGCCGCCTTCGCTTCAGGCGTGACTTCGCGCGGATGATTGAAATGAGTATTCAGATAGATCGGATGGTATTTTTTCAGCATGTTGCACAGATCGTCCGTTATCCGGGTGGGCAACACGCAAGGGCTTTTTGTTCCGATTCGGATAACTTCGATGTGCGGGATGGAGCGCAAACTGGAAATGATCCGCTCCAATTTCTCGTCGCTCACCATGAGCGGATCACCACCGGACAGGAGAACATCGCGAATCTCGGTATGGCTCTTGATATATTCCAGACCGAGGGCAATAGTTTTTTCGGTTATGTCACTGGCCCGCCCTACCATTCTCTTGCGGGTGCAAAAACGGCAATACATCGGGCACCTGTCTGAGATCAAAAAAAGCACCCTGTCCGGATATCGATGCGTCAAACGGGGCACCGGGCTGTCTTCATCCTCATGCAAGGGATCTTCGGGCGAATCTTCATCCTGGAGCTCATCTATTGAAGGTATCGACTGCTTCCAAATCGGATCATTTCGCCCCTGGATCAGATTGTAATAGTAGCGCGGGATTCTCATAGGATAGACCTGCCGCACCGCATCGATATCCGCTGAATCGACATCGTAATCCTGTGCGATGGTCTCGCCGTTGGTTACGCTGTTCCGTAAATCAAGCTTCCATTGTTCCATTTGCGAATCTGTCTCCTTGCCGGGAAAATCTTTTCACATATATCAGCTTATCGTCACCTACGTCGTAGAAATCCCGGATTCGCGACGCTTCTGTGAATCCCAGGTGGCGATAGAATCTCACTGTGTTGTCGTATGATTCCTTGGAGGAAGTCTCTATGAATAGAAGCCGGCCCTTTTCCTCTTCGATACAAGTTTCCACATATTCAATAAGTGAGCGGCCAAATCCCTTTCCCTGAGAATCCGGATGCGTCGCGATCCAGTAAATGTCATAAGACCCTTTAGTCAAAGGTACCGGACCCCAGCAGATATATCCCTGGACGCACGATTCAGAGTCCTCGCAGACAGCAATGCGGTAGTCTTTCTGCTCTTTCACCTGGAGATAAATGTCGACCAATTCCAAGGCGCAGTCGATTTCGGCCTTATTGAAATTTCCCACCGATGCAACGATTTCTTCGACGGCCGCTCGATCCGCCTTATTCATGCAGCGAATCCACGCCGCAGCGCAAATCTCAGAACGCATAAACAGTAGCCGCGGTCTTTAAGCCGCGCTCCATAGCTGCCTGGCTGATGCGCAGAATAATTTCAGCATAAGTGTATCCGGCGGCGCGCGCCGCGCGCGCAAAACCAGCCTGCGGGGATATGTCGGGATTTGGATTTACCTCGAGAACATAGACGTTTCCGCGCGCATCGGTGCGCATATCGATTCTGGCATAATCCCTGCAATCGACACATTGATAGCTGCGCAGCGCAATATCACTTATGCGGTCCCGCAGGCGCCGGGGTATTTCCGCCGGGCAAATTGGAACCGTGCAGTTATACACCGCGCTTTCTTCATCCCACTTTGCCCGATAGCTTACAATTCGCGGTTCCCCGTCCGGCATGCCGCGAAAATCAATTTCCGAAACAGCCAAAACTTCAGGCGTACGATCACCGATCACAGAAACATTGAATTCCCGTCCATCCAGATACTCTTCAACCAAAGCGTCCTGGCAGTAGACCTTGTGAATATAGGCGACCTGATTTTCAAATTGTTCCGCATCCCGGCACACTGATTGAGAATTTATTCCCAGACTGGCATCCAGCTGAACCGGTTTGACAATGATCGGGAACTTAACCCTGCCGGGTAGAGATGTTCTGCCCCGGAAGAGTAAACATCCCCGTGCTGATGGTATCCCGGCAGCACGCAGAATCTGTTTCACACGGAACTTGTTCAACGCCAGTCCCAGAGCCAGGGGCCCGGAGCCTGTATAAGGAATTCCCATCAAATCGAGAAGCCCTGCGACACACATCTCGAGCTCGCATTTGCCGTTGATCTCCTCGCAGAGATTGAAGACAAACTTCGGCGATATTTTTGCGATTGTCTGTACCAGTTCCTTGGAAAAATGATCTACCGCGATGACGTAAGGATTGAATCCCCCGCCGCGCAGACTCTCTTCAATAGTGCCAACCTCTTCCCGCAGAATTGTGGAGGGATAGATCTCTTCTCGCGAACCTTCCGCCTTAGAGACGCTGGCAGCATTGTAAAGAACAATGCAATCGTGGCGAGCCATTACCCCATCCCATAGCGCTTGCGCGCTGAATCCAGAACAGCGTTGATAAGCTGGTTATAGGTTAATCCCGCAGCTCGAGCCGCTTTTGGAAAACACGAGTTGTCTTCTGGATTTGGAAGGATTCCCGGCAATGGATTCAGTTCCAGAATGTGCGGCCGACCGGCAGAATCGAGACGTACGTCGATGCGGCACCAGTCGCGGCACCTGAGGATGCGGAATGCCTGCAGGCAAAGCCGCTCAATTTCCGCTTGCAGCGCCTCACCCAGTTTTGCCGGGCATTCGAAAATCTGCAATGGATTTTCGCTGCGATCCCATAGCCACTTGGCCTCGTAGGAATAAATCGGATTGACGCCCTGCGGGAGGGAATCGAATTTGATTTCGACGATAGGCAGCACCCGGGCCTCAGCACCATTCCCTAGAATTGCAACTGTAAATTCCCTGCCGTCAAGATACTCTTCCACAAGCGCAGGCTCGTTGAATCGGTCCAGCAGCCAACTCACCCGCTCCCGCATCTCATTGCGCGTTCTTACCAGCGAATTATCCCAGATGCCAATACTCGAGCCCTCGTACAGAGGTTTTACCATGAGTGGATAGTGCAACGAATTAAACGAAAAGTCCCGCTCCGAAACGACACGAAACCGCGCCGTAGGTAAGCCGTGAAATGCCAGGATTTCCTTGGTGCGCGCTTTATCGAGGCAGATATTCAGCGTCAGCGGATCGCTGGCTGTATAGGGGATGTTCAGGTATTCGAGAATTGACGGGACATGCCCCTCGCGGCACGGCCCGGATGTTCCTTCCGCCATATTGAAAACGATATCAGGGCGGTCGGCGCGCAATGCATCGTAAACATTTTCAACGGCATCAATAAGGGTGACTTCGTGTCGTTCCTGGAGGGCACTTTTTACTGCGGTGATTGTTTCGTAGCTGTCCCATTCAGCTTGGGCTTCGCAGCGGCTACTCGGAGGCTCCTGCGCATCATCCGTTTCGCCCTGCTTCATATTGTAAGTAATGGCTACTCTCATTCACAACCAACCTTTCCTTATTTGATATACGGGAATTGCAATTGCATGTCAAGATTTATTTAAGTGTTCTCCACAAGATGATGGGGCGAGATCACTAGCCTGCCCCAAATCTTGTATGGCACCCGTGACAACAGAATCGTCGTTTTATGCGCGCTGAAAAATAAGTAAAATTTAATACTGATAATGAATACGGCTTTCATTTTCGATTATTTTGTCCCGGCTCCGGCTTCCGCGACCGGCGATTATTTTCTGGCCCTGGCCGCATCCTATCAAATGGACGCCTGCCTTTTGGCCAAACGAAAATGTATTTACAAGTGCCTCGCTATGCGGAATTGGTGACGTCATCATGGACGCCGTACATCTTCATCATTTTAGTTTCAGCCGGGACAAAAACAAACTTTCTAAACGATGCGGTGCAATCGTATTGCCCAGTAGATAATTCCATAAACGTACAATTATTTTTCCGGAAATTCACTTCCCTGCGTGCGGAAAAGTTGTTTGACGATTATGCTGAGTTGATTATTTTTCAGGTATAATAGCCCGGCCAGATCGCTCTTGGAACTTTTCAAATATTTTTCAATTCTATGAGAAGAACGCAAACGGGCCGGCTGAGAATTCTTATGATTGCATTATGCGGAGGACTGTGTGTTTTGATTGTGACACCGGCCTTTCTGGCGGCCCGCTCCTGTTTTGTTCCCGCCATACTTGGTTATTTGCTTTTTTCTCCGCTTTGCCATCAGATACCGGAACGGTCGTTCCATATATGCGAATATCCGTTGGCTGTATGTCAGCGATGCTCCGGCATATACTTCGGTCTTTTTCTGGGTCTGTTGCTGCCCCTTAAGAGACTGTTTCAAATCTGTTCTCAGCCGCATCTCAGACTTTTTGTTCTATGCATATGTACGCCCATCGTCTTGGACGTTTTCCTTTCCTATCTCGGGATTTGGCCCGGCACACCGTTGAGCCGCTTTAGCACAGGTTTGATTTTCGGCTCAGCGAGCGCTTTGCTGCTTAACTTCGCTTTTAGTGAATTTCTAGCAGAGGATCATTGGAAGAAGGTTTTCACTCATTGTGCTCAAGCTAAGGGAGTAATCTTATGAAACAGGAAGCCATGTTGAAACCCGCTCTTATCTCCGGCGTATTGCTCGGAATAGCATCTGCATTCCCGATTCTCAATTTTGTCAATTGCTTTTGCTGCGCCTGGGTGATTGGGGCAGGAATTCTCGCGGCTCACCTGTATGTAAAAAACTCTACTCAGGCGGTCACTTTGGGCTCTGGAGTTGCGGTTGGGATGCTGACGGGCATTATCGGAGCGATAGTCTACACGCTTTTTTTAATCCCCATTCAAATGCTCATGAAAGCATCCGGATCGGGAATGATGGAGCAGGTTCAGAAGGCGATGGAACAAGTCGGCAATATCCCTCCCGAGACCCGCGCGCTCATACAATCTATTTTTGCCAGAGGCTCGGGGGCGGGAATATTGCTCATAATTCTTGAAGGCCTTTTTTGTATCGTCATTTTCGGGTTGGTGGGCATGCTGGGAGGCGCTCTGGGAGTAGCGTTGTTCGAGAAAAGAAAGCCGGGTCAGGCTGTCAATCCTCCTGCTGCCATTGAGCCGCCAAACCCGCCCTATGAGCCGCCTGCGCCGCCTCCGCCTTCACCGCAGTAGAATTGTTCCGGGGAATGGCGCCTAAAGCAGTGAAAGCGGATCGACATCCACCCGCACATCTTTGAGTGGTACTTTGTGCGCAGCCATATAGGCGAATGACTCCTGAAGAGCTCTTGAGGCATCTTCCGTCCGCTCGAATTTTAGCAGAACCTGCACGCGGTATTTGCCGCGCAATTTTTCCAGCGGCGCGGCTGCGGGGCCCAGAATATGAAAATGCGACGCGCCCTTCATCTTTTCCTGGCTCAACTTTAAGGCGCCGGCCACCCTTTCCCCAACGCGAAATGCTTTTGCCTGATCTGAGTCGCTTACCAGGATCTGGATAAGGTTTCGGAAAGGCGGATACCCCAGCAGTCTGCGGAATTCGATTTCATGGCGGTAAAATCCCGCATAGTTCTGCTGACGGGCATACTGCAGGGCATAATGATCCGGTTGGTATGATTGAACAATGACGCGGCCGGGTGTGGTTCCCCTGCCGGCTCTGCCTGCCACCTGCGTTAAGAGTTGGAAGGTTCTCTCCGCAGAGCGGAAATCCGGGAAAGCGAGTCCGGCATCTGCACCGATAACACCGACCAGGGTGACGTTGGGAAAATCATGCCCTTTGGCAACCATCTGCGTTCCAACCAGCAAATCCAGCTTACCCTCCGAAAACTCGAGCAATATTCTCCGCATCGCGCCGTGCCGTCGCGTTGTGTCCCGATCCACCCTTGCCACCCTTGCCTTTGGAAACATGCTGCGCAGGATCTCGTCAAGCTGTTCCGTGCCGACGCCGGTGTAGTAAATAAATTCTCCGCCGCAATTGTCGCAGGAAGACGGAGCGGCCTTTTGCTCTCCGCAATAATGGCAGGTAAGGCATCCCTCATCCTGATGATATGTCATGCTGACGCTGCACTGAGAACACGAGAATACATGTCCGCAACTCCGGCAAATGAGGGAGCGGGAGTAGCCACGCCGATTCAGGAGAATAATGGATTGCTCGCCCCGGTCCAGGCATGCTTCCAACTCAATACGTAGCGCTTCAGATACCACAGTTTTTTTTCCGCGCTGGTGGAATTCGCGACTCATATCCACGATGGTTACCTCGGGAAGCGGCCTTGATTCAATGCGTTCCGGCAGATTGAGATATATCATCGTGTCGCCGGACATGGCAGCATGATACGTCTCAAGAGACGGCGTGGCTGATCCCAAAAGCAGAACCCCGCAAGATTGCCGCACACGTTGCCATGCCACTTCCCTGGCATGATAGCAGGGAGATTCATCCTGTTTGTAAGACCCGTCCTGTTCCTCGTCAATTATTATGAGGCGGAGGTTATCCAGCGGCGCGAAAACCGCCGATCGTGTACCCACAACCACAGAAGCATGTCCCGCGCGGATTCGGTTCCATTGATCATGTCTTTCGCCCGCGGACATTCCGCTATGCAACAAAGAAACCCGGTCGGGAAAATGCGAAACCGCAATTCGGCTCAGAAGAGGAGTGAGACCAATCTCAGGGACCAGCAAAAGTGCCGCATCGCCCATTTTTATTGCCTCGGCTATGAGCTGCAGGTAAATTTCTGTCTTTCCGCTTCCCGTCACGCCATGCAGCAAGCATTTGGCGGGCTCGCGCCTTTGCAGCATTTGCTTTAGCCGGATTAACGCCTCGTCCTGCGCCTTGGTAAGAGTCAGCAGTTCCCGCTTTCCCTGTTGATCTAGATCCAGAGGGATGCGCTCAATTTGCAGGGGGACAATCTCCACCAATCCCTTCCGTTCAAGTGACCTGGCGACGGCATGGCTTGTTCCTGCAGTCTGCAGGATTTTCTGCAGCGGCAACAAGCGCCCTCCGGCGTCCAGAGCAGCGCAGAGCCGCTTTTGTGCATCCGTTAGGCGCGCAGCCTGCCTGTTCAGCAATGCGGCGGCCCTGATCCCGAGTTGTTCCCTGATCTTTACCTTGGGTCGTTCCAGATAATCTTCAACCTGAATCCATTCTGCGGCGGCCAGTGATTCAACAAGTCCCCAGTCACGGTGCAGATCCGAGTGGGAGAGCAATTCTTTCGATGTCATACTCCCTTGCCGTGCCAGTATTTCGATCAGATGAATTTCCTGCGGCTTTAAGCCCGGCGGATATAGCCCTCCTGCCATCAACCTTGCTGCGGATGAACTGAGAGACAGGCGCCGCCCCCCTGTAATTTCGCCACCGGGCGGCAACAGCGCTTTTAGCGTCTCGCCCGGGGGCGCAAAGTAATATTCGGCGGTCCAAAGCCCTAGCTGCACCAATGCAGGGGAAACCAGCGGCTGGGGATCCAACAATTCGCGAATTGATTTAATCTTGTAATCTCCGGAAGGCAACTCCGGCATCAGGTCTGTCACAAAACCAGTGAGAAGTTTTCGTCCGAAGGGAACGATAACGCGCGCTCCCACGGCGATCCTGTTTCGCAGGCGTGAGGGGACAGCGTATGAGAATGTCTTGCGCACCGCCACGGGCACGGCAACTGAAGCAAAATTGGGCATCTGTTGGTATTTATCTCTTGAAAGACTACCGACCGGCCGTTTCTTTTCTTCGCTGCAAATTCCGTCGCATGTAACGACCGCAACATGCCGTAAATCGGAATCTCTTCAAATTCCCGTTATCGTCCGCATGCGAAAAATAAAACTGCCCGCACCACCGAACTAACGCAAAGAGCGCAGGTAATCCCGAATCTTCAGCACATCTTCCCACACCCGGCGCTTTTCCTGTGGATTTCGCAGCAGATATGCAGGATGGAACGTGGCCATCAGTTTTGCGCCTCGATAATCAATGAATTGGCCGCGAAGCCTTGAAATCGGCTCCTTCGTGCGCAGAAGAGTTTGGGCTCCGTATGTGCCCAAAGCGCAGATCACTTTGGGTTTTATGGCGGCAATCTGGCGAAACAGAAAGGGTTCGCATGCGGCAATTTCGTCGGACTCCGGATTTCGATTTTGAGGAGGACGGCATTTGATTATGTTGCAGATAAAAACTTCCTCCCTGCGCATTTCAATGGCTTCAACAATTTTCGTCAGCAGTTGTCCGGCGCGTCCTACAAAAGGCAATCCTTGCGCGTCTTCCTCGGCACCCGGCGCTTCACCAATGAACATCAAGTCGGCTTTGGGATTTCCCGAGCCGAAGACTATGCTGTTCCGCGTTTTGGCAAGCTTGCAGCGTTGGCAATCTCCGATATCGGCGCGGATAGAAGCAAGAGTCTCTTCCTTGCCGGGAGAGGAATCAAACAAGGAGGTGTCAGCAACAACTGTCTTTTTGAGCGATTCCGCCACATGCGGCGCTGCCGCAGTTTTCGGCCTGACCTTCATTTCGGGTTTGCCCCTTTCAATCCTGTCCGCCCATTGCACGCCCAAATCCTTATAGAATTTCAGGTGTTCGAGCATCTCTCGACCCAGCCGCTTTTGGTCGCTCATGTGCCTACTTCCAACTCGTCAAGGATAGAGTCATTATTGCGCCAGTCGCGCGCCGTGCGCACACGCAATCCAAGATACACCCGGCAGCCAAGCATTTCCTCCACGTCCCGGCGCGCCCGGGTCCCGATGTCGCGGATGCGCAATCCTCCCGCGCCCAGAATGATGCCCTGTTGCGTTTCCCTTTCAACCAGAATATCCGCTTCTATATGAACGAGCTTCTTTTTTTCCCGCTTGCTCTCATCAAACTGCGTGATAAGCACAGCGCACGCATAGGGCAATTCCTCGCGTGTTTTCGCCAGGATTTTTTCCCGTATGAATTCTCCCGCCAAGAAGCGCTCGTTTCGATCCGTATACTGACCTGGATCAAAGATCAGGTCGCCATCGGGAAGATATTGGAATATCTTGTCGATAACCAGAGAAATGTTTTCGCTTTTCAGGGCTGATATGGGAATTATTTGGCAAAAATCGTATTCGTTTGCGTAGCGCTGGATTATGGGAAGGAGCAGGGGTTTGGAGAACTTGTCTATTTTGTTGATCAGCAAAAAGGCCTTGAGCAGGCTCTTCTTGACGATGTCAAGCGTAAAAGCCTCTCCCGCACCGAACGCAACGGACCCATCTACGACCAAAAGCACAAGGTCGATGTCACTTAGGGCATTGCGCACAGCTCGCTGCATGCGCTCATTCATGCGATAGCCGGGCTTGTGAATACCCGGAGTATCCGCAAAAACTATCTGCCCGCGAGAATCAGATATTATTCCGAGGATGCGGTTCCGCGTGGTTTGTGGTTTGTCGGATACGATGGAGATCTTTTGGCCTACAAGAGCATTCAGGAGAGTGGACTTTCCCGAATTTGGACGCCCTATGATTGTTGCGATCCCCCTCTTCATTCCTCACCCGGAATCGCAAGCGGTCGCGAGATGCGTGACTCCCGCACCGCGACGGTTATTTCAAGAATACGATCGGCAATTGTTCTCTTGGTTTCCCCGCAAAGCGACACATCCTCAGCCGAGGGCCTCAGGATATGAACCGTCGCTTTGTCTTCGCCGAAAACACCGTCAGAAACATCGTTAGCCACAATCAAATCCAGGTTTTTGCGGACCAACTTGTCTCTGGCGTTTTCCAAAAGATCATTTGTTTCCGCGGCAAATCCCACCAGAACCTGTTGTCCTTTGTCTCTCCCCAGAAGGGCTAAAATGTCCTCCGTAGGCTCTAATTTGATTGCAGCATCACTGCTTCCCTTTTTGATCTTACGCTTCGAATACCCGGCTGGCCGATAGTCTGCAACTGCTGCGGCCATGACGACAATGTCGGCTTCTTTATAGAGCGCTAATACAGCATCCTTCATTTGGGCAGCGGAGCGAATCATGATCGGATTGACACCTGCAGGCGGCTGCAGATTTGTCGGTCCGGAAACCAGGAATACCTGAGCGCCCTTCTGAAAAGCCGCTTCGGCCAGGGCATAGCCCATCTTTCCTGAGCTGCGATTGGAAATAAACCGGATGGGGTCAAGATCTTCAATGGTCGGACCCGCAGTAACAACAACATTCAGGCCGGACATCGTCTTCCCGCAGTTAAGAACGGAAAGAATGTGCGCGACAATTGTTTCGACGCCCGCCAATCTTCCCTCTCCCTCCATTCCGCATGCCAGGATACCCGGCTCCGGATCAATAAAATAATGCCCGCGTGCTTTTAGTGTTTGCATGTTTGCTTTTACAGCGGCGTGATTCCACATCTCCACGTTCATTGCCGGAGCCAAAATGATTGGCGCAGGACAAGACAGGTATAGCGTCGACAGGAAGTCATCCGCAATTCCATGCGCGAATTTTCCGATAATATTGGCGGTCGCGGGCACAACAGCTAGTGCCTGGATATCCTGAGCAACATGAATATGTTGGATATCGCGGTTAATCCCCTCTGCAAACATATCAGTAATAACTTTCAATCCTGAGAGAGACTCGAAGGTCAGAGGAGTCACGAAGTGTCGCGCAGAGCGCGATAAAATGACCTGAACGGACACACCGGCTTTTTGCAGGCCACGCATGACCTCAAGTGCTTTGTAGGCTGCGATACAACCCGTGACTCCCAGGGCAACTTTCACTTGCACTCCTCGACCAAAATGGTCGGCCAATATCATGCTTTAACTTCGAATTGCTGCATTCAAAACCCTCGCGTCCGACAGGCTAAGCAAAAATTCTTTTGCATGAAAAAATCTTCCGGATGAGCAGAAATCAGTTATTGTTGACCTGGAACGTCCGGCAGCGGAGTGATCTCGAAGCTGATGACCCCCTCCTCCACCTCATGCATCGCAATGTGAGCCGGCTTCGTTGACTTTGTTTTTATCTTAGGCCTTGCATTTCCCTGCAATTGCTTTGCCCTCTCAGCCGCAATTATTATAAATCGATATTTTGATCCTATGTTTTCAGGAATTGTTTGCATCCAACCCTCCAAAGGTTTCCAAAATTCTTTTTGCCGATTCAGATCTTCTTTCCATCCGGCAATCGCTGCCTAAAATAATGGCGCGCAATTCGTCCGTGGAGCGGGAAAGTTCATCATTAATGATCAGGTAGTCAAAATCCTTGTATCGCGTAATTTCATCGCAGGAGATGCGCAAGCGCTGCTCAATAACATATTTTTTGTCCAGTTTCCTGCGCTCCAGGCGCTCTTTCAGCACTTGATATGACGGCGGCATTATGAATACACTCACCGAGTCCGGCCGCTTATTGCGGATAGTCGCCGCTCCCTGGACATCGATATCCAATACAACATCCGAACCCTCAGCCAGCAAGTCATCGATGCTCTTTTTCGCTGTCCCATAATAATTGCCGTAGACTTGAGCCCACTCGACCAGTGCATTGTCCCGGACCAGGGATTCAAAAGCTTCCTTGCTTACAAAATGATATTCAACTCCATCACGCTCATTTCCCCTCGGCGCGCGTGTGGTATAGGAGATTGAGAATTTCAGGTTGGGCAACGATTTCAGGACAGAACCGACCATCGCAGATTTGCCCGAACCCGACGGGCCGGAAACAATAAAAAGACATCCTTTTTGAAACATATTATTCGACGTTTTGAACTTGTTCGCGAAGTTTTTCAATATCCGCCTTAAGGACGATTCCCCGCCTGGTGATCTCAAGGTCTCCCGATTTCGACAGGATTGTGTTCACTTCTCTCTGCATTTCCTGCAATAAAAAATCCAATTTCTTACCAACCGGACTGTCCGAATCCATCAAGCTGGAATATTGCTGGACATGGCTGTCAAGCCGGGCAAGTTCCTCCGAAATGTCGCTTTTATCAACAAGAAGCGCTACTTCCTGCGCTAACCGCTGCGGGTCGATTTCAATGTTGGACAACAACTGCGCCAGACGGGACTGCAATTTTTGTTGATATTCAATCGTTGTATGGGGAGCAATTTTTCGGATATGCCCAGCGCTTTCCCGGATGCTATCAATGTGACGCAGCATATCAATGCGTTGGGCTTCCCCTTCCAATTTTCGCATGCGGAGAACACTTTCCAGCGCTTCACGAACCGCTTCCACCGCAAGATCTTGCAATTTGCCACCAAAATCATCGCCCGATCCCGGATGGCTTTCATTGGCGCTTTGAACAACCCCGGGAAGGCTGAAAAGAGTTTTTACATCGAGATTCTTTTCGATGTGGAACTGATCCCCAAGTTTCTGCGCAGCCTCGACGTAAGCTTTTACCGCCTCGGCGTTCACGGCTACGGAGGCAATCCCGGCGTTTTGAATCGTCACAGTCAGGTCCACTCTGCCTCGACGCAAGCAATCGCGCACAACCTGTTGGATGGCGGATTCCAGGTAGGAATATTCGCGCGAAAGCCGCGTGTGTAAATCCAAAAAACGGTGATTAACCGTCCGGATTTCCACTGATATGACCGCACCATCTATCTGGCACGATGCCACTCCGTAGCCGGTCATGCTCAGTAGCATTTGTATGGCCGCCTTTCCAATACGCAAACCAGTTATTATATGACAATTATCCACCTATGTCAAATAATAACAAAGAGTTAACGGAATCGGGAGGGTATTGGTTTTACCGGATCGGGTTGGATGTATCTTGGCAATACGTACAAGGTGGCCCACCGGCAATCCTGATGTTCACAAAGCGTCCTTTACTCGTCTGCTTGTCCCGCGAGAAGCGGCTCTTCGTTCTGAATTTTATGAAAGCGGTAGTAAAACCCGCTTTTCCTTAGTAGTTCCTCATGCGTACCTTTTTCTACGATCCTGCCGCGGTCAAGCACGACAATGATATCCGCACTGCGGATTGTGGACAACCTGTGAGCAATTACAAATGTTGTTCGATCCTGCATTAAATTGCTTAAAGCTTGTTGCACCAGTTTTTCCGATTCGGTGTCCAGTGCGGAAGTAGCTTCATCGAGTATCAGAATGGGCGAATTCTTCAAAATAGCCCTTGCTATGGAAATTCGCTGTCTCTCCCCTCCTGAAAGTCTTTGGCCCCGCTCACCGATGACGGTTTCATATTGCATCGAAAAACGCATGATAAAGTCGTGGGCAAGGGCTGCGCTGGCTGCCGCCATGATTCTGCTTTCGCTTGCGCCGACATCCCCATAGGCAATGTTATTGCGCACAGTGTCGTTGAACAGGAATGTCTCCTGCGTCACCACAGCAATCATGCTGCGCAGTGATTCCTGCGTGAAATCTCGAATGTCGGTTCCATCCACCAGAATTCTTCCGCTGCTGACGTCATAAAAGCGAGGGATCAATCCTACCAGAGTGCTTTTTCCTGCGCCGCTGCTACCAACAACGGCGATTACCTGCTTCCGTTTGACTTCCAGGTTGATATCCTTGAGAACTCTTGCCTCACCTGTCGCATCGCGGTATTGGAAGTGTACGTTTTCAAAAACGATGGAATCGCTAAATTCCTTGAGCGATTGAGCTTCAGGACGGTCTTGAATTTCGACATGTGTATCGAAAATCTCCACCAACCGCGAGGCAGAAGCAAACGCTCTCTGAAATTGAACGTGGATGCGGCTCAGCTTGCGGATCGGATCGTACATGCGGAATAGCGCAAAAAGGGATCCGCCAAACATGCCGAATGTCAATGTCCCTTCCTTGATTCGCAGGTCCGCATAGTACAACAGCGGTACGAAACACAGCACTCCTAGAAATTCCATAAGAGGAGAATTGAGAAATAAAATGCGCGCCGCTTTCATGTTACTGCGAAGGAGTCTTCCGGCCGACGCACCGAACCTCGCCTCTTCATGCTTTTCCATTCCGAAGGCTTTCACAATTCGCATCCCCGTGATGGATTGCTGCACCAGATCGTTCATGGTGGCAATGTTTTCACGGCTTCTGAGGCTGACTCTTCGTATTCTTTTCCCCATTGTGAGCGTAAGTACAAGCGCTACCGGCGCAATTGTGAGAGAAATGACCGCGAGTTTCCAATCGATGTAGAAAATCCAGGCGGCCAGAAACAGGAGCAAAACAATCTCTCGCACAAGTTCCGCAATAGTCGTGGAAACCGCTTCCTGAACCTGCTCTACATCTCCGCTCAGACGAGACATGAGATTGCCCGTCGAGTTGAGCGAAAAAAAGCCCATGGATTGGCCCAAAACATGTCTATAGAGTTGGTTTCTAAGATCGGTGACGACCTTCTGCCCCACATAGCTCATTGAATAATTGGATTGATAGAGGCAGATACCTTTCAAAAACGTAAAAAGCAGCAAAGCGATCGAAAGCTGAGTAACAATTTTGCCCGGCAAGAGCGATAGCAAGCGATCGAGATATGCAAACTTTTGCTGGCTGATGGCGATAGCCTGCTGTGTAGCCCCTGAGGCGTTCAAGCCCAGAGGCAAAGCCTTGTCAAAAAGCTCGACGGAAAGCGCAGTGGTTTGAACTTCGAAAAGTCCGGCAAATACGAGGAGCAAAAGCGAAAACAGCAGAATTGCCCCATAGGGCCTGACAAAGTGCAACAGCCTTCGAATATCGTTCATGTTTTAGATCCCAAGGCTTCGAATTCTAGGCCCTTGCAGCCACCGGAGTCAAATCAATCGCGTGCCGGGTGGATCTGCTCCCGCAAATCCGTTCTTCGCGAATGTGATGGTTCGCGCGCATGGGATTATGCTATTGAACCCGTTCGATACGTCCGATATAACCCCATGGTTTTTTATGCATTGCTCATATTGAAAAACAAGAGGAGACTGGCCTAAACTTAAACCATTGGCCTTTAGCCGCGCGTTTCTCGCCGGGATCTGCGGAAAGGCCAGGCAGGTGGGCATGGAAGGAGTGTGCGCAATCAAGGGCACTGCGGAAAGTGACGCAGCAAGAATGCCCTCATCCGTCGTTGGGACCCGGCAGAAATGGCTGGTTAGATCTTGTTTCCAGAATCCACAAAATATTTGTTCGGAAAAGAGGCTACGATGAAATCACATAGACTGTTTGTCCTTTGTTTATTGGTCATCATAACCGGTGCTGCCGCATTGAACGCTGCGGAGGCAAAAAAGAGGGTGGCGCTGATGGATTTTGATTTTGGAACTGTGCAGCATTGGTGGTCCGGAAACTGGGACATCGGTAAGGGCGTTGCCGACCTCGTTGTAACCGGCCTTGTGAAAGACGGCACCTATTCTGTGATTGAACGAAAAAAATTGGATTCCATTTTGCAGGAGCAGAACTTTTCCAACTCCGACAGAGCGAACCCGACCAGCGCCGCAAAGATCGGTAAGGTGCTCGGTATCAACGCCATTATCGTGGGCTCCATAACTCAGTTTGGAACCGAAGACAAATCCATGAAGGTTGGTGGTATCGGGGGCACTTGGGGCAGCATTGCCGGCGGCGCTTTTGGCAAAAAAGAGGGAAAGGCTTCGGTGGTGATCGACGCGCGCCTTGTGGACGTAAATACCGGTGAGATTCTCGGGGTTGCAACCGGTAAAGGTTTGTCAAAGCGATCCGGAGTGATGCTGGGCGGAGGCGGTGCCGGAGGAGGCGGGTTTGGCGCAGGTGGCATCGACATGGGCAGCAGCAATTTCCAGGATACAATCCTTGGCGAAGCAACGCGCGCCGCTGTCGATGACATGGTTGCGCAGCTCGTAAGCCAAGCCGGCAAGATTGAAACGACGCAGGTTACAATCGATGGCTTAATCGCTGACGCAACAGGGGACGTCATTGTAATAAACGTTGGCAAAGCGGCTGGCGTATCGCCCGGGATGAGATTTAATGTGGAACGCGTTACCCGCGAGGTCAAGGATCCGGCAACGGGCAATGTGCTGCGCAAAATCAGCAGCCCTGTCGGCGAAATCGAAGTAACCGAGGCCGATGAAGGATCGGCTGTTGCCAAGGCCATAAGCGGTACTGCATTTAACGTTGGGGATGTTGTCAAGAGCAAGTAAATGCTCCGGAAACTCCCATATTAACGATGGCTCCGAGCCGAAGAATTATTAGTTTTTGCGGAGTGCGCATTTGCAGGAGCACTTCGTGTGCTGCCTTTGGACGTTTGGGCACCTCCGGAAATTCCGTTCGAGTTAAGCGAAGGAGTCGCATTCGCCTGTCCGCTAAAGCTATAGGAAGGATTTGGAACGGAGAATTGCTGGGTGCCGGCAAAACTTTGCGTCCCAAAACCGATTCCATTCCTGTTTTGGCTGCCATCAATCCATGTTTGTCGCTGTTCCTGAGCTGGCATGGTGAAGGATTGAGATTGAGCCTGAGTAGATCTGCCTGCTGCATACGATCCGCTTGACGCGTGCGTCGAACTGGGTGTCCTGGCAGAAGATTCAAAACTACGGGTTCCCGAAGGAGAAGTTTGAGAGATACTCAGACCGGATCTGGTATTCTCTTGTGATTTTCCACTCCTGGGTTCTGATTCCGGCGTTGTTCCCTTGTTCGTTGACGATTTCCGATTAACCGCCTGCGCGTTCATGCGTCCCGCCGGATTTCGTTCTGGTTGAACTGCCTGTCCACCGGATTCCTTCGCATTAGTGACGCCCTTGACCTCGCCAGGTGTTGAAGAAGCACTTTGTCGTTGCGGAATCCTATAAACGCGAGTGTCATTTCCATTGTCATTCCTCTCCTGATTGATTTCGCTTGAAGATCCCGTGTTTCGATTTGTAATCCTGACAAAGTTCTTTCCGGAACCAGTCTCTATTGAGGGTTCAGCGCGGACTATCACGGGGCGTGTTAGTTCGTGTGTGGGCTTAGCGCTGGGACGATCCGGCGCGGGGCCGTAGCTGTGAGCCGTTGGCCGAACATGCAATTTATCTTCTACAATCCTTCCATTCTTCCACGGACTGTCTATGCCCGCAGCTTGTTCGACCCCGTTCGCGCCTCCGGATCCGTAACTCAAGCTGACAAACTGGTCGGTCTTCACCGTGTGAAATGCCCTTGGGGCATCTCGATTGACCAGATTGCTAGGCCCATGATTTTGGGCTAATCGGATTTTGTTGAGGTGATGAAAGTTGGACCCATGATAAAAATAATTGTTGACGTTGTAGTAGTCGCCGGGTCCAAGCGGGCACCAGGAAATCCAGTTGGGTCCGTAATAAAAACGAACCAATCCCGGAGACCAGAAATTGAAGGATATGGATGCACCCGGAATCCAGCACCAACCGAAACTTGCCCCATAATACCAGCGGCCGTAATGGGACGGCAGCCATCCCCACGGCTCGTATGAAACCCAAGTCCAACCCCAAATCGGCCGATGGCACCACCTTCCATTCCAATATGGACTCCACGAAACGCCTACATTCAACGGAATCCAGGCAGTCCCGTAAGGGGAATCTATCCAGCGTCCATACCTGTCGAGTTCACTGACTCCAATATAAACATTGTCCGGCAAATAGCTTTTTCTCGCATAGACAGCTATATCCGCATCACGCCGGTCATTCCACTCATCCCATTCGTCGCGCTGCCGGTAACCAGAGATTGTTCCCGAGCTTTCTCCCCCTACAACAATGTGCAAAAGCTCGCCTGCCTTAATGTTGCTTGAAAATGCGTTGTTGGAGGCCTCAAGCAACCCTTTGCGCACAATTCCATCTGTATCCCCGCTTTCCGCAACGTCAAATCGGTATTTGCCTTTCTGGAGGGTTGTAAATGCAGCTGCAGGCGTGTCAATTTCATAAGCGATGCCGCTATTAACGGTCAGGGTTGATAGCCCTACCAGCATCCGAATTTGGGTGAGATCATCGTTCAAGGTAAGAAATTCGATATCGGTTTTCTCCGCCAGCCGGTAAGTCGAACCATCGTCAAATTGGATTTCCGCCCGGCCGCCTTCGCCTGTATATATCCGATCTCCTATCTGCAGAGGCATATTGACGCTGGCTGCAGACCAGTCCGTATCGCCGACATGTTGAAAACCAACGTGCCCACTCAGGTAAGATATGCGCCCCATTCGTGAGTATTGGTTATCCGGGTCAGCCACGGCCATCATACTGGCCAGGCTCCAGCAAAATAGCATTGCAAATATTTTGCGCGTCATGATGCCCTCCTTTGATCTCTCAACCGGCTTCCCATCCCTCTACCATTAACGATGCGTTTTCTTGCAGAAAGTCTCAGAGATTCCGGCTGGAACCCCACCGAGGTTATTTTAGGGGCTATGCAGGGGGCATGAAAGCAAAGGATTCATGAGGAGAAACGTGTCCATTCGGGTCCCTGATTTCCTTGATAAAAGGCGTCAAATCCAGCGAAATTCGGGGCGTTACAGCCTCAATCAGATAGTCCGCGATTTCCTGTGCCGTTACAAGTTCCAAAGATTTTTTTGCTATCAAGCGCGCTTCTGCGAGCGAAATGTCGCTGATCACTTTGCGAATGATCGGGATGGCAAGCGGATTCATGCTAAGGTTAGTAAATCCCATCCCTAACAAAAGAATGGCATAAAAGGGATTTGCGGAAATCTCCCCGCAGAGGCGGACACGCTTTTGCGTTCGCCCGCAAACATCAGTGATGTATGTAAGACATCGCAAAACAGCGGGATGCAGAGGCTGGAACAAGTGAGCCACCTTGGGGTTGCCCCGATCGACCGCCAACAGGTATTGAACCAGGTCGTTTGTTCCCACACATAAAAAGTCCACTTCACGAGCAAGCGTCTCCAGAGACAACACAGCGGCAGGAACCTCAATCATTGCGCCAACGGTAAAGGAACTCTGACCGCCCCCAGGCGAATTCAATATTTTTTCGCGCGTCTGTGCAATCAGGGCCTTTGCCTCCCAGATTTCCTGAATTGTCGTAACCATCGGGAGAACAATCTCGACCTTGCCCGCGCAACCTGCCCGCAAGATTGCTTCGATCTGCGCGGAAAAAACACCTTTCTCCAACAGACTGGCTCGAATTCCGCGCAGTCCCATGTTGTCATTGGGCGGAACTGTGTCATCACCTCCTGTTGCCGTTTTGTCCGCACCGGTGTCGAGAGTCCGAATGGCTACCGGGTGTGGCCTCATCTCTACTATAAGGTTCCGATAGGTTTCAAACTGTTCTTCCATGCTCGGATATCCGTGAGGATGTCCGAAAAAAATAAATTCCGATCTGAAGAGTCCAATCCCTTCAGCTCCGCTTCGCTTGGCTGCTGCAACCTCGTAGGGAAACCCGGTGTTGGCCTGCAAACAAATCACCGTGCCATCCGTTGTGACCGGTGATGAGACTATGGATGTCGCCACTGGCTCAGCACCCGCGCGAAATTTATCGATCCTTTCCCGCAGACTCTCAATTCGCGCCGGTGATGGATTGGCAATGAGTTGTCCGTCATCCCCGTTGAGCAGGAGGGTATCGCCGCTGGCAACATAGGGCAGGAAATCGGGAATTCCCATTATGGCCGGAAGGCGCATGCCGCGCGCAATAATGGCCATATGCGACGTGCGCCCTCCCGACTCAAGCGCCAGTCCCTTTAATTTCAGCACGTCCATCGCCGCAAAAGCTGAGGGATCAAAGCGATGCGACACGATGATCAAATCTCCCGGAACGGATCTCCAGGCGACGCCTCTTCCTCCCGAGAGATTGAGCAGTATGCGGTCCACCGCGGATTCTATGTCGCTCCGTCTCTCGCGAAAATACTCATCTTCGAGGGACTCATAGGCTCGCAGGATCCGATCTGTGGCCTGACATACCGCCCACTCGGCATTTGCCCTATATTTGCGGATGTTGTCTATTATCTCCGCCTGCAAACTCCTATCTTCAAGCATCAACAAATGAACATCGAGAATAAATGCGTGCTCACGGCCAACCTTTTCCTCAAGCTGGGTTTTAAGCAGGGACAGTTGTTCTTTGGAGGTTCTTATAGCTTCTTCAAAACGCAGGACTTCTTCTTCGACAAGGTTTTCATGCGCCAGTTCAATTTTCATTATGGCCCGGTTATGACTATCCAGTTTCAACGCCTGCCCGACAACAATTCCGGGTGAGACCCCGTTCCCCTGGAAGATCTTCTCAACTCTTGAGTTGTTCAATTCTCTTCTCCAAAGTTTTGCTCAAAAAGAGTCTGAATGGCTTTTCCGGCTTCTACCTCGTCACAACCATCAATCGATACAATCAGGCGGGTTCCTTGAGCAGCGGCTAACATCAGAATTCCCAGAATGCTTTTGGAATCAATCTGCTGATGCGCGCCAGTACGGGAAAGATATATATTGCTGGAAAAACCGGATGCCAGCCGCACCAATTTAGCTGCAGCGCGCGCATGCAGCCCCAACTTGTTTTTCACCAGAATAGTCAGCTTGATCATGCGCCCAGAAAGTCGTTCGCCGTGGAAATGCTTGATTGCCCCTGGTCGCGGACCGCCTTTGCCAGTGTTTCCACGGTATCTCCTTCCTTCTGGCCGGTGATCTTGATAATCATCGGCAGGTTCGCCCCGGTCACCACATCGACTTTTCCGGGTTCGTGAAATGAAAACGCAATATTTGAAGGTGTGCCGCCAAACATATCCGTGAGAATGAGGATTCCAGAACCCTGATCAACTTCGGCTATCGCCTTTTCGATTTCCTTTCGCGCATCATTTACGTCGTCGTGCCATCCAATCGACACCGCTTGAATATAGGAAATCTCTCCCACAATCATTTCTGCCGCAGCCACAAGCTCGCGCGCCAAATGACCGTGACTGACTACCAGCGCTCCAATCATATCGCCATCCTATCTGATTCCACCGCTATTTTTTTTCATCCCGGTGGCGGACCCGAATTGAGACACTTCTGTGCTTTACCTTCTTGGAAATCTCTTCGGCTATAAACACTGAACGATGCTTCCCGCCGGTGCATCCAATTCCAATTGTGAGATAGCTCCGGCCCTCTTTTATGTATGCCGAAATCAAGTAATCCAGAAAATCTTTGAAGCGCTTCATGAATTCGACAGTCTCGGGAAAGGATCGAAGATATTTCACGACTTTGGGGTGTCTGCCGCTGAACGCGCGCAAGCCCGAAACGAAATAGGGATTGGGGAGAAACCGCACGTCAAACAGAAGATCTGCCTCAAGAGGTGTTCCATGCTTGTACCCAAAGCTTACAATATGAACGTTCAGCCTGGATTCACGAGGATGCTCGCAAAACTGCGTCATCACACGCGCTTTAACCTGATGCACGTTATATTCTGACGTGTCAATGGTCGCATCCGCAAGTTCCCGAATCTTCCGTAACCGTTTGCGCTCCAGACGTATCGACTCGAGCAAAGGCATGCCAACTCTTAGAGGATGCGGTCTTCGCGTTTCTCTGAAACGCCGGAGAAGGACTTCGTCGCTGGCTTCAAGATAAAGCACAAAGAGCCGAAAGTCCTGCGATTTAAGTTCTATGAGTAGTTTCTCGACATTCTGAAGTTTTTCACCCGCGCGGATATCAACGACAAAGGCGGCGCGTTCAACGTCTCCTCCGCTGACATGTATGCCCTCAACAAACTTTGGTATCAACGGAACCGGTAGATTGTCGATGCAGAAAAAACCGAGGTCCTCGAATGCCTTCAGCACGGTTCCCTTCCCGGAACCGCTCATTCCAGTGACCACTACAAGGTCTCGGAGGCTCATTTTCTTTTTCGAATAATGGCGTTCATTCCCTCGCAGGTTCAGGGCCTTTGGGGGGCTCTAGAACCGAGGTTGAAAGTCTATTACCTTTTCGACGCAAAAGGTGAATGCGCGCAGCGATTTCCACAAGCGCGGAGAGGTTCCTTCCCGGAGCAACGGGCATTTCAATTACGGGAACAGCTACTCCCATATATTCGATGAAGGACTGCTCCAACCCGAGCCTGTCATACTCGGCTTCCGGTTTCCAGCGTTCCAACCGCACCACAAGGTCCAGATTGCGCGAGACGCTCGTTGCAGAAATTCCGAAAAGTTCCCTGACATTGATTATCCCCAGTCCGCGCAACTCCATATGATGCTGCAGAACCTGGCTTCCGGACCCA
>Ga0208980_10000400_pt1 | contig 24108 bp, 16 predicted proteins | sample WetSurMetagenome_3_FD_187993 | JGI IMG/M metagenome (GOLD analysis project Ga0208980, IMG submission 187993) | Wetland microbial communities from Twitchell Island in the Sacramento Delta, sample from surface sediment Aug2011 Site A1 Bulk (version 2) | ecosystem: Environmental > Aquatic > Marine... | reverse complement strand
GACGAAACTAATTTATCACCTTTCTATACTTCTGATTTTGGATATCCCAATGACAATTTTATTTTATTCGAGAGATCTGATACTATATTCGTATTACAATACACCAATTCAATTAGAACAGAATACCCAGTATTGGTTAATTCATCTCAATTTCATTATTCGGATTATTTTGGCGTTTACTATTACAACTATATAGGTAATTATCCACGTCCGGGAATTCACGTTATAGCTGTAGAAACTGATTCTTCGGGAAAGAAAAACTTAATAAGTAAGTACAAGTCTTTAAACGGAGTTTGGGATATTAAAAATATTATAAAAGAAGATTGTAACTGCAGTCATCCAAATTTTCAATTTTATGAGTTTATGCCATACTTAATTTTTGAAGATTCTACTGAAAGTGGAATAAGACCGTTTATAGTATCTGATTGGGAGTATTTAAAAGACATCGATTCGATTCCTTATTTACCAGGTGGGGATATTACTAACTTCAGGATTGACCGCCCTGATATGATTACATCTAAATTAACTGGCTCGGATCAGCTTGAATATTTCCCCCATAGTTATTTTCTCAAAAACGAAGATGGATTTATGCTAAGGGTAAACAGACAGGAATTAGGTTCTTTTGTTGAGGATACACTGATAAACATAAAATATAATTCAAGTAAGATGGCTTTGGACGCTTTGGGAATTTATTATGATGAAATATTTTATACAATCTGGGAAGACAGTTCTGATGGACACATCCATTTATTTGGAAGAAGACAGCTTTATCCGGTAGGTGGTGTTTCAGATGAAAATGGAATTGATGGTTTTATTCTTGAACAAAATTATCCCAACCCGTTCAACCCAAGTACAGTAATCAGTTATCGGTTACCAGTAACCAGTAATGTTACATTAAAAGTTTATGATGTTTTAGGAAATGAAATTGCAACTCTGGTTAATGAAGAAAAACCAGCCGGTGAATACGAAGTAGAATTTCAGACTTCATCCATCAAACATCATCCATCTTCCGGAATTTATTTCTATGAGCTAAAAGCTGGCTCGTTCGTTCAAACAAAGAAAATGGTTCTTATTAAATAATTTTTAGCAGGTAATAAAAATGAAAAAGTTTTCTATAATCTTTTTACTTCTGTTAAATACTTTCTCATTTTCTCAATCCTTCCCTCATATAACTGAGTTGAGAGGACTTGAAGATTCACTTGGCAACACTCATCTGTTTTACAGATATATCTCTCCGTATTCTGGCTGCTGGTCAAGGAATATTTTTCACTATGATTTACAAAATAGTTTAGACACACTATTTATTCCGGATTTCGGTTACGAGGTGATACCAGAATGGGGATGTGAAGGAGATTTTGTAAATGATTATGAATTCTTCAATAATAACCCTGCAAAATATATTTATTGCGGTTATCATCTTTGGATTGATCCTATTGCATTACTAAGGAGATACGATGGTGATATTCAGATTGAAACATTTGCTTTATCCGAATTAGAAATATCTAAATTGAATGAAAGTTTGGTTTATGCATCTGCGGATCAGGGTTTCTTCAAATCAACAGACGGTGGCTATAATTTTGAGTTCAATGATAGTTCTGCGTTGATTGATGCTTCAATTATTTCAATTAGTCACAACAATGATTCTCAGATTTATGGAATTGATGATAACAAACTCGTACGTACTGAGGATGATGGTTTAAACTACATAATAGTTGATAATTCTTATTGGGTAAATAACTCAGAATTATTTTATGATGGCGATGGTGATCATATTTATGGTCGGTCAGTCCCTTACAATTTTTCTTCACATACATATTCATCAAAGATTTATATGTCGAATGATAATGGAAATCCATTTACCTGGAATTCAATTGTTGATTATGAGGGCAAAGCCTGGTTTACAATTGACCAATATCAGTCTGGCGAAAATTATTACTCGGCAGGGAAGAAAATTTTCAAATCAATCGACTATGGACAAACTTATAGTCTTTACAAAGTACTTGACCGAAATGTTACTGGTTTGTATAAAAAATCGGGGACTAACATACTATATGCTTCAACTCCGCTTAAAATTTATGAAATAACTCCGGATACAATTCTGGCAATTAAAAGCTTACCAATTCCGGAAGATGCCTATAGCTGGCTTCCTATGAATTTAGGAGATAGATGGATTTATTTAAATACTTTCTATGGTGATTTAGGAGATTCCTCAAGATGGATTTTAGATAATAAGGTAATCGGATTTAAAACAGTTGAAAACCAGGTTTATAACGAAATTCTTGTGAAAGATATTCCTATAGATACGTTCGGTCTATCTGTGACTTATTCCCAATTCTTCAGAGTAGATTCATCGAGTGGATTAATTTATCAAGCCTGGATATATAATGATTCCTTACTTTTAGAAAAGTTGTATACGGATCTACTTGCAGAAGTTGGTGATACTATTCCGGTAGGCAATGGAATTTATTTAGAAAGTGAAGAGGATATAACAATTTTCGGTTTGGATTCTAAGAAGAGAACTTTCTATCAAACTCAAACACCTGTGCAGGATATACAACTTGTAAATGGTTTGGGATTAATTTATGAATATATCTGGGAATTGGTTGGAACTAAGCAGGTGCTCAAAGGTAGCGTAATAGATGGAGTAGTTTACGGCGATACAACAACGGTTGGTGTTGAAGATGAAGATCTGCCAATCGCAAGTGAATTTAAACTTGAACAGAATTATCCCAATCCATTCAATCCTTCGACAAAAATAAAATTCACCATCCCATCTGTCATTGCGAGTGAAACGAAGCAATCGTATCTCGTAACTCTAAAGGTTTATGATGTCTTAGGCAATGAAATTGCAACTCTGGTTAATGAAGAGAAACCAGCCGGAGAATACGAAGTTGAATTCAATACATCTTCCATCAAACATCTTCCAACTTCCGGAGTATATTTCTATCAGCTTCGTGCCGGTGATTTTGTTGAAACTAAGAAAATGATATTGATAAAATAGAGTACTTTTATGTAGAAGATTAAATTATGTTTTCAATTAACTTACAGGATAGCACCTATGAATCGACTCACTATTCTAATTATACTATCAACTTCTTTAATTGCGTTTTATTTCTCTTCCCATTTAAATGAATCAAAAACCGATCAGGTATTGAGAGAAAAAGAAGAGGAGAAATCGGATGCATTGGAAGCACTGAATTTTTTAACCAGGTCAAGAATCTACCCAAATGAAGATATTCCTTCTGCTGCATATTATAACGCTTTTACTTATTCAAAATCGAATCTCATTCATAAAGAGAAATTTGTCACATATAATTTTGAACAAATAGGCCCACACAATATCGGCGGAAGAACACTTGATGTTCAATTCAATCCGCAGAACACCAACACAATATTTGCAGGAGCTGCTGGAGGTGGATTGTGGAAAAGCTATACAGGTGGAGTTGGAGTTTCTGTTTGGTATCAGGTTCCAACGGGATATCCTGTTCTCGGAGTAAGTTCAATTGCTATTGTTCCAAACGATTCAAATACAATTTATATAGGAACAGGAGAAGTTTATAATTATCAGAATAGTCACGGTGGATTAACAATAAGAGTAACACGAGGTAGTTATGGAATGGGAATCTTGAAAACTACAGATTATGGAATTACCTGGACGAAAAGTCTTGACTGGAGTTATAATAATGAAAGAGCAATTCAGAAAGTCAGAATTGATCCGAATAACTACAATATAATCTGGGCAGCTACAACGCAAGGAACATTTAAATCTACTGATGCAGGACAAACCTGGAACCAGGTACACAATATTCTTATGGCCACTGATGTGGTTATAAATCCTTCAAACGGCAATATTGTTTACGAAGCCTGTGGTAACCTGAATAGTACCGGCAATGGAATTTACAGAACCACAGATGGTGGAATTAATTGGATAGAATTAACAAATGGATTGCCTGCAAATTATGGTGGTAAAGCTCTTCTGGAAATTTATCAATCGAATCCACAAATAATTTTTGCAAGCATTGGAAATGGTAGTAACACCGGTTCAGGAACCTGGCTTTGTAAATCTACAAATGGCGGTGATAACTGGAGTATAATTAATACCACAGATTATTCAACTTACCAGGGTTGGTATTCCCATTGGGTTGGTGTAAATCCAACAAATCAAAATCTTGTTTTAACTGGCGGTATCGATGTTTTTAAATCAACTAACGGAGGAACCACGTTAACACAAAAATCATACTGGTATAACTGGTATTTTGGTGTAACTCCTCCTGGTGGTCCGGAAGGCCCGCCTGATTATGTTCATGCAGATCAACACTCAATTACTTATAATCCTAATAATCCAAATATAATTTATCTTGGTACTGATGGAGGTGTTTTCAGATCAACTGATGGCGGAGAAACTTTTGCCGGATGTAATGGTGGATTTCAAACTACACAATTTTACAGTCAGTTTGCTTCGTCATCTACAAGTTCGAATATTGGTGTCGGAGGATTACAGGATAATGCAACTGCGATTTATCTTGGAACCGATGCGTGGAAAAGAGTTATCGGAGGAGATGGTTGTGCTTGTGGAATAAATCCTAATAATCAGAATAATATGTATGGGACTTATACTTATTTAACATTGTACAAGAGTAATGATCTAGGTGATAACTTTAACGATATTACCCCACCGAATTCTTCTGGGGCAGGATTTTATGCCCCATTTGTTATTTGCCGATCCAATCCAAACATACTTTATGCTGGCAGTACTTTTGTTCATAAATCAACTAATCAGGGTAACGGATGGACTATTGTTAATGGTGGTCAATCTTTAGATGGAAATCCTTTACTCGCAATGACAGTTTCTAATTTCAGTACTGATACACTCTACGCTACTACTTCTCCAATCACATCAAGAGGACATGTTTTTGTATCATTTAACGGAGGAATTTCCTGGACAAATATTACAGGAATTTTACCCGACAGATATCTTACTGATATTACAATCGCACCTAATAATGCTGCAATAGTATATGTTACTGTTGCAGGATACGGAAGTTCTCATTTGTTTAAATCAACAAATGCAGGACAATCTTGGATTGATATCGGAACTTCATTGCCAGATGCTCCTGGGTATTCGATTATAGTTGACCCGATAAATCAAAATAATGTATTCTTTGGAAATGATATTACTGTTTACGCTTCAACAGATGCAGGTAATTCCTGGTTCGAATATTCAAACGGATTACCTGAAGCATCATTTATTTATGATTTAAATATCGTAAATGTCAATCATCGACTTCGAGTTGCTACTCATGGCAATGGAGTTTATGAAGCTGATATTGATTTAGTAATTCCGGTTGAACTGGTTTCTTTTACTGGAATATGTGACAATAATAAAATAAAATTAAACTGGTCAACCGCTACTGAATTGAATAATAAGGGATTTGAGATTGAGAGAAGTATTGATAATAATGATTTCATTACACGTGGATTTGTAGAAGGGTTCGGTACCTCAACTGAGTCGCATGAGTATTCATTCACCGAAGATGCTGTGAATGGAAAACTATATTACAGATTAAAGCAAATTGATTTTGATGGAAGCTATTCTTATTCTAAGTCCATTGAAATAAACTCTGTATATGCCAGTAGTTTTGAATTGTCACAAAATTATCCCAATCCGTTCAATCCAAGTACAGTAATCAGTTATCAGTTACCGGTGAGCAGTAATGTAACTTTGAAAGTCTTTGATGTATTAGGAAATGAAATCGCCACAATTGTTAACGAAGATAAACCTGCTGGAGAATATGAAGTTGAATTCAATTCAAATGGTTTGCCAAGCGGAATTTATTTTTATAAATTGACTGCAGGGGAATATAATCAAACTCAAAAAATGGTCTATTTAAAATAGAGGTGCTTTATGAAAAACATTTTTCAAGTTCTGGTTGTATTCGCTTCACTACAATCATTTACTTTATCTCAACCCGGCTGGCAGATAATTCCATCCGGTACATCAGTCTCTCTTCACTCAATTCATTTTTCAGATTACAACAATGGTTATGCTGTTGGTGATGTAGGAACTATTCTCAAATCCACAAACGGTGGAACAACATGGCAGATTCAATCTATTCCTGGATTGACACCTTTATATGATGTTTTTGTTTTCAATCAAAATAATGTTGTTGCTGTTGGAAGTGGTGGATCAATTTTCAAAACTACTGATGGCGGATTAAATTGGTTGTCTGTTCAAAGCGGAGTGACCGATGAATTATTTTCTGTCTCTTTCTCAGGAAGTAATGGAATTTGTGGTGGAGGAAGCCAAACAATATTATATTCCACTAATATGGGTGCATCCTGGGATATTTTTCAAACAGGATTTTTCGGTGGAGGTTTTTGGGGTGCTTATATGTTAACTCCTCAAATCGGATTTGTCGCTGGTGAGAATTCTATATTTCAACCACTATTTGCAAAGACGACCGACTCAGGACTGAATTGGGACTTCACGGCTTTTTATTTAAATAATAACGAAGGCAAAGCAACAGGAATTGATTTTACAGATTTGAATACTGGATATGTAAGTGCAAGTGTCTGGGATGGTACAGGGGCAATTGCAAAAACAACTGATGGCGGTGTTAACTGGTTTTCTGTTATGAACAATAATCCTCTTTGGGATATACATTTTCCTGTGAGTAGTGCGAGTCTCGTTGGGTATGCGGTCGGTGAAAACGGTACAATACTCAAAACTTTCAATGCCGGATTAAGCTGGCCGCCGCAGCAGCAAAGCGGAACCTCAGTTAGATTAAATGGAGTTTATTTTTTAGATCTTGATTTTGGTTTTGCAGTAGGAGATAATGGTACAATTCTCAGGACTACAGACGGTGGCGTACCGGTAGAATTAACTTCCTTTTCTGCTGTCATAAATGATAGAGATATTATTCTCAACTGGACAACTGCAACAGAAACTAACAACCGTGGATTTGAAATTGAAAAATTGTTTGACAACGATTGGAGACTGATCGGATTTGTGGAAGGAAACGGAACAACAACTGAGCCGAAAGCATATTCATTCAAAGATGCGAATCTTGAAACTGGAATTCATAAATACCGATTGAAGCAAATCGATTATGATGGAGGGTTTGAGTATTCAGACATTGTCGAAGCAGTAATTACAAATCCAAATAAGTTTGAACTTAACCAGAATTATCCAAATCCATTTAATCCAACAACAAAAATAAAATTCACAATTCCGAATATCATTGCGAATGAAACGAAGCAATCTCAAATGGTCACATTTAAAGTTTACGATGTTTTAGGCAATGAAGTTACAACACTCGTTAACAAAGAACTTCCTTCTGGAGAATATGAAGTTGAGTTTTCCGCCAAAGGCGGAACGGTCTCAGGCGGAGATGCTTACAATTTGTCAAGCGGAATATATTTTTATCAGCTGCAAGCAGGGCAATTTTTAGAAATTAAGAAAATGATTCTAATTAAATAAATTGGGGCGATATTAAATGAAAAACAAAATAATTTTTCTCTGTTTCTTCATTTTTTTATTGTATACAAAAATTACTCCGCAAGTAGCAGGCATATCTTCACTAGATAGTAGCTTAGCGTTTTATCCGATGAAGATTGGTAATAAATGGGCGTTTAATGAAACGATTACATTTATCGATCCTCCTTATATCCAATTGAGAGTTTGGTCTCAGGAAATTTTAGAAGATACATTAATGCCAAATGGCCAAAATTACAGAGTGATTAAGAATGTTTATTCAGATAACAATCCTATATCCGATTATTCGTTCGAAAGAATAGACTCATCACAAAATAAAATATTTAAATATTATCCTGACAGCGATACAACTAACTATGAAATTCTGATACTGGATTTATCGATTGAACCCTTTGACACTTTTTATAATCCTTATTGCTTTGCTGTGTTCGGAGATATTGGCACAATCAATAAATTTGGACAGATGTACAATTATAGAAGTTATTTCTGGGAATGTGGACTTCTATATTCTGAATATACTTTCTTGGAAAATCTCGGTTTATACCACTATTCATATTATGTAGACTTCGTTCAATCCAGTTCTAATTTAAAGGGATGTCTGATTAACGGTGTTCTTTATGGAGATACAATCGTTGTCTCGGTAAAGGATAAACCAACTTTAACTCCAAATACTTTCAGACTCGAGCAAAACTACCCCAATCCATTTAACCCAACAACAAAAATAAAATTTACAATACCGAATGTCATTGCGAATGAAACTAAGCAATCTCAGATGGTCACTTTAAAAGTTTACGATGTTTTAGGAAATGAAGTCACAACACTCGTTAACAAAGAACTTGTCGCTGGAGAATATGAAGTTGATTTTACTGCTTCATCTGGTATTAGGGATCTAGTATCTGGAATTTATTTCTATCGGCTCAAAGTAGAAGATTATATTCAATCCAGAAAAATGATATTATTAAAATAATTTTCATACTAAAAAAAGTTGAATCTGCTTCAATATTTTTTTAGTTTGAACACTAAATATTGGCTTTTTTGAAGCAGCCATTCATCTCTTTTCATCAACCAAAAATAGGTAGTTTAATATGAAGACAAATCTACACCTTTTCTACATTGTTCTGGTGCTTGGTTCGTTCGTATTTTTTTCAAATAATTTTGCTCAGACTGCACCGCTACAGTACACCATTCAATCCTACCAGTTCGAGTCTGATATTTATGATGGAGATGGGACACCCGGTACTGCCCCATCGGAGATTTTAATCGGTGTTATTGAAGTGCATAACAGCCCCTGGCTGCGATTACATTTTTCGAATTTAAACCTTGGACAGGAAAGTTACCTAGTAATACGATCTTTGTACGACAATCACTGGCAAAAGCTAGATGCACTATCAATGAAACAATGGAATAACTACAGTGCATTTTTTAATGGGAATGCTGTAGAGATAAAACTTTTCCTTGCATCAACAGATCGTCAGATATTCATTAATATTGATGAGGTTATAGTTGGGGAATGGTATCAGGGTGATCCTGCATACTCACAATGCGGACCGACCGATGATAGAATGGCTTCCAATCAACCTGCTACTGCTCGGTTATTAAGCATCGGTTGTACAACGTGGATTATACCGAATGGTAAATTTGTTTCAGCAGGGCATTGTCTCGATGGAAGTGGTGCAGATGTAGTAGAATTTAATGTTCCTCTTTCATTGCCCAATGGCACGCTACAACATCCTGGTCCGGAGGACCAATATTCAGTAAATGTATCAACAAAAATTTTTACTAACAACGGTGTCGGAGATGACTGGGGTGTATTCGAAGTTTATCCAAACTCAATTACCGGTCTAATGCCTAAACAGGCCCAGAATGCTTACTGGCCTTTAGTTCAGGATCTTGGTCCTGATTCGATTCGTATCACAGGTTATGGAGTTGATGATGGAACCGCAAATCAAACCCAACAAACCCACATAGGACCAAATGCAGGTTCCAGTGGGACCACGATGAGATATGTTACCGATACAGAAGGGGGAAATTCTGGTAGTCCTGTTATAGATGGTTTAACAAATAGTGCAGTTGGTGTTCATACACATGGTGGATGCGGCGTTTCCAGCGGAAACAATAATGGAACAAGTACATTTCACACAGCATTTTGGGCAGCAGTGGATCAGGGTGCTGGCGGTTGTCCTGTTGAACTTCCTTCTAATCCAAATCCGACTAATGGACAAACCGGAATTCCACTAAATCTTTCACAATTAACTTGGTCTAATGGTGCTGGAGCACTAACTAACGAACTTTATTTCGGTACAAACCCAAACTCATTAAATCTTGTCCAAAGTGGTTCTCTCGCAACAAGCTGGACAATAACTGGTGTTACATTTACGTACGGAACAACTTATTATTGGAGAGTTATTGAATTAGGTGACACTTGCGATACAAATGGTCCCGTTTGGACTTTCAAAACCGTTCAAGATCCAAATCTTGTAATTGATACAGTTTTGGTTTACCCACAAAATGCAAATTATTGGACGGGTACCACCACAGCTGCCGCAAAAACTGAGGTTAGTATAATGAGAATTGTCTCAAATGGAGGAGAACAAGCCTGGGCTAAATTTGATATTTCCTCGATACCGGTAGGTGCAACGATTACGGCAATAACGGCGAACTGGTATATCACCAATGAAAATTGTCCATATTTTCAAATAAATGCCTTACCAATAGACCCGGTGACTGCAGCTCCAGCAACATTATATACTGCTATAACAGGTGGGGCTCAATATTTCTTGTATAACACTTGTCCAGATCCGGGATGGATGAATGAAGTTCTTGGTGGAAATGCAAACACTGATCTTACTGCAAGTATACCAAGCGGATGGTTTGCAATTGGTTTCTATGAATATGAAACTTTAACCAATTATACTTTCACCGCAGATGGATGGTCTCAGACAAATAAGCCGTATCTCGAAGTGGTGTATGAGTATGTTGTACCGGTTGAGTTAACATCATTTACAGCAAAATCAAATGATGCGGATGTTGAAATTACCTGGACTACAGCCACAGAAACTAACAACAAGGGATTTGACATTGAACGAATGAAAAGTGATGGTGTATTTGAACAAGTAGGATATGTTCCCGGATTCGGAACAACCACCGAACCAAAATCATATTTATTTGTTGATACGAAAATCGGAAACGGAAAATATTCTTACAGATTGAAGCAAATAGATTTCAATGGTTCATTTAGCTACTCACAAATTGTTGAAATTGAGATAGTTTCACCTACCGTATTCGGGTTGGAGCAGAATTATCCTAATCCGTTCAATCCAAATACAACGATAAGATTTTCTATTCCTGTTGAGACTGATGTCCGCTTAAATGTTTTCAATGCATTAGGTCAAGAAGTTGCCGAAATAATAAACAGCAGACTTAAAGAAGGATACCACGAAGTAGAGTTTGATGCCGGCACATTAACCTCCGGTATTTATTTCTACAGACTAGAAGCCGATAAATTTGTTGATGTTAAAAAGATGATCATTATAAAGTAACAAACTAACTTTAGACATAAACCCCTCTCTGAAAAGGAGGGGTTTTTATTTTTAAATGACAATGATGGAAGAAATTATTAATTTAGGTTTGGTTTAAATAAGTATTTCAGATTAAACAACAGTTAGGGGTTTAAAATGAAAAAATTCTTCTCAATTATTCTTTCTTTTATTTTCTTTTCTCAACTTAATTCGCAGGTGCCTTTTCCACCAAACCCAGATTGGATTTCAACTGATGTTACGAGTGTTTCTACGGGTGGTGCATTCGCAGATATAGATAAAGACGGATGGCTTGATTTTGTTGTTGCAAACGGAAACGATATTTCAATACAAAAGCTGGTTGTTTATTATAACAACGGAAACGGAACCTTCCCGACAACACCGAATTGGCACTCTGCAGATAATGATTATCACGGACATCTTGATGTTGGTGATGTAAATGCTGATGGCTGGCTGGATGTAGCTGTTTCTGTTTACATCGGAAACGGTGGCTTTACTACTCCCGGAAAAGTCAAACTTTATCTGAATAATAACGGAACACTTTCTTCAAATCCTGATTGGGTTTCTGCCGATCAGTTTTATACTTTCAGTTGTTCATTTGGTGATGCTGATGGCGATGCAGACCTGGATCTTGCTGTAGCCGGTGGTGAATCATATTATAATAATCCTGCTCAACCTAGAATTTACTACAACAATAATGGTATGCTTGAAACCCTTCCTTCGTGGAAAGGATCTACCTCGATTTATAGTTACGATGTTAACTGGGCAGATTTTGATAATGACGGCGATCTTGATATAGTATTCGCAGGTGAAAGTAATCCGAATTATATTTTTGAAAATTTTGGAGATTCAATCAGCGTAACACCAACCTGGCAATCTACGGATGCAAGTCAGTATGCAAATTCTCTTTTTGTAGGCGATGTTAATAATGATGGATTCCTTGACCTGGCAATTTCTGATAACAATCAGCTTGGTGGTACAGGCAAATTCAAAATATATCTAAACAATAATGGGACATTGAACACGACTCCGTACTGGACTTCGAGTTTTTCCGGTTACGGCTCCGGAATTAATCTTGCTGATATTGATAATGATCTTGATCTAGATTTAATCACTGGCGGCTGGTGGCAGCCTGTCAGAATTTATTTAAACAATAACGGCAATTTCAGCACTAGTCCAGAATACACCTCAACAAGCACAAGTGTTGTTGAAGTAATTGTAATGGGTGATGTTGATAAGGATGCAATAGTCTTCGAAAATTGGGTGGGAGTCGGTTCTCAAAAATTATTCTATTTGCCAGGGCATTTACTTGACTTGGAAAGTGTTTATGTAAATGGGGATTCACTCGATTACAGTGAATATTGCTATGATCTCGAAAACGGATGGTTGATGCTTGCTGTTGTTCATGATTCATTATCTATTATATCTATTGATGGAACAGCATCTTTGGATCTGGATATAGGAATTACAAATTGGGATCAGGACAAAGGGAATTATTTATTCCTCAACACAACTGATCCTGTAGTTGTTGCTAACGAAGAAAATTTACCGGAAGGATTTGTGCTTCATCAGAACTATCCAAACCCGTTTAACCCATCGACGAATATCGGATTTCGGATTTCAGATGGTGGATTTGTGAGTTTAAAAGTTTATGATGTACTGGGTAATGAAATCACAACACTTGTTAATGAGCACAAACCTGCCGGAAGTTATGAAGTTGAGTTCAGACCAGAATCCAGTATCAAGAATCCAGCATCAGGAATATATTTCTATCAATTGAAGGCTGGTGACTATTTAGAGACAAAGAAGATGATTTTGATCAAATAGAATTCTTGGATGAGCGGTTAAATTTGACACGTAGTTTTAATTTTTTATCGCACTTATATTGAATTTTCGTGCTTCATTATCAGGTATATCACTGAAATTATAGTGAATATATTTTTCATCTTTCAACTTTTCCAGTTCGTACCACTTGTATCGTATCTGCTTGAAACCGAGTATTCTTAAATCATTTGCAACACTGTTGTGGAATTTTTCCAATTCACTTCTTCGGGTAAAACTATCGTGAGTGAAAACAACAATTCTATTCCTTTCATCATTAAGGATTGTGACTTTATAATTTAACCAGGCTAATTTCTCATTTAGATATTCACCAAAATATTTTCTTACTTCTGGCAGTGTTCTCATCTGATGTTTTGTAGCAAGCTCCCTGACTTTGTTCTGCAAAACAAGTACGTCGTGATCTTCATCGCTGATTGCATCATACCTCGGAATAAAATCATTCCAATAATTTAGATCGACTAGAGTATTTTTAGCGGTTTCCCAATTACTTATTTCCTTGTCGTATTGATTTAAGGTGTTGTAAATGTCTTTCAACTCCCTGAAGTATTCTGATTTTTTCGAAGGCGAAAAACTTGAAACAGTTACTCCTACAACAGTAAGAATCAACAGCGATAGTGTTAATGAAAAAGTGAGTCTATGTCTTTCGAATATATTTAGCATAAATTAGGTGACAATTATTACGTAATTCATTGCTAATTTATTCAGCATTTATGCCAAGTCAGTAACATCATAAAATTGAATAAAATGTAAAAAAATAATTCACTTATTGTAATAATTACTAAAAAAAGCGATTGGAGGGCTAAACTTGACTGATTAAATCTACTATGAAAAATATGATTTGACGCCGGGACGTAAATTATAGCGTGATGCCATCACTTCTCCATAAGCTCCAGCTGACCTGATTGCAATTAAATCACCACGTTTTGTTTCAGGAAGGAGAATGTATTTGGCAAATGTATCCGACGATTCACAGATTGGTCCGACGACATTGTATCTCTTTTCATTTTCGTTGGATGAGAGATTTTCAATTTTGTGAAATGCTTGATACATCAAAAGTGCCGCCAAATTTAAGAACTTTCATTTAAACTTTTGTGCTCCTTAGCAAAATTCTAGAGCAAATATAAAGATTAGATTTCAAATTGTTGCTCATTGGTAACGAACAACGAACTTACTTCGGGATGTGATTATTACAATCGCTTTCTAAAATTTTTTCAATTAAATTTGCAGCGAAATTTATTTAAGCCTTGTAATCTTGGAGTTGATATGAACCAGAAAAAAATAGTTCCCGCAATAAGAACTGATAATATAACTTACGCTGTGAGAGATATAATCGTTCTCGCAAATGAAGTTGCTAAGTCTGGCAAGGAAATGCTTTATCTCAACATCGGCGATCCCAATTTGTACGACTTCCAACCACCTCAGCATCTTGTAAAAGCAACTTACGATGCTATGATAAATAATTTAAATGGCTATGCACCATCTTCGGGAATTAGAGAAGCTGTCCAGGCAATTGAAAAAGAAGCTGAACGAAAAGGGATAAATAATGTTCATGATATTTTTGTTACAACCGGTGCAAGCGAAGCGATTGATATTTGTCTGACGGCATTGGTGAACGACGGTGAAAATGTTCTATCTCCAACTCCCGGCTATCCGCTTTACACAGCAATTGCCAGTAAACTACAAATGATGGAAAATCCTTATTACCTGAATGAATCAAACGGCTGGCTGCCAGATATTGAAGACATCAAAAGTAAAATAAACAAAAAAACGAAAGCGATTATTCTTATCAATCCTAATAATCCAACTGGTTCTCTTTACACTACAGAAAATCTCCAGGCAATAATTGATCTTGCACTCGAAAATGATCTCGTCATTTTTGCAGATGAAATTTATGATAAGCTTTTATTCGATGGAAAGAAACATATCTCAATCGCATCAATGAACAGTGATGTTTCGTGTATTACTTTCGGCGGACTTTCAAAAAATTATATGGTGCCCGGTTTCAGAATTGGATGGGGAATTGTAAGCGGAAGAAAAGAAATTCTTTCGGATTACATTGAAGCGATAAACAAAATTTTACGTGCGAGACTTTCTGCAAATCATCCAGAACAATACGGAATTAAAATTTCTTTGGAAGGTGATCAATCACATCTCGTGGAAGCAAATGTGAAATTGACTTCACGAAGAAATATGACTGTCGAAATGCTCAACTCAATTGAAGGAATTTCCTGCGTTAAACCGGAAGGTGCGTTCTATGCTTTCCCACAGCTTCACGGAATCGAATCTGATGCACATTTCGTTGCACAATTAATTAAAGAAACCGGAGTAGTTGTTGTTCCAGGCAGTGGATTCGGACAATTACCGGCAACGAATCATTTCAGAGTTGTCTTTCTGCCGAATGAAAAGATTCTCGAAAAAGCCTATAAATCAATTGGTGATTTTCTCCATAAGTATATGAAGAAATATCCGAAGAGTGTTGAAGTTTAAGATTTCCGAGCATGATTGCCTTATTGTTGTATTGTTAAATTGCTATTGACGTTTAATCGATAGAGCAATAAAACAGTTTAACAATAGATTCATTTATCGTTATTGCTTTTGTACTTATATTTGCCTCTAAATTCTAATTTAAATAAGCAAACTTTTGTGGACAATTATTACTTAACAACACTGCCCGGCGGGACAAAAATCGTATCTGAATACATTCCGTACGTTCAATCGTTTACACTTGGATTTTGGTTCAATGTGGGTGCCCGTGACGAATCGCTGCATAACAATGGAATTTCGCATTTCATCGAGCATATGTTATTTAAAGGAACTAAAAAGCGTTCTGCAAAAATGATTGCTGAAGAAATTGAATCCTACGGCGGTTATCTCAATGCTTTCACTTCAAAGGAACACACTTGTTATTATTCAAAAGGATTGAGCGAAAATCTTGGAAGAACTTTTAATGTTTTATCTGATTTGATTCAAAATCCACTATTCAGAGAAAATCATATTAAAAAAGAAGCTGGAGTTGTCATCGATGAACTGAAGGATATCGATGATAATCCAGAAGAACTGCTTTACGATAAATTTGAAGAAATAATTTTTAATGGAAGCCGACTCAGCTTTCCTGTAATTGGTAAAGAAAAGAACATTAGAAATTTTAAATCGAATGATCTTTTCAATTTTCATTCAGCTAATTATAACACGGACGGATTGCTGATTGTTGCTTCTGGTAATTTAAAACATGATGAACTGATTAAGCTTACTGAAAAATATATCACTGAAGGGAATTCAAAGCGAAAAAGGAATAGGGATCAATTTCAAAATAAAAAAGTTGACGATGCCTTAATTGAAAAAGATGTCCAGCAGGTTCATACAATTATCGGAAGAGCAACGTACGGTTATAATGATAAGAAAAGGATTCCGGTTAGATTTTTATCCGCTTTACTTGGTGAGGGAAGTAGTTCACGATTGTTTTTAGCAATAAGAGAAAAACTTGGAATTACTTATCAGATTAATTCATTTCTGAATTCATATAATGATACTTCCGCTTTCGGAGTTTATTTTTCTACTAATCAGAACCAGTATGCAAAAGTAATTGATATCATTTATAAAGAATTTAAAAAGCTGAAGGATATTACAATTTCAGAAAAGGAATTAAAGAAAGTAAAAGAGTATTTAAAAGGTGGTGTGCTTCTCAGTCTTGAAAGTACAACCAATCGAATGATGAGAATAGCAAATTCGATTCTTTATTACGATAAAGTATTTTCCGTTGAAGACTACATTTCGAAAATTGAAAAGATAACTGTAGAAGATGTTCAGAAAACTGCGAACGAATTATTAAATGATTCAAAACTTATAAAAGTAATTCTCAAATCAGACTCAAAATAATTTTGAAAATAAAAAAGTATTATGCCGAATATTAATATTGATGGAAATATAATTGACTTTAAACCTGGGCAAACAATAATTGAAGCTGCTCGTGATCATGGAATAACGATTCCTCATTTTTGCTGGCATCCGAAACTTTCTGTTTCCGGTAACTGCAGAATTTGTCTTGTTGAAGTAGAAAAAATGCCGAAGCTCGTTATTGCCTGTTCAACACTTGCATCAGAAGGAATGGCAGTTCACACAAAATCCGAGAAAGTCATTGCTGCACAAAATGCAGTAATGGAATTCTTATTAATCAATCATCCGCTTGATTGCCCAATCTGTGATGAAGCTGGTGAATGCAAACTTCAGGATTATGCTTACAAATACGGCGTTGGTGAAAGCAGGTTTGTCGATGAGAAAGTCCATAAAGATAAACGTGTTGCACTTGGACCTCGAGTAATGTTCGATGGCGAAAGATGTATTTCTTGTTCAAGATGTATAAGATTTTGTGATGAAATTGCAAAAGATCCCGAACTGACTTTTGTGCAAAGAGGAGATCACGTGACAATTGTTACTTATCCTGGTGAAGAACTGGATAATCCATATTCAATGAACGTAATCGATATCTGCCCTGTTGGTGCGTTAACAAGCCGTGACTTTAGGTTTAAAGCTCGTGTTTGGGATATGTCCTCGACAAATTCTGTTTGTATCGGATGTTCGAGAGGATGCAATACGGAAATCTGGGTACGGAATAATGAAATTTTAAGATTAACTCCTCGCCATAATGAAGAAGTTAACAGCTACTGGATGTGCGATCATGGAAGATTGAACACTTTCAAATTTGTAAACACCGATACAAGAATCCATTCACCTCAAATCAGAAAAGACGGTCGATTAACTGAAATTAGCTGGGATGATGCTTTTAACGAAACCGCAAAAAGATTAAAAACATTTAAACCGGATCAGATTGCTGTTATTGGTTCTCCTTACTCGACCTGTGAGGACAATTATCTTGTCACAAAGCTTGCACGAACGGTTTTGCAAACGGGAAATCTTGATTTTATTCGTCATATTGATCCTGGTTTTGCAGATGATATTTTGAGAACAGAAGATTTAACTCCAAATTCTCTCGGAGCTGAATTAGTTGGTGTGCAGCCATCAAAAACTGGATTGGATATTCACGGAATTTTGAATGCAATCAAAGAGAAAAAAATAAAAGCTCTTTATTTAGTTGAAGATGATATCGTTGAATCATACCCGGAATTTGAAAGTGCGATTGCAGGTCTTGATTTATTTATAGTTCATTCAACAAATCAGAATAGAAGCACTGCACTCGCAGATATTATTTTTCCTTCTGCAACTTTTGCTGAAAAGAATGGAACATTTATTAATATAAACGGAATGGTGCAGAGAATTCGTCCAGCAATTTCCCTAGTTGAACAGGATCGTGCTTTGGATGGAATGAGTATGAGTCGTTTGGATAAATTTGGTACTCAATGGGATAGATGGGCATCAGGTAAAAAAATAAATGCATTACCAAGCTGGAAAATTTTAACAGCAGTCTCAAAAGCATTGGGGATCAAGTTTAAATTTAATATGGCAGAAGAAATTTTTTCTGAAATGGCTAATTCGATTGAAGCTTTTAAAGGATTGGATTATGATGTTATCGGTGAGCTTGGAGCAAAAATAAAATCTGAAATTTCTAATAAAGTAAATGTAACCCAAAAATGAGCGTTTTAGAAATTGTAATCATCACACTGATCAAAGTTGTGGTAATAGTTGGAACAATGCTGGTGACAGTTGCGTATCTAGTTTACTTCGAGAGGAAAGTAAGTGCCTGGGCACAAAATAGAATTGGACCAAATAGAGTTGGTTGGCACGGTGCACTTCAACCATTCGCAGATTTATTTAAACTTGTTTTGAAGGAAGATATCGTACCGGATAATGCCGATAAAAAAATTCATGCACTTGCACCTGTGATTGCTCTACTCGTAGCATTATCTACTTATGCTGTAATCCCTTTTGGTCCTGATCTGCAAATTGGTAATTATAATATTCCACTGCTTGTGGCTGATGTTAATATAGGTGTACTGTTTATCCTTGCATTAACTTCTTTGGGAGTTTATGCTTTAACATTAGCTGGCTGGTCATCGGGAAGTAAATATTCCCTTCTTGGAGGAATACGTTCATCAGCTCAGATGATTTCTTACGAAGTTTCGATGGGATTTTCTGTTGTCGGAGTTTTACTTCTATCAGAATCATTAAGGCCTGTAGCAATTGTCGAATCACAATCAGGTTGGATGTGGAATGCGATTGTTCAGCCAATTGGTTTTATAACTTTTCTTGTATCTGCATTTGCTGAAACGAACAGACTTCCTTTCGATCTGCCTGAAGCCGAACCCGAGCTTGTCGGAGGATTTCATACTGAATACAGCAGTACCAAGTTTGCAGGATTTTTCCTTGCTGAGTATGCAAATATGATCATTGCTAGTGCCTTCATTGTTACGCTTTATTTGGGTGGATGGCAAATCCCTTATATCGATAAATTAGGTCTTTCACCAATCCTGGAAACTATTCTATGTTTCGGAGCGTTTTTATTTAAGATGGCATTACTACTTTTCTTTTTCCTATGGGTGAGATGGTCGTTGCCTCGTTTTAGATATGATCAGCTTATGAACCTTGGGTGGAAAGTGATGTTCCCTTTATCATTAATAAATATAATTTGGGTAGCAGCATTAATCATGATATTTGGAATGTAGGATTGTTATTTTGTTGAGATACTTATCATATAACTATATAATTCAAGAATGATATTTTATTAAAAATGGAAACCAAGGCTAAAAGAAGACGAATAAAAGATCTTAATTTCTGGGAAAAAATTTATGTTCCGGAAATAATTAAAGGATTATCGCTTACACTACGTACGATGTTCAAACCAAAGTTTACTATGGAATACCCGGAGGTTAAATTTGAACCAACGGGATCTTATCGTGGCAGACCTGTTCTTGTTCAAGAGGAGAATGGTGTTGAAAGATGTGTTGCCTGCGGTTTATGCTCCAGAGTTTGTCCGGCTTTAGCGATTGAAGTGCAATCAGCTGAAACGGAATTAGAGAAAGAAAGATATCCTGAAAAATTTGAAATTAATATGTTAAGATGCATTTTTTGTGGATTTTGTGAAGAAGTTTGCCCGGAAGAAGCTATTGTTATGAGTAAAGATTATGAACTAGCTTTCACAAATCGTGAGGAAGCAATCTTTGGAAAAGATAAACTATTAATACCTGTCGGCAAGCTACAAGATCGTATTGACTTTCTACGTCAATATAAGTAGTTGAACTAGTCAAATTAATTGCTTTAATTGCAGCAGTATGTTGAAACGATTAAACATAATACTGTGTTTTTTACTAATTTTCTCATTTGATTGGACATCTGCACAAGACAACTTCAAAGTATTTTTCCCGGAGTTCATTCCATCAAATGGAAATTTTGAAGTTTCCATAATCACTTCTAAGAAATTCCCTGAGGCTGAAAAGCTCGATATATACTTATTGCCAGACTTTTCGCTTAATATCATAATAGTAGAATTATGGACTCGTGATAGCAAAAAGCAAATTCCAGTTCATATGGATTTCATTACAGAAAGTTCTGAACCTTATCAAAAAGTAAGTATTGATTTATCTGACACAACTCGGCTTTTAAGCGAAGAATTTTTTCAATTGGTGATAAAGTTAAAATCTACTCACACAAAGACAAATACATTAAAATTTTATGGTGAATTTGTTGGTAAAGAAAAAATAGTAGGTTATCTGACAAATTCGGAAAGTAAAATAATTTCGAATCTTACTAACCAGTATATTCTCTCTTTCGAATATTATGAGAAATATTCAATTGCAGAATATGCCGCCTCATTAATCCAAAATTCTTATTTGAATGTACCTCTCATTTACAATTTTGAGAATGTATTTGCATTCGAGTTCTGGATGAAAGCTAAAAATTTCAATTCTACTTATCTGAAGATTATTAACGGGGAAACAAACTGGATCGAGTACTATTTGTCCATTAATGAAAATCAAATGCTCGAAATTAATTCCAAACAAAATAACTTATTCCAGATAAAACCGTTTTTCATTTCACAGAATATTTGGTATCACTTCAATTTGAATTTTGATAACAGTAATCATGAAATTTCATTCTTCTGCAATGAAGAAGAATTAGCAAAAATTAAAATGATTAACTTTTTAGAGTTTGACAATCTAGTTTTGCATTTTCAAAATGATCTCCAATCAGGTGAGTTTTATCTTGAACAGCTTCGATTGATCAATATCAAAGACTCTTTTATTGCCATAAGCAGAAATAAAAATTATACAGATTATTCTGATGATAGCTCAGATGTTCTCTTCCAGATTAATTTTTCTGAAACGGAACTGGATAATCTCCAGGATAATAAAAGCATCTCCTATGAAAATATTAGATTAATTAAGTCGGATGCCCCATTATTCCCGCGAGCTCCCGAAATTAGTTTCAAAATGATGAATAACTTTTATGAAATTGAATGGATTGGTGGCAGCTATAAAGACGTTGATCACTATAGTCTGGAGAGAGCTGTTGGTAGTAGTAATTTTATTGTAGTTGGTAATCAAGTAGCGGATAATGATGAAGAGAAATCCTATTCAATGCTCAGCGAAATAAATGCGAATAATGAAATAATATATTTTAGAATAAAGCAGGTAAATAAGGACGGTTCGGAAGTTTATTCGGATGTTATTAAAGTTGGGCAGGGAATTATTGAAGATTTAATTGTTGGGCAAAACTTCCCAAATCCTTTCAATCCAACCACACTAATTGAATTTGAACTGCTTCAGGACGCTGATGTTGAAGTAAAAGTTTTTGATTTGGCTGGAAAAGAAGTTGCAATATTGCATTCAGGATTTTTGAGTAGTGGGGAGTATAAGTTTAAATTTGATGCAAGCGGATTTCCTTCTGGAATTTATCTCTATCAGATCAGCACTCCATTATCTTCTCAGACAAAGAAGATGATATTAGCAAAGTAAATCGATCAATAAAACAACACGAATGAAAAGAAAATAATATTTATTAATTATGCTCTCAAAAATTCTATCAAGTGCTACCTACGGAATCGACGCCTACCTTGTTGAAGTAGAAACTCACGTTGAAAAACAAATACCGGGATTTATTATTGTTGGTCTGCCTGATAGTGCAGTCAAGGAGAGTCGTGAAAGAGTTACCGCAGCAATAAAGAATAGCGGTTTTGAATATCCTCTAAAAAAAATTACAGTTAATCTGGCACCTGCTGATATAAAAAAAGAAGGAAGCTCTTTTGACCTTCCAATTGCAATTGGTCTTCTTTCAGCTACTGGATTGATTGAATCGAATAAACTTGACAAAACAGTTTTTCTCGGAGAGCTCTCTCTTGATGGTAAACTTAGGCCTGTCAAAGGTGCGCTTCCTATAACAGTTGAAGCAAAAAAGAAGGGAATAAAAAGAATAATTCTACCTGTTGAATCATCTATTGAAGCTTCAATTGTAGATGGGATTGATGTTTATGGTGTGACAAAATTAGATGCTGTTGTTGATTTTCTAAACGAAACGAATGAGTTAATTCCGATCAAATCTGATAGGAGAGAAATATTTTCAAGAATAAATAAATATCACCTTGATTTTTCTGATGTCAAAGGTCAGGAGAATGTTAAACGTGCATTGGAAGTCGCAGCTGCAGGAGCTCATAATATATTAATGATTGGTCCCCCCGGTTCTGGAAAAACGATGCTTGCAAAAAGGCTGCCTACAATTTTGCCTCCACTTACATTTGACGAAGCGCTTGAAACAACCAAAATCCACAGCATCGCAGGGATATTATCACGTGAGACAGCTTTAATAACTGAAAGACCATTTAGAAGTCCTCACCATACTGTATCAGATGCTGCATTAGTTGGAGGGGGAAGTTTTCCTCGGCCAGGAGAGGTTTCCTTTGCCCATCACGGAGTTCTTTTTCTTGATGAATTACCTGAATTTAAGAAAAATGTATTAGAAGTTTTAAGGCAACCTCTTGAGGATTCAAGGGTTACCGTGAGCAGATCTAAATTGTCACTTGAATTTCCTGCCAATTTTATGCTTGCTGCAGCTATGAATCCATGTCCTTGTGGCTATTTCACTGATCCTAGTAAAGAATGCACTTGTACGCCTCCCTTAATACAAAAGTATATGGCAAAAATTTCTGGACCATTATTGGATAGAATTGACATTCATATCGAAGTTCCGGCTGTAAAGTATAAAGAATTGGCAGCTGAAGCACCAACGGAAAAGTCAGGAATTATTAGGGAAAGAGTGATTAAAGCAAGAGATATTCAACTATATCGATTTCAGGAATACAAGCATATCTTTAATAATGCTGATATGGGCTCTAAAGAAGTAAGAAAATTTTGCAAATTAGACAGTTCAGGAGAAGAATTGCTGAAAATGGCTATGACGAAGCTCGGCCTGTCGGCTCGTGCTTATGATAGAATTCTGAAAGTAAGTAGAACAATCGCCGATATCGACAATTCTGAAAATATCCTACCTCAGCATGTTAGTGAAGCAATACAGTACCGCAGTTTAGATCGCGAATTGTGGAAACATTAAGTCTTAAAGTATTATCCTTCAAAATACTTGCATTTTTATTAACCAGGGAATATATTTGATGCTCGGTTTTTGCAAAATTGGGCGGACGCCGGAGTTGGAGAGCCGGGGCGGACTGTAAATCCGTTGGCGTATGCCTTTGGGGGTTCGAATCCCTCGCCGCCCACGGAATTCAAGCAGTATTTGGCGTTGTAAGAAAATAATTTTTAGTTCTCCTTTTTCTATAAATAAAAATTGAATTGAAATTTTACACTTGATCAAAAAGTTAATTTTTTGATAGTGATTTCTTTGCTCAATTTTATTTAAGAATTTAAATCATGAGATTAGTTTTGGCGGGAGTAACTCAGTTGGCTAGAGTCACAGCCTTCCAAGCTGTTGGTCGCGGGTTCGAGTCCCGTCTCCCGCTCTACGCATCGCTGACGTAGCTCAGTTGGTAGAGCACATCCTTGGTAAGGATGAGGTCACCGGTTCAATCCCGGTCGTCAGCTCAAATAAATTCAGGAGCAAATTATGGCAAAGAGTAATATAAGACAAATAATAACTTTAGAAAGTACCGCTGGGACCGGATACAGGTATTCTACTACTAAAAATAAAAGAACTCATCCTTCAAGAGTCGAATATAAAAAGTACGATCCTGTTGTTCGTAAGCACGTAATATTTAAGGAAACTAAATAATACGTCAGTAGCTCAATTGGCTAGAGCAGCGGTCTCCAAAACCGCAGGTTGGGGGTTCGAGTCCCTCCT